>Ga0137306_100008_pt1 | contig 353162 bp, 296 predicted proteins | sample Inofroosms_March_FD_97187 | JGI IMG/M metagenome (GOLD analysis project Ga0137306, IMG submission 97187) | Mouse cecal microbial communities from Vienna, Austria - N-Acetylneuraminic and N-Acetylglucosamine D2O microcosms_March | ecosystem: Host-associated > Mammals > Digestive system > Large... | reverse complement strand
GCACCGAGAATCGCATATCCCTCGTCGCCTGAGAAGTTTACCACATATAGCAGATCGCCCGCATCGACATCATTTTCGCTGCGTGTGGCGGCTGGAAACATATCGGACGCCGATACCCGGTCAATGCGTGCAATCGTACGTCGTACGCCGCGCGTGACCGGATCGCTCGAATCGAGAAAGCGGTTGAGGGCGGCTACGGCCTCTCCCACGGGTATCTCTGTCTCGGAGCGCCGGCTGTCAGGCGAGTGATTCATCTCGGGCGTAGTCTGATAATCACGAGTACACGATGCCATAACGGCAATTGCAGCAATGACTGCGATACACGAATGTCGTTGGTTGGTCATAATAAAAGGTTTTAATTGATGAATAAATGCCGGTTGTACGTGCCGCCTCGACATATTACCGTGTAACGAGTGTAAATGCCCATGTTGCACTTCGGATACTGTTGGCCGTTGTTACAAAGATACGAAAAATTGTTTCATTGGCAAACTTTTGAGCTATAATAATCTTGCCGGCATAAAACAAATATGCCGATCTGAATATTTTTTTGCTATTTCGGCTCTATTGCCGATAAGTCGGCCACAGCTTCGTATGCAACCGTTTCGCCCGTATCGAGTACAAATTCGACCGTCAGCACGTGCCTTGGGCATTCGATGGGCAGCGAATCGGTCATAAAGCATATATCTCTCAACAGCAGTCGCATTTCGTCGTGCGACAACTCCTAAACCATAATATCAACGAAAGTAACATACTCGGAGCCGACCCAACCGCCACTAATAAAAGGATAGTACGTAGTGTAATACACCTTAAACAGGTCATTCAACGACTCTCCGGCAGGATGCTCCGCATCCCAATCGCAGTCGCTCGTTATCACAATATTGTATACCGATTCCGCGAGTGCGACAGGTTGCATATAATCTTCCGATGTATAGCTCCAACCGCCCGGTTTCAAGTCGCCGTACTTTTTACACAGCGAAGCATAAGTCTCCGTCCCGACAGCACCGGAGGAAGATTTGCGACCCAACGTCATATCTATCCTTACCTCAACGTCAGAGGCAACACAATACGTGGTTCCATATCCCTCTCCGAAGGTATAATACTTATAAATAAATCCCTGCCTATTATAAGTCTCCAATCTCCTGCATGCCACAATTAACAATAGTATGATTATAACTGCATAATAAATACATTATTTTCGATATTCATAGGTGTTTAATTTTACACAGCCAAAACGCCTAACCAGACTACCTACACCAATTGCTTACAGCGTATCTGCTTCAGAGAAATCCAACTCTATATGATATGTTACCGTGCGGTCGGTGTCGAGATCGAACGAAATGGTCAACGTGTGATGATGCGAGTCGGTCGGCATCGAATTGCAATTTAATTCGATATTGCATAGTATTAATTTCATCTCGTCGTCTTTAAGATCGGACAACGTTTTAGTAAACGAGGTAAGAGGTGCTCCCGTATACCGATTGCTTATGTAGGGGAAATAAGAGAAATAGCGTATTGTAAATATCTCGTCAAGCGGTGTTCCTGCCATCAGATTCGCATTCCAATCGTTATCGCTGACAATAGAGACATGTCTTACGATCTCAAACGAAGCCTCGGGAGTCAAAATAACATCTCGGCTCGAACAAGGATACCCATCAGAGTTTATATCTCCGAATTTATTGCATAATTCATAGTAGCGGTCTTTTCTCGGCGACTTGCCGAATGCATAATCTTGTCCGTCGGTGTATGTTCCGATCAAAGACTTTTTTCTGTACAACCGAATTGTAAATGTTTCGGAATCGTATATTACTTTACTATCGGGCACATCGAAATAAACATAGGCGTAAATATATCCCGGGCGTGTGCCTGTGTGAGTAATATCGCACCCGGATAACGACAGCAAAAATAATACTATAAAAATATATCGTTTCATATTGTACTATTGAATAATTAATATTCTGAACCACCATGAATAATGGTTGAAGTTTTTATTTATTAATGCCGGATCATCAAGTTCAACTCCCTCGTCGGAAGAATCGAATAGTTTGTAATAGTACCAACCGTTGCTTTTCCCATTCCAACCGAAATTGCAATGATTGAAATAGTTGTTGGATTCGGGATGATATTTGCAACCGTCGATAACCCATGCATGGCCACCGTTTTTGTATGTTTTTGCATCCAATGCACCTATAAAAACCGGACGACTATTTTTCAAACTTGCGACTATTTGATTTTGCCGATTTCTGTTAAAGCCGATTTTCCGTTGGACATTATATCCTAATCGTTGCAAATATCTTTGTACATTTACCGGCATGGCAAATGTACCGTCTTTGCCTAAAAAATTATAATGTACACCTATACCATCGGCTACGCATAATGAGAATTTCGCTAAATCCTGTTCTAAAACGGTCGGCAACAAACAATCAAGATCTATAAAATTCTCAAAATCAACCCATGATGATTTCGTGATATTGAATTTATTTTCCAAATTAATATTTTTGAGATAAACCAATATCTGTGACGCTGCCGTGGTGGTACAGCCTATTGGACATTTTCCGCCATCTGTCGAATAATACTGGACATGAAAATTAAACGGATATTGTTGTCCCCACTTTGTTTTCAATAAAGGTTCAATATTAGCCGCACCTCCGCCGCCGTGCGATCCGCTATATTCTACTTTACCACCTACCCCAATCGTATGCCGTTGGGTGTAATCTATCAACAAATCGATGACCAAATCATCTACGGGGCAGATATTGCCGATAGCGCCGATATAATATTCGTCCTCCTCTTCGCAATATAGATCGTCAGAGGTTAGTCCCGGCATGATCCGAATGTCGTGATCCCGTCCCGGATTTAACGGATCAGGAAACGGATTGTGATTCGGAATTGAATCTCGCCATGGTAAAACAGGCAACTGGGAGGTAGGAGAGCCGAAGAGCGGTAGGGCGAAATTGCCCGTGTCGCCTACGATAAGTACGGTATCGAGCCTGCTGTCGGCACCAAGAATGGCATAGCCGTCATCATTGGAAAAGTTGACCACATACAACATATCGCCAGCCTCGGGTATTTCATCGCTCCGTGTTGCAGCAGGAAACATGTCTGCCGCCGAGATGCGGTCGATGCGGGCTATCGAACGGTGACCGCCCCGAGTCGTCGCGCCCGCTGATTCGTAAAACCTGTCCAATGCCGATAATGCCTCGTCCAGAGGTATCTCGGTCGCGGTTTTGCGGCTGGCGTCAGGACGGCCTACGTCATCACTCATTTCATAATCCCCGCACGACACCGATGCCATGCCCAATGCGCAAAACGCTGCACTGCGAAATTTTACCATAATTCACTACGGCATTAAGGTTAAACTCATGGGATGCACAACCCATAAGGCAGCCCCGTCACTCTCCGTTCATGGTCTCCATGCGCTTTCACATCACGTGAGAAAAGCATTGTCCCGTTTCAAGGGGATCGGTCGGTGTATTGCAAATATAACAAAATATTTCCGGCAGACAAATTATTTCGCTGCAATTCGTTACGTGCACACTGCAATTTATCTTACGGCGGCGCCGGTAAGACAGAGACGTTGGCCGGTTTTTTGAACTGACGGGAGTATATACCGACCAAATTTCGAAAAATATGTATTATATTTGTTCCGTCGTCGAACCTATCGTCGTAATGGAAAGAACCGTATCGCTTAAAGGATCGTGCGAGATCTATGTCGGCAGCACAGAAACGATACTGCCCAGAGTACTGCCGCGTCGCAGAGTCGTCGTCATAACCGACGCCAACATCGACCGGCTCTACCCCGATCTGGTGCGCCGCTTCGACTATGTAGTGATCGGCCACGGCGAATCGAGCAAGACGCTGGTTACGGTCCAGAAGGTCTACCGCCGCTTTATGGAGCTCGGCGTCGACCGTTCGACATTCGTTCTGGGCATCGGCGGCGGCATCGTTACCGACGTGGCGGGCTTCGTGGCCTCGACCTATATGCGCGGGCTGGATTTCGGGTTCATATCGACGACGCTTCTGGGACAGGTCGACGCAAGCGTCGGCGGCAAGAACGGCGTCAACCTCAACGACTATAAGAACATGATCGGCACCTTCACGCAGCCCTGTTTCGTAATTTCGGACGTCGGCATGCTGCGCACGCTGCCGCTGCGCGAGCTGCGCGCAGGAATGGCCGAAGTCATCAAGACGGCCGTCATAGGCGACCGCGAACTGTTCGAATACCTCGAAACGCACTCCGCCGAGACATTCTTCGACAACCCCGAAACGATGTGCAACGTCGTATGGTCGTGCGTCAGCATCAAGGCCGGCATCGTCGAACGGGACGAGCGCGAGGCCGACACGCGCCGACTGCTCAACCTCGGTCACACCATGGCGCATGCAATCGAAAAATGCGCGCACGAGATCAACCACGGCGAGGCCGTCGCAATGGGTATCGCAATGATATGCGACGCCGCAGTCAAGGGCGGCATGCTCGCAGCCCCAGACCGCGACCGCATACACGCTCTGCTCGAAAAGACGGGCTTCACGCTCACTGCCCCCGTACCTACGGCGCGCCTGCTGCGCGAGATAGCTAAGGACAAGAAGCGCAGCGGCGGCATCATCAACGCCGTATTCCCGACAGGCATAGGCAGTTGCCGTGTCGTCGGCCTTACGCTCGACGAGTTTTCGGCACTCATGGGCTGAATCTCCGCCCGACACAGCCCTGCCGTTCCCGGGCAGCCGAGGCACAGAGCATAGTTTTCGTCATATTAGGAATCTTTGATTTTTTTTCTACCTTTGCGGCGGTTCGCCCCGAACGTTTGTAGCGCGTTGGGGCGACCGCCGAAAATTTTATTAACTAATTCTTCAAACAAGATGATGAAGACACATCAACAGAATCCTCCGAGATTCAAGCGTTGGAGCCGCAAGAGCTATGCAGCCTTCGCGAGCATCGGACGCCACGTGACGATCGGAGTGCTTCCCGTAACCATGTCGATCGTCTTGCTTGCCACTAAAACGTCGTCTGCACAGACACCCGACAGCCTCTCGCAGGAGAAGATCCTCAATATCGACGAGGTTATGGTCACGGGCTACAAATCCTCGCCCGTGAGGAGTGTCATGACACAGACGACGCTGTTCGATCGCGACGTCGCGGCCGCCCGGCCTCTCCAATCCGTGGAGTCGGCCCTGCGCCTCGTTCCGTCGATCGATATTCGCGAACGTGGCGGCAAGGCCGTTCAGGCGGACATCTCCGTCCGCGGAGGCTCTTTCGACCAGACTCAGGTCATGCTCAACGGAATCAACTTTACCGATGCCCGCACAGGGCATCAGTCCCACTCGCTGCCGATCGACATCGAATCGATCCGTTCGGTCGAGCTTATCGAGGACGTAGCCGGCGTCGGCGCCTATGCCGGAGCGGTCAACATTACCACCGCACCGCTGCACCCGCGCTACCTCCGCTTCGAGGGCACGGGAGGCTCCTACGGATCGGCCTACGGGTCGCTCTCGGGCGCCGTCACTTCGGCAGGGTTCCGTCTTATGGGCGCGGCTTCGTACCGACGCAGCGACGGCTATCGCTACAACACCGATTTCGACAACACCAATGCCTACCTGCGCGCCACCTACGACAGCGACAAGGCGGGCATATTCGATTTTCAGGCCGGCTACCAGCTGCGTTCGTTCGGCTCCAACGGCTTCTACGCGGGATACAATCCCGACCAGTGGGAGCGCACATCGACGGCACTGGCCTCGATGCGGTGGAGCAAGGGCGTCGGCGCATGGACTTTGGCCGGAAGCGTCAGCTACCGCAAGAACTTCGACCGTTACGACTGGACCAGAGGGCAGGCAATGAACCGCCACAATACCGACAACATCGGCGCCGACCTCACTGCGCATCTGCAATGGGACGGCGGCACGACATCGCTCGGCGGCGACTACGTGTACAACCATATCTTCTCGACCAATCTGGGCGAGAAGCTGTCCTCGCCCCGCGGCGACTACACATGCGCCGACTCGCGCCATGTGGGCAACATATGGCTCCGGCACACCAAGCATTGGAACAGAGTGTCGGTCTCGGCATCGGCCGGTGCGGCGTTCTCGCCATACGGCACAAGCGCGCTGTGGAACGCCTCGCTGTCGTACCGTCCCGCGAGAGGATTCGACATCGAGGCCGGAGCCTCGCAGTCGATGCGCCTGCCTACATTTACCGACCTCTACTACTCGTCGCCGGCACAGGTCAACAACCTCGATCTGGTGCCCGAGCACGCTATTACCTACCGTCTGCGCGCGGCCTATGCCCGCGGCGCATGGTCTGTCGCAGCGTCGGCATTCTACCGCGACGGCCGCGACATCATCGACTGGGTATGGCACGCCGACGGAGAGTATGCCGGCAAGTGGCACTCCGAGCAGACCAACTCGCTCTCGACCCTCGGCGCCGAGATCGCAGGCGGCTACACGTCCGACAAGGGCGTGTTGCGTCAGGCAACGATCTCCTACGGCTGGACCGACTCGTCGCAGGACGGCACTCTGGTCACGCGCAACGCCATGGACTTCATGCGCCACAAGGCCTCTGCCGCCGTTACCGTCGCATTCCTACGCGACTTCACGCTCTCGGTGGCAGGCTCGGTCTTCGACCGCAACGGCAGCTATACCTTCTATCCCGTCGCCGGCGACTCGTCGCAGACCGAGATCCGCGATTACAAGCCCTACGCACTGCTCGACGCTCGTCTGTCGTGGCAGCGCGGAATATGGCAGGTATACCTCGACGCGACCAACATCACCTCGACCGACTACTGCGACATGGGCGGCCTTCCGCTGCCCGGACGGTGGTTTACCGCAGGTCTGGTCGTAACGATCAGATAACCCCCAGAAGGCCGGCCTGACCGGCTCCTTTCGGCGCGAACGGATACGCTACACCCTGTCCGTCCGCGCCTTTCTTTATCCCCGAAACAGCCGCCGCAAAGATTATTTTGACCGCAAAGCCGCCGCATGTCGAATTATTTCACTAAATTTGTCGAATAATGGATTCCGGCGATCCGCGCCGGGCGATAACGTATAACTGAACACGACATGCACAAATCGGGCTTCGTAAATATCATAGGCAACCCCAACGTCGGCAAATCGACGCTGATGAACGCTCTTGTGGGAGAGCGTCTTTCGATCATAACATCCAAGGCTCAGACCACGCGCCACCGCATCATGGGCATAGTCAACGGCGACGATTTCCAGATCGTCTACTCCGACACCCCGGGCATACTGCGTCCGAGCTACAAGTTGCAGGAGTCGATGATGAAATTCGTGCGCGGCGCGCTGACCGACGCCGACATCCTGCTCTACGTGACCGATACGGTCGAGAAATCCGACGAGTCGTCCGACGAGATAGTCGAGCGCATAGCCCGCTCAGCCGTCCCGACGATAGTGGTCATAAACAAGATCGACCTAACGACGCCCGAGCGACTCGAAGAGCTCGTCGAGAAGTGGAAGCAGCGCCTTCCGCAGGCCGTCATAGCCCCCGTCTCGGCCAAGGAGGCATTCAACATCGGCGGACTGTTCGACCTTATCTTAGGGCGACTGCCCGAGGGCGAGCCGTTCTACCCGAAGGATACGCTTACCGACAAGACCCTGCGTTTCTTCGCCTCGGAGATCATCCGCGAAAAGATACTGCTCTCGTACGACAAGGAGATACCCTACTGCTGCCAGATCGACATCGACTCCTACAAGGAGGAACCCTCTATCGACCGCATCTCGGCGACGATATACGTCGCGCGCGACTCGCAAAAGGGCATCGTCATAGGCCACAAGGGCGAGAAGCTCAAACGCGTCGGCCAGGCCGCACGCGAGGATCTGGAACGGTTCCTGCAAAAACGCGTCTTTCTGCAACTGTATGTCAAGGTCGACCCCGACTGGCGCAACGACGACCGGCAGCTGCGTCGCTTCGGCTACGAACAGGAGTAATAAAATGCGCCCCGCAATCGTTTATCGAAATATGATTCGGAGCTTACGATGAAGAGAATTTTTACGTTCATACTGCCGCTGCTGGCCATGCTGCTGCCCGTCGATGCCGATGCGCAGTACGACCGCAACTACATCTACTGGGTTGGTCGCCAGTGTATGATGGAAAACAACTACCGCGAGGCGATCGACGTGTTGAGCGTGCTGATCCGCTTCGACGAAAAGGCATACGACGCCTACTTCTACCGCGGCATCGCCAAATACAACCTCGACGATCTGTTAGGCGCCGACGCCGACTTCACGGCGGCTATCGAGAAGAATCCCGTATATACGGGCGCCTACTACTACCGCGCCATAACGCGCACGCGTCTGGGCAATTACGACGACGCGCTGAAAGATTTTCAGGAGGCTATCGACCTGCGTCCCGATCTGCCGGGGCCATATTACAGCCGCGGCGTTACGCGCCTTCTGAACCAGCAGTTCGAATCGGCCGTCGACGACTTCGACAAGTTCATCAAGCAGGAGAAGAAGAATGCCGACGCCTACATCAACCGCGGCACGAGCTATCTCTACCTCAAAGACACCGTCAAGGCCTACGACGACTACGACATGGCCATACGTACCAATCGCGAGAACCCCAACGGATACAACCGGCGCGGCATGCTCTACATGCAGCAGAAGCGTTACGACGAGGCGCGCGCCGATTTCGATACGGCCGTAGCCTGCGACTCGACATATCTGCTGTCGTACTTCAACCGCGCAATGGTCTACTCCTACACCAACCGGCCGATGCAGTCGATACGCGACTTCGACAAGGTCATCGAGCTCGACTCGACCAGCTCGCTGGGCTACTTCAACCGCGGCATAGTACGCTCGCAGATAGGCGATTACAACCGCGCCCTCGAAGACTTCGACCGCGTGGCGATGTTCTCGCCCGACAACGTTCTGGTATACTTCAACCGCGCCATGCTCTACACCCGGCTGGGCGACACCGACGCCGCCATAGCCGACTACACGCGAGCCATAGAGCTATACCCCGACTTCGCCAACGCCTATATCAACCGCAGCATACTGAGGCAGTCGAAGCACGATGTCGAGGGTGCGCGCCGCGACCGGGCAACGGCACAACGCAAGATCGCCGAGTACAAATCCCGCCTGCAAGACACCACCTACTCGATATACGCCGACACCACGCAGCGCTTCGACCGGCTGCTCTCATTCGAGAGCAAGCTCATAGGCCGCAGCTTCGAGCGCATCGCCTCGGCCGGCACGGCATCGGGCGAGGACGAAATGTCGCTCATACCCATGTTCCGCTTCACGCTCATGCGCTCCGCCGCACAGACCGGCGCAGTGCAGCGCACACGCTACTACTCGCAGCGCGTCGAGGACTTCAAGACACGCATCGGCAACCCGCTGCTGACCCTCTCGCACAGGGCCAGCGACATAGCGCCCGATTCGCTCGTGATGCTCGACCGCACATCGGCCGAGCAGGTGCGCAACGCCGCCGAAGAGTCGTGGGAGCTGCTCTTCGAGCGCGGCATAAGCCAATCGCTGATAAAGCAGTATACCAATGCCGTCAACACCTATACGGATGCCATACGGCTCAACCCCGGCAATCCGTTCCTCTATATGAACCGCGCCACAACGCGCGCCGAGATGATCGACTTCATCTCGTCGATCGACAACTCCTACCAGCGCATTACCGTCGACTCCGACCCCGCCAAGAGGCTCAACAACGCCGGCACGCGCTCTTACAGCTACGACGAGGCCATAGAGGATATGAACAAGGCCATAAAGCTATATCCCGACTTCGCATACGGCTATTACAACCGCGCCAATCTTATGGCCATATCGGGACGTCTGCCCGAGGCCTACGACGACTACACCAAGGCCATAGAGCTCGCGCCAGAGCTTGCCGAGGCATATTACAACCGCGGTCTGGTGCAGATCTTCATGAAGGATACGCGCAAGGGCTGCATGGATATGTCCAAGGCGGGCGAGCTGGGCATCGAAGCGGCCTACAAGGTGCTCGCACAGTACCGCATAGCCGAACACTGAGAGCGGAACGAACGATAACGAAAACCTAAACAAAATAATATGATACAAACAATTACAAGAAAAATCAACGATTCGGCGTTCATGCGTTGGTCGGCACTGATCCTCATCGCACTGATGATGTTCTTCGGCTACATGTTCGTCGATCTGATGTCTCCGCTGCAAAGCATGGTGGAGGCGCAGCGCGGCTGGTCGCCCGACGTATTCGGCACCTACGCCGCCTCGGAGTACATCCTCAACGTATTCGGCTTTCTGATCGTTGCGGGCATCATCCTCGACAAGATGGGCGTCCGTTTCACGGGCACGCTGTCGGCCTCGCTGATGTTCGTCGGCGCGGCGATCAAGTTCTACGGCGTAAGCGACTGGTTCATCGGCAGCGGTCTGGAAGCATGGCTCGACTCGTGGTGGACGGCCATGCCCGCCAGCGGGAAGATGGCCTCGCTGGGATTCATGATCTTCGGCTGCGGTTGCGAAATGGCCGGAATTACCGTCTCGCGCGCCATTGCCAAGTGGTTTAAGGGCAAGGAGATGGCACTGGCCATGGGATTGGAGATGGCTATCGCCCGCATAGGCGTGTTCGCCATATTCACGATGTCGCCCGCCATTGCCGACTCGGCACTGTTCGCATTCATCCCCACGCAGGTCGTCAAGCCCGTATTCCTCTGCACGGCATTCCTGCTGATCGGCCTTATCTGCTTTCTGACGTTCTGCATCATGGACCGCAAACTCGACCGCCAGCTCGGCGACGAGGCTGCATCGGGCAGCTCGGCCGATGAGGAGTTCAAGGTTAGCGACATCAAGATCATCCTGTCGAGCAAGATATTCTGGATCGTGGCCATGCTCTGCGTACTCTACTACTCGGCCATATTCCCGTTCCAGCGCTACGCGACCAACATGCTCGAAAACAACCTGCATGTATCGGCCGAAACGGCAGCCGGCATATTCCGCTGGTTCCCGATCGGTGCGGCGGCCATTACGCCGTTCCTCGGCCGCTTCCTCGACAAGCGCGGCAAGGGTGCCACGATGCTCATCTGGGGCGCGATCCTGATGATCGCCTGCCACCTTATCTTCGCACTCGTGCTGCCCGGATTCCCCAACATGCTGCTCGCATACGCCGCCATAATCATCCTCGGCATATCGTTCTCGCTCGTACCGGCCGCTCTGTGGCCTTCGGTGCCGAAGCTCATGCCCGAGCGTTATCTCGGAAGCGCATATTCGCTTATATTCTGGGTGCAGAACGTCGGTCTGTGTCTGGTGCCGATGCTGATCGGCATCGTGCTCAATGCCGTCAATCCGGGTGTTTCGGAGGCATTCCGCATCAAGGGCGACATAGAGACGCTCCGCGCCAAGATCGAATACCAGCAGCAGATCGTAGAGTTGCAGAACAATATCTACTATGCCGACCAGATCGAGGCATTGCAGCAGCAGATAGCCCAAGCGCCGGCCGTCGAGGCTGCGACTGTCGAGGGCGAGGAGTATGTCCCGACCACTGCCGACACCGCAGCAGACCTTCTGGCGCAATACCGCAGCAGTCTGCCCGCCGACTTCGATGCCGAGCAGGCTCGCGCCGAGGTCGAGCGCCTGACCGCAGAGAGCTACAAGGCCGGTATCGGCAAGGATTTCGACCTCGAACAGGCCGAAGCCAAGGTCGCCGAGCTTACGGCCGAGCGCGACGAAAAGCAGCTCTCGGAGAACCCGCGCTACAACTACACCGTGCCGATGATGATCTTCGTATGCTTCGGTGTTCTGGCGCTTCTGTTCGGTCTGTGGCTCAAACGCGAGGACAATCTCCACGACTACGGCTTGGAGAGACCCAACATCCAATAATCCGCCGGTCGGAAGTCCCGACCCGGATATAAGGCAACCCCCGCCCGTAATGATCGGGCGGGGGTTGTCGCATTATAGGCCCGCTCTACTGCGTGATATTTACCAATGCCTTGCGGTAGGCGTTCAGAATACGCGATTTGGAGATGAAGCCCAGATAGCGGTTCTCCTTGTCGACTACGGGCAGCATCCACGTGTTGCTCTGGTCGAAGCGCGGCAGCACGCTCTGTATCTGCTCGTGTTGCAGGATCTTGTCGGGCGGCTGGATCATGTAGCTCGTTATGGAGTTGCCCCACTTCTCGCGCTTGAACATGTCGTGACGCAGATCGTCGAGCTGCACCACGCCGAGCAGATGCCCGAAGTTGTCGATCACGGGGAATATGTTGCGGCGCGTATCGGATATGATGCCCACCACGTCGCCCAGCGTGAATGTCTCCTTGATGCGGATGAAGTCGGTCTCCATAAGATCTTCGAGTCTAAGGAACACGAACACCGACGAGTCCTTGTCGTGCGTAAGCAGCTCGCCGCGCATGCGCAGCTGCTTGGTATATATCGAGTCGCGGTTGAGTCCGTAATTCACGGCGAACGATATGCACGAGACGATCATCAGCGGGATGAACAGTCCGTAGCCGTTCGACAGCTCGGCAATGAGGAATATGGCCGTCAGCGGCGCCTTCATCACACCCGACATCAGGCCGGCCATGCCCACGAGCGTGAACGATGTGATCGACACGTCGTCCAGGTGGAAGAACTGACGGCATACCACCGCGACGATAGCACCGGCGAACGCACCCACGAACAACGCCGGGGCGAACGTACCGCCTATGCCGCCTGCGGCGTTTGTCGTCGCCATGGCTATGACCTTGAATAGCATGATCGCCACAAGATATATCAACAGCACCCAGTCTATATCGCTGAACCGAGCGAAGAGCGTATTGTCGAACAGCTCCGATGTATGGCCGCCCATGAGCGTGTCGAAGCTGCTGTGTCCCTCGCCGTAGAGGGGCGGGAATACGAACATCAGCACGCCGAGCGTAATACCTGCTATCGCCCACTTCTTGTATTGGTTCTTGATCCCCTTGAAGAAGCCGACGACATAAGAGTTGACCGACGTGAAGTAATATCCCATAAGGCCGCAGACCACACCCATAAGCACGAACAGCGGTATCTGCTCTATGCGGAACATGTCGGCATCGGTCAGCGTGACGGCTATTATCGGGCTGAACCCGTGGAACGACAGAGCCACCGTCGTGGCCGTAATCGAGGCCAGCAGCAGCGGGATGATCGAGGCCGAGGTAATGTCGAGCATCAATATCTCGAAGACGAATATCACGCCCGAGATCGGCGCCTTGAATATCGCCGCCACGGCGGCACCGGCGCCGCAGCAGAGCAGCAGCGTAATGTTCTTGTAGTTAAGCCGCGTGACCTTGCCTATGTTCGAGCCTATGGCCGCACCTGTCAGCACGATGGGCGCCTCCGGACCCACCGAACCGCCGAATCCTATGGTCGTCGCACCGCCCACGATCGACGTCCAGCAGTTGTGCGAAGCGATCCTCGAATCCTTGCGCGACATGGCATAGAGCACGCGCGTGACGCCCTCCGAGATGTCGTCCACGACGATATACTTGACGAAGAGCGTCGCCAGGACGATGCCTATGGCCGGATATATGAGGTAGAATATCTGCGCCTCGCTGGCCGGCGTCCACGAGGTAAGGGCGTCGGTAATAAGGTGCAGCAGCGTATTGAACACATACGCGCCGATACCGGCCAGTCCGCCGACCAGAATGGCCAGCACGGCCATTACCTGCCTGTTGGTAAGGCGCTTGGTCAGTTTCAGATAGACATGGTAAACCCTGTCTGCCAATGTCTGTTGCGGTTGCGTTGCCGGCATGATCGGTATCGTTTTTTATTTCGTGTTCTTATAGTTTTCCGCCTGACGCGCAATGAGCTCCGCATCGTCGAAATAGTCGATGCGCATGGCGCGCCTCACGTCGGCCAGTGTCGATGCGGCCTCCCGGCGCGCACGCTCCGAACCGAGTCGGAGTATGCGGTATATGCCCTCGATATCCTGCTCGTACATGCGGCGGCGCTCGCGTATCGGAGCAAGCAGCTCTTCGAGTATCGCATAGAGGAACTTCTTGACCTTCACATCGCCCAGTCCGCCCCGACGATAATGGGCTTTGAGCGCGTCGAGCGACTCGTAGTCGGGCAGATACTTCGCGAAGTGCTCCTCGCGGCAGAAGGCATCGAGATATGTAAATACCGTATTGCCCTCGATCTTGCCCGGGTCCTCCACCCTAAGATGCCCCGGGTCGGTGTACATGCTCATGATCTTCTTGCGAACCTCCTCCGAAGTGTCCGACAGATAGATGCAGTTACCCAGCGACTTCGACATCTTGGCCTTGCCGTCGGTTCCCGGCAGGCGCAGGCAGGCGCAGTTCTCCGGCAGCATGATCTCGGGCATGACCAGCGTCTGGCCGTACACGGAGTTGAATTTGTGCACGATCTCGCGCGTCTGTTCGATCATCGGCTCCTGGTCGTCGCCCACGGGGACGGTCGTCGCACGGAACGCCGTGATGTCCGAGGCCTGCGATATGGGATAGGTAAAGAAGCCTACCGGTGTTCCGGGACGCTGCTGCGTCTCCTCCTCAGAGCCGTTGTCCGAGAACCCGCGCAGCTGTATCTCGGCCTTGACCGTCGGGTTACGCTGCAAACGCTGTACCGTAACCAGATTCATGTAATAGAAAGCCAGCTCGCACAGCTCCGGCACCTGCGACTGTATGAAGATAGTCGAACGCTCGGGGTCGATGCCGCACGAAAGGTAGTCGAGCGCGACCTCGATGATGTTCTCGCGCACCTTGTCCGGATTGTCGGCGTTGTCCGTGAGCGCCTGTGCGTCGGCTATCATTATGAATATCTTCTCGTAGAGTCCCGACTCCTGCAATTCGACGCGTCGCGACAGCGATCCGACGAAGTGTCCCAGATGAAGTTTGCCCGTCGGGCGGTCGCCCGTAAGTATGACTTTTCCCATAGTCCGTATGAATTTCTTTACATTGTTCCTACATCGCCACCGGCGGCTGCGGCCGCAGCCGCATTCGAAAAACCGATGCACTTAGTTTGCAAAATTAGAAAAATTTATACGGATACGGGAAAAATCTTTGCCGTATAGTTTTTTTTTATAACTTTGTTGGCGACAAACAAGCACAACTTATGACAATAATACAACTCGAATATCTGCTGGCAGTGGCCAACTGCGGCAGTTTTTCGGTTGCGGCCGAACACTGTTTCGTCACGCAGCCTTCGCTCAGCATGCAGATCAAGGCTTTGGAGGAGGAGCTGGGTGTGGTGCTGCTCGACCGCTCCAAGAAGCCTATCATACCGACTTCGGTGGGCGAAGTGGTGCTGGCGCAGGCGCGCGAAACGCTCAAAGCCTATAACTACATACACGAATCGGTGGCCGAGATGAAGGGCGAGACAGCCGGCAAGATGCGTCTGGGCGTCATACCGACCATAGCACCCTATCTGCTGCACAAGTTCATCCCGTCGTTCGTCAGAGAGTACCCCAAGGTGGAGTTGGAGATACGCGAAATGGTAACGGCCGACATCGTAGAGGCGCTGAAAAAGGACCGCATAGACGCGGCGCTGGTGGCCAGCGGCACATGCGGCGACGGTATCGTCGAGCACGACATGTTCGGCGACAGGTTCTACGCCTACGTATCGCCCGAACATCCCCTCTACGAGCGCAGCAATATCCGCATCGAGGACATAGATACGAAAGACCTGATACTTCTGAGCAGCGGCAACTGCATGCGAGACCAGATTTTGGAGCTGTGCCAGGCAATGAAGGGCGTACCGACGAACTACTATTTCGAGTCGGGGTCGCTCGACACGCTGATGCGCATCGTCGACTGCACCTCGTACATGACCATAATACCCGAAATGGCGTTGGAGTTCATCCCGCGCGAGCACCGCGGACGCGTCAAGACCATAGCCAAGGGAGCCACCTCGCGACGCATAGCGCTGGCCGTCAGCCGCACATACGTCAAACGGTCGATCGTCGAGGCGCTGCGCCGCACTATCCTCGAAGCCGTCGGAGCCGACGATGTCGAGCGCAAGGCGGCCGGCAAACGCTGATCCTCACGTCGAGCACTACGCAGGAATATTACGCACCTAAGCGGCGGTTTGCGCCGTTTTTGCAAAGAGCAGAGCGCAAAGGGTTGTTCCGAGGGTCGGACAAAAGAGCTTTTTTCGGCTGCCGGTTAGTCGGATACCGAAATAATTGCTACCTTTGCACGGATTGAGCATTATGCCGCCGCGCCCGACGGGCAGGGGCATGCAACGGAAAAGACAGATTATGGATAAATTGATAGAAACGATAGTAGAGGCGATAGACGACAAGAAGGGACAGAACATAGTATCGCTCGATCTTACGGGATTCGACGGGGCGATATGTTCGCACTTCGTAGTATGCAACGCCGATTCCACCACGCAGGTAGCGGCCATAGCCGCCGGCATCGAGGAGAAGGTGGCCGAGCGTCTGGGCGAGCAGCCGTGGAGAGTCGAGGGACAGCAGAATGCGTTCTGGATCGCCATGGACTATACGGACGTTATAGTCCACATATTCCAGACGGAGCTCCGCGACTACTACCGCCTCGAAGAGTTATGGGGCGATGCTCCCCTGAAACGTTACCCGAGCGTACAATAACATCGCTGCGGGATTCGTTTGTCCGTTCGACGGACAATAAACAAGTTGAAATTATATGGCAAACAACACGAACAATAGCCCCATGATGCGGCCGCGGTTCAACTTCATGTGGTTCTGGGCTGCGGTGGCGATAATAATATTGGGATACTCGCTCTTCGGCGAAGCCGAGCAGCGCCCCGTAGACGGCGACTGGAATCTCACGCGCGAGCTGGTCGAGAAGGGATACGTAGAGCGCATACGTATCATGGACCGAGACCAGGCCAGCGTATACCTCACGCAGGAGGGCATAGAGAAACTCGCATCGGACGAGCGCTTCGAGGGCATGCCCCAAACGGGTGCGCAGGTGCAGTTCAACACCGGAGGCGACGTTAAGAACTTCGAGGACAAGATAGCGCAGGCCGAGAGCGTCGCCGCTCAGAACGGTGTCGAGGCCGAGCCCGTATCGATCAAGTACGAGAAGACGACCAAAGGCTGGGTGGATTATCTTATCGACCTGCTGCCGTGGCTGTTGATAATAGGCGTGTGGCTGCTGTTCATGCGCAGCATGACCCGCGGTGCCGGAGGCGGTGCTGGCGGCGGCATAATGAATGTGGGCAAGGCGCGCGCGCAGGTATTCGACAAGGACAAGAAGCAGCGCGTTACGTTCAAGGACGTGGCCGGACTGGAAGAGGCCAAAGTGGAGATAATGGAGATAGTCGACTTCCTCAAAAAGTCGGACAAGTATAAGGCGCTGGGCGCCAAGATCCCTAAGGGAGCGCTGTTGGTAGGCCCTCCGGGAACGGGTAAGACGCTGCTGGCCAAGGCCGTTGCTGGCGAAGCCGACGTGCCGTTCCTCTCTATCTCGGGATCGGACTTCGTGGAGATGTTCGTCGGCGTGGGCGCCTCGCGCGTCAGAGACCTCTTCGAGCAGGCCAAGCAGAAGGCGCCGTGCATAGTCTTCATAGACGAGATCGACGCCATAGGCCGCGCACGCGGCAAGAACGCCGGATTCTCGGGCAACGACGAGCGCGAAAACACGCTCAACCAGTTGCTTACCGAGATGGACGGATTCCAGACCAATGCCGGAGTGATCGTATTGGCCGCTACGAACCGCGTCGATATACTGGACAAGGCGTTGATGCGTGCCGGACGATTCGACCGTCAGATCGAGGTGGGACTGCCCGACGTCAAGGAGCGCGAGCAGATTTTCGGTGTGCATCTCCGCAATCTCAAACTCGACGAAAAGCTCGACCGCGCCTTTCTGGCCAAACAGACTCCGGGATTCGCCGGAGCCGACATAGCCAACGTCTGCAACGAGGCGGCATTGATAGCCGCCCGCCACGACAAGAAGAGCATATCGCAGGAGGATTTCCTCAATGCCATAGACCGTATCGTGGGAGGCCTTGAACGCCGCAACATGCCCATGACGCCCACCGAGCGCCGCTCGACGGCGATTCACGAAGCGGGACATGCCACGGTGATGTGGAGGTTGAAGCACTGCGACCCCGTCCTGAAAGTGACCATAATACCGCGCGGCCGTTCGCTCGGCGCTACGTGGTATCTGGCCGAGGAGCGAGTCAACATGAACGTCGAGCACTTCATGCACAAAATGGCAGGATTGTTAGGAGGACGTCTGTCGGAGCAGAAGCTCATGGACGTAGTGAGCACGGGTGCCGTCAACGATCTGGAACGCACGAGCAAGATAGCCTATTCGATGGTGGCCTACTACGGCATGAGTCCGGCCGTAGGTCAGATAAGCTACTACGACTCGACCGGACAGCGCGACACCTTTACCAAGCCTTTCAGCGAGCAGACGGCACTGACGATCGACCGCGAGGTGCGACGTCTTATAGACGAGGCTGCGGCACTGGCATCGGAGATCATCGACCGGGAGAGAGACAATATCGAGCGTCTGGCCGACATGCTCATCGAGAAGGAGACGATCTTCGCCGAGGACATGGAGAGCGTTCTGGGCAAAAGCAGCCAGCAGACGAGCAAGGAGGAGATCGAGAACGCGACTGTAAAGGGCGCCACCGACCGTGGCGATGCGACGGACGGGCCGCAAGAGGAGTAAGATAACAGGCCGGCCGATCGGCGCACCGAGCCGCCATTGGCGGCCGACGACGGAAAGGCATTGTACGGGCAGCCGGCGCAAAGGCCGATACGGAGCTGCCGGATATTAATTATAAAAGGCACACACGAGTGTGCGAGCTGTATGGGAGACAAGAGTCGTAACCTTTTGATAAGATCGTTGAGCGGTCTGGTGCTGCTGGGCATAGTGCTGGCAGCAGTATTCTGCAACAAATACACTTTCGGCGCGCTGCTGCTGCTGATAGTGATCGTGGGAGAGCATGAGTTCTATCGTCTGGCGCGCGGCAAGGGACTGCATCCGCAGTCGCTGGTCGGCATCGTAGCCGGCATAGTGATGTTCGGAATGTGTTTCATACTGTTCGCCCGCTGGGGCGAAGGATTCGACAGGGGGAACACGCTCGCACTGGTAACGTGCGGGCTCTACCTTATAATCCTCGTTCCGCTGATATTCATAGGCGAGCTGTTCTCGCGCAGCGACAGCCCGCTGGGCAACATAGCGGCCACGCTGACCGGCGTGCTGTACGTGGCATACCCCGTATCGTTCCTGCTCTTCATACCGCTGATGCTGGGCGGAGGCGAATGGCGTCCGCTGGTATTTCTGATGTATCTGTTCATCACGTGGGCCAACGACGTATTCGCATATCTGGTGGGCATGTCGATCGGACGTCACCGCATGTGCGAGCGCATATCGCCCAAAAAGTCGTGGGAGGGATTCTTCGGAGGCGTTGCCGGCGCGCTGGGCGTCGGTGCACTGGGAGCATACCTTACCGACGGCAGCTATGCCGTGTGGATCGGCGCTGCGGCCGCAGCATCGGTAGCCGGCGTGCTGGGCGATTTGGTGGAGTCGATGTTCAAGCGCTCTTCGGAGGTCAAGGACTCGGGGGCGCTGATGCCCGGACACGGAGGCGTGCTCGATCGTTTCGACGCACTGCTCGTATCGTCGCCCATCGTATTCGTATATCTGGCCATAGTGCTGCTGTAATTAAAAGGTACTGACTAAAACTTTGACGAAATGAAGATAAACAAGGAGGGATACAAGATCATAGGCATAACCGGCCTGATATGTCTGGCAGGCTGGTTGTTCGTATATTTCTGCATCGACACGCGCACGGGATTCATGTGGTTCGGAACCATATTCCTGCTGCTGTTCTGGTTCTTCATCGCGGCATTCTTCCGCGAACCGCATCGCGTTAAGATACACGACAGCGAGCTGGTCTTCTCGCCGTGCGACGGCCGCGTGGTAGTGACGGAGGTCGTACACGAGGACGAGTATCTCAAAGAGGAGATGTTGCAGGTGTCGGTATTCATGTCGATAACCAACATACACATGAACTGGCTGCCCGTAGGCGGCGTGATAGAGTATGCCAAACACCACCACGGCCGCTTTCTGGTGGCATGGCACCCCAAGTCGTCGACCGAGAACGAACGCACGACGACCGTCATACGAATGAGAAACGGCCGCGCGGTGCTGCTGCGCCAAGTGGCGGGTCTGATCGCACGACGCATCGTGTCGTATGTCAAGGTGGGTAAGACGGCTCGTCAGAACGACGTGTTGGGATTCATCAAATTCGGATCGCGAGTCGACATACTGCTGCCGAAAGACACCGAGCTGCTGGTCGAGATCGGCGACCCGGTAATAGGCTCGCAGACCCCCATAGCACGTCTCAAAGGCGTCGCCTCGAACAACGACTGATAATCGGCAAGAGATGTCGCCTGCGGCGATAATGTCATCGGCGACCGTCCCTGCTCCGCTCGGAAAAAGGGCACGGTTTTCGATAGTCGGCCTGTTATCGTCAATCGGGAAAAAGATTCGGAGTTATGTATGTCACACCGCGTAAAATATTGCGTATCGGCGTAACGCTCGTCGCCGTCGCCGCAGCCATGTTCGTGGTGTGGTACTTCGCGCGGGTCGTAGCCTACATCATCATATCGGCCGTACTCGCAGTCATCGGGCGTCCTATGGTGTCGCGCCTCTCGGAGATGCGATTCCGCGGACAGCGCATGCCGCGCGCTGTCGCGGCCGGCACTACCCTGCTGCTTATGTGGACGGTCATCGGCGGACTGTGCGCACTGCTCCTGCCGCTGGTATTCAGCAAACTCGACGAGCTGTCGAGGCTCGATCTGGACAGCGTGATAAAATCGATCGAGATACCCATACAGAGGCTGCAACTGCACTTGCAGAAGTTCTTCGCGCTCTCGGCATCGGAGATCGATCTCTCGTTCAAGGACTTCATAGCCGAACATATCAACTTCGACTTCCTGCGCACCTTCGCCAGCGTGGCTCGCAGCATATTCGACGCATTCATATCGGTCTTTTCGATAACGTTCATAACCTTCTTCTTCATGAAGGAGGACGGGCTGTTCTACTCGCTCGTAACGCTATTCTTCCCCGAGCGTTACAAGCAGAACGCCACGCGCGCGCTCGACTCAGTGACACGTCTGCTGTCGCGATATTTCCGAGGGTTGATGTTGGAGAGCATAATGCTTCTGGGCGTGATATCGATCGTCATGGCGATATGGGGTGTCGAGCTCGACGACGCACTGTTCATAGGTATGATAATGGGTGTGATGAACGTCATACCATACGCAGGCCCCTTCATGGGCGGCATAGCATCGGTATGCGTAGGCATAGTGACGCCGATAGCCGGCATGAGCGTCGGCGACACGGTGGCGATAATAATAGGCTCGCTGATATTCATAAAGATACTCGACGACTTCGTGCTGCAACCGACGCTCTACTCGGAACGCGTGCAGGCACATCCGTTGGAGATATTCCTCGTGATACTTATCGCCGGGTCTATGGCCGGAATATGGGGCATGCTGCTGGCAATACCCTCGTATACGGTATTGCGCGTATTCGCCCGGGAATTTTTCTCGGAATACGGACTCGTAAAGCGGCTGACGGGACAGATGACCGAATAGCCCGGCAGACTACTGACGAAATGCTCGAACGAAGAAACGAAACCTTAAATATGGAGATCGAAATAGAGGCCGAAGTGGTACACGGCCGAAAACTGGGGCGCCGTATGGGATTTCCGACGGCGAACATGCAGACCGACGACATCGAGGGCGTGAGCCGCGGCGTATACCGGTCGAGTGTAGAGATCGACGGACACACCTATACGGCTATGTCGAATCTCGGCGTAAGGCCGTCGGTAGGCGGCGAGAGTCTGTTGTTGGAGACTCACGTAATAGGATACGAGGGCGACCTGTACGGACGCAGGCTGCGCGTGCGCCTGTTGGAGAAGATACGCGACGAACGCCGGTTCGGCTCGATCGACGAACTGCAACGCCAGTTGCAGGCCGACTACATGTCGATAAAGGAGCACGCGCAATAGGCTTTACGAACCGTATAAAAATGACAGTCCCCGCAGATTCGATCTGCGGGGACTGTCCGTCGATAGATGCCTCTCCGCCCGGAAGGCAGGGGTGCTACCCTACCGTCACAGGATCGTATAACTCGATGCGCGGCCATTGGGATAGATGCCGTCGATCGACGATATCTTGTCCGTCAGGCGGTCGAGATCCGCAACCGAGTAGACTGGTTTGTCGTTGATATGGGTTATGACGAAACCCTGCTTGACGCGTGCGCGCTCCAACAGTCCGCCGCGCTTAACGGCAGCCACCTGCACGCCGCCGCGTATGTCGAGCTGCTCGCACAACTTCGACGACACATCGACGAACTTGCCGCCCAGCTCGGCAGCCACGTCTACCTGCTCGCGCGAGAGCAGCTCAGCGCCGCCGGCCTTGTTGCGCAATTTGGCGCGCAGCTCCTTGACCGAGTCGCCGCGACGCACGACGAGCACTATCTCGTCGCCAGGACGGCGCTTGCCGATCTGTTCGAGGAACACCGACGAGCTATTTACCATAACGCCGTCGACGCTCAATATCACGTCGCCCTTGCGAACACCCGCCTCCGAGGCGGCTCCGTCCTCGACCACCGAGGCCACATAGATGCCACCGAGATTGTCGATGCCGGTCTGCTCGCCCATCTGGTCGATAAAGTTCTGGTCGATAGCGCGGAACGAGATGCCCAGCACGGCACGCTGCACTACACCCGACTCTTTAAGGTCGACCACGACCTTTTTGACAATCGTCTCGGGCACGGCGAACGAATAGCCTACATAGCTGCCCGTCGAGGTCTTGATAATGGTATTGATGCCCACCAGCTCGCCGCGCGTATTGACCAGTGCGCCGCCCGAGTTGCCGGGGTTGACCGCAGCGTCGGTCTGTATGAACGACTCGATGCGGAACTCGTTGGGCAGAGCGCCCAGATCGCGCGCCTTGGCCGAGACGATACCGGCCGTAATGGTCGACTGCAACTCCATAGGATAACCTATCGCAAGCACCCACTCGCCCAGACGCAGATCGTCCGAGCTGCCGAACGGCAATGTAGGCAGCCCCTCGGCCTCGACCTTGATGAGCGCCACGTCGGTAGCCGGATCGGCGCCTATGATCTTGGCATCGAACACGCGGCCGTCGTTGAGCTTGACGCGCACCTTGGTGGCCGAGTCGATGACATGGTTGTTAGTGACGATGTATCCGTCCTCGGAGATGATTACGCCCGAGCCGCCCGCACGCGCCTCGCGCATCTGGGGACGGCCGTCGGAGTATCCTCCCTGCGGGAATCCGAAGAACTCCAAGAACGGGTCTCGACGGCTCTGCATCTCGACCTGCTGGATAGCCTCGATATTGACCACAGCCTTGACGGCGTTCTCGGCGGCGTATGTAAGGTCGGGATAGTCGGTCGACACGACCGACGAAGCGAATGCCACGTCGACGGCCGGGTTCTGGCGGAATATATCGCTTTCTGCCGATGCGGCTGCGTATGAGATGTTACGGCCGTCATTGCGATCCATACCGCGCATGACGGCTATCGTCGCCGCACTCGACACGGCCGAAAGCGCAACGACTCCTAAAATAAAAAATGCCCTCTTTTTCATAACACAAAAATTAATGTCTCAATATTCGTTTACAATTCAGTAGGCGATTTTTACCATAGGCAATATATGTTGTTACAAAAGATTTTCGGTTAAACATCGAGCGCACCCCGGCACCCGTTCGGCAATATAACGGACGCGGGATGCGCAATAGTATGCCGGAGGCGGTAGAATTATCGTTTTTTGCGAAGACTCGTCACGGCATCGATGAATGTCATGGGATGCGTCGGAGCACCCGGCAGCCAGAGGTCGACCCTGCGCGAATCCAGCCACGAGCGGTCGACAGCCTCGCTCTCGGCGAACAGACCGCCCGAACAGGCCTCGGAGCCGCATACGATCAATATCTTAGGCTCGGGTATGGCACGGTAGCAGATGTCGAGAGCCTCGGCCATATTCTTGGTTATGGGGCCCGTCAGCACCAGTCCGTCGGCATGGCGGGGCGAGGCGGTAAACGAAACGCCGAAACGGCCGAAGTCGAAGTTGACGTTGCCCGTAGCACCCAGCTCCATTTCGATAGAAGCATCGCCGCCGGCCGAGACCTCGCGAAGATGCAGCGAACGCGAGAACATGCGGCGCACCTCGTCGCGCACGGCACTGTGGTCGAAGCGCATAGCCGACTGTCCCGCCGCTATGACCAGATCCTCGCGCCGCGTGGCGCCTATGCGGTAGTCGTTCGTGAAGCGGATGTTGCGCGGAGCGCAGCGGGCGCACTCGCCGCAGAACATGCAGCGTCCCATGTCGAGCGTAAAGGGGTGCGGCGATATGGCGCCAGTAGGACATATCGCGGCGGCACGCTCGATATCGCGGCTGTCGCCGTCCTCCGTCAAAACGGGTCTGCCGCGAAACTCCGCGGTCAGCTCGACCTTGCTCAGATCGGGGATATATTGCCGGCCGTGGCTATGCAGTATTCTCAATTTACCGAAAATCATGATTCGAAAGGTTTAGAGGTCGTGACCGCAGTACGACAGATTGAAACTCTTGTTGCAGATCGGGAAGTCGGATATGCCCTCGCCGCGCACGGCCAGCGCAAGCGCAAGCCAGTTGTGCAGGCTCGGATCCTTGATCTTGTACTTCACTATGCTGCCCCGGGCATCGGTCAGGGCGACATGACATATCTCGCCGCGCCAGCCCTCCACGAGCGAGAACGACAGCGCATCGGCTGCCAGCGGCACATCGTATCGGGGTTCGGGCACGGCCGCCGCAGGTTCGTAGCCGGACAGAAGCGACTCTATGTAATCGGCGCTCTGCAACACCTCGCGGCAGCGCATCATCAGTCGCGCCATAACGTCGCCGTGACGCTTGACGATGCTGTCGTGACATATCATATCGGTATATACGCCGAACGGGTGGGTCGAGCGCAGGTCGCGCAGCAGGCCGCTCGCACGAGCCGCCGTACCGACACCGCCTATGCGCAGCATCTCCTCGCGCGGAACCACGCCGCACTGCTCGAAGCGTGCCAGCAGCGAGGGCGACTCCTTCATGTCGAGCCGCACTTCGTTATAACGCCTGCGAATATCGGCTATGTTGGAGCGTATCATGGCCGCCTTGTCGGCCGTAAGCGGATGAAACGACCCGAAGGGGCGGATAAGCCCCTTGCCGAAGCGGTTGCCGCACCACGCCTGCGTGGTGTTGATAGTCATGGTGCGAAGCGCCTCGCACGCCACCTGAAAAAGCTGGAAGCCGATATCCATAGACAGCGCACCGGTATCGGCGATGTGCATTGCGATGCGTTCGAGTTCGAGCGCCACGCCGCGCTCGCGCACCAGATTCTCGCCGACATGTCCTCCGGAGAGCTTCTCCACAAGATCGGCATACGCCGTGGCATGCGCGACGGCCGTATCGCCCGCCACGGACTCGCCAAGAAGCGCCCGCCGCAGCGAATTTTGCGTGCGCGTCATCTCGCGCTCGACGCCGCGATGCTGGTATCCGAGAGCTATTTCGAGATGAAGCACCTGTTCGCCGTTGCAGATGAAGCGGAATGCGCCCGGCTCGATGATGCCGGCATGGATAGGTCCGACATTGACCTCGTGCAGCGAGCTGCCGCTCATCTTGTAGAACGGATAGGAGTCCATAGTGGAGTTCTTGTCGCGTCTGTCCCACGGAAAGCGCAGTGGCTTGCACCACGGGTGGCCGTTGAAACGTATCCCGTAGAGCTCGTGCATCTCACGCTCGAAGACATGGAACGACGGATGAACGGCCGTGAGCGACGGCATGCCCTCCTCGGAGTAGTAATCGGGAACGAACGACGATATCATGACCGTCGACTCCCGATCGTCGAGCAGCAGCAGGAAGAAGCGCAGCCCCTCGGCGGTCTGGGCGGCGAAGTAGTGAGCCGGGTGGTAGCGCTCGTCGCGCATACGCTCCGCGAGATCGTTATAGAGGTCGATATAGTCGACCGTCGGTATATCTTTGAGTGCAACCGCAGATGCGGTGTTGCGTGTTATATGGTACAGCATAACTTACAGTGTTGTGATCGTATCGATTGCGCGGCTCAGAGCCTCGGGCTGCCACAGGCCAAGGACGATAGCGCCCAAAAGCAGAATCATGGCCGAATAGGAGAGACGGCGGTCGACATGCGACAGATGAAGCTCGTCCTGATTGGGATGATAGTTCAGGCGCAGCGCACGCGACCATACGGCATAGATGACCATGCACAGCAGCACGAGCATGGCCGCGATGAGCCACCAGTCCCCTGCGGCGACGATCTCGCGGAACACGACGATCTCCGAGATGAAGAGCGGCGAAGGGGGGAATGCCAGCAGCACCACCGTGCCGATGAGGATGCCGACGGCACCCACGCGGTTGATGTTGATATAGTCGCCAAGACGGTTGATGCGGTAGCTGTCGTAAATCTGACGCACGACGCCCAGTTGCAGGAAAAGGCTGCTCTTGACGAGCGTATGGCATGCCACATGGAACACGGCCGCCCACAGCGCGGCGCCGCCCACGCCCATGCCTATGGCGACGATACCCATATTCTCGATAGTCGAATAGGAGAGGAAACGCTTGTAGTTGTTGGTGCGGCGCAGGAACATTGCACCCACAGCCAGCGTCACGATACCTATGAGGATCAATACGTGGCGCGCCCAGTCGAAGACCTCGCCCTCGCAGCGTGCATAGAGCAGATATATGCGCATTATGGCGACGAAGCCAGCATTGACGAGCGCCGTAGAGATGAATGCCGAGGCGGGTGCCGGAGCGGCGAAGTTGGCGTCGACACCGACCGTATAGAGCGGGAAGATCTCCATTTTGCAGCTGTAACCGGCCACGATCAGCAGGAACGCCACTTTCAGGTAGAGCGGATTACCGCCCGAGATCGTAGCTGCGAGCGACGAATAGTCGAGCGAGCCGTCGCGCACGACGGTACAGAGCAGCAATATGCCCAGATATGCCATTGCGATACCGGTCGAACAGATGAAGATATACTTCCATGTCGCCTCCAACGCATGCTGGTCGTGGCGGTAGTATATGATGCCGGCCGAGCAGATCGTCGTAGCTTCGAGAAATATCCACGTCACGGCAGCATTATCGGCGTAGTAGACGCACGTAATGGCCGTCGAGAGCAGCATCAGCAGTGCGAAGTAGGTGCGGTAGGCCGCAAGCGTACCCTCGTGCAGATAGCGGCGCGAATGCAACATCACGAACCCGAGCGTCAGCACCATCAGAAGGTGGAACAGTATGCCGAGCGTATCGAACGCGAATATGCCCAGATCGCCTACCGAGCCGCGCGCATCCGAGACCAAAAGGGCAGCCAGCACCACCTGCACGCCGAAAAAGCATCCGGCCGCGATGTCGACCGCACGACGGCTGCGCGAGAGAAATGCCGCCGAGGCGAATAGGATCGAAAGTATGAGATATTCTATCATGGTATCAATCTTTTACGGTGGTCAACGCATCGGCGTCGTCGGTATGTATGCTGTTGTCGAGCTTGCGCAGGAATATGCCCAGCAGCAGTATGGATATCAGAATATCGAGCATGATAGCCATATTTATCATCATAGGCATCTCGACACCGATTGCCATTGAAAAGAGGAACACGCCGTTCTCGATAGCGAGAAAACCGACCAGATGCGCGAAGACGCGACGGCGCACGACGATCATTACCAGCCCCGACAGCAGCGCATAGAGCGCCACGCCGAAGAAGATCATGTCGATGCGTTCGTCAGCCATGGCCGAGGCTATCCAGCAGCTCACGCCCAGAGCGCAGAGCGACAACAGCAGCGAGTTGAACTGCGACGATCCGGAGCCGCTGACGCGGTTGATCTTGGTCTTGCGAATCACGCGCAACAGAATGGCCGGCACGACGAGCGCCTTGAAGACGAGCGTCTCGACGATGATGAAGGCCAGTTCGAGACCTTCGAGCGAGTGCAGGCGCAGCAGCGCTATGCCGAGCAGAATCCACCCCTGCAACGCTATAAGAGAGGTGTGATTGCGGAAACGCTCGGTGATAGGCAGGTATATCAGCGTTACGACATAGAGTATTAGCAGAGCGAGTATCATACGATTTCAATGTTTTGCAACAACAGATAGCCTACCAGGAATATCAGAGCCGACATGGCCGTCACGGTAAGTATGTAGGTAGAGTTGCGTGAGAGTTTGTTGCGGGCGCGCATAGACTCGGTAATGCCGACCGAGAGACCCGCCACCACAACGGCCAGCGGTGCGGCCAGCAGCCAGTCGAAGCATACGGCAGCGGCAACGGCATCGGCCGCAATCATCGCGAAGACAGCCGTTTTGAGCCAGCCGGCGATCTGGATCATAGCAAGGTCGATACCCGAATAGTCGAGACACATGACCTCGTGGATCATCGTCAATTCGAGGTGGGTGCGCGGGTCGTCGACGGGGACGCGTCCCGCCTCGACGAACATTATTTTAAGGAATACGTATGCGGCCAGCAGCACGACGATCGTGAGGTTGACGTCTAACGAGCGTGCCGTAGAGAATATGTCGGCCAGCGAGGTATAGCCGCTCAGCATGGCCAGCGTAGCCATAGAGAGCATGATCGCAGGCTCGATCAGCGCCCCGTACAACGCCTCGCGCGAGGCGCCCATACCCTCGAACGAGCTGCCCGTATCCAGAGCCGCCAGAATAAGCGACACGCGCGACAGCGCCAGAAGATAGGCCACCATAACCACGTCGCCGTCGAACGACAGCAACGGATCGAGATCGGCCACCGGAATGAACAGAAACGCCGCCAGCGACGAAGCCAGACATACGCACGGCGCCAGACGGAACAGGATGCCCGTCGTCGGCGAGTAGACCGCCCCCTTGCCCAGCAGCACCTTCGCATCGAACAGATGCTGGAAAAAACGCAGTCCCTTGCGGCCGGCCAGCACGGCGCGGGTACGGTTTATCACGCCGGTAATGCTGACGGCGACGGCCAGCATGAGCAGTGTATTGAGAATCCTTGCGAGCATGGCTAAATAAGATTTAACAGTGTCAGAACCAGCACGGCTATCAACAGCAGCAGTGCATACATCACATAATGGTTGATCTTGCCCGAACGAAGGCGCATAACACCCATGTTGATACGGTGCATCAGCTCGACCCACCACGCGGCGAACAGACGGTCGATCTTGTCCTTGTGGCGGACGTCGTAGCGGTGTTGCGTCGGGAATATCTCGCTCTTGTCGATCGTGCGGCCGTCGACCGTATCGTGCGAGAGCGATGCGGCGAGGTTTTCGAGCCCCTCGGCGAACGACTCGCCCGTATATTGCATGCGTTCATTGACGGCCGTAAAACCGCAGCCCCACGTCGGCGACGAGGATACGGTGCGGCGCGACTGCGCACGCCGTTTGAGCCAGTAGAGAGCTCCGATGACCGCAAGCAGCGTGAAGCCTATGATGCTGACCGTCGAGAGCGTCGGCAGCAGATGCGCGGCGGTCGAGGCGTAGTCGCCGCCGGTAATCCATGCCGCAGCCTCGATCACGGGACGCACCGTGTACTGCGGCAGCAGACCTATCGACAGGATCAACGCCGCGGGTATGGCCATAGCGGCAAGACGCAGCGAATCGACCTCGGTGGCCTCCGCGACATGCGTCGTGCGCGGCGAGCCCAGAAAGACGATGCCGTAGAGTTTGGTAAAGGCCAGAACGACGACGCCTCCGATCAGCGACAACGCCACTAAGGCCGTAAGGAAATAGAGCGTGCCGCGCCCCTCGCCTACGCCGTCGAGCATACCCATATATATAAGCAGCTCCGATATGAAGCCGTTAAGAGGCGGCAGGGCGCAAATGGCTGCCGTGGCCACGAACATCAGAATAGCCGTCACGGGCATGCTCTTCGACAGTCCGCCCATAGAATCGAGCGCCGTCGAGTGCATCTTCGAGTAGACGTTTCCGGCACCGAAAAACAGCAGCGTCTTGAACAGCGAGTGGTTGACCGTATGAAGCAGAGCGCCGCTCATGCCACACATGGCGATAAGCTCGCTGCCGGAGGCCAGCCCTATGTAGCCGATGCCCATACCTATGAATATGACACCTATGTTCTCGATGCTGGAATAGGCCAGCAGGCGCTTGATGTCGTTCTGGAACGCGGCCATGATGACGCCCCACAGACCGGTCGCGATACCGATGACAAGTATGGCGATGCCGACTGTCGAGAGCGTCGGCATGGACGATATCTGCGCCACCACGCGCATGATGCCGTATACGCCGGTCTTTATCATCACGCCCGACATGACGGCCGACACGTGCGACGGTGCCGCGGGATGAGCCTCGGGCAGCCAGACGTGCATTGGAAACATGCCGGCCTTCATGCCGAAGCCCAGCACAAAGAGCGCCGTGACGGGCAGCGCATCGTGCGTCGAGAAGTATCCGGCCAGCGCCGCGAACGTCGTTCCGCCTTCGGCCGCATATACCGTAGCGAACGCCGCCACCAGAAACATAAAGCCGATATGCATCATTACCAGATAGTTCAATGCAGCGCGACGTACCTCGGTCCGTTCTGCCTCGAAGAGGATCAGGATGAACGACGAGATAGTCATAAGCTCCCACGAGAGCAGGAACGAGAAGCCGCCGCCCGCAACGACCACCGTCATCATCGAGACGGCGAGCAGTACGAGCGAGACGTAGTGCAGCGACAGATGCGCCGTCGACATGCGCTTCAAATAGTGCTCGACATAGCCCTTGGAGTAGATCAGCGTCGCCACCGACGCAACGGCCATAATCAACAGAAAAATCGCCGACAAGCGATCGACCACGATGATCTCGTCGCCGAAAAACTGCGTCGAGAAGCGCGCCAGCACCACCTCGCCGACCGTCAGCGCCCTGACGGCCACAGCGACCGCCGCAACGGCGGCCGCTCCCACGACGGCCAGTGCCGTCCACACCTTGCGGCGGACGGGAGTCGCGAAGATAGCCGCAACAGCCGTTGCAGCAACCAAAAGTAAATACGGATACATAATTTGTCTTACAGCGTAACCTATTTAATATGCAAAGAGTTGAGCATCGACAGCATCATGGTGGCGGCCAGCGCGGCCGTCTCGGTGCGCAGGCGTTGATGCCCCAATGATATCGGCTCGAATCCGTTTGCGAGCGCAAAGGTAATCTCTTCGCGCGAAAAATCTCCCTCGGGACCTATTAAAATAAGTGCGTTCTCGCCTTTTTCCACCACATCGCCCAGATAGGGACGCTCGCCCAGCGAGCGGTCGCAATGCGCTATGAAGCGTCGGCCGTCGAAGCCGGAGGCGATAAGGCGGCGCAGCGGCATCATATCGTGCAGAACGGGATGATAGGCTTTGAGCGACTGCTTGACGGCCGAAGTGATGACACGCTGCTCGCGCTCGGGCTTTATCGTGCGGCGCTCGCTATGCTCGCACAGAAGAGGATATATCTCCGTCACGCCCACCTCGGTCGCCTTTTCCAGAAACCACTCGAAACGGTCGATGTTCTTTGTCGGAGCCACGGCCATAGTGAGCCGGTAGGGCATCTTCTCAAATTCACGGATGCAATCCACGACCTCGACCGAGCAGCGGCGGGCGTCGACCTCGACTACGCGGCAGGTATACATGCTGCCCCGGCCGTCGGTCAGATGAAGCTCGTCTCCGGGCTGCATGCGCAGCACGCGGACGCAGTGGCGCGACTCCTCCTCGGGCAAAATATGGTACGGCGGAACAATATCCGGGGCATAAAATAGTTGCATAATATATAAAAGTTTTTAACTTTGCAAAGTTAACCAAAATAATGTAACCGATGAAACGCTTGATAGTGTTATCGACAATGATGTTTATTATGACCGCAGGCAACTCCTGCAAAGAGACTCCGGCCGAGACGGGCAATCCGCTGCTGGCCGAGTGGGACACGCCTATGGGCGTGCCGCCGTTCGATCGGATCAGCCCCGAGCACTACTCGGAGGCTTTCGAAGAGACGATGCGCATGCACAACGAGCAGATCGAGGCCATAACCGCCTCGGACGAGCAGCCGACATTCGACAATACGATACTGGCGCTGGATCGAGCCGGCCGCGAGCTATCGGAGATATCGCTGATATTCACGATGGTGGCGGCAGCCGATACCAACGAGCAGATGCAGCGCATCGAGGCCGAGATAATGCCCGAGCTCTCTGCCCACTACAACGACATACTGCTCAACGACGCGCTTTTCGCACGCATCGAGGATGTGTACTCCCGTCGGGCGACACTGGGGCTGGACGAGTTGCAGATGCGTCTTTTGGAGAAGACGCGCCGCGACTTCGTGCGTGCCGGCGCGCTGCTCGATAAAGCCGACAAGGCGCGCCTCAAAGAGATAGACTCGGAGCTGGCCGCACTCTCGATACGTTTCGGCAACAACCTGCTGGCCGAGACGCGCGACTTCAAACTTCTGCTCGACGAGGAGCAGGTGGCCGATCTGCCCGAGGGCGTGAAGTCGGCCGCAGCCGAACAGGCCAAGCAGGCGGGCGAGAGCGGCTACATGTTCACGCTCGACAAGCCGAGCATGCTGCCCTTTTTGACCTACTCGCCGCAGCGCGAGTTGCGCGAGCAGCTCTACAAAGGCTACCTCAGCCGCTGCGAGCGCGGCAACGAACGCGACAACAAGCAGCTGATAAAGGAGATGACGCGCCTGCGTGCCGAAAAGGCGCATCTGCTGGGCTTCAAATCCTACGCGGAGTATGTCACATCGGATCAGATGGCCGGCACGCCCGAGGCCGTATATGCGCTGCTCGACCAGATCTGGACGCCGGCGCTCGAACGCGCCCGCGGCGAAATGGAGGAGATGACCGAGCTGCTGCACGAGGATCTGCCCGAAGCGACTCTCGAATCCTGGGACTGGTGGTATTACGCAGAGAAGCTCCGCAAGAAGAACTACCGTCTGGACGAGGCGCTGGTAAGCCAGTATCTGTCGGCGGATAACGTTCGCAACGGCATATTCTTTCTGGCCAACCGCCTCTACGGCATCACGTTCCGCCCGATAAGCGTACCCAAGTACAACCCCGAGTGCTCGGCATTCGAGGTGCTCGACGTCGACAACTCGCATCTGGGCGTATTGTATTTCGACCTGTTCCCGCGCGCGGGCAAGAGCGGCGGCGCATGGTGCGGCTACTTTACCGAGCAGAGATACGAGGACGGCAAGCGTGTGGCTCCGACGGTAGGCATAGTATGCAACTTCACGCGCCCGGTCGGCGATACGCCGGCACTGCTCTCGATCGACGAGACCGAGACGCTGTTCCACGAGTTCGGTCACGCACTGCACTTCCTCTTCGCCGACGTGCGTTACCGCGGTCTGGCCGAGGTCGAAGGCGACTTCGTAGAGCTGCCGTCGCAGATCATGGAGAATTGGGCATTCGAGGAGGAGATACTCAAACAGTATGCAACGCACTACAAGACCGGCGAGCCCATGCCGGACGATCTGATAGCCAAGATACACAAAGCCTCGCTGTTCAATCAGGGCTTCACGACCACCGAGCTTGTCGCCGCAGCGCTGCTCGACATGGACATCCACTCGATGCAGACATATGCCGACTTCGACCCTGCCGAATTTGAGAAATACGCCATGGCCACGCGCCGCGGACTGATACCGCAGATCGAGCCGCGCTACCGTCTGCCCTACTTCTCGCACATATTCAACGGCGGATATTCGTCGGGATACTACTTCTACCTATGGGCCGAGGTGCTCGACAAGGATGCCTTCGCGGCATTCAAATCGGGGCGCGACATTTGCGACAAGCAGCTCGCGCACAGCTTCCGTTACGACCTGCTCGCACAGGGCGGACAGCACGACGGAATGGATATGTACCGCAAGTTCCGCGGTGCCGATCCCGACAAGACGGCTATGCTGCGCGCCCGCGGCTTGTACGAGGAGCCGGAGCTGCCGACCGACTCGCTGGCCGGCGAAACGCCCCTCGACATCGATGCCGAGACCGCAGAGATCGAAACAGTCGATTTCGAAAAACTGTAATCCGAATCCTAAAAATGATAAACCTAAATAACGTTTTATGACAACAACATCAATTATCATGTCTGCACTGACACTTGCATCGACCGGTGCCGAGCTGCCCGAATGGGGCGGTGTGAGGGTGCCCGAGTCGTTGATCGAGAATCCGCTCGTACAGGAGTGGAACACGCCTTACGCCACCCCGCCGTTCGATAAGATCGAGCTGGCCGACTACGAGCCGGCGTTCGACTTCGCAATAGCGGTCAACCGCGCCGAGATCGAGACGATAGTAAACAACCCCGAGCCCGCGACCTTCGAGAATACGATCGTAGCCATGGAGCGCAGCGGAGAGCTGCTCGGCCGCATATCGGGCGTATTCTTCAATCTGCTGTCGGCCGATACGTCTAACCAGATGCAGGATATCGCCATGCGCATATCTCCCAAGCTGACGGAGCTGGGCAACGACATATCGCTCAACCCCGAGCTGTTCGCACGCGTCAAGGCCGTATACGAGAACAAGAAGCTCAAACTCGACGCCGAGGACCGCAAGCTGCTCGACGATACGTATAAGAGCTTCGCTCGCAGCGGCGCCGCACTCTCGGAGGCCGACAAGGAGCTTTACCGCCAGTATACCACCGAGCTGTCGCAGCTGACGCTGCAATTCAGCCAGAACTCGCTCGACGCCACCAACGCGTTCACTTACAACATTACCGACCCCGCACTGGTCGAGGAGCTTCCCGATTTCGTCAAGGAGGGCATGGCCGCCGAGGCCAAGGCTCGCGGCGAGCAGGGCTGGACGGTAACGCTGCAAGCACCGAGCTACGGTCCGTTCATGACCTACTCGTCGCAGCGCGACATCAAGGAGAAGCTCTATCGCGAGTACAACTCGCGCTCGCTGGGCGGCAAGTACGACAATACGGCCAACATCAAGAGAATAACCGAGCTGCGTTTGAAGATAGCCAATCTGCTGGGTTACAAGTGCTACGCCGACTACGTGCTCGAAGACCGCATGGCAGAGACGTCGAAGGCGGTCAACAAGTTCCTCGACGAGCTGCTGCGCGAGACCAAGGAGTACGCCCATAAGGATTACCGCACGGTTGCCGAGTATGCACGCACAAAGGGTCTCGAAGGCGATCTGATGCCGTGGGACTGGGGCTACTACAACCAGAAATACAAGGAGGAGAAGTATGCCATAAGCGACGAGCTGGTAAAACCCTATCTTAAACTCGAAAATGTCAAGGAGGGCGTGTTCATGCTGGCCAACCGCCTCTACGGTCTCACGTTCACACCCAATCGCGAGATTGCGGTTTACCACCCCGACGTTACGGCTTACGACGTAAAGGACGCCGACGGCAAGATGCTGGCGGTGCTCTACCTCGATTTCTTCCCCCGCGAATCGAAGAACGCAGGCGCATGGATGACCGAGTTCCGCGGCATGAAGACCGTCGACGGCGTTGAGCAGCGTCCGCTCGTATCGCTCGTGATGAACTTTACCAAGCCTACGGAGAGCACACCGTCGCTGCTTACCTTCGACGAGTTTACCACCTTCCTGCATGAATTCGGACACGCACTGCACGGCATGCTCGCCAAAGGCAAATACGAGTCGCAGAACGGAACCAACGTATACCGCGATTTCGTCGAGCTGCCCTCGCAGATCATGGAGAATTGGGCGACCGAGAAGGAGTATCTCGACCTGTGGGCAGTCCACTACCAGACGGGCGAGAAGATACCGGCCGAGCTGGTAGAGAAGATAATCGCCGCCAAGAATTACCTTGCCGCCTACTTCCATATCCGCCAGTTGTCGTTCGGCATCTCGGACATGGCATGGCACAGCCTGACCGAACCCTATACGGGCGATGTCGAGCAGTTCGAGGTCGAGGCAATGGCGCCGACGCAGATAACGCCCGTGATAAAGGGCACGGCTATGGCTCCGTCGTTCTCGCACATATTCAGCGGCGGCTACGCAGCCGGATATTATGGCTACAAGTGGGCCGAGGTGCTCGCGGCCGACGCATTCTCTTACTTCAAGCAGGAGGGCATATTCAGCCGCAAGGTGGCCGACAAGTTCCGCCACGAGCTGCTCGAAAAGGGCGGTCACGAACACCCGATGAAGCTCTACGTCCGCTTCCGCGGCCACAAACCCAAGACCGCTGCTCTGATCGAGCAAATGGGATTGAAATAACCGAGCTGCATATTCTATATCCGCAGTTGCCCGCGTATGCGGGCAACTGTGTTTTTATACCCGATCGTTACATCTATACCGTTGGATTATCCTTACTTCGGCATAGTCTAAGATACCGCGACTCGAAAAAAATACAAGCATACTTTCTTTTTCCCTCGGCTTATGCGTATCTTTGGCTTCGCCTTAGATACTTCGTCTCGGCAAAATTGCAAATAAAATTTGCTTTTGTGCTCGGCAAATGCGTATCTTTGCCGTATAACCCGAAAGAAATGAGATATATACTTATTATAGCATTATTCTGTACTGACTTCATTGCATACGCACAAGACAGAATCGACACTATATATTATAACAAATCCGGACAAATAGCTCGTAATTCGATTTTTTCAGACTATTATCGTATTGCACTATACCCTGCCGATTCGTTGTCCGTCAAGGAATTCAAAGACTTTTACATTACCGGAGAACTTAAAAAAGAGGGTTGCTTTGTTTGCATAGATAGCTTAGAGGACAGCAACTCCTTGTTCGACGGGAATATCGTCTCGTATTTCAAAAACGGAGAGGTATCCGAAATAGCCAATTATGCGAACAGTAAATTAAACGGCGAATATCTCCGATATTTGCCTAACGGTTCATTAGAGATCCGGGCATACTACATAAACGATTGCTTGGACGGCATTTATGAGCAATACTTTGAAAATGGCACACACTCGATCATGGAATATGCCGATGGCCTGCCGGTCTACGATTATTACCTACTTTACGATTCAGGAGGCAATTGTCTGAAATTTCGGTTATCCGATAATTCTCAGATATGGGAATCGCCGCATGTTTCCGAACGGTTCATAGATTATATGGATGGCCAGCCATGGGAAGTATATTTCAAAAACGGAGTCACTCTCGCTCTTTCGAACAGCACAGTCAGAGATTATGGCAAATGGCATCAAATAAACTTGATAATATCTAATAACTCCCCTGAAAAAATAGAGCTGGATCCACAGCTTGCCATATCAGCTTATTCAGTCGACATAAAAGGCAAGGCAACTCTTTTGAATGTTCTTTCCTGCGATGATTATATGCGAATTGTAAAACGGCAACAGACATGGGCTGCTATTATCAATGGCATAGGCGAAGGTTTGGCAACCGCCGGTGCAGGGTTTTCCACTTCGACCACGACCGGCTTCGACAGCCGCGGAGGGTATGTTTCATATACTACAACCACTTACAACGCATCGTCGGCGTCTCTGGCTCATGCGGCATCGCAACAGCGTATCTCAAATTTCTGCAAATCGTTAGAGGAAGATAAGCGGATTAAAAAGCTCGGATACTTGAAAAACAATACGATTTATCCCGACGAAACCATTTCGGGATACGTCAATATACAGTGGCTCAAAGGTTGCCGAGCCGTAATCGTAGTCAATCTATACGGCGCTGAATACATTTACGAATGGGACTTCGACCGTAAATCGGCTTTTGCGACAGAATCCACTCAATACATAGAACCGAATTATCTTATTATTCCGAAAGACGACGAATTATTATAGGCCGAATCGACTATGTGTCGTTCAATATTACAACATACAGCGCAGAGCAATCCACCCGCCCTGCCGCACGGAAGTTTGCAGATATTATTTAACTCTATAAAACACTCGCCGTATGACATCTGCAAAGGGATTGGAATGGACATTCGACACGGTGGCCGAGCTGTATGAAAAAGCGCGGCCTGAATATGTCGACGCGCTGTATCGGAGAATCTTCGACTATATTGCGATCGACGAGTCGAGCAGCGTACTCGAAATAGGAATCGGTGCGGGCGAGGCGACACTGCCTATGCTACGTACCGGATGCAAGCTGACGGCAGTGGAGTACGGAGAATCTTTCGCCGCATTGTGCCGTCGTAAGTTCAGCGGCTATCCCCGATTTTCGGTCATAAGGGGCAGATTCGAAGAGACGGAGTTTGCAGACCGGACGTTCGATCTGGTATATTGCGCATCGGCATTCCACTGGATTCCGGAGCAGGCAGGCTATGCCAAAGTCTTTTCGATGCTGAAAACGGGAGGCGTATTCGCCTGCTTCGACAATCATCCATTCGAGGACAAGGGGCACCCCGAGCTTGCCGAAGAGATTCAACGGCTCTACGCACGGTATATGGGCTCAGCCTGCCGCCCTAAGGAGTACGACATCGAAGCCGCCCGGCGCAAAGCGGCAATCGCACTCCGTTACGGATTCAGGGATATCGCCTGCGAATTGTTCCACCGGCAGAGGACGCTATCGGCCGAGGAGTATGTCGCCCTGCTGGGCACCTACTCCGACCATATAGCCCTCGAAGAGGGATTACGGTCGGAATTTTATCGCCGCATCGAAGATGCTATCGACAGTCACGGCGGCGAAATAACGATATACGACACGATCGATCTGCGTATCGCGATAAAGTAACGGCAGTATAATTTTATCTCGATAACAAGAGCTTACCGACACCACGGGTGCACGTAAGCAGAATGCCGCTTTTCAAGGCAAAAGCAACGATTTCTCGTCAAAAGACATCGGTTAGCTATTGCGCACCGCTTCCGCGCCCCGGCACTGCTCGTGCAAGCACGGCTCTGCTCTCGGCTTAAAGAAAACGCTGCAAACCGCATACGAAAAACCCGCCGACGGGTAGTACTCGTTGTACGTCCCGTCGGCGGGTTTGAGCAAATGCGCGGAGACAGAATGCAGCTTATAACGAACAGTTATCGTTGACGGCGCTGCTCCCTATTTAGATTCTGCTGCTGCTGACGGAGCATCTCCTCATAACGCTGCTGGAACTTCGACTTCTTGCGCGGGCGTGCGGCCTTGGCCTCGATATTGGCACGCACCTTACTGTCGTCGACATAGCGGCGGATAAGATACATCTGAGTAATGGTTATCAGCTGCGACAGGAAATAATAGTAGCACAGACCCGACGAATAGTTGTTGAAGAAGAACAACATCATGATCGGCATGACATAAACCATCATGACTTTCATGCCGGCCATTTGAGGCTGTCCGGCCGAGGTCTGGTTATAGCTGTAATATGAGAACGCGAAGATCGAAATGGTCATCAACAGCGCGAACAGGCTAACGTGGTCGCCATAGAACGGGATGTTGAAGGGCAGGTCGATGATGCTGTCGTATGACGACAAATCGTTCGCCCACAGGAACGACTCTCCGCGAAGCTCGATGCTGGCCGGGAAGAAGCGGAACAGCGCCCACAGAATCGGCATCTGGATCAGCAGCGGCAGACAGCCGCCCATAGGGTTGATGCCGGCCTTGCGGTAGAGCTCCATCATGGCCTGCTGTTTCTTCATCGCATCCTCCTTGCGGGGATACTTGGCATTGAGCGCCTCCATTTCGGGACGTATGACGCGCATCTTGGCCGTCGACAGGTAGCTCTTATACGTGAGCGGGAAGATGACAGCCTTGACCAGCAATGTAAGGATGAGGATGATAAGGCCGAAGCTCGGCAGATAGTCCTTCAACCAGCCGAAGATCGGGATCGTTACCAGACGGTTGATCCAGCCCACGAGCCAGCCGCCCAGAGGGATCATACGTTCCAGATCGATCGTCTCGCCGCCGAACTCGACATGTTTGAGTATGCGGTAGTCGTTGGGACCATAATAGAATGCGAAGTTATATTCGTCGACGTTCTTATCGAATGGGAATGCGACGGTCGCCGCGAAGTCCTTCATGTAGTCGCGACCCTCCTGCGCGGTTGTCGAAAACTCCATGTTGGCATTGAACGGCGTGCGGCTGACGAAGACCGACGCGAAGTACTGCTGCTTGAATGCCAGCCACATGAGATCGCGATGATACTCGTGGCTGCCGTCGGGCTCGATCGTATCCATATCACCCTCCGAGGGTTGATAGAATGCGATCGTGGTGGCCATATTCTCGTTCTGGAAACCGCGTTCGTTCTTGTTCGAGCGGTTGCGCCAGCGCATCAGAACCTCGTCGCGGCCGCTCATGTAGCGCTCCATATTGTGCAGGCGGACATCGAAATCGACCAGATAGTCGCGCGACGGGTCGGTCGTGTCGTAGACCTTATATATGTACTCGACATACGACGATTCGCCCGGATCCATAGAGAGGCGCATCGCGAGCGTGGTCACGCCGTCGGCCTCGGTGCGGTCGACGATACGGAAAACCAGATCGTCGGTCGCTATCTTCTGTCCCGACATAGGTGCCGAGAGATCCATATTGAATACGGCGCTCTGCGGTTGCAGCAGCTCCACCGGCTCGGTGCGCTCCTCTTTCTTGTCGGCATAGCGCGTATACTCTTTCAGCCGTACATTCGTAACCTTCGCACCGCGCGTCGAAAAGTCGATCGCCATGACCGAATTTTCGATAGTCACTGTTTCGGCTTCTGCCTCGGCGGCGGCGAACACGGCTTCGCCTACGGCCGCGATTTCGGCCTGACGGGCACGCTCCTCAGCTGCGGCGCGCTCGGCGGCCTTCTCCTCCTCGCTGCGCGTATCCTGAGCCTCCGATGCCGCCTGTGCCAGACGCTCGGCCTCAGCCTCGGCAGCCTGCTTCTGCTGCTCGATCTGCTGCTCGCGTCTCCATTCGTTGTATTTCTCGGCCTGCTTGTTATTGTAAAGAACGAATCCTACGAAGATCGCTCCCATCAATATCAGACCGACGATAGTCTTCTTATCCATCTAAAACTGTCTCTTTAATGAAAAATTACTTTGTCCCGTGCTCGTCGGCATACTTCAATGCCGCATCTACGAACGATACGAACAGCGGATGAGGGTTGGCCACCGTCGAGCGGTACTCGGGGTGGTACTGCGTACCGACGAACCAGCGGTGCGACGGAATCTCGACCACCTCGACCAGACCCGTATCGGGATTGGTGCCCGCGGCCTTCATGCCGGCGCTCTCGAACTGCGCGAGATAGTCGTTGTTGAACTCGTAACGGTGGCGATGACGCTCCGCGATGTTCTGCGTGCCGTAAGCCTCGGCTGCCGTCGACTGCTTGGCCAGCAGGCATGGATAGCCGCCCAGACGCATAGTGCCGCCCTTGGCCGTGATACCCTTCTGCTCCTCCATAAGATCGATTACGGGGTGGGTCGTGGTCTGCTCCATTTCGCTCGAATTGGCATCCTCCCAACCCAGCACGTTACGTGCGAACTCGATGACGGCACACTGCATGCCCAGACATATACCGAAGAACGGAATATCGTTCTCGCGTGCATAGCGCACGGCCACGAGCTTGCCCTCGATACCGCGGTTGCCGAAACCGGGGGCCACCAGCACGGCCGACATGCCGGCCAATGTCTGAGCGACATTTTCCAAGGTCAGCTTCTCGGAGTTGACATAGTGCAACTTGACCTTACAGTCGTTGACCGCACCCGCATGGATGAACGACTCGCTGATCGACTTATAGGCGTCGGGCAGCTCGGTGTATTTTCCCACCAGCGCCACATCGACCCTGCGCGAAGGATTCTTCACGCGCTCGACGAATGCGCTCCATGCAGCCATGTCGGGTTCCTGCTCGGCTTCCAGACCGAGCTTGTGCAGCAACACCTCGTCGAGATGCTGTGCGTGCATCCTCAGCGGCACCTCGTAGATCGTAGGCACGTCGATCGACTCGACCACGGCATCGGGCGTGACGTTGCAGAACAGAGCTACCTTGCGGCGTATGTCGGCATTGAGCGGATGCTCCGAGCGCAGCACCAGCACGTCGGGCTGCAAACCGTTGGACAGAAGATCCTTGACAGAATGCTGCGTCGGCTTGGTCTTCAACTCGCCCGAAGCGGCCATATAGGGGATCAGCGTGAGATGAACCAGCACGGTGTTCTGATATCCGAGCGTATAACGCAGCTGACGCACCGATTCGATGAACGGCAGCGACTCGATATCGCCCACCGTACCGCCGATCTCGGTAATGATTACGTCGTACTTCTTCGTTGTGCCGAGTAGCTGTATGCGGCGCTTGATCTCGTCGGTAATATGGGGTATGACCTGCACGGTCTTGCCCAGAAACTCGCCGCGGCGCTCCTTCTCGATGACGCTCTTATAGATCTTGCCCGTAGTGACGTTGTTGTTCTTCGTGGTCTGTATCGAGGTAAAGCGCTCGTAGTGTCCCAGATCGAGGTCGGTCTCCGTACCGTCTTCGGTCACGTAGCACTCGCCGTGCTCGTAGGGATTGAGCGTACCCGGATCGATATTGATGTAGGGGTCGAGCTTCTGAATCGTTACCGAATAGCCGCGCGCCTGCAACAGGCGGGCGATAGATGCCGATATGATACCCTTGCCCAACGACGAGGCCACACCGCCCGTCACGAAAATGTACTTTGGTTTAGATAACTTCATTTCTGCTATGTATTACTCCTGCTCCTGTTTCGATTCCTGCGCCTGCTGACGATCTATAAGGCGCACCTTTTCGATCGTATCGGACATCTCACGCTTGGCACGCTCGATCTTGCTGCGCACCTCGGCGATCATGGCATCGGCGTTCTTGGATTTGGCGAAGAAGCCGATGTTGTTCTCCAACAGAGCTATGTCCTGCTCCATTTGACGCACCTTGTTGTAGAGCCGCTCACGCTCCGAGCGCAGACGGCGGTCGCCCTTCATGCCAGAGACCTTATCCTTGAAACGCGTCATAGAGCGGTCGCGCTCCGATGAACGCAGCGTCGCGAACATATCGTCGACAACGGCCTTGTACTGCTTCTGTATGCTCTCCTTCTGCTTGATAGGCACGAAGCCGATCTCGCTCCAACGACGCTGGAAATCCTTTATCATATCGAAGCCGCCCGAATGTATGTCGGCAGCGCGCATCTGTGCGAGCAGCTCCTGCTTGCGTTGCAGATTCTGTTCGTACTCGCCGTCGACGGCCGAGAAGTGCTGCGCCTTGCGCTCGAAAAAGCGGTCGCATGCGGCGCGGAAACGTCTCCATATCTGGTCGGAGTGGCGGCGCGAGACGGCGCCTATCGTCTTCCACTTGGCCTGCAAGGCGATCAGCTCGTCGGTGGCGTGTTTCCAATCCTCGCTCGCCTGCAATGCCTCGGCCTGCTCGCATATCTCCTGTTTGAGGGCGAGGTTGTGCTCCATTTCGCTCTTAACGCCGGCATAGAAATCGCGTTTGAGCTCGAAGAAGCGGTCGCACGCCGTGCGGAAACGCTCGTAGATGCGGTTGTTGTCCTTCTTGGGTGCGAAGCCTATGGTCTTCCACACCTTCTGTATTTCGAGCAGCTGGTCGCTGGCCTTGTTCCACTCCTTGCGCGTGGTGTATGCTCCGGTCAGAAGCGCCTCGGAACGCTCGCAGAGCTCGGTTTTGAGTTCGAGATTCTTCATCTGCTCGCTTTTCAAGCCCTCGAAGTACTCCTGATGCTGCTTGTTGATACGGCTCGACGCCTCCCTGAAACGCTCCCACAGCGTCTCCTTGTACTCGTTGGCGACGGGCCCCGTCTCGCGCCACTCGTCGTGCAGCTTCTGCAACTTGCGGAACGCCTCCACCACCGACGGCTCCATGACCAGCGCCTCGGCCTGCTCGCAGAGCGAAATCTTCGACTCGTAGTTCTTCCTCAGATCGAGGTCGCGGAGCTCCTTGTTGATCTTTATGAAGTTGTAGAAGTTCTCGACATTGAAGTTGTAGCTCTCCCACACATCCTTGACATCGGCCTGCGGCACCGGTCCGGTCTCCTTCCAACGCTGCTGCAACTCGCGGAAACGGGCGAAGGTAGTGTTCATCGTCTCGTCGGAATTGACCAGCTCTTTAAGCTCCTCGATAATGGCCAGCTTGGTTTCGAGATTGCCCTGCTTGGCCTGCTCGACCTCCGACATGTATTTGTCGCGGTGCTCGCGATAGACGGCGAACAGCTCCTTGAAGCGTGCTTCGCAGCCGTCCTGCTGAGGGACAAATTCCGTCTCCTCGCCGCCGGCCTCGACAAAGGCGCGACGCGCGGCCTCGGTCTCGGCGCGATGACGTTTGTAGAATGCTATCTTAATGGCTTCGACCGTGCGGCGCAGCGTCTGCACCGGTTCGTTTTCGATCTTCGAGGCAAACAGCTCGATCAGCTCGTTCTTGTTCATTGCAGCCAGCGCAGCCTCCTGCGATGCCGCAGCGGCATCGTCGGCAGCCTGCTCCTCGGCGCTCTCCTCACCCATATCGAGCCCGGCCTTGTCGGCCGCCAGAGCCGCCTCCTCGTCGGCGAAGCGGTCGTTGAGACCGTCGGCGAGCATAGACCCCTGCCCGGGATTATCTTCGGTCGTATCCGCGTCGGCAGCCTCGGCGGCTGCGACGGTCTTCTGCGTATCTTCGGCGGTAGCGCCGACAGGCTCCGCGGGAGCCGTAAGATCGATTTTTTCAGTAGCCATCACTTCAAAGTTTTATTGTTCGTATCTCCACGAGCATCCGCTCGCTACGGAAATCGGGCAAAGATAACAATTTTTGGCAACTATTCATCGCTTTGACGGGGGAATTTGCTATCTTCGCACACAATTTCAAAATTGTTAGAAAAGCCCATGTTCCGCATTCTGATTATCGACGACGAGACGGATATTCTCGAATTTGTAAAATACAACCTGAGCCGCGACGGATACGAGGTCTACACCGCCTGCAACGGCAGCGAGGGGCTGAGAACGGCCGTCGAGGTGCGACCGCACCTGATACTGCTCGACATGATGATGCCCGTAATGAACGGCGTGGAGACATGCCGTGCGATACGGTCGAGCGACGAGCTGAAACATACGATGGTCGTATTTCTCTCGGCACTGAGTCAGGAGGAGGCGCAGCTGACGGGCTACGAGGCCGGCGCCGACGACTATATCGCCAAGCCCATAAGGATGAATCTGCTGCGCAGCCGCATAGGCGCTATCATGAAGCGCATCGAGGCCGACAGCCATGCCGCGGCCGACGCCACGGCAGGCATAACGCTCGACCGCGAGCACTTCGTCGTGCGCACAGCCGACGGGGAGCTTACGCTGCCGCGCAAGGAGTTCGCGCTGTTGGAGCTTCTGATCTCCTCGCCGGGCAGGCTCTTCACGCGAGAGAAGATCTATTCGACCGTATGGGGCAAGGACGTGGTGGTCGGCGACAGAACGATCGACGTGCATATCCGCAAACTGCGTCAGAAGATCGGCGGCGAGCATATAGTGACGGTAAAGGGTGTCGGCTATAAGTTCGAATAGACGACATTCCGGCTGCAACCGGCACCGAACGGAACATCGTTTTGAAATTTTTATACGAGAAATACGTCGCGTCTATTGCAGAATCGCAGTTTATGCTTATCTTTGTTAAGCAAAACGGCGTTTTCTCGGCCGAACTGTAATACTAAACACTTTTCGAAAATGATTATATTGGTTCTCAACTGCGGCAGCTCGTCGATCAAGTATCAGGTACTCGACCTGCGCTGCAACAAACACGAGCTGCTGGCCAAGGGTCTGGTCGAGCGCATCGGCATGGCCGAAGGCGATCTGACCCACAAGCCCGCCGGCAAGACTCCGTTCGAACAGCATCTGCCTATCGCAGACCACACCACCGGCATCCGTCTGGTGCTGGATGCGCTGACCGATCCCGAGCACGGCGTGATAGGCTCGCTCGACGAGTTGTCGGCCGTAGGCCACCGCGTGGCTCACGGCGGCGAATACTTCGCCGACAGCTGCATCGTCGACCAGGAGGTAAAACGCAGGATAGAGGAGCTGTTCGCCATAGCGCCGCTCCACAACCCCGCCAACATGCAGGGCATACTCTCGATCGGGAGCGTGCTGCCGGGCATACCGCAGGTGGCCGTATTCGACACCTCGTTCCACCACACGATACCGGCCGTCAACTACATGTATGCCATACCGTACGAATATTACGAGCGTTACCGCGTCCGCAAATACGGATTCCACGGCACCAGCCACAAGTACGTCGCCGCCAAGGGCGCCGAGCTGGCCGGACTGGATCTCGCATCGTCGCGCATCATAACATGCCATATCGGCAACGGAGCGTCGGTAACGGCTGTCGAGAACGGCCGTTCGGTCGACACGTCTATGGGATTCTCGCCCCTCGACGGTCTGATGATGGGCACGCGCTCGGGCTCGATCGATGTGAGTGCGGCGACATACATAGCCTCGCACGAGGGTATGGACTACGAGCAGCTCGACCAGATGCTCAACAAGCGTTCGGGCGTACTGGGCGTATCGGGCATATCGAGCGACATGCGCGATATCGACGCCGCATACGACCGCGGCGAGGAGCGCGCCGTACTCGCACGCGACATGTACAACGCCAGAATCAAGAAGTATGTCGGAGAGTATGCGGCCGAGATGGGCGGCGTCGATCTGATAGTCTTTACCGGCGGCGTCGGGGAAAATTCGAAGGAGCTGCGCGAGGAGGTATGCTCAGGGTTGGAGTTCATGGGTGTCGAGTTCGACGCGGAGGCCAACCGCTCGGCCGTACGCGGCAGGGACGCCATACTGTCGAAGGCCTCGTCGCGGACGAAGGTCGCCGTCGTATGCACCGACGAGGAGCTCATGATAGCCGCCGACACCTATCGTCTGGTCAAAGGATTGTAGAAACACATTAAAACTTCATAAACATGATAAGACATCTGAGTGAAATCGTTGAAGCCGCCCGCAGCGGAGGCAAGAAACGTCTGGCCGTGGCATACGGACAGGATACCCACACCATAGAGGCGGTATACGACGCATATCAGGAGGGGCTTGTCGAGCCCACCCTCTACGGCGACAAGGCGGCGATAGCCGAGGCGTGCGCCCAGCTCGGCATCGACATGTCGATATTCAATATCGTCGACGAGAAGAGCGACGTGGCATGCGTGCAGCTGGCCGTGCAGGCCGTAGTCGACGGCCGTGCCGACGTGCTGATGAAGGGTCTGGTATCGACCGACAAGTACATGCGCGGCATTCTCAACAAGGACGCCGGTCTGTTCCCGCCCAAGGGCACGCTGAGCCATGTTTCGGTAATCGAGCTGCCCGACTACGACAAGCTGCTCTGCATAGCCGACGTGGCCGTGATCCCGCAGCCCGACTTCAAGCAGAAGACCGTCATCATAGGTTATCTGGCCAAGACCGCCAGGCTGCTGGGCGTCGACACTCCCAAGGTCGCCTGCATAGCCCCCTCGGAGCAGCTGCTGCCGTCGGTGGTATCGTCGACCGACGGTGCGCTGCTGGCCAAAATGGCCGACCGCGGACAGCTGGGCAAGGTAATTGTCGACGGACCGCTGTCGCTCGACGTGGCGCTCTACAAGGAGGTCGCCGAGCACAAGAAGGTTACGGGCTCGCGCGTTGCCGGCGAACCGGACTGCCTGCTGTTCCCCAACATCGAGTCGGGAAACGTGTTCTTCAAGGCCGCGTCGCATCTGGCACACGCCGAGCTGGCGGCAATGGTCATGGGAACCAAGGTTCCGTGCGTACTTACCTCGCGCGGCGATACGCCCCAGACCAAGAAGTATTCGATAGCGCTGGCATGTCTGGCCGCAAAATAAACCGCACACGACCGAGATAAGACAACCCTAATAATTGAAGACTATGAGTTACAACATACTGGCCATAAACCCGGGATCGACATCGACCAAAATCGCGCTTTTCAACGATCTCGAACAGACCAAATCGCTGACGCTGCGTCACTCGGCCGAGGAGATCGCACGCTTCGACTCGGTAGCCGACCAGTTGCAGTGGCGTCTGGGCATGATCGTCGACGCTCTCAAAGCCGACGGCATAGACATAGCCTCTCTCGATGCGGTAATCGGCCGCGGCGGCCTGCTGCGCCCGATCGAAGGCGGCGTATATCTCGTCAACGAGCGCATGTGCGAGGACCTGCGGCACCCCAAGTTGCAGCACGCATCCAACCTCGGCGCTCTGATAGCGCTCGAAATAGCCCGCATAGCAGGCGTCAACGCCTACATAGCCGATCCCGTCGTGGTCGACGAGATGCAAGACGTAGCCCGCATAAGCGGCGTGAAGGAGTGCCCTCGCGTATCGATATTCCACGCGCTCAACCAGAAGGCCACGGCGCGACGCCATGCGGCCGCAATGGGACGTGCATACGAGGATCTGAACCTGATCGTTGCTCACATGGGCGGCGGCATATCGGTATCGGCACACCGTCGCGGGCGCGTCGTCGACACCAACAACGCGCTCAACGGCGACGGTCCGATAGCTCCCGAGCGCGCCGGCACGATTCCGGCAGGAGAATTGATGGAGCTCTGTTTCTCGGGCGAGTACAGCAAGAGCCAGATCAAGAGCATGCTCACGGGCAAGGGAGGTCTGGTCAACATCCTCGGCAGCAACTCGGTGCAGGAGATAGCCGCCCGTGCCGACGAGGGCGACGAGGCTGCCCGCACGGCACTCGACGCCATGAGCTACTCGATAGCCAAGTCGATCGGCGAGATGGCCGCAGTGCTCAAAGGCCAGGTCGACGGCATCATCCTCACGGGAGGCATAGCCTACAACCAGTGCGTCAACGACGCCGTAGAGGAGTACTGCCGCTTCATCGCGCCGATAACGATCTATCCCGGCGAAAACGAATTGGAGTCGCTTGCCGAAAACGCACTGCGCGTGCTGCGCTCGGAGACTGTTCCCAAGGAGTATTAACCGCAACGGATGCCTATGACATCTATCCTTATAATCAACGGTCCCAACCTTAACCTTACGGGCAGGCGCGAGACCGGAATATACGGCACGACGAGCTTCGAGGATTTTCTCGAAGCTCTTCGCGCACGTTACCCCGACCTTTCGATCGATCTTTTCCAGTCGAATGTCGAGGGAGAGCTGATCGACGCCTTGCAGGCAGCCGACGGCCGCCGCACGGGCGTCATTCTCAACGCCGGCGGATACACACACACATCGGTCGCCATACGCGACGCCGTAGCTGCGGTCGGCGTTCCGGTCATCGAGGTGCACATGTCGTCGATTCTCGCACGCGAGGAGTTCCGCCATACGTCTCTGCTGGCGGGCGTATGCCGCGGCACGATCATGGGCTTCGGCATGGAATCGTACAGACTGGCCGTCGAAGCATTGATCCAACGGGCAGAGTAATCAGGCGATGGCAGGCGGGCGTTTGAAAAACAAGGTTGTCAGCGGCGTAGTGTGGAGCATGTCGGAGAAGGCCGGCACGATGCTCCTGCAAATGGTCGTCAGCATAATCGTCGCCAGACGGCTGATGCCCGAGGACTTCGGCGTTATGGCCATAATGACCTTCTTCACGTCGATTTCGCTGGCGATAGTAGACAGCGGCTTTTCGCAGACGCTTATACGCAAACAATCGCCCACGGCCGACGAATACCGCTCGGTGCAGATATTCAACATCGCGGCAGCCGCGGTACTATATCTTGTGCTGGTAGCGCTCTCGCCGGCGATAGCCTCGTTCTACGGCTACCCCGTCATAGCCGATATAGCACCGGTGCTTATGCTGCTGCTGCCGATAAACGCCATGTGCGTCGTGCAGAACGCAGTCTTTATGCGCGAGTTCCGCTTCGCCATGATATCCAAGATCGTCTTCCTGTCGTCGTTCGTAAGCGGTGCGGTAGCCATAGGCATGGCTCTGGCCGGATGCGGCGTATGGAGTCTTGTGGCGCAACGGCTCACGGCCATGGCCGTCAAGGCCGCCCTCTTCGCGCTCGTCGGCAGACGCCCCGGCGGCAGCTTTTCGGTAAGAAGCCTGCGAGGCATGGCGCCGTACAGCATGCGGCTTCTGGCCACCGATCTCATAGCGGCCGTCTACAACAACATCGCACAATTGATAATCGGCAAGACATATTCGGCAACGGCGCTGGGTTACTTCTCGCAGGCGCAGAAGTTGAAAGACCTGCCCGTAACTTCGACCGTCCAGTCGGTGCAGAACGTGACGTTTCCCGCTCTGGCCGAATTGGAGGGCGACCGGCGCAAGTTCGACGAGAGCTACCGGCAGATATTGATGATTACGGCATTCGTGATGTTTCCCCTCATGGCGGGTCTTATCTCCATAGCGCCCGACATGTTCCGGCTGCTGCTCGGTCAGAAGTGGATGCCTACCGTGCCGTATTTCGAGATCGTATGTCTGTGCGGATTATGTTACCCGCTGTCGGTGGTCGCGTACAACGTTCTCAAAACACGCAGCGACGGAGCTATAATACTGCGGCTCGAAGTATTGAAAAAGATCGTCATGACCGCTATTCTGGCATACGTATTCATCGTCCCGCACAGCATCGAAGCCGTGGCATGGGGCGTAGCGGCCATGTCGGCCGTCGAGCTGGCCGTCAACCTCGTCGCGGCGAGACGCTACACTACCCTGCCGTTGTCGCGGATATTTACCACGCTCCTGCCTACGATCGCCACGACGGCGGTCATGTTCGCGTCTGTCGCGGCCGTCGGAAAACTCGCAGCCGGACATAGCGTCGGCCTGCGTCTTTTCGAGTGCATAGCCGCCGGAGCCGCCGTTTATACGCTTTTGTCGCTGCTGCTGCGCTCGGAGGCGATGCTCGAAACGGTAAAGATCGTCCGCCGCATATATCGGCATTAGTAGTGCTCGAAGCCCCGCCAGTCGGGAGCAATGCGCCGTCCGTTATCCAGCCATACGATCCGCCCGTCCGCCGAGCCGACGATGCGTCCTATCACATGCAGCTCGTCGCCGAACCGCGCATTATAGTCTTCGCGCAGCTTGTCGCAGCAGCCGGCATCGACCGTCAGCATCAACTCGTAATCCTCGCCGCCGCACACGGCCGTCTCTACGTCGACATCGGTCGGTATGCACTCCGTATGCACCTCGGCACCGACACCCGAACACTCCATTATATGACGCAGATCGGAGGCTATGCCGTCCGATATATCCATCATCGCATGCACCTCGGCACGGCCGCCGAGCCATGCCCCCTCGTCGACGCGCGCGCGTCCGAGTCTGTGGCAGCGGGCATAGTCGGTATCCGCCATGCCGGCGAGAATATCCCTAAGGCCGGCGGCCGATGCCCCCAGACGGCCGGTAACGCATATCGCATCGCCCGGCACGGCGTCGGAGCGACGTTTGATATACTCCGTCGGGCAGCGCCCCAGCGCCACGACGTTGACCGCAATGCCGCCCTCGGACGATGTCGTATCGCCGCCGACCAGAGCCACGCCCCAACGCTTCGAGATATCGTGGTAGCCGCGCATGAACTCCTCTGCCCACGCGCCCGTAGCATCGCGCGGCAACGACAGGCTCAGCAGCGAGGCCGCGGGTCGAGCACCCATGGCAGCCACGTCGCTCAGATTGACCAGCAAAGACTTGCATCCCAATTCGTAAGGCGACGAGGCGTCGCGCAGGAAATGAACATTCTCCACGAGCATGTCGGTAGAGATCACGAGCGACTCGCCCCCGCCGATGCCGATACAGGTGCAGTCGTCGCCTATCGCATCGAATCCGCCGCGCGGTATATCGGCGAAAAGACGCGCGACGGAGGATATGAATCCGAATTCGGTATTGGACATTGCTTAATGTTTTATTTACAAAAGTACGCAAAAACGGCGAATCGAAAAATTATTCGATCGAATGCTTGCATTTTTTCATTATAAATCGTAACTTCGAATAACGAATAAAACGAAAAACCTTTACTGACAGACAAAGAGCCGCTATGAACCACAAGACTCAAAGACTATCGATCATCCGCAAGATAATACGTTCGGAATTCATCTGCTCGCAGGAGGAGCTGATAAAACGGTTGGAGGAGTGCGGAGTGACGATCACGCAGTCGACACTGTCGCGCGACCTTAAATTCATGCACGTGGCCAAGGTTCCGCACAAGGAGAAGGGCTATATTTACATCCTGCCCAATAATTCGCGCAACGACATAGGCATATCTTCGAACATTACAGACAACATAACCGGCATAGCCTTTTCGGGCAATATCTGCATCATACAGACTCGGCACGGCTTCGCATGCGCCACAGCCTCGTCGATCGACAGCAAGGGCGTGAGCGAGATCATCGGCACGGTGGCCGGCGACAACACCATAATGTGCGTGCTGAAAGAGAACTACGACATGGAGAGTCTCATGTCGCAGCTGCACATGCTCTTTCCGTCGATACGCACGCTGTAATACTCTATCTGAAACGACGGCACGACACCCCTCTCGGAGGAGTATCGTGCCGTTGTCGTATAGATATATTGCAGTGTCGCCCCGCCGAGCAGGCAGCTGCCGGTCAGCGCCGCGGACTGCGGGCAAGCCCGGCCGCACGCCGCAGTGCCGTGCGGCAAAGAATTTTATGTATCGGTTTTATAAAAAAGAAGTATGCCTTACCCGCCGAGTTATGGAACTCGACGCGGGTCTCGACGCTCAGAGTCTGCCTTCCGCCGTCGAGCGCACCGCAGCGCAGAACGACAGTGAGCGACAGATGACGATCGTTCTTTACCACGGTCAGATGACTGTCGTCGCGCTCGCAGATGCAGTCGGCGAAACCGCCGCCGCGCTTCAACCCTGCGACGGCAGCGATACGGTCGCGGACTGCGAAAAGCGCCTTGACCGGTAGCGGCCGATACCCGAAGACAGACGAGAACAGATCGTCGGGCGTCACACGGCACGATGTAACGGCCGTAACGGAATATATGTCCGAATAGTTTTTCATCGGCTGCGAACCGGAAATCTCGCGTTAAACGAGCGGATATATATGTAACCCGAACCGCTCCTGCCGACGCACTACGTCCGTCGTATTACCCCACCTATACTTACTTAGCGCGCCACGATGTCCGGCTCAATCGGACTTCGCCCGCCGCACTACTCGAAGATATAGACCGTCTCGCCCGGACGTTGCAGATTGAACTGCTCGCGGGCGTACGTTTCGAGGAACTCCTCCGAATTGAGATTTTCGATAAACAGACTGTCGGCCTCGATGCCGCGCAGCAGGCGGTCGTGCTCGACCCTGACCTCGGCTATACGGCTATGGGTGCGGGCGATGTGCGCCACGGTGCGGATCATGACATAGAGCGTGAAGACGGCTATGACGGCCGTCAACACCACCCAAAAACCCTTCGTGATCCTTATCTTCATCGTATGCGTTGCTGTTTGTGCGACCCTCGGTCGGCACCGTTACGGAATGTGCATGAACTTATGCGTCTGGATAGATATGTTCCACCTCGGATCGGCCTTGGCATACTCCACCATAGACGGTATGATGCTCTCGTATACGCTCCACTCGGGTTGCAGATATAGCAGGCACTTGCGCCCGACGCGTGCGGCGCACTGCTCCGCCCATGCGAAATCATCCTCGGACTGTATTATGACCTTCAATTCGTCGGCACGCGCGAAAGCCTCGTCGAGCGGTGGCAGCTGCCGCTTGGGCGACAGACACACCCAGTCGAACTCGCCGCTCAGAGGGTGCGTGCCCGACGTCTCGATGAATATCTCCAAACCGCGCTCGTGCAAGGCACGCGTCAGCGCTCCGAGCGGATACAGAAGCGGCTCGCCGCCCGTGATGACAATAGCCTGCGCCGAGCACGACGAGGCACGTTCGACGACGGTGCTTATGTCGGTCGGCGGATAGAGCCTGGGATTCCACGTATACTTGGCATCGCACCAGCGGCACCCGACGTCGCAACCGCCCAGACGGATGAAGTAGGCCGGCTTGCCCGCATGGCGCCCCTCGCCCTGAATAGTATAGAAATCCTCGACCAGAGGCAGCCGCAGACCGCCCTGCAACATATCGTCCGTAATGCTACTGTTCATCTATGACGTAAATATCTTTGAGGTTGCGACCCAGCTGGTTGTAGTCCAGACCGTAACCAACGATAAATTCGTTGCCGATAGGCATGGCGACATAGTCGATCGAGTATTCGTAGAGGAACTTCTCGGGCTTGAAGAAGAGCGTGCATATAGATATGCTCGCCGGCTTGCGCGCTTCGAGATAGCTGAGCAGATAGTTCATGCTGTGCCCCGTCTCGACGATATCCTCGACGATGATTATGTCGCGACCCTCGATATCGAAATCTATGCCCAACTGCTGCTCGACCTTGCCAGTCGACTGCGTGCCCTCGTAAGAGGAGATCTTGATGAACGCCAGCTGCGAGGGGAAAGTCGTCTTGCGAACCAGATCGCTCAAAAACAGAAACGCACCGCTCAGCACCCCCAGGAAAATCGGGGTTTTGCCGGCATAGCGCTCGTTCAGCTTGTCGGCGACGCGCTGTACCGCCGCATCGATTTCCGACTCGGGAATCATGATCTTGAACTGTTTGTCGTGTAGTTTTACCGTGTCAGCCATAGCCGTAAGAATTTGTTGCGTATCGGATGATAAAATTAATTTCAAAGGTAATCATTTTTCCGCAAACGACAGAGTCTAAAAGACGATTTTATACTCTATCGCACAAAAAAAGCGGACGCAGAATTGCGTCCGCCATAGCACACGGTGCTGCGGCTCCACTACGGAAGCGCGACCAGACCGGCGAAGCCCATGAATGCCATTGCAAGCAGGCCGGCCGTAATCAGTGCGATAGGAGTTCCGCGCAGCGCGCCCGGGACATCCTCCATCTCCAAACGCTCGCGGATACCGGCGAAGAGTACCAGCGCGAGCGCGAAGCCTATGGCCGTAGCGACCGAATAAACCACACCCTGCAACAGCGACAGGTCTTTCTGGATCATCAGAATGGCCACACCCAGCACGGCGCAGTTGGTTGTAATCAGCGGAAGGAAGATACCCAACGCCTGATAGAGCGCGGGCGATACCTTTTTCAGAACGATCTCGACCATCTGCACGAGAGCGGCGATTACCAGAATGAATACGATCGTCTGCATGTAGGCTATGTCGAAAGGCACGAGCACATACTGCTGTATGCACCACACCACGATCGACGAAAGCGCCATGACGAAAGTAACGGCGGCGCCCATGCCCAGCGACGTCTCGACTTTGGACGACACGCCGAGGAACGGACATATACCGAGGAACTGCGCCAGCACGACGTTATTGACGAAGATGCAGCCGATGACGATCGCGAACAGCGTAACCGTCGGCACACTGACCGAACCGCTGTTGAATGCCTGTAATATCTCTTGTGAAATTTCTCCCATAAAGCCTTAACGTTTTGCGATTTTGTTAAACAGAACCATAAGATATCCCAGCACGATGAAACCGCCCGGCGCAAGGATGAATACCAGCGGCATGACATCCGCAGCGAACTCCACGCCGAAGATCGAACCGCCGCCGAGGATCTCTCTTACGGCACCGATTACCGTAAGCGACACCGTAAAGCCCAGACCGATGCCCACGCCGTCGAGAGCCGACGCCAGAGCCGAGTTCTTGGAAGCGAACGCCTCGGCACGACCCAGAATGATACAGTTGACCACGATAAGCGGGATGAAGACGCCCAACGCCGCATAGAGCGCCGGCACGTATGCCTGCATCAACATCTCGATGATCGTAACGAAAGATGCTATGACGACGATGAACGCCGGGATACGCACCTTGTCTGGGATAAAGTTCTTGATAAGCGAGATAACGATATTCGACATTATCAATACTGCCATCGTCGCCACACCCATACCCATGCCGTTTATGGCCGACGAGGTAACGCCGATTGTCGGGCACATACCCAGAATCAGGACGAAAGTCGGGTTCTCCTTGACGATGCCCTTAACTATAAGCTGCCACTTACTCATTGTCTGTCTCTCCTTTCCGAGCCTCAGGCTCCGTTGATTTGGTTGCACCCGTATTCATACTCTGCTGAGGAGCGTCGGCGGCCTTCTCGAACTGCTCGCGCTGCCCCGTAGTCCACAGGAATGCGGCATAGGCGGTCTGCATCGCATCGGCGTATGCACGCGACGAGATCGTCGCACCCGACAGCGCATCGACCGAACCGGCCTTGTTGTCCTTCTTCACGTCGAAGACCAGCTCGGCGGCATGCTTGCCCTTGAAGCTCGCTTCGAGTTTGTTGCCCGGCTTGACCATGTTAGCGCCCAGACCCGGCGTCTCCTTCTGCGAGAGCACCTTTATATCGTTGATCGTGCCGTCTTCGAGGAAACCGACCATAAGATATATCTTGTCGGCATAACCGGTCTTAACGAGGCTGTGAGTCTCGACGGCATAGCCGACCGTCGTGTCGTCCGAGCGCATGACGCGCGTGGCGACGATCTGCGCACCCTCGATAGCGATAGTATCGTGAACATACTTCGCCTCGCCCTCGAATGCCGGCAGAACCTCGGTCAACGCCTTCAACTTGTTTTCGGCATTGGTCTTGGCAATCGTATCTTTTGTGACGTTGTTGACCACGCCGACCAGAAAGGCCGAGACGGCGGTAATGGTAAACAACACCACGACCATATTTCTAAGTGTACTTTTCATACTCAATCCTCCTATTTGACATGTTTTACACCGAAGCGAACCGGACGGCAGTATTTGTTGATCAGAGGTACGGTCGCATTCATTATGAATATGGCGAACGACATGCCCTCGGGATATGCGCCCCACAGACGGATAATCATAGTCAGAGCACCTACGCCGACACCGTAGATCAGCATGCCGCGATGCGTCATCGGAGAGGTCGAGTAGTCGGTGGCCATATATATGGCACCCAGCAGCGCACCGCCGGCCAAAATGTGGAACAGCGGCAGCTCATATACCAGCGAGCCGCCCTCGCCCAGCCCCATACATGCCGCGAATACGGCCATGGTAGCCAGCACGGCAACCGGAATATGCCACGATATGACCTTGCGCCACAACAGATACAGTCCGCCGAGGATAAGCGCCAGCGCGCCGATCTCGCCCATCGAGCCGTTCATCACGCCGCCGAGCATCTGCATGAAGTCGGCATTGTCGACGGCGGCCATGCCGCTCTCCTTGATCTGCGTAAGCATCGTGGCGCCCGAGAAGGCGTCGACGCTGCCGTGAGCCGGTACCACAGAGAAATCGGTCATCTGCACCGGATACGCGATCAGCAGGAATATACGCCCCGTAAGAGCCGGGTTGAACGGGTTTTTGCCCAATCCGCCGAAGGTCATCTTGCCGATAGCAATAGCAACGAACGCGCCGATGACCACGATCCACCAGTCGATGCCGGCAGGAAGGTTGAATGCCAGCAGCAGACCCGTGACCACGGCCGACAGGTCGCCCACGGTATTGCGGCCGCGAAGCATGAATCGCTGGATCGCATACTCGAATACGACGCAGCTCAGGATCGAGACGGCCGTGATGAGCAACACATTGAATCCGAATACCCACGTCGAGACTACCAGAGCGGGGATCAGCGCCAGAATGACGTCGGCCATGATACCTCGCGTCGTGGTGTCGCCATGGACGTGCGGCGACGGAGAGACGAAGAATTTATTTGCCATAATATCTCTTGTTTTATCGTTTTACTTCTTGGCCGCACGCGCACGGATGATACCCATGACGGTCTGTTTGCCCAGACGGATATAATCCAGCAGAGGGATGTTGGCCGGACACGAATACGAACAGCAGCCGCACTCGATGCAGTCGGTCACGTTGTGATCCTCGGCAGCGTCCCACAACTTCTTGCGCGACATCTTCGATATCAGATAGGGTTCCAGACCCATGGGGCATGCCGAAACGCACTTGCCGCACTTGATGCAGGCCGAAGCCTCGCCGCGCGAAGCCTCGTCGCCGCTAATGACCGTCAGACCCGAGCAGCCCTTCGTGACGGGCGACGAAAGGTTGACCATGGCGCGTCCCATCATCGGACCGCCGTTGAGCACCTTGACATCGGTATCGGGAAGACCGCCGGCACGCTCGATGAGCTTCTCGACGGGTGTACCCATACGCGTAAGCAGGTTGCGCGGCTCGGCGATCTGCTTGCCGGTAACGGTTACCACGCGCTCGATCAGCGGCTTGTTCTTCTGCACGGCCTCGTATACGGCGACAGTGGTCGAGGCGTTGCAGACCACGGCGCCTACATGGATAGGCAGTGCGGGCGGAGGCGGCACCTGACGTCCCGTAACGGCCGCGATGAGCTGCTTCTCGCCTCCCTGCGGATAGCGAAGCTGCAACGGCATGACCTCGATGCCTCTGTAACCGCCCTTGGCGATAAGCTCGCGCAGATGCGCGATCGCATCGGGTTTGTTGTTCTCGACACCGATGACGGCACGGTCGACGCCGACGGCCTTCATCAGTATCTCCACGCCGACGAGCATCCGCTCGCCGAGCTCCAACATCGTGCGGTAGTCCGAGGTAAGGTAAGGCTCGCACTCCACACCGTTGATAATCAATATCTCGGCCTTGCATCCGTCAGGAATCGACAGCTTGACGTGCGTAGGGAACGTGGCACCGCCCATACCAACTACGCCGGCATCCTTGATCTTGGCGATGATCTCCTTCGAAGAGAGCCCGCACTCGCGCTTCAACTCCTCCGAGCGGTCGATCGTATCGACCCACTCGTCGCCTTCGCGCTTGATCGTTATCATTTGCTGGCGCAGCCCCTGACCGTTGGGCAGCATGTCGACCGATGCGACCGTGCCCGATATCGGAGAGTGGATATTAGCCGACATGAAGCTCGACGCCTCGCCTATGAGCTGACCGGTAAGCACCTTGTCGCCCTTGGCCACCTTGGCCGTGGCGGGCGCACCGATATGTTGTGCAAGAGGAATGGTAACCTGATCGGGCAGATCGAGCACCTCTATGGCCTTGGCCTTGCTCCACTGCTTGTTATCCGACGGATGGATACCGCCTATCGGAAATGTTTTCATATCTCTGGTCGTTTTGTTTATTCTTTGGTTTCGGTTTTAGCATCGCTCTTCTCGGCGGGCTTCGCTGCGGGAGTCTTGGGCTCCTTGGGCAGCGGCTCCATACCGACGAGCTTTATGGCACCGGTCGGACACTCGTTGACGCACTTGCGGCAGAGCTTGCACTTCTGCGAGTCGATGAATGCGAGGTTGTTCTCTACTGTAATGGCACCGAAGGGGCACACCTTCTCGCACTTGCCGCAGCCGATACATCCGGCCTTGCAGGCCTTCATGACCACTGCGCCCTTGTCCTTCGAACGGCATGCGACATAAACGGCACGATCCTTAGGCCACTTCTTGCGAAGCTCGATAAGACCCTTGGGGCACGCCTTGACGCAAGCGCCGCAAGCAGTACACTTGTCGGGGTCTACCTCGGCGATACCGGTCTCGGGATTTACCTTAATGGCACCGAACTGGCACACCTCCACGCAGTCGCCGTAACCCAGACAGCCGAAAGAGCAGGCCGACTCGCCCACATAGAGCGACGAAGCCACGGCGCAACTCTTCGCACCGTCGAACGAATTGGTCTTGGGACGCTTCGAACATACGCCGCCGCAGCGTACCGTAGCCACCTCGGGACCCTTTTCGGGTGCGGCCTTGCCCAGATACGACGCGGCACCCTTCATTACGTCGGCACCGCCGACAGGACAGTAGAGCGACGAAATGTCGTCCTGCTTGACCAGAGCCTCGGCCATGGCACGGCAACCGGCGAAGCCGCAACCGCCGCAGTTGGCGCCCGGAAGCATCTTCTCCACATCGTCGATACGAGGATCCTCCTCTACCTTGAATTTCCGTGCGACGAAATACAAGACAATCGCCAGAAGGCCACCCAACACGCAAAGTGTCAGGACTGTTAATATCAAAACTTTCATTCCTGTTTTATAATTGTGAATTGTATTTTCCTATCCATGCGCGCACGTAACAGATACAGGCACGCGTAGTATACGGCCACGGCCGCAAGCGTTATGCAGGCCGCAACGCCGTCGGCAGCACCCGCTATCTTCGACACGAGCAGCGCGACAAGCAGCACGACCAGCGGCACGACATATCCCAGAACGAGCGACGCTACGCCCATAGAGCGCCTGACCAGCGCCACCTCCACGCTGTCGCCTGCGGCGAAGCGGTCGGCCGCAGCAGTCCTGACCTCGATGATCTTCTCGCCGCTGTCGACACCGCAGATGCGGCGGGCATGACATGCCGCGCATGCGCTCTGCTGCTCGATCAGAACATACACGACGCCGCGGGCGACGCGCTGCACTGTACCCGTATGTCGAATCGGGGAGGCCATTTCAAAGTTAGTTTTAAGGTCGGTGTTATTGTTTTCGAAGTTGGTGCGGTTCGTCAGTCGCCGTAGCGGTTTACCAGCGGCATGAGCCACTCATGGCCGAAGGCGCATGTCGACAGACGCAGCACGGGCGGGAACTGGTAGCGCTTCTTCTCATTGCGCATTATCATCGAGTGAATCTTCTCGACCACCTCGGAATCGAATCCGGCGTTGACGATCTCCTCGCGGTGCTGGTGCTCCTCGATCATGCGGTAGAGGATGGCGTCGATGACCTCGTAGTGCGGCAGCAGGTCGCTGTCCTTCTGGTCGGGACGAAGCTCAGACGACGGCTCCTTGTCGATGATAGCCTCGGGAATGACATCGCCCAGCGACGTATTGATGTAGCGCGCAAGGTCGTATATCTCGCCCTTGTATAGATCGCCCGTCACGCTGAACGCACCGGCCGTATCTCCGTAGAGCGTACACCAGCCCAAAGCGTTCTCGCTCTTGTTTGACGAGTTGAGCAGCAGATAGCCCGTCTTGTTCTGAACGGCCATCAGCATTATGGTTCTGATACGCGACTGCACGTTCTCCTCGGTGGCATCGAACTCCGTACCGCCGATGACGGGTTTAAGCGTATCTATTATGGCATCGTAAGCCTCGACTATCGGCAGCACGCTGTACTCGACGCCGAGATTCTCGGCCAGACGCTTGGCATCCTCCACCGACTCGTCGGGCGAGAACTGCGACGGCATCATCAGCACGCGGACATTCTCCCTTCCCAGCGCACCGACGGCCAGACACGCCACCACGGCCGAGTCGATGCCGCCCGACAGACCGATGCAGGCTTTCGTATAGTTATTCTTGTGGAAGTAGTCGCGAAGACCCAGACATGCGGCCTTGTAGACCAGACGGGTGCGGTCGTTATAAGTCGTAAAGGGGACTTGCAACGGCGTATGGTCGGCCTCGGTATCGAATATGCGGAAATCCTCCTCGAAGCTCTTCATCATCAACAGCAGCTCGCCGCGGCGGTTCAGCACACCCGAGGTGCCGTCGTAGACGATCTCGCCCGAGCCGCCGATCTGATTGATCAGGATAAGGTTCTTACCCTCGGCGAAAGCCAGTCGGCTCATAGTCTCGAAGCGGTACGAAAGCAGCCCCTTGCCGTAACGGCGGGCATTGACCGAGACGACGAGTTCGACATCCGGATCGATGTCGTGAGTGCGGCTCAAGTCGTCTCCCACGACGATCATTATCTTGCGGCCGTCGATCTCGATGCTCTCGAAGCCAGTTTCGGCCTCGACGATATAGCCCATTTCGCGTCGTGCCGTAACATGCTGCTTGCCGATATAGCTCGTCTGTCCCGTCTTCGAGATATAGGCGGCGGCACTGACCGGTCCGCGCTCGGTAAGATAAGGGACGCCCACTATGACGGCGATGCCGCGGCTCTTCGAGGCGATAGTATCGATAGCCTCCTCGCACAGCGTAAGAAATGTAGTCTTGCGTAACAGCCCGTAGGCAGGAGTACCGCTCACGGCAAACTCCGCGAAGACTACCATATCGGCTCCCTCCCCTCTGGCTCGTTCGACAGCGTCCACGATTTTGGCCGTGTTGGCCTTTACATCACCGACGGTATAATTAAGCTGGGCTAATGCTATCTTCATACGGCTGCAAATTAAGCATGTTACAAAACAACTGGGCAAAGATAAGAATAAGCCAAAAGAAAAACAAGCATGTCCGCGTTTTTATTGAAGCGAAGTATATTCGGCTTCGACGAATATACGGCAACCGCCTCAATCGGATCATACGGCACGCAGACAGAGCATCTTTCCCCGATTCGCAGCCGCAAAGCGGAGACTCCGCCGCAGAGCGCAAGCGAAAATGCCCGAAGCCTACCGGCTCCGGGCATATCGATCGACGCGTGCCGCACAGGCGGCGCGCGAATTATTTGAACTCGACCAGCGAACGTCCCGACATCTCGGCGGGCTTCTCGACACCCATCAAAGCGAGAACCGTCGGAGCCACGTCGGCCAGTATGCCGTCCTCGACAGCGGCTACCCTATCGGATACCACGACGATCGGCACGGGATTGAGCGAGTGCGCCGTATTGGGCGTACCGTCTTCGTTGACGGCATTGTCGGCATTGCCGTGGTCGGCTATCTGCACGACATCGTAGCCGTTGGCGCGCGCCGCCTCGACCACCTCGCCGACGCACTCGTCGACGGCCCTGACGGCCTTTTGTATGGCTTCGTAAACACCCGTATGGCCCACCATATCGCCGTTGGCGAAGTTCAGACAGATGAAGTCGTACTTCCGGCTGCCGAGCGCCTCGACCAGCTTGTCCTTGACCTCGTATGCCGACATCTCGGGTTGCAGGTCATAGGTGGCCACCTTGGGCGATGCCACCAGAATGCGGTCCTCGCCCTCGAACTTATCCTCGCGGCCTCCGTTGAGGAAGAACGTCACATGGGCATACTTCTCGGTCTCGGCGATGCGCAGCTGGCTAAGGCCCAGCGACGAAACGTACTCGCCGATCGTATTGGGCACATTATCCTTGTCGAAGAGTATATGCAGCCCCGTGAACTTGGCGTCGTAGGGGGTCATGCAGCAGTAGTAAAGCGGCAAGGTGCGCATACCCTCCTCGGGCATATCCTGCTGCGTGAGCACGATCGTAAGCTCCTTGGCACGGTCGTTACGGTAGTTGAAGAATATTACCACATCGCCCTCCCCGATCGTAGCCACGGGCTTGCCCTCGGCATCGACATGCACGATCGGCTTGACGAACTCGTCGGTCACGCCGGCATCGTAAGAGCGCTGCATAGCCTCGACCATGTCGGTCGCAGCCTCGCCCTTGCCCTCGACCAAAAGGTCGTAGGCGATCTTGACGCGCTCCCAGCGCTTGTCGCGGTCCATGGCATAGTAACGTCCTACGATAGAGGCGATACGGCCGGTCGACGAGGCCATGTGGCGCTCCAACGACTCGATGAAGCCCTTGCCGCTGCGCGGATCGGTATCGCGGCCGTCCATGAAGCAGTGTACGAAGGTGTTGTCGATACCGTAGTGCGCCGATATGTCGCACAGCTTGAACAGATGATCGAGCGACGAGTGTACGCCGCCGTCCGACACCAGTCCCATGAAGTGCACTTTCGCGCCTTTGGCCTTGGCATACTCGAACGCACCGACGATCTCGCGGTTTTCGAGTATCGAGTTGTCGCGGCAGGCACGATTGATCTTTACCAGATCCTGATAGACGACACGGCCGGCACCTATGTTAAGATGTCCCACCTCGGAGTTGCCCATCTGCCCCTCGGGCAGTCCGACGTTCTCGCCGTCGGTCAGCAGTCGTGCATGCGGCCACGACGAAGTCATCTTCTCGATGTAGGCCGGATGCGTCGTATAGATTGCGTCGGAGCGGCTGTGATCGCCGTTGCCCCAACCGTCCAATATCATCAATAATACTTTGTGATTCATAGCGTTATTCTTAATTCAGTTTCTCCATAATCATCTCCACGGCACGATCGATGGCCGCCTGCACGCCGTCGGGGTTCTTACCGCCGGCCGTAGCGTAGAACTTCTGTCCGCCGCCGCCGCCGCCGATCAGCTTAGCAGCCTCGCGGACGACCGCTCCGGCATCGACGCCGCGCTCGACGATAGCATCGCTGAGCATGACGCTGAGCGTAGCCTTGCCGTCGACCACGTTGCCCATGACCAGCACCAGCCTGTCGCTGCGCTGACGCAGGGCGTATGCCAGATCTTTCAGGAAGTCGGTTTTGTACTCGCTGCGGCGCGCTATGAGCAGCACGTCGTGCGTGCACGATGCCTCGGCGACGATCTTGTCGGCAAGCTCGACGATCTTCTCGCGGCGCATCTCGTCCAGCTCGCGGCTCAGAGCGTCGTTGCCCTCCAAAATCTTCTCGATAGTCTGCACCAAGCGGGGGCTGTGCAGCATCTGCTCGATCGACTGCATCGTATCCTGAACCGTATACAGAATGCGCTCGGCACCCTCGCCCGTTACGGCCTCGATACGTCGCACGCCGGCCGATATGGCACTCTCCGAGACGATCTTGAACAGACCTATCGTACCCGTTGCCGAGGTATGCGTACCGCCGCAAAGCTCGGTCGACGGACCGAACGTCACCATACGCACACGGTCGCCGTATTTCTCGCCGAAGAGCATGATCGCACCCGCCTCTCGCGCCTGTTCGATCGTCGCGTCGCGCCGCTCGACAAGAGGATGATTGGAGCGGATCATTGCATTGACCTTCTTTTCGACCTCGCGAAGCTGCTCGGGCGTTACCTTCTGGAAATGCGAGAAGTCGAAGCGCAGATAGTCGGGCGTAACCATCGAACCCTTCTGCTCGACATGCTCGCCCAGAACCTGTTTGAGGGCATAATCCAGCAGATGAGTGGCCGTATGGTTGTTGGCGGCCGACTGACGGCGCGCAGGATCGACCTGGGCACGGAACACGGCCGCGAGATCCTCCGGCAGACGCTCCGTGATATGTATTATAAGACCGTTCTCCTTTTCGGTAGCCACTACGGCGATGCGCTCGCTGCCGTTATCGATAAATCCGGTATCGCCGATCTGACCGCCCGAATTGCCGTAGAACGGCGTGCGGTCGAAGACCAGCTGATATGTCGTCTTGCCCTTGCTCTTGACACGGCGGTAGCGCGCTATGCGTACCTCCGAGCTGAGCGCATCGTAGCCGATGAACTCGCTGCTGTCGATCGGCAGCAGCTCCTGCCAGTCGTCGATATCCTGCGAAGCGGCGTTGCGCGAACGCTCCTTCTGGCGCTGCAACTCCTGCTCGAAAGCCTCTATATCCACATCGACGCCCTGCTCGCGGGCGATAAGCTCCGTCAGGTCGATCGGGAATCCGAACGTATCGTATAACACGAAGGCATCCTTGCCCGATATCTTGCCGCCTTCGGCCTTGGCTATCACGCCGTCGAGCAGCGATATGCCGGTCGAGAGAGTACGCAGGAACGAAGCCTCCTCCTCCTCGATCACGCGCTCGATAAGCGTCTGCTGCGCCGCCAACTCGGGAAACTGAGCGCCCATTTGCTGCACCAGACCGTCGACCAGCTTGCAGATGAACGGATCGGTAAAGCCCAGATACGTATATCCGTAACGCACCGCACGCCGCAGGATACGCCGTATGACGTAACCGGCCTTGGCATTAGCAGGCAACTGACCGTCGGCAATCGAGAAGGCTATCGCACGCAGGTGGTCGGCGATGACGCGCATGGCTATGTCGCACTTCTCGTCGCAGCCGTACTCCTTGCCGGCCATGGCCGCTATGCGGCGTATCGTCGGCTGGAAGACGTCGGTGTCGTAGTTCGACTTCTTGCCTTGCAGTATCATGCAGAGACGCTCGAAGCCCATGCCCGTATCGACGTTCTTCGCAGGCAGCGGTTCGAGCGAGCCGTTGGCCTTGCGGTTGAACTGCATGAATACCAGATTCCAGATCTCTATGACCAGACAGTGTCCCGTGTTGACCATGTCGCGGCCGGGGACGGCAGCGATGTCGGCCTCGTCGCGCAGGTCGAAATGTATCTCGCTGCACGGGCCGCAGGGCCCCGTCTCTCCCATCTCCCAGAAATTGTCGTGCTTGTTGCCGCGAATGATATGATCCTCCGGCAGATATCGGCGCCAGTAGTCGTAGGCCTCCTGATCGAACGGCACGCCGTCGGCATCGCTGCCCTCGAACACGGTGGCGTACATGCGCTCCTTGGGCAGATGATAAACCTCCGTCAGCAGCTCCCAAGCCCACTCTATGGCCTCCTTTTTGAAGTAATCGCCGTAAGACCAGTTGCCGAGCATCTCGAACATCGTATGATGATACGTATCGTGTCCGACCTCTTCGAGGTCGTTGTGCTTGCCCGAAACGCGCAGACACTTCTGCGTATCGGCCACACGGGGATATTTGCGCGGGGCATTGCCCAGAAATATATCCTTGAACTGATTCATGCCGGCATTGGTAAACATCAGCGTCGGGTCGTTCTTGACGACCATAGGCGCCGACGGCACGATGACATGTTCCTTGCTTTTGAAAAATTCGAGGAAAGCCCGTCTGATTTGATTAGAGTCCATATCTTAGGAATATAATTGTTACCTATGTTTGATTGCGGTTGCAAAATTACACATTTTACATTAATTTTGTAGCATCGATATGCGATTTTTAATATTTTCAACCGGATGAAATTTCGACTCGGCAAATACATATCTCCCGGCGGCGCCTTATGGCGCATAGAGCGGTTGAGAGTGTATCGTCTGCTGCGCAAGTTCCTTATCGGGTTCATCATCATACTGCTGCTGAGCGGCATCTATTCGATATATTTCGACACGCCGAAGATGGCGCGCCTGCGCCGCCGCAACGCCGACATCGAGCGTCAGTACCGCATTCTCAACGACAAGATACTGGCCGCCGAGCGCACGCTCGACGACATGAAGCATCGCGACAACCGCGTCTACCGCCCGCTGCTGGGTATCGACACGCTCGACATCGCGGGTGTTTGGAACGACTACCCCGAAGAGAAATACGCCTCGCTGGAAGGCGACCTGTATTCGGACGTGATGATCGACTCGTGGCGGAGAATGGATCATCTGGCGCGGCGCATGTATCTGGCATCGGTTTCGCTGGACGACACGCAGGAGCTGGCCGAGAACAAGGAGCTCTTCTCGACGGTCATACCTGCGCTGTGGCCTATCGACCGCACCAAGCTCAAATACGTGAGCGACCCCTACGGCTGGCGCATGCACCCCAAGCGCGGCGCATGGATATTCCACGAGGGCATCGATCTGGCCGCCCCCGTCGGAACGCCGGTATACGCTACGGGCAACGCCGTGGTAACCGAGTCGGGCACCGCCTCGGGATACGGCAAGGTCATAACGCTCAACCACGGTTTCGGCTACCGCAGCCGCTACGCTCATCTGTCGAAACAGTATGTCGAGCGCGGCGACAGCGTTACGCGCGGGCAGGTCATAGGCGAGGTAGGCGCCACGGGTATTGTTACGGGACCCCACCTGCACTACGAAGTGATGTACATGGACAATACGGTCAACCCGATCAACTACTTCAACAAGGACATAACATCGGAGGCATATATCGATCTGATGCAGCAGCTCAACGAAAAAACAGTAGAATCATACTGATATGGCACAACAGGACGACATACGCGGCGGCAGAGCCCGACAGCGCGCGATACGCATGGCCATAGGAGCACTGGTATGGATATCGCTGGCCATACTCTACTACGCATTCATATCGCTGGTGTCGGACACGCCCAGCGAGCATGAGCTGCGCCACTCCACCGACAGACTCGAAGCCGAATACAAGACGCTCGTCGAGCGCTACGACTCGCTCTCGTCGATACTCGACAACATAGCCGAGCGCGACCGCAACGTCTTCCGCAAGCTGTTCGAGTCCAACCCCTACGACCTGAATGCCGACGACCAGCAGAGACGCATCGAGCTGCACGAGCGTCTGCTCGCCTCAGACAACTGCACTCTGGCCGAGGAGCTCTCCTCGCGGCTGTCGCAGGGCGAAGCGACGCTGCGGCGTCTCGAACGCGCCCACGAGGATGTGGAGCGCTCGACGGCAGCGCTCGGCGCAGGCTGCGACCTGATTCCGTCGATACAGCCGGTCAACAACCGCTACCTTACGCTGCTGGCGGCTGGCAAGAAGCCTCTGATCGACCCATTCCACCGCACCATGCGCGAACACCACGGCGTAGACTATCTCGTGCCCGAGGGCACGCCCGTATTCGCTACGGCCGACGGCAGAGTCGAGACGTTCTCGGAGAAGAACTCGACACACGGCAAGGCCATAACGCTCGACCACGGCAACGGATACAAGACCTCGTACAGTCATCTGCTGGATATACGCGTCAAGCAGGGCCAGCAGGTAAGACGAGGCGACATAATCGCCATATCGGGCAACACGGGTCTCTCGCTGGCGCCGCACCTGCATTACGAGGTCATATTCAACGACACGCGCGTCGATCCGATACACTACTTCTTCATGGAGCTCACGCCCGAGGAGTATGCGCGCATGATAAGAATAGCTCTTTCGAGCATGCAATCGTTCGACTGATGACACGCATAAGACTCATACTGCTCGACTTCGACGGCACGCTGGCCGACACCCGGCGCGCCAATGCCAAGGCCTATGTCGAGACGCTGCGCGAGGAGGGCATCATGCTCGACGAGCGGGAGTATCTCGAAAAATATTACGGCATGCGCTGTCCCGAATTCATGCTGAAAATGGGCATCGACGACCCGATACGCGCCGAGAGGCTGCGCAGGCGCAAGATAGAGCTCTATCCGCGCTACTTTTCGACCGTCGAGATCAACCGTCCGCTATGGCAGTGGTGCATATCGATGCGTCGCACGGGCGTCAGGGTGTGGATAGTATCGACCGGACATATCGACAACATAACCAACGTCATGCGTCATCTGGGCATAAACGAGGGCATCGACGGCATCATATCGGGCGACGATGTCGCAGAGCCGAAACCTTCGCCCGAATGTTTCCTCGCGGCCATGCGTGCCGAGGGCGTAACGCCCCGAGAGACAATCATATTCGAGGACTCGGCCATAGGCCTGCGGGCGGCCGAGGCGAGCGGCGCGGCATACTTCAAGATCGAGCTGTAACAGCAGCCGGCGGCACATGGCGACGAGATGCGGCGGGACCGACGATTTTTCGGTCTCGTTTTTTTTTGCTATCTTGGTCGACCGAAACATATCATAATATGAAACGTACTCTATCCGGCCTCGTCGGCCTGCTGCTGACAACGGCGATATCCGCACAACAGACATCCGTAGCGGGAGGCGATGCCCGCACGAGCGAAAAGATATGGACGACCGCATTTACGTCCGTCGACATAGATGCTCCCGTCAGGGCGACGCTGCACCGCATAGCCGACGACCAGGCGCCGTACGCCACCCTCAGCTGCCCCGAAACGGCCGTCCGGCCGACGATCGAGGTCGACGGCAAGGGCACGCTCACGGTCAAGGGGCGCAGCGGCCGACGAAGCGCAGGCATAGCGACCGTCGACATATACCACCATGCGCTCGACAGAATAGAGATCGAACGCGCCGACGTGCTTCTGGCCGACACCCTGTCGGGGCACTGTATCGACATCGAGACGGGCAACGGAACGCATCTGCGCGCAACGGTCGATGCGACCGACTTGAAGATAGACGTGTCCGGCGGCTGCGTCGTGCAGTTATCGGGCAAAGCACGTTACCTGACGGCCTGCGTCTCGGCCTCCGAAGCAGACCTGTCGTCGCTCGCGGCCACGGCAGTCAGGGTCGAGGCCGCACACAAGGCACGGGTCGAGGTAGACGCCGCCGAGAGAGTGGAGGCGAGCGTCGAATACGGCGCCGGCATCGTCTACTCGGGCAAGCCGTCGATCGTCCGCATAACGCGCGATATATTCGGCGGAGAGATCGTATCCAAGGAGTAACACCCGACTGCGATGAACAACGGATTTCAGAACGAGGCGGCCGGATATCTGTGGCGCAAGTACGGCGCGGAGATATCCGAGCTGTACATATTGTTTCCGTCGCGGCGTGCCAGACTGTTTTTCAACGACGCACTGGCCGCCGTGGCGACCGAGCCGGTATGGCAGCCGCACTGGATGACCACCGACGAGCTTGTCGCGGAGATTACGGGGCTGCACACGGCCGACAAGGTAAGGCTGATAACCGAGTTATATAAGGTATACGCAGAGTACCACCCGCACGAGACTTTCGACAAGTTCTACTTCTGGGGCGAGATGCTGCTTGCCGACTTCGACATGATCGACAAATACATGATCGATGCCGGCATGCTGCTGCGCAACATCGAACAGATAAAGGAGCTCGAAGCCGACGTATCGTATCTTACGCCCGAGCAGCAGCGCATAATCGCATTCTGGGGCAGCTTCGGAGACGAGACGTCGCTGACCGAAGAGAAACGCAAGTTTCTGAACATCTGGCGCACATTGCCCGACATATACCGCCGTTTCCGCGAGAGGATCGCCTCGCTGGGCATGGCCTATCAGGGCATGGCCTACCGCACGGCGGCAGAGATGATTGCCGCGGGCGAAGCCTGCGCCGACCCCTCGCGACGTTATGTCGTGGCAGGTTACAACGCATTGTCGCAGAGCGAGAAGCGCATATTCAAGCATATAGCCGCGAACAGCCCCGGCACGGAGTTTCTGTGGGACTACGATTCGTGGTATACCGACCGCAAGGAGCACGAAGCCGGTATGTTCATCCGCGAGAATCTGTCGCTCTTTCCGCCCACGGCAGATATATCGCACGACTCGCTGTTGCGAGGCGACAAGCGTTTCGAGTCGATAGCCTGCGCCTCGAATGCCATACAATGCAAATATGTCGCGGACATACTGCGCTCGCTGCCGCCCGAGCAGCTCGACAAGCGCACGGCCATAGTGCTGACCGACGAGAATCTGCTCCTGCCGCTGCTCTACTCGCTGCCCGAGGGGTTGGAGGGGATCAACGTCACTATGGGTTACCCGCTGCGCCAGACGCTCGTATATACCTTTATCGAACGTCTGACCCAGTTGCAGGCGCACTGCCGGCGCAGAAAGGATGCAGAGGCGCAATTCTACCATGTCGACGTCACGGGGCTGCTGGCGCACCCCTACATTGCGGAGTGCTGCGGCAGCAAGGCCTCCGAGCTGAGCGACTGGATCACATCCAACAGAATGATTTCGGTCAAGGCATCGATGTTCGAGGGCGATACGCTGCTCAGTGCCATATTCGCCCCCGCCGACGAGAGGTGGTCGCTGTCGGCCTATCTTCTCTCGGCCGTCGAGCGCATCGTGGAGCTCATAGCGCCGAAAGCCCCCCAGGCCGTAGAGTATATGGCTCTGGCGCACGAGGAGATGACCAAGCTTGAAAATACTCTCGACGAGTGCGACGTCGACCTGTCGGCCGAGACCTACGTGTCGCTGCTGCGGCGTCATCTGCAAAACATACGAATCCCCTACGAAGGCGAGCCGCTCGAAGGCATACAGGTAATGGGTATATTGGAGACGCGAAACATCGACTTCGACAACGTAATAATAATGTCGATGACCGACGCGACGTTCCCGGGCGACCGTACCTCGCAGCCGTCGTTCATACCCTACAACCTGCGCGCGGCATACGGCCTGCCCACGCCCGAGCACCACGAGGGCGTATACGCCTACTACTTCTACCGGCTGGTGCAGCGTGCCAAACGGATATACATGATGTACTGCTCGCGAGCCGACGAAAAGAGCACCGGCGAAAAGAGCCGCTACATATACCAGCTCGAATACGAATCGCCGTTCGAGATCGCACGCCGCTCGGTCGGCGTCGACGTCGACATAGAGCAGCCGCAGCCTATCGTCGTGCCCAAGAGCGGACGCACGGCCGAGACGCTCGCACGCTACCTCGATCCTGCGAGCGGATACGCCCTCTCGCCGACGGCGCTGTTCCGATACGTGCAGTGCCCTCTCAAATTCTACTTCGCCTCGATAGCACGGCTCAAAACCACCGACGAAGTGTCGGAGCAGATCGATGCGCTTACATTCGGCAACATCCTGCACGAGGCCATGCAGCAGTTGTATACCCCGCTTGCGGGCATCGAACACCCGACCGAGAGGATCGAGGCGCTGCGCGAGGGTGCGGCCGTCGAGAGTGCCGTCGACCAGGCCATAGGCCGCATATATCTGCAAACCGAAAAACCCTCGAAAGAGGACTATACCGGCAATACGCTGCTGGTAAAGGATATAGTCTGCAAGTACATACGTCAGGGCATAATGCGCTACGACGCCGCCCACCCGGAATTTACGGTCATCGGGCTCGAAGAGGATGTCGCGCTGGACTTCGGCTTCGCAGAGGGGCGCACCGTGCGACTGGCCGGACGCGCCGACCGCATCGACTCTCTCGACGGCGGCGCACTGCGCATCATAGACTACAAGAGCGGCAACTCGCCGCACCTCGAATTTAACGGTATCGAGAAGCTCTTCGAAGGCAAGGCCGCGGAGCGCATATCCAACATATTCCAGACGCTGCTCTACTCGATGATCCTCTCGCGCACCCGCTCGCGCGAGGCCGTGCCGACGCTGTTCTATGCCGGCCGCATGCACCGCGAGGATTACTCGCCGCTGCTGACCGACCATGCCGGCGGATGCGTCGTCGAGCGTTACTCGCAGTATGCCGACAGCTTCGAGCAGGCTCTGCGCCGCACTCTCGACGCGCTGTTCGATACGGAGGAGCCTTTCGTGCAGTGCGACGATGCCGACACGTGCCGCTATTGCGACTTCAAGAACATTTGCAAACGATGATACGAGCCAAGATACTCAATGCGAGCGCCGGCTCGGGAAAGACATACCAGCTGGCATACAAATATATACGCGATGTCGTGGAGCGTCCCGAGCTCTATCGCGCGATTCTGGCCGTGACGTTTACCAACAAGGCCACCGAAGAGATGAAGTCGCGCATACTGCGCGAACTGCATGCCCTCTCCGACGGCAGCCCGAGCGGCTATCTCGCCGATCTGTGCCGCGAGCTCGGTATGGACGAGCGGAGCGTGCGCAAGCGCGCCTCGGAGGCTCAGACACGCATACTGCACGACTACTCGCGCTTCACGGTGCTGACTATCGACCGCTTCTTCCAGCGCATAGTGCGCGCATTCATCAAGGAGCTGGGCATAGACCTCGACTACAACATCGAGCTGGAAACCGACTCCATACTGGCTCGCAGCGCCGATGCCCTGATAGAGGAGATACTCGAAGACAAGCAGCTCGAACGCTGGCTGATGAACTACGTCGAGGAGCGCTTCGACGAGGGCAGCCGCTGGAACGTGCGCGACGACATTCTTTCGCTCGGCGCCGAGATATTCCGCGAGCGCAGCAAGGATATGATACAGCTGCGGCAGACCAAAGAGGAGCTGCAACGCACCGTGGGCGCGATGCTCGCCCGCAGCCAACAGACCAAACGGCAGCTTGCCGAATGCGCCGCCGACATGCGCGAGAGGATAGCCTCGGCAGGCGTCGACCCCTCGGATTTCAAGGGCAAGGGGCGCAGTTTCGTCTACTCGGCTCTGCGCTACGCCGACGGCCGCATCGTAGAGCCGACGGCCACCATGCGCAAGGCCGCGGCGGATATCGACGCATGGTGCGGCAAGGAGTCGCCCGCGGCGGCCAAGGCGCTCGCCCCCGAGTTGCGCGAGCGGCTCGAAGAGATATGCCGCCTCTACGACGACAACATATCGCATTGGAACTCGACAGAGCTCATCCGCGAGAACTACCGCAGCTTCGCGCTGCTGTCGGATCTATACCGCAAGGTAACCGAGCTGTGCCGCGCGGAGAACATCATGGTACTCAACGAGACCAAATACGTGCTGTCGCGCTTCATCAACGGCGACAACACGCCGTTCATATACGAGAAGATCGGCAACCGATACGAGAGATTCATGATCGACGAGTTTCAGGACACGTCGGTCAAGGAGTGGGAGAACTTTCTGCCGCTGCTGCAAAACGCCATGGCGCAGAGCGCCGACATATCGGTGCTGCTCGTGGGCGACATCAAGCAGTCCATCTACCGTTGGAGAGGCGGCGACTGGCGGCTGTTGCAGAGCCGCGCGGCCGAGTCGCTCGGGCACGACAACACGCAGATCGTACCCCTCACGTCCAACTACCGCAGCCTCGCCGCGGTGGTCGAGTTCAACAACCGCATCATAAGACGCATCGTCGAGATCGACAACCGCCACCTCAACGCCCTGCTCGACGAGGCTCACGCCGCCGGAGCGATAAACGGGCAGACCTTCGCCGCCCTGCGCGATACGCTCCTGACGGCATACGAGGGGCACGAGCAGACGCCCCGCAAGAACGATCCGCGCCCGGGCTTCGTGCGTGTCGAGATATTCGACCGGGAGGGCGACTCGCCCATGACGGCCGTCATCGAGGATGCGATAGAGCGCGGCTACCGTTACAGCGACATACTCGTGCTGGTGCGCGACGCCAAGGACGGCATAAGGGCTGCACGGCAGCTCTTCGAATACAAGCATGCGCGGTTCGGCGACAAGGACGGGGCGGGCTTCAACGTCATGACGCAGGATGCGCTGACCATAAGCCGCTCGCGTGCCGTATCGTTCGTCATCGCCGTACTGCGGTTGTCGATAGACCGCCGGCTGTCGATCGAGCGCGCCATATACAACCGCTATCTCGGACGCGACACGGCACAGGAGCTGCCGGCGGAGGAGCTGGATTTCCTCGCAGGAGCGTCGCAACTCTCGCCCGAAGAGGCGTTCGAGAGCATCGTAATGCGATACTCGCTGCATGAGCAGAGGGATCAGATAGCCTATCTGCAAGCCATGCACGAGCAGATCATATCGTTCTGCACAAACCGCATAGCCGACATACAGCTGTATCTCAAATGGTGGGACGAGAGGGGATCGGACGAGCGCCTGCGCGTCGAAAAGAGCGACAACACCATAGAGATCACAACGATCCACAAGGCCAAAGGCTTGGAGAAGCCGGTGGTAATAATACCCTACTGCAACTGGAAAACGATACCCGAAACCGGCAAGAACCCGATAGTGTGGGCGGAGTCGGACAGCAACAGTCCGGCCGACGAGATAGGAGCCTTTCCCGTAGCATACGGCAAGGCGATGCAGCGCTCGGCATTCTCGAACGAATACTACACGGAGCTCGTATACAGCCATGTCGACGCCGTTAATCTGCTGTACGTCGCTCTTACGCGCGCAGCCGACGAGTTGTATATATTCCTGCCCGAGAAGACAGACAGGCGCACCGCCTCGTCGGAGAGCATAACGGCCGTCGTGCCGCTCGTGGTCGCGGCACTGCCCGAGGTCGAGGGGATGACGGCGAGCGCCGACGGCATGGTATTTACAGCCGGTCAGCGCTCGCAGGCGCCCGCCGCCACCGCAAAGGACGAGACGGAGGAGACGCTTCTGACCGAATACCCCACTTCGCTGCCGCGTCCGTCGATCAGCCGCCGCAACGAACGCTACTTCGAGCAGGCTGAGCAGGCCGAGCTCGCACCGCGCAACTACGGAATACTGATGCACCGCATATTCGAAAACGCCGCAGGACGCGACGACATCGTCTCGGCAATCGAACACATGCGCCTCGACGGCACTATAACCGCCGCCCAAAGCATCGAGCTGCAAGAGAAGATCTCCGCGGCGCTCGACAATCCGCTATCGCGCGAGTGGTTCGAACACGACTGGGAGACGGTGCGCAACGAGAGCGACATCGTAATACCTGGCAAGTCGCACCTGCGCCGTCCCGACAGAGTGATGATCGACGGCCGCAGAGCCGTGGTCGTCGACTACAAGTTCGGCTCTAAACGCCGCAAGCAGCACACGGTTCAGGTGGCCGAGTACATGTCGCTGCTCGAAGCGATGAATCGTTTCGACCGCGTCGAGGGCTATATATGGTACATCGCCGAAAACGAAATAACAGAGGTGAGAGGGAAAGACGCATAAAATTTCCTATCTTTGGCTTAGCCGAAGATACTCGCAAACCGGCATAATCGAGCCGATGCTTGCTTCTGCGCTCCGGCTAATTCGTACATTGGCTATCGCCGAAGATACTCCCGCTCGGCAATGCTCAAATAAATTTGGCATTGCCCTCTCTAATTCGTACTTTGACTTCGTCGAAGATACTTCGCCTCGGAAAAAATGCAAGCGAGCTTGCTTTTTTCTCTCGGCTTATTCGTATCTTTGCCCTATGTTGAGAGAAGCCATAGAGATAATTCCGCGTTGCATGAGACGACGCGGCGCGGTTGTCGTCGCCACGATATTCGCGCGGGCGATACTCAACTTCGCGGGTCTGGCCGTGCTCGTTCCGGTACTCGTGCTGATTCTCGACGGCGGCAGCCATCTGTCGCCCGAAACGCCCCTCGGCCGGGCATATACGCTCTCGGGATTCGACTCCTATGCGTCGTTTACAATCGCCGTATGCGCGGCCGTAATAGCCGTGGTCGCGATAAAGTCTCTGGCCAACATCCTGCTATGCCGCATAGAGAGCCGGTATATATACGATCTGTACCGCCGGCTGTCGAGAAGCCTTTTCATCAGGTATCACGACCGCGGGCTGCAATTCGTCAAGTCGTCCAACTCGGCCGTACTCGCCAGAAACATCAACTTCGTCTGTCTGGCAGCCGTCACGGGCATACTCAAACCGCTCTCGACGATCGTCTGCGAGCTTATGCTTGTCGTGCTCATGTTCGCCGCCGTCGCACTCTACTCGCCCGCAGCCGCACTGTTGGTCGCAGCGGTATTCCTGCCGTCGGCATGGCTCTACCTGAGTGCGGTACGCAATCGTCTGGAACATTACGGCGTCGAGGAGAACGATGCACAGCGACGCAAGGCGCGCATCGTCGCCGAAGCTCTCAGAGGTTATGCCGACATGGAGGTGGGCAACGCATTCCCGCAGACGATGCGCCGCTTCGAGAACGAGACGAAGATGATAAGCGAGATGCGCGTAAGGAATACCACCCTGTCGATGCTGCCGCAGGCATTTACCGAATTGGGCATCGTCATCGGCATGTCGGCCATGATCGTCGCCGACATAGGCATGGACAGCGACCGGCTGAGGCTGCTTTTCGGCATACTCGCCGTGGCGGCACTTCGCCTGATGCCCTCTATACGCAACATCCTCAACAGCTGGACCTCGATCCGCTACAACCGCTACACGCTCGACATACTGCGCGAAGCGGGCATGGACGACGAGCCTGCCGAGAGGCGGACATGTACCGAGCGGCTCGGACTGCGGCAGAAGATCGAGGTGCGCGGCGTATCGTTCCGTTTCGACGGCGCGGCCGCCGACACGCTGCACGACATGTCGCTAACTATACGGCGCGGCGAGAGGGTCGGCATATCGGGCGCCTCGGGTGCCGGCAAGACCACGCTGTTCAACCTGCTGCTGGGGCTGTATACGCCCGGCCGCGGCGAGATACTTATCGACGGCGTGCCGCTCACGCCCGACAACCGGCGCGCATGGCAGAATACGGTTGGTTACGTATCACAAAACGTATTCATCCTCGACACCACGCTCGCGCAGAACATAGCCCTTGCCGACGAGCCCGACAAGATCGACCGCAGCCGGCTCGACAGAGCGCTCGACGCAGCCGACCTGCGGGAGTTCGTCGACTCGCTGCCCGACGGCGCGGACACACGCATAGGCGAAGCGGGCAGCCGCATATCGGGCGGACAACGCCAGCGAATAGGCATAGCGCGTGCGCTCTACCGCAGCTGCGACGTACTGATGTTCGACGAGGCCACATCGTCGCTCGACGAGCGGAGCGAAAACAACATAAACGACGCTATCGAGCGTCTGGCACGCGACAACGACGGCTTGACGATCATCATTATATCTCATCGCCGCAGCACACTCGAACGCTGCCGGAGAGTAATAACGCTTACACCAAACGACAGATCGATATGAACGACTACACGATAGCGGGTCTGCGATTCCGCATCGAGGGACATACGAGCGACCTCGCAACACTCGGGCTGGACGGGTTCGCGCCGTTCGCCACGACATCCGGAACCGAGGCCGACTGCACCATGAGGCTCGACGTCGAGTGCGACAGCAGCATCTTCGGCCGGGCGGAGACGCTCGGCATGTACGACCTTAGCGAAGCCGATGCCGAATGCCGCTTCGCGCGTTGCGACACGGGGCATCTCTTGCAGATCGTGCGGCGCGCACAGCCCGACCGCCCCGTGATGCTGCACAAGGAGTACGGCCGCGGGTATGTCGTCGGCAACCCGCTCGCCGGCAGCCGTGCGGACCTGCCGCTGCTGAGGTTCGGCCTATGGACTATGGCCGCCCTTACTATGGCAGGCAGGCGTGCGATAGCCATACACTCCTCGGCGATAGTTTATCGCGGCCAAGCGGTTTTGTTTCTCGGAGAATCGGGTACGGGCAAGAGTACGCATACGCGGCTGTGGCGCGAGAATATCGATTCGGCGCGGCTGCTCAACGACGACTCGCCCGTAATACGCATAGTAGAGGATGCCGACGGCGGCGAAGCGGTCGTCGCATACGGCTCGCCTTGGAGCGGCAAGACGGCGTGCTATAAAAACGAGAGTTATCCGGTAAGGGCGATATGCCGCCTGAGTCAGGCGCCGCACAACCGTATCGAGCGGCTGTCGACCATACGGTCGATAGGCGCCCTGCTGCCGTCATGCCCGCCGGCATTCGCACACGATGCGGAGTTGCAGGACACACTGTGCCGCACGTTGAGCGATATCATAGAGCGCGTGCCCGTTTACAGGCTCGAATGTCTGCCCGATGCCGACGCAGCGCTGCTCGCATGTAAAACCGTATTCGACAGCTGAGCGACATGGACGACAGGCTCGAAGCCATACCGTCGGCAGAGACGTCGCCACACGACGAAGCGCCGTTTGAGGTGGATGTAACGGGATACAGCATGCTGCCGCTGTTAGGCCGCGGACACGACAGGGTCGTAGTAAGGCCTTGCCGGACGAGCGAGCTTACGGTCGGGCGGATAGTGCTGTTTCATCTGGGCAACCGCTGGATAGTGCACCGCATACGGCACCGCGACGGCGAGAGGTTCATAATGGCCGGCGACGGCAACTACCGCAAGACGGAGCGCTGCTCGGCGCAGGAGATAATAGGCATCGTCGACAGCGTAATCCGAAGCGACGGACGACGCATCGACTGCACGTCGCGCAGCTGGCGTATGGCAGAGAGATTATGGCTCGCACTGCCCGCACTGTGCCGACGCTACATTACGGCCGTCATGCGCCGCATACTCGACAGAAAACGACAAAACAAACGATGATATGGATATAAGAATAGGACACGGATACGACGTCCATGCGTTGGCCGACGGGCTGAGGCTCGTGTTGGCTGGCGTCGAGGTGGAACACTCCAAAGGCTGCATAGCACACTCCGACGGCGATGTGGCGATACACGCTATATGCGACGCACTGCTCGGTGCCCTCGCGCTGGGCGACATAGGCAAGCTCTTTCCCGACACGTCGGAGGAGTTCCGGGGCATAGACTCCAAGATACTGCTGCGGCGCGTGGTCGAGCTTATCGCCTCGCACGGCTACCGCGTAGGCAACATCGACTGCACGATAGCCATGCAGCGCCCGCGCCTGAGAGGATATATCGACTCGATGCGCGCCGCACTGGCCGATACGATCGGCATAGACGTCGATCGCGTATCGGTCAAGGCCACCACTACCGAACACCTCGGCTTCGAGGGTCGCGAAGAGGGCGTATCGGCAACGGCCGTCGCGCTGTTGTTCGAAGCCTGACGTCAACAGACCTTTACACTGCAAGGGTCGGCGGCCGACACCGGATGGTGCCGGCCGTCGTGTCATTGTATACCGTTATAAGCCATTCCATGAATCCGGCTGCCGGTCTTATTGTGCAAACTGCAATCGAGATAAACAGCCGCAGATCTCACGGGGCGAGCTCCAATCGATCGGCATACCGCAATATCGGGCGGCCGAATGTCTCCCGCTTCCGAAATACGTTAAAGCTGTCAGGCAAGTTCCCGGAATTGAGTATAGTTCATTGCGACAGGGATAAAATCGGAGTCGCAGGATATTCGGATATAATTATATTAAAAACGGCAACTTACCGCGCATCTCCCCAATATACCGTGTCGAGCCAACGCTCATACTCACTGACCATCTGCCCGCGTGCCGCACTGTCGAACTCGACGACATAGCGCCGGCGGATAATCGTCCGCTGGTCGGAATGCCCTCTGTATGCCGTATACACAAGAGAGAAATTGCCCTCGATGATCGCGACATTGTCCTTGAAATACAAGACTTTCGCCGTATCCGTCCTGTCGCCGAAGACAAACGTCACGGTCTGCGTCGCAGCATCGTAAGACCATGTACGCGTCGGCGTGCCGTGAACAAAGTCGTCTTCACGGCAATATGTTCCGTCGTCGAAGAATACGATATCATCTCTGTCCGGCAAATAACGATTCATATCACAATCACGCCACTCGTCCGTATCCGTATAGATATAAGTCTGTTGGAACATCATTATGCCGTTATGCATGCAGTTAGTAAATTCGGCGGAATCGAATCCGCCTGCTGTCTGCTGCGCACGTATCATCTCGTCCATCTCGGCAAACTTCTCCGCTATACGCTGCTGCTCGATTTCCTTATTCTGCTCAGCAGTTCTGTATACGCTTTCATATTCCCGCATATACTCCTTCCGGCTCATACGATCGAAAGAGACTACATAGCGATAATACGATGTCTGCATGATTATTTTCTCCGCATCGTAAAACGTATGAGCATCCGCGAAACGACCTTCGATAATGGCTACATTGTCCTTATAATACAGCACTTTCGAGCGGTCTGTGCAGTCGTCCATAACGAATTCTATTTCAAATGCGGCCGGATCATAAGACCATTTACCCATATCATATCCGGCAACCGGCCAAGCATCGAGTTCCCACCGTCTCAAACATGTATTGTCATCGTTGAACAAAATCGGGAAAACGCCACTGAATCCTACCATATCGGACAAATAGGCAGTATAGTCGATCCATTCGTTATCTGTCGTATACATATAAACCTGTGTAAACGACATTACCCCGCCGAGCATCGCGTCAAGAAAGGCCTCGGAATCGACCCCGCCTTCGGCCTGCTGCGTCGATATAAGGTTATCCAATTCGATCATTTTGTTTTCGATACGCTGGTGCTCGGTCATGATATCCTTGCTGCACGAGGTAACGCACAATGCAAGCATCGCCGAAGTTAATGTCAAAATCCGTTTCATAATCGTTAGATGTTATTAGGGTTAATCAACTCGTCATTGACAAATATACAATAATTTATATGAAACACAATATAAATATTCGTTTTTTTTTGCAACGGCACATAAATATTTTCCAGCTGACACAGCCCAAGTTACGGCAATTATGATCCGAAAGCTAATCCGCGATGCAAATAGACAAAAAGAAAACGGGCATGAACTGTCCGTATCGTATTCGTATTTATATCAAAATAATATGTAATTCCGCGAATCATGAGTTATCCCGCAAGCATATCATTCTAAACAGAGTATGATGCCGCGGGCGCGCAAGCCGATACAATCGGCTGATTGTATGCCTATTGCAACGATTATAAATAGTAATGCGAAGGATGTCGCATAGGAATCCTATCGGTCGGAGTCGGAGCGTTGGGCTGTGCGGAGACGACGCGAAATGTCGGCGACGGTGCGGAGCAAAGCCCACGTTATCATCGAAAACGCAAACAGCACGATAGCCGCAATTATGGCGTATGTCCACGGACAGACGGCATGACCGGCTTCATCGACACCATTGATGATCGTCGGAGAGATGATCGCGGCGAACGTACAGAACAGTCCGAGGATAAGTATTATGTCGGCGGCCGTTACCAGCACGCTCTCACGGAAGTCGTACTTGCCGCTCGTCGCAGCAGCGGCATTGGAGTAACCCTCGCGGCGGATTACCGTATCCGGCAGCGACTCTCCGGCTGCGTCATCGCCCGAGTCGCTTGCAACGGGACGGTCGGAATCGCAACAAACGCAGCGCTGCGCCCGGTCGGGGTTCAGCGTATTGCACCGGCGGCAGAGCCACCCTTCCTTGTTTTCGTCGACGGTCATGGCTTAGGAGTTTCTTCGTCGGAAGATTGTTCTATATCGCAAGCCGAGCAGTTGCCCGTACAGCCTATGTCGTGGCAGTTGTCGGTGCCGGTATCCTCGCGCGACTCCTGAACGGCGCACTTGATGCCTAACCGGCGCATGTTTTTATTGGTGGCTATCTCCGAGTCGATATTATGGCCTTTGAATATGAGAGTCAGCGACATGGCCAGCGTGAAGAAAGCCACGGCAGCGAGAGCTATCAAAAATATAATTAACCAGTTCGGCATCATCGTGCAGGTTTTTTGCGATATCTAAAAACTCGCGTTTTGTTGTGTAATTTCACGGCAAATTTATATATTTGCGGAGGAATATGCAAGTGCGTCGGCCGCGATATTTCGCAGCCGGCGGTGTTGTGATCTTATATGTTTCGATAATAAAGAGTTATGAAGATTGTTATAGCCGGTGCGGGAGATATGGGCAGTCATCTTGCCAAGATGCTCAGCGGCAACGGCCACGATATAACCGTTGCCGATCCCGACGCGAAGGCGCTGACAGAGGTGGGCAATCTGGCGGACGTCATAACCGTCGAGGGCGATACCACGTCGTTCAGCGTACTGCGCAAGGCCGGCGCGCGCAAGTGCGACCTGTTCATCGCCGTGCACCCCGTCGAGAACGACAACATACTCTCGGCCGTCATGGCCAAGCAGCTGGGTGCGAAGAAGTCCATAGCCCGCGTCGACAACAACGAGTATCTCGAACCCAACAGCAAGGAAGTCTTCATAAACATGGGCATCGACTACCTGTTCTACCCCGAGCAGATAGCCGCACGCGAGGTGATAAACCTGCTGGGACACTCGTCGACGACAGAGTACGTCGACTTTTCGGGAGGCAAGCTCTCGCTCGTGGCATTCCGTTTGGAACTTACCTCGCCGCTATTGGGACGCGAGGTAGTCGTCTCTGCGGACGACGGGGGCGAGCTGGCATACCGCACGGTGGCGATCGTCAGGGGCAGTGCGACGATCATCCCGTCGGCGGGCGACGTCTACGAGGAGGGCGACATGGTATATGCCATTTCGCGCCGCAACGCCACCGACGAAGTGATGGCGCTGTCGGGACGCCGCGGCGTGGAGATCAGAAACATGATGATCCTCGGCGGCTCGCGCATAGGCGTGCGCATAGCCACCGAATTGCAGGGCGAGGTCAACATCAAGCTCGTCGACTACAACGCCGACAAGGCCTACCGTCTGGCCGAGATGCTCGACCGCACGCTGATAATCAACGAGGACGGCCGCAACACCGAAGCCATGATGGAGGAGGATCTGTCGAGCATGGATGCGTTCGTCGCCGTTACCGGCCGCAGCGAAACGAACATACTGGCCGCGATGCTGGCCAAACGCATGGGAGTGAAGAAGGTCATAGCCGAGGTAGAGAATATCAACTACATCTCGCTGGCCGAGAGCGTCGGCGTCGACACGATCATCAACAAGAAACTCGTGACGGCCTCGAACATATTCCGCTTCACGATGTCGACCGACGTGCAGGCCATAAAGTGCCTAACGGGCAGTCAGGCCGAAGTGCTCGAATTTATCGTCAAGCCCAACTCCCCCGCCACCAAGTCGCGCATCTGCGACATGGGGCTGCCGGCCGACGCCATAATCGGCGGCATAGTCCGCGGCGACAAGGTGTTCATCGCCGTCGACAATACGCGTATCAACGCATACGACCGCGTAGTGGTCTTCGCCATGCCGGAGGCCGTCGCACGCATAGGCGACTACTTCAACTGACGCCTGCACGCTTTGAATGAAGAGACCGACATCGGGTATAACGAAACTAAAAACTTATGTCGGTTAAGGATAAGGTTCTTAAAAAACTGTTCGCACACCGTCTTGCGGCTATCGAACGCTGGCGCGACGATCCCGCTCGGACGCAGCGCCGCACGCTGCAAGGGATTCTCGACGACGCGCGCCGCACGGAGTTCGCCGTCAGGCACGGTCTGGACGGAGGATGCGACGCCGAGCAGTTCGCACGCCGGGTCGAGCCTACGGACTACGACTCCTACGGCTACTACATCGAGCGCATGCGCTCGGGTGCCGGCAACGTGGCATGCCGCGGCAAGGTCGGAATGTTCGCCCGCTCGTCGGGCACCACCTCGTCGCGCAGCAAGTACATACCGCTTACGGGCAAGTCGCTCAAAAGGTGTCATCTGCGCGGCATGGCCGATGTGGTGGCTCTCTACCTTGCGCAAAACCCGTCGTCGCGCATATTCAGCGGACGAACGCTCACACTCGGAGGCTCGTGCTCGCGCGAGCAGGGACGGCTGGTGGGCGACCTGTCGGGGCTGCTGCTGCAAAACACGCGTTATGCCGGCAGGCTGCGCATGCCCTCTTTCCGCACTGCGCTGCTCGACGACTTCGACCGCAAGTGCGAGGCTATCGTGGGCGAGTGCATCGGCAGCGATATAACGGCTTTCGCGGGTGTTCCGTCGTGGAATCTGGCGCTTATGCGCCGCGTATTGGAGCACACGGGCAAGAGCGATCTGCGCGAAGTATGGCCGCATGTCGAGCTGTTCATGCACGGCGGCGTGAGCTTCGCACCCTACCGCAAGGCTTTCGAGGAGCTGATCCCCTCTGGCGAGATGCACTACGTCGAGACGTACAACGCCTCGGAGGGATTCTTCGCCATCGCCGACGACGAGCGCCGCGACGACATGCTGCTGATGATGGACTACGGCATCTACTACGAATTCCGCAAGGGCGACGAAGTGCTCCCGTTGGAGGCTGTCGTGCCGGGCGGCGAATATGCTCTCGTGATAACGACATGCGGAGGGCTGTGGCGATACGAGATAGGCGACGTGGTAAGGATTACCTCCGTCAAACCGTACAGAGTAAAGGTCGTCGGCCGTACGCGCCAATATATCAACGTCTTCGGCGAGGAGGTCGTGGCCGAGAACGCCGAGCGGGCGCTTATGCTGGCGGCCGCAGAGTGCGGATGTCAGATAGAGGAGTACACCGTCGCACCGCGATACATGACTATCGCCGCAGGCGGGGCACACCAGTGGTATGTCGAGTTCAGGCGCCGGCCGCTCGATACGGAGGAGTTCGCCGACAGACTCGACGAGGCGCTGCGGCGGATCAACTCCGACTACGATGCCAAGCGCAGCAGCACGCTGGATCGGGCTGAGGTCATAGAGGTACCGCGCGGATGCTTCGAGCGTTGGCTCAAACACGGGCACCGCAACAAGGTGCCGCGGCTGTCGAACGACCGCACGGCGGTCGAGTCGCTGGCCGAATTTATGTAAAAAAGATAACGATAAAATACGCGGTCGCATACCGTATGCGGCCGCCGAAACTATTAACGGCAGACAATTATGTACATCGCAATCGCAGGCAATATCGGTAGCGGCAAGACCACGCTTACGGAGATTCTTACCGAACGCTTCGGCGCAAAGGCCTATTACGAGGATGTCGACAACCCCTATATCGGCGACTTCTACGAGGATATGAGCCGCTGGGCGTTCCAGTTCCAGATATGGTTCCTCGGCAGCCGCATACAGCAGACTATCAGCATGCTCACGGACGGCACGCGCAACGTGGTTCAGGACCGCACGATATACGAGGATGCGCATATCTTCGCCGACAATCTCCACCGCATGGGACTCATGTCGAGCCGCGACTTCGGCACCTACATGAAGATCTTCGACATTCAGTCGCACATCATACCGCGCCCCGACGTGCTGATCTACCTCAAAGCCAGCGTCGAGACGCTGATCTCGCAGATCAAGCTGCGCGGCCGCGAATACGAGCAGAACATCGACGAGGACTACCTGCGACGTCTCAACGACAAATACGACAACTGGATCGAAAACATATACGACGGCCCTGTGCTCGTCATCGACAAGGATGTCGACGACTTCGTGCGCGACCCGTCGATCATCGACCGCATATGCGAGCGTCTCGAAGCGTTCGGCGATCATAACGACACGCAGCAGGCATGATTGAGCTGCCCGAACAATTCGTCGAGACGATGCGGCGCGAGCTGGGCTGCGAGACGGGCGAGGCGCTGTGCCGCGCGCTGGACGAAGCACCGACCATATCGCTGAGAATAAACACCCGCAAAACGACTTCGGAGCCCTATGCGGGCGAGCGTATTCCGTGGAGCCGCGACGGCCGCTACCTTTCGCAGCGTCCCGAGTTCACGCTCGACCCCTCGCTGCATGCCGGAGCCTACTACGTGCAGGAGCCGTCGTCGCAGTTCGTCGGTCATATCCTCTCCTCGGAGCCGTTGCAGGGGGCATGCGTACTGGACATGTGTGCCGCACCAGGCGGCAAGACGACCATATACTCGACACTCGTCGGCGACGACGGGCTTGTCGTCGCCAACGAAATAAACCGCACCCGCTCGCTGGCTCTTGCCGACAACGTAAGACGCTGGGGACTGGGCAATGTCTTGGTCACGAACAACGAGCCGCGCCATGTGGCGGCATTCGAAGAGTGGTTCGACGTCGTGGCCGTCGATGCGCCGTGCTCGGGCGAAGGCATGTTCCGCAAGACGGACGAGGCGCGCACGGAGTGGACCCCCCGCGCCGCGGAGACATGCGCCGCCCGTCAGCGCGAGATCCTCGCCGAGGCGTGGCGGACACTGCGGCCGGGAGGCATCCTGCTGTACAGCACCTGCACGTTCAACCGCACCGAAGACGAGGATGTCGTCGCATGGGCCCAATCGCAATGGCACGACATGTTGGAGCCGATGTCGGATATCGAGTGCCCCGACGCGTGGGGCATCGACCGCTCGCGCATAGGAGCGTTCCAGACGTTCCGCTTCATGCCGCACAGCGCACGCGGCGAGGGCTTCTTCGCAGCCGCGGCTCGCAAAAAGGGCGACCGCAGCGAGGCTGTGCATCGTGCACGCCCCAAGTCGCGGCGCCGGATATTCGCCCCTGCGGACAAGCGCACCGCAGAGGAGTTGCAGCGCTGGGTAGCAGAGCCCGATGCGATGACCTTCCGCACGGTGGGCGACACGCTCTACGGCTACCGCACCTCGTACATCGCCGATATAGCCGCACTGTCGGAGACGCTCTCGGCCGTATACTCGGGCGTGGCCATGGGACAGATGTTCAAGCAACGCCTGCGCCCCGACCATGCGCTGGCACTCTACGTCGGTCTTAACAGCGACGCGCTGCCGCGGGTCGAGGTCGACCGCGCGACGGCGCTCGACTACCTGAGACGTCGCGACATCGCCGCCGGCATATTCGAGGAGGGGTTCAATGCCGTGACATACGACGGTCTGGCGATAGGATTCGTCAAGCGCATAGGAAGCCGCTGCAACAACCTATATCCCAAAGATTTGAGAATATTAAAAACCTGATACCATGTCTAAACTGCTTTACTCGATGGGCGAAGTCACGGAGATGTTCGACGTCAACGCGTCGCTGATCCGTTACTGGGAGTCGAAATTCGACTGTCTCAAACCTAAGAAGAACAAGAAGGGCAACAGACTCTTCACACCCGAGGATGTCGAGAATCTGAAACTGATATATCATCTGGTCAAGGAGAAGGGCATGACGTTGGAGGGTGCCAACCGCACCATGAAGCGCAACCGCCACGGCGTAGCGCACGAGTCGTCGGTATTGGAGCGCTTGCAGAAGATACGCGCCATGCTGGTCGAGGTGCGCGAATCGCTTAAAGAGGAGGGCACGGTCAAATACGAACAGACGGACGAAGCGGCCGACACGGCCGACGAGATCCCGGCAATCGACACGGCCGACGATGCTGCGGCGGATGCGGCCGTCGTGACCGAGAGCGCGCCGCAGCGGCGTCAGGCCGGCAGGCGCAGGAGCTCGGGCGAAGCCGTCGAGGGCGACAAGGCGCAGCAGGGCGACACCGCGGCAGGAGCCGCCGCACCCAAGCGCCGCCGCAAGCGTAACGACGACGAAAAGGAGCTTTTTCCCTTCTACGAACAATCTTTGTTTTAGCCATGAGGATACGAGATATAGCCGACACGATAGAGCGTTTCGCACCGTTGTCATTGCAGGAGTCATACGACAACTCGGGGTTGATCGTCGGGCGATACGAGCAGGAGGTGCACCATGCGCTGCTGGCCGTAGACGTTACCGAGGAGGTGCTCGACGAGGCCGAGCAAAACGGATGCGACATCGTAATAACGCACCACCCCATAATCTTCCACGCCATGAAACGCTTCAACTCGGCCACCTACGTCGAGCGCTGCGTCGAGCGCGCCATACGCAGCGGCATCGCACTGTACGCCTGCCATACCAATCTCGACAGCGCGTCGCACGGCATGAGCCGGCATCTGGCCGAGCAGATAGGCCTTAGCGGCATTTCGGTGCTGCAACACCTTGCCTCCGACCCTTCGGCAGGCTTCGGCGCCGTGGGCGAGCTTGTAGAGGAGGAGGATGCCGCAGACTTCCTGCGACGCATAAAGGCGACATTCTCGGTGGGTGCCATACGCCACAACGGCATAACGCCAGGCCGCCGCATACGTCGCGTGGCCGTATGTACGGGCGCCGGCGGCTCGCTCATTGGCGATGCTCTCGCCTCGCAGGCCGACCTCTATCTGACGTCCGATCTGCGATATAACGACTTCATGCGCGGCGAGAGAGGCATGATAATAGCCGATATGGGCCATTTCGAAAGCGAATTTTGCGCAATTCGGATTTTATTTGATATTTTATCGAAAAATTTATGTACCTTTGCCGTTCGCAGGAGCGAACGCTCCCGCAATCCGGTACATTACCTGGTCTGAAAAAATTTTATAATATATGGCACAGAAGAAGACAAGCGACGTTGACTACTCGATGCACGAGAAGATCATGGCTCTGTATGAGTTGCAGAAGATCGATTCTCAGATCGATGAGATCAATAAGGTAAAGGGCGAACTTCCGTTGGAGGTTCAGGATCTTGAAGACGAACTTGCCGGCTTGAATACTCGTATCGAGAATATCAATGCCGAGATCGAGGAGCTCAACACGCTCACTCGCCAGCGTAAGCGCGAGGTCGATCAGGCCAAGATCATGATAGGCAACTACAAGGAGCAGCAGAACAACGTGCGCAACAACCGCGAGTTCGACGCCATTACCAAGGAGATCGAATATCAGGAGTTGGAGATCGAGCTGGCCGAGAAACGTCTGAAAGAGTATGCCGCCGGCATAAAGAGCAAGAAGGCCCTGGCCGAGCAGGCCATGACGCAGCTCACCGAGCGTACGGCCGACTACGAGGCCAAGAAGGCCGAGTTGGAGTCTATCGAGGCCGAGACCGCACAGCAGATAGAGACGTTGCAGCAAATGGCCGCCAAGGCCAAGGAGCCGATCGACGAACGCCTGCTTGCAGCCTACGACCGCATACGCAGCAACGTGCGCAACGGTCTGGCAGTCGTAACGGTCACTCGCGACGCCTGCGGAGGATGCTTCAACCGCATACCGTCACAGCGTCAGGTCGACATACGTCAGGGCAAGAAACTGATCGTATGCGAGTATTGCGGCCGCATCCTCGTTGCCGACAACGAAGAGAAGTAGCGCCGCCCGCACGGCCGACACGACAGACGAGGCAACACCTGCGGCCGACGCATCCAGCTCAAAGCCACAGCAAACGACGGGGACACCCGAAAGCCCCCGATACTGAAATTTACCCCCGCCGGAGTTCATTCCGGCGGGGGTATATTCGTCAGGATAATACTTGTCGGACAGTACCGTGCTGCTTGGATCCGGAACCTTGCGGTCAATCACTCTCCGTACTGTTTTTCTTCAACCACTGCACTCTGCGCAGATCGGGCAGATGCCTGATGGAGAAATTCTCAAATTTGGCTTTGAAGCCGTCTCCGTCAGGGCAGGCACCCATTACTCCTACCATGACAGGATGATTGTCTTGCAGCCACGCGTTGCGCATCATCGTGTACTCCTTATCATCGAAAGAGTAGAAAATCTCTACGGCATCCAATCGGCGCACCGCCTTAATCCATACGAACGGTACGGGTTTGTCCAATGGTATGATACTCCAATCGCTCGTACCGTGAGTCACAACAGTGCTGAGATTGTACTTTCCGTCTACAAATTCGATACCGGCCTTGATATAATTCTCGTGATCGATACTCAGCATCAGCCCCGACTGATCGAAACGGGTCTTGTAGTCGCCGGATATCTTTACCTTGACCTCAAACTCTCCGCCACGCAAGGCATACAGGAACGGAGCATCGTCCACGGTAAATCCATAATGGGATATACGCCAGTAATCCGTTCGTGGTGCAACTTCCATCGAAAGCGTGTTGCCACCGATTTCCCATTGTTCCGGTTCGTTGAACCACTGCATCTTTTCCAATGACTGCGCCATGCAGGCAAATGAGGTGGCGATCATCAATCCACTTAATACTATTTTTTTCATTTTCACGTATTTGATTAAATATTACAATTCCCGAATCACTCGACAGGGATTTCCGACAGCCAACGATCCTGCCGGAATATCCCTATTGACGACACTGCCCGCACCGATAACACAATTATCGCCGATCGCAACTCCCGGCAACACACAAACATTCGCTCCGATCCATACATTGTCGCCTATGACAATCGGCCGCGCATACTCCAATCCCCGGTTTCTCTGCCCGACATCGGACGGATGTCCGGCCGTATAGAATCCGCAGTTGGGAGCGACGAATACATTATCGCCGAACTTTACCTTCGCCTCATCCAGAACAACGCAGTTGACATTGGCATAGAAATTCTCGCCTATCTCTATATTGTATCCGTAATCGCAATGGAATGGCTGTTCTATCAAAAATTTATGTCCGGTTTTACCGAATAACCCGGCTATGATCTCAGCCCTGCGTCCGGTTTCTGTCGGCAGCAGATGATTATACTCATGACACCGAAGCTTGCATGCCTCTCTTTCGGCTATCAATTCGGGATCGTCATTTGCATCGTAGAGCTTACCGCGGCAACACTTTTCCTTTTCGCTTACCATAGGAATAACCATTACTTTTGTTTATCTTTGCAAAGATAATCCATTGTAATATAACATACAATGATTATAAATAACCATTTTATCCACAACGTATGGATACGAAAGAGATACTTGACAAGGAATTCTCCGAACAAAAATTCCCGGAAGAACACCCCAATGCGGAAATCCTGAACCGATATAAGGAGATAGCCTGCAACTATGCTCGAATGGAAAATGCCATTGCCGTATTGAGCGATTTGCGCAACCATGCGAGTTACATCTATTACGGCCGGTTCTCACAAATGCTGGGAGCAGGCAACCGCAAAAAAGAGGGCAAGGTATCCTCCATCTGGGAAGATGATATATTCGGGCTCATTCATCCCGACGATTTGGCAAGCAAACATTTGCAGGAACTACGCTTTTTTCATTTTATCAAATCGCAGCCCAGGAGAAGACGTTATGATTACTATTTGACCAGCAAGCTACGCATGAAGAACGCCGCAAACAGCTATATACCCGTATTGCATCGTATGTTCTATATCTCCGCTCCTTGCGACGATACGTTATGGCTGGCTTTATGCCTCTACAATCCTTTGGTATTCGAGATGCCGGCCAAATGCGTGATAATAGATTCCGTCAACGGCAGGACAACCGCACTGGACGGATACAACGACACGAAAATACTGTCCATCAGAGAGAAGCAGGTACTGATGCTCATCGACAAAGGTTTGACGAGCAAGGAAATATCCGAGACACTCTCCATTAGCATCAATACGGTCAGTCGACACAGACAAGAGATCCTGGGCAAATTGCAGGTCAAAAACTCAATTGAAGCATGTCGCACAGCAAAGGATTTGAAGTTGATATGATATTTCCGCCCTGCGGCCTGCATTGCAATTGCAGGTGATATCCGGCAAACGGCACTTAGGCGACAGATAAATAAGCTGCATGAAAACGAATCGAGCCGCATACCCTCGGATATGCGGCTCGATAGACACTATCTGGCGGAGTATTACTCCTCCTGACGATAAGTATGCTCTACATAGATAGCACGCTGCATAGCCTCGCGCTTCGCGATAGAGGGCTTCGTGAAGTACTGACGGCGACGAAGCTCCTTCAATACGCCCGTGCGCTCATACTTACGCTTGAATTTTTTAAGGGCGCGCTCGATGTTTTCGCCCTCTTTTACCGGCATGATAATCATAATATATAACTTTAACTTTTTAATAATTCAAATCTATAATCTCTTAAAGGTCTCCCACCGGGGAGCGGCGACCGCGTAGGTCGCGGAATATTCAACGCGGAGTATCGGAAAATCGAAGATACGGAGCCAGACGCGCGGCCTGCTCTGCTGACAGTATGTTTTCATCAATCATCTCTTCGATCGAAACCCAACCTCCTTTCAATTCACGTTGTTTGACAATACGCCTCAGAGTACGCGCCGAGATATAAGGATGCTCGGCCAAACTCTCAGGAGTTGCAAAGTTAATATCAATTTTCCTAATTTTGCAACTATCGCAGTAAATTTGTGTAATAATTCTTTCGAAATTGGCCTCGGTAACGGTTTTCAGCTCGGCCAGTTGCTCGATACGGCAGTATCCGCCCAGCAGCTCGCGGTAGCGGATTATGTCCTCGACGCTCCTCTCGCCTATACCCCACACCGATCTTAGCGCGGCCGAGTCGGCCGAATTGATCTCGATCAGGCCCCCGTCGGAAGTTGCCGCCGCCGTAGGAAAAACGATATACGGCGCGAGCGTATCGGCCATTTCGTCGGAGACGGCATAGCACTCGCGGAACTCCTCCATATCGCGGATGCCGCCTATCATGTCGCGATAACGCACTATAAGCTCGGCCTGCCGTTTCGAGAATCCGACATATCGCAGATAACCCGCCGTCGCCGTATCTATGGCAAAGGGTTCGAGGTGCAGCTCGCGCGGCGCATGCACGGCAGGTGCGAAGTCGGCCGCTGAGCCCGTCGACGGCCGCAGCGCATACTGCTCGCCTATTATTATATAAGGTGCAAGGATATCGTAGAGCGAATCGGTCATTCCGTAGCACAGCGCTACATCCTCGGCAATGCGGAATACCTTGCCGCTCGTGCGCCACTTTATGAGGTTGACCGCCACCTGCCGCGGAACGCCCGCCGAGACCATTTCCCGATAATCGGCACTGTTGGGATCGAACGGCGAGATGATGCGCACTGCACTGTCGGCGGCGATATCGGCCGCAAGCGCGGCATCGTCGATATGCGCGGTAGCCTCATCGCGTCTGTAACGCGCGAACATAACGGCAGCCACGACGAACAGCAGTAGCGGCAGCAGAAACGCAAGCCCGCGTATGTTATCCGAATTGCCCGAATCCATAGGACGAGACTAATTACCACTCGGCATCGTCCGACAGCCACAGCTTGCGATAGCGACGCGATGGCGAGGGCAGCATCTCGCCCAGACCGTACTCCGGCCAGCGGTCGTCGACAAGGTGTATGGTCTCGGGCAGCGAGGTGGCCACGTTAGGAAAGCGCGGCGGGTTGTCGCCGTAACCGGGGCGTTTGCTCCTCGCATCGACGATGAGGGTATCGCCCCACATGCGCATGTCGCGGCGCGGGTCGGTATTGGCCGCAGCGAGCCACAGCAGATCCTCGTCGCGCATGTTGCCGGCGGCGGGACGGTCGAACAGCACGACATACTTCATGCCGGTCATGCCGTTGTCGGCAAGGTAGCGTTCGACATCGACGCTCTCGCGCCACTCGCGTTCGGCATACAGAATCAAGAGCCCCATGCGCTCGACATAGGCCGTATTGAACAATTCGACGCCGCCTGCCGGACGTGCCGTACCCGGCACGCGTATCGGGACGGGAGGCTGCGAGATATCGATGTCGGTGCAGTCGACGGCCAGCTTCGAGCCGTAGCCCTGAGTGGATGCGGCATGGTCGAGTATATCGAGCACGCCCTCCGAGAAGAGCAGCCCGCGCCGCGTATCGAGCCGGCGCAGCAGAGCCATTATCGTAGCGGCATCGCGTATATCGTACTCGGCATCGGCCAGCAGCAGATATTTGTTGAACATCATCTGCCCAGCTCCCCAGAGCCCTTGCGCAACTTTGAGAGGCTGCCCGGGATAGCGTTTGGCGATCGAGACGAAGGCTATGTTGTGCGCCGTGCCGGCCGTGGGCATCGTAAGGTCGACCACTTCGGGTTGCACGGCAAGACGTATCGGTGCGAGAAATATGCGCTCGGTGGCCTGTGCTATATAGGCATCCTCCATGGGCGGCACGCCGACCACCGTAGCGGGATATACGGCATCGCGCCGGTGCGTAATGGCCGTAACGTGGAAACGCGGATAGAGATCCGTCAGCGAGTAGAAGCCCGTATGGTCGCCGAAAGCCCCCTCGACGACAGGCTCCTCCGACGGATCGACATACCCTTCGATTACGAAGTCGCAATCCTCCGGCACCCACAATTCGTTCGTCAGACACTTGACCAGCCTTACGGGACGGCGGCGCAGAAAACCGGCCAACAGATACTCGTCCATATTGTCGGGCATAGGCGCCGTAGCCGAGTAGGCATATACCGGGTCGCCGCCCAGAGCCACCGTGACGGGCATACGCCGTCCCAGACGACGGTATGCGTCGAAGTGGCGCGCACCGGTCTTATGTCGGTGCCAGTGCATGCCCGTAGTGCGGGAGTCGAATATCTGCATGCGGTACATGCCCATGTTGGGTATGCCGCTCTCGGGGTCGACCGTATGCACCATAGGCAGCGTGATGAAAGGCCCTCCGTCGCAGCCCCACGACGTAAGCGCCGGCAGACGGCCGAGGTCGACATCGTCGCCCAGCATGACCGTCTGCTGACACTCTCCGCGCGACGATAGCTTTCTGGGGAACCACTTGGACATGTCGTGCAGCAGCGGCAGCATGCGCAGCTTATCCATAAGGGTATTCTTGGGCGACATGGCCTCGTGCAGCAGCGAGTCGATACGCCGGGTAAGGCTGTCGAGCGAATCGACGCCCAGCGCCATAGACATACGGCGCTCGGAGCCCATCATGTTCGTCAGCACGGGAAACTCCGTACCGGTATTCTCGAACAGTAGGGCGCGTCCGCCGCCCTCGCTCTTGGACATGCGGTCGGTAATCTCGGCGATCTCCCACCGCAGATCGACACGCGCGGCGACGCGCACCAGCTCGCCGGCCGCCTCCAAGCGCGATATGTACTGACGCAGATTCACTGGACCGTTAAAGTTTTATGTCGTATATCTGGATCACGCCGAGCAGTTTTCCCTCCTCGGCCACCAGAAGTGAATTGACCTTGTGCTGGGTCATCTTCTTTTCGGCCTCGATGAGCTTCGCCTCGGGCGATATACATTTCGGGTTGCGCGTAGCTATATCCATAGCGCGTATATTGAAGAACTCGGCCTGCCGCGACTCCATGGCGCGGCGTATGTCGCCGTCGGTAACGATGCCTTCGATACGGCCTTCGTCGCATATTACGATAAGGCCCAGACCGCCCTTGCTGACCGTGTGGATCATATCCTTGGCCGAGCAGTCGGGTGCCACGACGGGCAGATCGGCCGAACGCATGACATTGCCCACGGTCATCAGCAGACGCCTGCCGAGGCTGCCGCCCGGATGCAGGCGTGCGAAATCCATCGCCGTGAACCCCCTCATGTGCATGAGCGTCGCTGCAAGCGCATCGCCCATAGCCAGCTGCGCCGTGGTCGACGAGGTGGGTGCGAGGTGCAGTATGCAGGCCTCCTTGCGCACCATGATGTCGAGATGCGCATCTGAGTTGCGCGCCAGCGACGACTGCGCATTGCCGGTCATGGATATGAGCGGGTTGCCGTTGGTATGGATGAAGGGCACTATTTTCAGTATTTCGTCGGTCTCGCCCGAATACGAGAGCGCGAGCACGACATCCTCGGGCGAGATCATGCCCAGATCGCCGTGAAAGGCCTCGGCCGGATGCAGGAAAAAACTCGGCGTGCCGGTGCTGGCCAGCGTCGCGGCTATCTTGCGGGCTATATGTCCCGACTTGCCCATGCCCGTGACGATGAGTTTGCCGCGGCACGAGAGAATCAACTCGACGGCACGCACGAACTCGTCGCCCAATGCCTCCTCCATGTGTTTGAGTGCCAGCGCCTCGGCATGTATCGTACGGCGGCCGACCTCTATTATCTGTTGCGGTGTTGCCTGATTTGTCATAACAGTGTCTTTATTACCGGTTCGAGATCGTCGAGATACAACATATTGGGGCCGTCCGAGAGGGCATTGTCGGGATCGGGATGCACCTCGAAGAAGTAGCCGTTGGCACCGAATGCCTTGGCCGCGAGAGCCATAGCCGGCACGAACTCGCGGTTGCCGCCCGTCTTGCCCCCTGCGGCGCCGGGACGCTGCACCGAGTGGGTGCAGTCCATGACAACGCGCGGCGCAATGGAGAGCATGTCGGCGATGTTGCGGAAGTCGACGACCAGATTGTTATACCCGAACGTATTGCCGCGCTCGGTCAGCCACACCTCGGCGGCGCCCGACTCGACGGCCTTGCGATAGGGATATATCATGTCCTGCCCCGAGAGGAACTGCGCTTTCTTGATATTTACCGTGCGGCCGGTCCTGGCCGCCGCCACGATAAGATCGGTCTGGCGGCAGAGGAATGCCGGTATCTGGATGATGTCGACCACCTCGCCCACGGGTGCGGCCTGCCACGCCTCGTGGATATCGGTAAGAAGCCTCAGCCCCCACTTCGAACGTATGTCGGCGAGCATCCGCAACCCCTTGTCGATGCCCACGCCCCGATACGACGAGAGCGAGGTGCGGTTGGCCTTGTCGAACGAGGCCTTGAAGATGATGTCGCAACCGAGGCTGCGGTTGATCTCGACGATACGCCGCGCCACGCGATCGAGCAGCTCTTCCGACTCGATCACACACGGTCCGGCGATAATCTCTGGTGTCATTTTTATATCAGTTTAGTAGTAAAAGGTCTCTTTCAGCTGCCCGCGCACTACCCTCTCGCGGCCAGAAAACGCTCCGCACGCGCCAGATCTTCGGGCGTGTCGATGCCTATGGTCTCCACTTCGCTCACACCTACGCCTATGCGGAATCCGTTCTGCAACCAGCGGAGCTGTTCGAGCGACTCGGCCGTCTCCAACGACGAGGGCGGCAGCGACGTTACGCGGCGCAGCGCATCGGCGCGAAAGGCATACATGCCGATATGCTTGTAATACGTATGGCGTGCGAGCCACTCGCTGCGGTCGACGCCGCGAAGATAGGGAATCACCGAGCGCGAGAAGTAGATAGCGCGCCACGACGAGTCGACCACGACCTTGGGCGAGTTGGGGTTCTCCAACGCCTCCAATCCGTCCTCGACGGTAAAGGGCTTAACCAGTGTGGCGATATCGGTCTGCGGGTCGTCGAAGCAGCGCATGACGGCCTCGATCTGCGAGGGCATGATGAAAGGCTCGTCGCCCTGCACGTTGATTACGCCGTCGAAGCCGCCGCCCATATTGCAGAGAGCCTCGTAACAGCGGTCGGTGCCGCTGCGGTGCTCGGCCGAGGTCATGACCGCACGGCCGCCGAAGCTCTCCACGGCATCGGCTATGCGGCTATCGTCGGTGGCCACGACCACATCGTCGACGGCCTGCGACACCTGACGGTATACGCGTTCGATGATCGGGCGTCCGCCCAGCAGCGCCAGCGGCTTGGCCGGAAAGCGCGTCGACGCATAACGCGCCGGGATTATGGCTATGAACTTCATATCAGCTCTGCAATGCGAGTTTCAGCACTTCGTCGTTGGTGCGCACGTAGTGGAACGTCAGCCCCTCGACGTATTCGGGTTTGATCTCCTCGATATCCTTGCGGTTGTCCTCCGAAAGGATCAAAGCGGTAATGCCGGCGCGCTTTGCGGCGAGGATCTTCTCCTTGATGCCGCCCACGGCCGTAACGCGGCCGCGCAGCGTAGTCTCGCCGGTCATGGCGATGCGCTCGACGGGCGGACGCGAGGTAAAGGTCGAGACGATCGACGTAAGCATCGTAATGCCCGCCGAGGGTCCGTCCTTCGGTATAGCACCCTCGGGCACGTGTATGTTGAGATCGTTCTGCTCGAACATATTGCGGTCGATACCCAGCTCGACATGGTGCGCCATGACCCACTCGTAGGCGATCGTAGCCGACTCCTTCATCACGTCGCCCAGATTGCCCGTAAGGCTGAGCTTGCCCTTGCCGGGCGTGAGGATCGACTCGATGTAGAGTATGTCGCCGCCGACCTCGGTCCACGCCAGACCGGTAACCACACCCACCATGCCGGCGATGTCGTAGCTGTCGTTGCGGAACTTGGGCTTGCCGAGGATCGTCTCCACGTCCTCCTCTGTCAGCTCGACATTGTAGGGTTCGTCGAGCGCTATCGACTTGGCGCGGTGGCGCGCGATCTTGGCGATATGCTTGTCGAGCGAACGCACGCCCGACTCGCGGGTGTAATCCGCGATGATCTTCTCCATGCACCGGGTAGGTATCGACAGCTCGTTTTGCGGTATGCCGTGCGCCTCGCGCTGCTTGGCCACAAGATGATCGGCGGCTATGCGCAGCTTGTCTTCGAGAATATAACCCGGAATGTTTATCATCTCCATGCGGTCGCGAAGCGCGGGCGAGATGTTGCCCACGTTATTGGCCGTGGCGATGAAGAGCACCTTCGACAGGTCGTACTCGGTGTCGAGATAGTTGTCATGGAAGGTGGTGTTCTGCTCGGGGTCGAGAACCTCCAACAGCGCGCTCGACGGGTCGCCGTGGTTGGCTACGGTTATCTTGTCCACCTCGTCGAGGATGATGACCGGATTCGACGAGCCGCAGCGCTTGATCGTCTCGATGATGCGGCCGGGCATGGCGCCTATGTATGTGCGGCGGTGTCCCCGGATCTCGGCCTCGTCGTGCAGACCGCCCAGCGAAATGCGGCCGAACTTGCGGCCGAGCGCAGCGGCGACCGACTTGCCCAGCGACGTCTTGCCCACGCCCGGAGGGCCGTAGAGGCAGAGAATAGGCGATTTGAGGTCGCCTTTGAGTTTGATGACGGCCAGATGCTCCATAAGCCGCTCCTTGACTTCGTCCAGACCGAAATGGTCGTCGTCGAGCTGGCGGCGCGCCTGTTGCAGATCGAGATTGTCGGGCGTGGTATGGTCCCACGGCAGCTCCAACATGAGTTGCAGATAGTTCATCTGCACGGAGTACTCCGCCACGGCGGGGTTGAGCCGTTCGAGTTTCGCGAGCTCCTTTTCGAAGAGCTCGGCCGTAGACTTCGACCACTTCTTCTGCGAGGCCTTCTCGCGCATCTGGTCTATCTCGGCATCGGCGCCGTCGCCTATCTCGTCCTGAATAGTCCGCAGCTGCTGTTGCAGATAGTAGTCGCGCTGCTGCTTGTCTATCTCGCTCTTGACCTTTTCCTGAATCGAATTTTTAAGCTCGACCAGCTGCTGCTCCCTTACCAGTATCTCCAACAGCTTGCGCGAACGCGCCAGCAGCCCCGGAGCCTCCAACAGCGACTGGCGGTCGTCGTCCGAGAGTTCGATGTTCGAGCAGATGAAGTTGATGATGCCGCGGCGCGAATCGATGTTCTTGATCGCGAAAGCCGCCTCCTTGGGCATCGAGGGCGATATGTTGATGATATTGAGCGCCACCTCGCGGATCGAGTCGACCAACGCGCCGAATTCGACGTTATTGGGGTCGGGCGCACTGTCGCGGATCATCCTTACCGACGCCTTGAAATATGGGTCGGTAGAGATGTAGTCGCCCACCTCGATCTTCTCCAAGCCGTTGAGTATGACCGTCAGATTGCCGTTGGGCATCTCCAATATCTTCAATATGCGGGCTGCCGTACCGATCTTGTACATATCGTCGGGGGCGGGCGTTTCGACATCGCTGTCGCGCTGCAACACGGCTCCGAGCAGACCGCCCGAGGAGTTGACCTCCCTTACCAGCGCGATGCTCTTCTCGCGGCCGACGGTAATGGGCGTTATGGCACCCGGAAATATAACCGAGCTGCGAAGCGTAAGTATGGGCATTACCTCCGGTATTGCGATCTGTTCGATCGCGTCGTCGCCTCCCGAGATGATCGGAATGACCTGATGACGGCCGTCGAACAGTTCGGGGGTAAGTCCCAAATCTTCGATCTCCTTATCTTTTTTACTCATATACCTTACCTAATATTTGTGCAAAGATAACGATTATTTCCTTAATAAATTGGTCGCGGCGCAAAAATCGAGCACGTATGCGCACTCGGTTTTGCGGCCGGCACGGCATGCGGCAGGGCTCCCGGGAGCCGGCGGCGCCATATCGCCGTCCGCATATCGTGCCACGCCGCGCCTGCCGCCGCCCAAAAACGCCATATTGGCCGCAATTTATTGTCCGAATAAAATTTAATTGCTAATTTTGCACAATTAATCCTTATTGGGGAAACATAATAACGCACGATTATGCAAATAGCAGATAAGTACTCTCCGCAGCAGATCGAACAGAAATGGTACGACTTCTGGATCGAACGCAATCTATTTCACTCGCAACCCGACCAGCGCGAACCTTACACGATAGTCATTCCGCCGCCCAACGTCACGGGCATGCTTCACATGGGACACATGCTCAACAACACGTTGCAGGATGTCCTGGTGCGCCGCGCGCGCATGCAGGGAAAGAACGCCTGCTGGGTGCCGGGCACCGACCACGCCTCGATAGCCACCGAAGCCAAGGTCGTCGCCAAGCTCAAAGCCGAGGGCATAGACAAGTCGTCGCTCACGCGCGAGGAGTTCCTCGCCCACGCATGGGAGTGGAAGGAGAAGCACGGAGGCATAATCCTCAAACAGCTGCGCAAGCTGGGCGCCTCGTGCGACTGGGAGCGCACATGCTTCACGATGGACGACGCACGCAGCGAGGGCGTCATAAAGGTCTTCTGCGACCTGTTCGACAAGGGTCGGATCTATCGCGGCGTGCGCATGGTCAACTGGGACCCCGCTGCTCAGACCGCACTCTCGGACGAGGAGGTGGTATACAAGGAGTCGCAGGGCAAGCTCTACTATCTGCGCTATAAGGTCGAAGGCAGCGACCGCAGCATCATCGTGGCGACCACGCGTCCCGAGACGATTCTGGGCGATACGGCGCTCTGCGTCAACCCCACCGACGAACGCTACCGCTGGCTGGCGGACGACGCCAGAGTCGTAGTGCCGCTGGTAGGACGCAGCATACCGGTCATCCGCGACGAGTATGTCGACAAGGAGTTCGGTACGGGTGCGCTGAAAGTGACGCCGGCGCACGACGTCAACGACTACATGCTCGGCGAGAAATACGCATTGCAGACAATAGACATATTCAACGACGACGGCACGATCAACGACAAGGTGGGCATGTACGTGGGCATGGACCGATTCGAGTGCCGCCGAATAATCGAGGGCGACTTGCAGGCTGCCGGTCTGCTCGATAATGTCGAGCCCTACACCAACAACGTCGGCTTCTCGGAGCGTACGGGCGCAGCTATCGAGCCCAAGCTGTCGATGCAGTGGTTCCTGTCGATGAAGGAGCTGGCCGAGCCTGCGACCAAGGCCGTAATGGAGGATACGATAAAGTTCGTCCCGACGAAATACAAGAATACCTACCGCCACTGGATGGAGAACATCAAGGACTGGTGCATATCGCGCCAGCTGTGGTGGGGACAGCGCATACCGGCCTACTACCTGCCTCAGGGCGGATACGTCGTGGCAGAGACGCTCGCCGAAGCCGTCGAAAAGGCGCGCGCCAAAACCGGCGATACGACGCTCACGGCGGCCGATCTGCGTCAGGACGAGGATGTGCTCGACACGTGGTTCTCGTCGTGGCTGTGGCCGATCTCGGTATTTGACGGCATACGCCGCCCCGACAACGAGGAGATCAACTACTACTACCCCACCAACGATCTGGTAACGGGTCCCGACATCATATTCTTCTGGGTTGCGCGCATGATAATGGCCGGCTACGAGTACCGCGGCCGCGAGCCGTTCGGCAACGTATACTTTACCGGTATCGTACGCGACAAGCTCGGACGCAAGATGTCGAAGCAGTTAGGCAACTCGCCCGACCCTCTGGATCTGATCGAGAAATACGGCGCCGACGGCATGCGCGTGGCGATGATGCTGTCTACCTCGGCCGGCAACGACGTCATGTTCGACGAGGCGCTGTGCGAGCAGGGACGCAACTTCGCCAACAAGATATGGAACGCCTACCGTCTGGTCGGCGGCTGGAATGTCGACGATGAGCTGCCGCAGAGCGACAACAACCGTCTGTCGGTCGAGTGGTTCCGCCAGGTAATGCGCCGCGACATAGAGCGCGTCGACGAGGCGTTCCGCCAGTACCGCATCTCGGAGGCGTTCATGATGCTATACAAACTGTTCTGGGACGATTTCAGCGGCTGGTACCTCGAAATGGTCAAGCCAGCTTACCAGTCGCCCATCGATGCCGATACGATGGCCGCCACGAAGCACTTCTTCGACGAGCTGCTGCGCCTGCTGCATCCGTTCATGCCCTTCGTCACGGAGGAGATATGGCAGGATCTGGCACCCGAAGCCGGCTGCGAGTCGATCGTGGTCGCAAGGCAGCCTCGGATCGTCGAGACGGCCGACGCGCGCACGCTCGCCCGCTTCGATCTTGCGCGCGAGGTCATATCGTCGGTGCGCAACATACGCAAGCAGAAGAACATAGCGCAGAAAGACACGCTCACGATGAAGGTCATGGCCGACGAGAACTATCCCGAAGAGTATGCACCCGTCATAGCCAAGATGTGCAACCTCTCGTCGATAGACCGTGTCGAGGAGAAGGATCCTGCGGCAGCGGCGTTCATCGTCAAGACCGCACAGTACTTCATCCCGCTCGCAGACAAGATCGATCTCGAAGCCGAACGCGAGAAGCTCGCGGCCGATCTGCAATACTTGGAAGGATTCCTCGCCAGCGTCATGAAGAAGCTCTCGAACGAGCGCTTCGTGCAGTCGGCACCCGAGAAGGTCGTTGCGAACGAACGCGCGAAGCAGGCCGATGCCGAGGCCAAGATCGCGGCGATAAAGGAGCGTCTGGCCTCTTTGTAACAAGCAGGCCATGACACTGTTTCGATCATACGCTGCCGCCGTCGCGCTTGCGCTCGTCTGCAACACGGCCGCGGCCGACCGTCCGTCCGTCGAGCCGGCCGACAAGGCCGACACCACGGCGTGGATACGCTATTTCGATGCGTGGGAGAGTCAAACTCCCGACGATGCGCAGCTGTGGATCGACAAGTTCAACTACTGGATAGGCCGCGCTCCCGAGGAGTGCATCGTTATCGACGGCAACGCCTGCCCGGAAAGCGATCCGGCCTTTGTGCTGCAAGACGAGAACGGCAATGCGGCGGGAGCGTTGTACACGACGACCATATTCGACGACAGGCTCGTCGACCGCGCAGTGGAGGCGCTCGACCGCGGTCTGGCGCTCTACCCCGACCGCTTCGACATGCACATGGGCAGAGCCGCCGCATACCGTTTCGCCGATCGGCCGGCCGATGCGGCCAATTCGCTCCGCATGACTCTCGACAGATGCAGCATCAACGGCGGACGCTGGATTGACGGCCATAGCGGCAGCGCGATATCGATAGATATGCGCACGCTGGTCGAAGAATACGTGCAGGGCTATGTTTGCGACATGCTGTCCGACGGCTCGGACGATCCCGAAGCCCCCGGCCAAATAGCGTTGCGCAGACTTTTGGACCGAGAGGCGGAGCTGCTGCCGGGCAGTGTCGTCGTACAGAACAATCTCGGAGTATTGTTCTGCGGATACAGGCAGTACGACCGTGCGCTGGAACACTTCGTCGAGGCGCACCGGCAGACACCCGACGACATATACGCGATACTCAACATCGCATATGTCCACCGGCTCTGCGGGCACGACGAGGAGGCGGTCGGGTGGTACTCCCGGCTATTGTCGTCGGACGACCCCACCGCCGCGGAGCAGGCACGGCTGGCGATAAACGAAATAGGCCGGCAGGCCGGAGCGGAAAACCTCGACTGATATTATGGAAATTACTATATACACCGACGGATCGGCACTGGGCAACCCGGGTGCGGGTGGCTACGGAGTAGTGCTGCTGGCCGGCAAGTTCCGCAAGGAGCTGTCGCAGGGCTACCGGCTCACGACCAACAACCGCATGGAGCTCACGGCGGCATGCGTGGCGTTGGAGGCTCTGCGCTACGAGGGCTGCGACGTTACGCTATACTCGGATTCGAAGTATGTGGTCGACGCAGTGAACCTGCGCTGGGTCTTCGGCTGGGAGAAAAAGGGATTCGCCGGCAAGAAAAACCCCGATCTGTGGATGCGTTTTCTGAGGATCTACCGCAAACACCGCGTGCGTCTGGTGTGGGTCAAGGGACATGCCTCGACCGTCGAGAACAACCGCTGCGACCAGCTTGCCGTAGCCGCGGCATCGTCAGGCAACCTGATCGAGGACACGGGATACACGCCCTGACGGCGGCATCCTGCACAATGCGATATGAACGAGCGAGACAGATATTTCACGGAATCACGAGGGGGGGGAAGAAGATATTCGACCGCATACCTCGCGAGGCGCTCTATATCGCAACCGTATACCTTACCGGCATGGTATGCTTCACGCTCTGCCGGCTGATTCTGCTGTGGCGGAACTTCGCGCTGCTCGATTTGGGCGTCGACAACTCGGCCGAATGGATATGTCGCGCACTGCTCATGGGCGTGCGCTTCGACAACGTCATATCGGGCTATCTGCTCTCGCTGCCGGTGCTGCTGCTGCTCGCAGGCCAGATATTCCCGCGTATGCACCGCACCGCAGCACAGATGTCGAAATGGTGGATAACCGCCGTATATGCGCTGGCGATAATGATGTGCGTCGGCGACATCCCGTTTTTCGAGCAGTTCCGCATACGTCTCAATGCCGTGATGTTCAACTACATCGGCGGCGGTATGACATTCGTGGTGCGCATGGTGGGCGGACAATGGCAGTATATGCTCTTCTCTGTCGCGGCCGTTTCCCTCGCCGCTCTGTTCGCCATTTTCAATCTGCGGCTGGCAAGGCGCTGGACGATCGACAACTTCCGCCGCTCGCACCGGCCGACGGCGATAATCCTCCTCATAGCGCTCTGCATCATCCCATTCTCGATACGAGGGCGCCTGAGCCGGAAAAGTCCGATCCGCGTGGGCACGGCGTATATATCCAACAACGCTTTCATCAACCAGCTGGGTCTCAACCCTGTATTTACGCTCATGCGTTCGACGCTCGACATGTCGGGCAACGAGTTGCATGTGCAGGACAGCGGTCGTGCACGGGCGTTCGCCGCATGGGAGCTGGGGCGCGATAGGAGCTTCGGCCGCCGTTTCGAGGCGCAGCAGACGCCTGTCGACAATCTCGTCGTGATACTTATGGAGAGCAATACGGCCGACCGCCTGCGCTCGGAGGGCGATACCGCCGGGCTGCTGCCCTGCCTCGACACGCTCATAGGCAAGGGGCTCTATTTCCGCAACGCATACTCGACGGGCATACACACCTACAACGGCGTATACTCTACGCTGACATCGCTTCCCTCCTATCTGAATAAACATACGATGAAGGAGAGCATCATTCCGCAGCTCGGCGGCATCCCCGAGCGGATGATGCAGGAGGGCATGTCGACGATCTTCTTCACGACACACGACGCGCAGTTCGACAACATGAGCGGCTTCGTTATGGGCAACGGCATCCGAAGCGTCGTCTCCGAGCCCGACTACGACAGCAGCGAGATAGTCAGCACGCTGGGTGTGCCCGACCACGTGATGTACGACAAGGCGCTGCGGATACTCGACATGGAGCACGAGGCAGGCCGGAGATTCTGCGCCGTGCTTCTCACTTCGTCGAACCACCCGCCCTACAACGTGCCCGATGTCGGGTGGTTCGAACCGCGCACCGACGATATATCCACGCAGGTGGTCGAATATGCCGACCGCGCCATGCAGCGCTTCATTGCGTCGGCCGCGACGCGCGAATGGTTTTCCAGCACGCTGTTCGTCATAACGGCCGATCACGGCAAGGCCATACGCAACGACTTCGCAATACCTCTGTCATACAACCACATACCGCTGCTGTTCTATTCGCCTGGCAATATTCCGCCTGAGCTTCGCGACGATCCCGTCTCGCAAATGGACATCATGCCCACCGCGGCCGACATGCTCGGCATGGAGTTCGTCAACACGACGCTGGGCATAAATCTAATGCGGGAGCGACGTCGTATCGTACCTTTCTCCACCGACGACTGCCTCGCTGCGATAGACAACGACTATCTCTATGTCTACGACAATCCCAATGACATAGCCTATCTCTACGACCTCAACGCCGAGGGCAGAGCCCGCTACGTCAATGTCGCCGGCAGCCACCGTGATGTCATAAGGCGCATGCACGAATACAGTATCTCGATGATGCAGACCGGCTGGGACATACATCATGACTTCGGCAGCGACCTCGAAATCGGCTCCCCGCTGAATTAGACTGACCCGCAAACGACGAAACGCCCGGGAACCGAAACGGTTCCCGGGCGTTTGGCCTTATGCTATCCGCGGCCGTCCATGCTCTCGATCGACGGGTTGACCTTGATGACCTCCTGCTCGACCTGACGCCGGGTAGGGTTCTCGCGGCTGTCGTGCGGCGGCATGGGGCCGCCGTCCAGCAGAACGTCGTCGGGCGTAAGCTGCGTAACGGGCGTATAGCGCGAATCCGATGTCGTAGCACGCGCGCTGTTGCGGTCGTCGACCGCAGGTGCGTCGTCTGCGACGAAAAGTGAGATAAAATTGCGTTTCATGCGATAGCGTTTATCCCGCATTGGCGCAAAATCCGTACCGCGCCGCCACGTCCGCGGCGGCGCAGCGCCTCAACGCCCGCAGTCGATGAAGTGGTCGAGCGACTTCATGATGTTGCGCGAGTGCAGCACCATAGTCTTGGTCTCGCCGAGAATGTTGAAGAACAACATGTTGGCCGATGTCGAACCGCCCGTATCGCGCATGCGGCGCAGCTGGTTCTTCATCACGGCATCGATACGGTCGAAGAGCTCGTCGCGCATCGTCAGCACGTCGTCGAGACGGTCGAAACTACGCTTGCGCAACATGTCGATTACCGTATCGAAGATCTGCTCGACGCGGTCGATGATGCTCTTCAAGTCGACTATCTGCTCCTTCGAGAAGCCCTCGTGGTTGTTATCGATATGCTCGTAGCAGGGACGCGTGATATGCAGCAGCGCCTTGCTCGCCTCGGAGATGTAGTCGACCACCTGAACGTAATAGTGGCCGGTGTTGATGTCGTTCTCCTTGATCGTATTCAGAATCGGCATGAGCTCGTATTTCTGCTTGCGCGTCGTCTGGTACAGCGTCTCCGACTCGCGCACCATATCTTTCAGCACCTTGCGGTTCTCCTTGAACACGGCCACTATCGTGCGGTCGTATATGCGCGTGACGGTCTCCATTGTCGTAAGCACATGCTCGGTAAAGCCTATCAAAGCACACTCTGGGCTTCGCACGATCTCGGGCGTCATCTTCGACTCGGGCGCGACCTCGGCACTCTCCTCGCGCTTCGAGAAGTTGCTGCGCACGATCATCAGTGCGCATACCGCCACGGCTACGATTATGGCTGCCGCCCCTCCGTAGATAAGGATCATCGTTACCACCAACGAAATGACGAATCCCGCCAGCGCCGTAACGAACCAGCCCGTGATGACCGTCATCACGCCCGTGATGCGGTATACGGCACTCTCGCGCCCCCACGCGCGGTCGGCCAGCGACGAACCCATGGCCACCATGAACACGACGTATGTGGTAGACAAGGGCAGCTGAAACGACGTGGCCAGCGATATTAGGACTGCGGCACCGGTAAGGTTGACCGTCGCACGTATCTTATCGTACATGGCGCCCGAGCGCTCCTGCTCCGACAGCGGCTCGAAGCGGCTGTCGATGAACTCCCGCATGCGGCGCGGCGTGATGCCGGCAGCCCACTCGTTGATCCTCAGCACACCGCGCACCAGACCTCGCGACACGGCCGTCGAGCCGAAACGCTCGTCGGCGCTCTGGTTCTGGTTGGAGAGCGACAGCTCGGTCTGCGTAACCTTCATTGCCTTGCGCGAGGTAAAGAGCGTGACGACCATGACGGCACCGGCAGCAAGCATCAGCCAGAACTCGGCCCGCACGGGCTGCGCAAGGCTCTCCATAGTCATCGTATAGTCGCCCGCGGCCATAGCCAGTCTGTAAGAGTCGTAACCGGCCAAGGGCACGCCGATGAAGTTGACCAGATCGTTTCCGGCAAAGGCCAGCGCCAGAGAAAAGGTGCCCGACAGGATCGTGACCTTCAAGATATCCACCCCGGCGCGTTGCAGCAGCCACAGCACCGCACTGCTGCCCAGCCACACGGCCAGCAGCGACATGACGGTATGCGACGCGACGGCGCTTTCGATCGCATCGGGTATGATGCCCGAACCGCTCAGACCCTTGAACACGGTAAAGTATACTATGCCGGCCAGCGTCACGCCGCACCACAGCGCACCCACACGGCGGAAGGTGCGGTTATAGCTGAACGAGAACAGCAGGCGCGAGACGAACATCAGTATCTGTCCCGTGACGAAGGCTATGGCGACCGACAGCAGTATGGCCGATATGATAGCCATGGCCTTGCCCGAGTTGATATATGCCGACAGATCGGCCAGCGTAGCTTCGTCGCTGCCCCATATCGTCGTCAGGGCGACGGCCATAGCCGAGCCGAGCAGTCCGAAGACCAGCGATACGGTAGTCGAGGTGGGCAGGCCGAGCGAGTTGAATATGTCAAGAAGAATGATGTTGCCCAGCATCATGCCCAGAAACAGAGTCATGATCTGCTCGAAGGTAAACTGCGAAGGATAGAACACGCCGTTGCGCGCCACCTCCATCATGCCGCTCGACGTCATCACGCCGAGCAGGATGCCCAGCGATGCCACCGAGAGTATCACGCGGCGCGAAGCGGCCTTCGAGCCGAATGCCGAGTTGAGAAAGTTGACCGCATCGTTGGATACGCCCACGACGATTCCGAGAATCGCCAGCAGGCCGAGTGTGATTAGGATAAATGTATACATTTCTGATTCTATAATGTTTCGTTGTTTCGAGTGAGCCGGTCGGCCGTAAGGCATACTTCATCGCCGAAGCGAACCAGACGGACGACATCTCCGTCAGATATGCCGTCGCCGCGGAGCGCCAGATAGATGTTCACGGCACCTGTGACAGATACTATGCGCGAGAGGCAGCGCGCCTCGGCGGGCGCTGCTGCAAGCGACTGCAAATCCTCGAAGACTATATCGTACAATGATGTAACTAACGCATCGGCATCGAACGATGCGAATCTGCGCGCGAGATCGTCGATCTCGGCCGCGGCACGGGCGGATGTCGGTTGCAGTCGATTCATAACAGGTCGCAATTACACTTGCAAAGGTATCTGCGACATATTACAAATATGTTACAACTTTGTTAATTCGCTGTTAAAATTCGAATGATGCCGGACGCTATCGGGCGCGCGGCAGAGTGAAATGAAATTCCAGTCCGCCCTCCGCACGGTTCGCCACGGATATCTCGCCGCCGTGGAACTGCACGGCATGCTTGACGATCGACAGGCCGAGTCCCGTACCTCCCGATTTGCGCGAACGCCCCTTGTCGACGCGGTAGAAACGCTCGAAAATATGGCCGATATGTTCGCTGTCGACGCCTATGCCGTTATCGGCGAAGATGATGCCGTACTTATCCGCGCCCGCATCGAATGTCGAGACGAAAATATCGCGGCCGCCGGAGTGCGCGACGGCGTTGTCGACCAGATTGCGGAATATGGATTCGACCAGCGAGGCATTGCCGCGCACGCAGAGCGGGTGCGGCAGCGACGAGCGAAGACGCATGCGGTCGTGCTCGGGCAGCGACGCCATATCGGAGGCTATCTCGTCCACCACCGCCGCTGCGTCGACATCGCCGAGCGAGATGACGGCACTGCCCTCGTCCAGACGAGTCAAGGTCGACACATCGTCGAGCAGCTGCGCCAGACGCCGGCTCTGGGCATCGCACCTAACAAGAAACCGATCGCGCACCTCGGGCTCGATGTCGGGTGTCGATAGAATCGTTTCGAGATAACCGCGTATGGCCGCAACGGGTGTTTTGAGCTCGTGGTTTATGTTGTTGGTAAGCTGCCGCTTGATGCGCAGCTTCTCCTGCTGCTCGTGCAGGGCGAGCGCATGTTCGCGCTCGATGTCGTCGTTGGCTCTGCGCAGACGGTCGTACATCGCTACGATATGTTCCGATATCTCGCCCAACTCGTCGTCGGCGAACGGAGGCAGATCGAACCTCTCGCCGCGGTCCATGGCCTCGGCAGCACGCCGCAGATTGGAGATGTTGCCGCCGAGCTTGCGCGTCGCCAAATATCCTACGGCCATGACCGCCAGCGCCACGCAGGCCATGACACCGAAAAAATCGCCGTCGGCGCGCAGCACTTCGCGCAGCGACACGTTGTAGGGCAATGCCGAACGGACGATCCGCTCGCCCGCGCGCATGGCCGAATAGAAGTAGCTCAGATCGGTGCTCTCCGACCGTCGCTCGACCGTATAGCCCCTGCCCGAGACTATGGCCTCGGCGATCTCCTTGCGCAGGAGGTGGTTCGACAGATCGGCACTCGCAGCCGAGTCGTAGACCACCCTGCCCGAGATGTCGACAACGGTAAGACGCAGCCCCTCCATGTCGTCGCTGTGTCTGAGATAGAACGACTCGGGCGTCTCGCCCGCTTCGAGCGCGTCGCACAGACGCATGTTCAGCAGCTGCAACTGAGCGTCGAGCCGGTCGGCCTTGTATGTCTTTTCGCGCGTATACTGGAACGTGACGAAACAGACGGCCGTGGCCGAGAGAATCATCACCACGAACAGAAACAACCGCCAGCGGTAAGAGAGTCTAATCCTCGAAGCCATAGCCGTAACCGGTGCGTGTGGTAAGATTGCGCCCGTAACGCCCTATCTTGCGGCGCATGCGCGTGATGTTGACATCCACGGTGCGGTCGGTAACGACCGTCCGACGCCCCCACACGCGGTCCATGATCTGCTCGCGCGAGAGCACCGCACCGCGATTCGACATAAGAAGAGCCAGTATGTCGAACTCCTTGCGTGTGAGCGCCACGACCTCGCCGTCGACACTCGCGCGCTTGGCATCCATGTCGAGCACCAGCCCCTCGTAGCGCAGAAGCTCGCCGGCCGTGCGGGACGAGTGCGACGAGCGTCGCAGCACCGACCTTACCCTCGCCGACAGCTCGGCAACCGAAAACGGCTTGGTAACATAGTCGTCGGCACCGATATCCAACCCCTCGACGGCATCCTGCGCCGAGTCGCGCGCCGTACAGAATATCACGGGCATATCGGCCGTCGACGGGCGCGAGCGAATTATGCGCGCAAGCGAAAAACCGCTCAGCTCGCCCATCATCACATCTAAAATGGCAAGGTCGAAACGTTCCAGATCGAGCGTCAGCGCCCGCTCGGCACTCTCGGCCGTCGTAACGTCATAGCCCTCGCGTTCGAGGTTGAAACGCAGTATCTCGCATAACGACTCCTCGTCGTCGACGACAAGGATATGTTTAGGTTTCATAGTTTCGCACATACATTTTGCTTCGGCAAATATAGGCGATGCGCCCTACGCGGCAAACCGCCGACGGCAAATTTAATGAAAACGTAACAATATCGCACTATTTTCGGCGCTACCGGATACGTTTCGCTCGGCATATTCAGGGGAAGGCTTGCTTTTGCCCTCGCTTATTCGTACATTTGCATAATCCGAAACAAGAACGATATATGTCAACAGAGTATACCGCCCAGCAGATAGAGGCCGCCGTAGCCGAACAGAGAGATTTTTTCCGCAGCCGCGCGACGCTCGACACCGCATACCGCCGCGAGATGCTGCGGCGACTGGCCGATGCGCTCGATAGGTGGGAGCAGCCGCTTTGCGACGCTCTGGCCGCCGATCTTCACAAGTCCCGCGAGGAGGCGTACATGACCGAGCTGAGCATCGTCAGAGACGAGATCCGATATCATCTGCGGCATCTGCGCGGCTGGGCGCGTCCGCAGCGCAGGCGCACGCCGTTGAAGATGTTCCCCTCGCGCAGCCGCATCGTGGTCGAGCCGCTGGGCGTAGCGCTTATCGTCTCTCCGTGGAACTATCCCGTGCAGCTGCTGCTCAACCCGCTCGTAGCGGCCGTTTCGGCCGGCTGCACGGCCGTATTGAAGCCCTCGCCCCACACGCCGCACGTATCCGAGACTCTAGCGCAGATGATAAGCCGAACATTCGACCGGCGATACATCACCGTCATCGAGGGCGGCCGCGAGGTCAATACCATGTTGTTCGAACAGCGTTACGACATCATATTCTTCACGGGCAGCCCGTCGCTGGGCAGGGTCGTCATGCAGGCCGCGGCACGCCACCTCACGCCCGTGGTGTTGGAGTTGGGAGGCAAGAGCCCCTGCATCGTGGACCGCGACGCCGACATACGTATCGCCGCGCGGCGCATCGCATGGGGCAAGACGCTCAATGCCGGACAGACATGTATCGCTCCCGACTATCTGCTCATACACCGCAGCGTGAAACAACGCTTCGTCGAGGAGTTCGCCGCAGCCATCAGGCAGATGCACGGCGACGACCCGCAGCAGAGTCCGCACTATGTACGCATGGTAGACGATGCGGCATTCCGGCGCGTCGTGTCGTACCTCGACCAAGGGCGTGCGGCGGTCGGAGGCCGAAGCTGCACCGACGACCGGTATATAGAGCCGACGCTACTCGACGACGTAGCCGCCGATGCCGCCGTCATGCGGGAGGAGATATTCGGCCCAGTGCTGCCGATGATCGGCTTCGACGATATAGCCCAGGCCGTCCGATTCATCGCCGGCAGGGAGCGGCCGCTGGCTCTATACTATTTCGGCCGGCCGGCCGCAGGACGCGAAGTCGTCCGCCAGACATCGTCGGGCGGCGCCTGCATCAACGACACGATAATGCACATCGCCAACCACAGACTGCCCTTCGGCGGCGTCGGCAACTCGGGCATGGGCGCCTATCACGGCCGCACGGGCTTCGAGGCCTTTTCGCACCGCCGTGCCGTCGTCACGACACCCACGGCATTCGATCTGCCGTTCCGCTATATGCCCTACCGCATGTTCCGCTGGGTTAAAAAGATTCTATGACCGCACGCTTTGCCGCAGCATGCCTGCCGCAGCTCCGCCGCGAATATATCTCGTCGACGGCGCTGTCCGTAAGCCGGAACCGATGAAACGTCTTGGCCGATACGCCTAACACGCGGCATATCCCGGCCAACGGCATACCGCGGCGCAGCATCTCCATAATCTCGTCCCGACGACGGCCGAGCGACTGCTGCTTGACGCACGATCCCTTTCTGCGCCCGAGCACCACACCCTCGGCGCGCCGGGCTGCCAGCGCTTCGCGCGTGCGCATCGATATCAGGTTGCGCTCTATCTCGGCGGCGAGGCCGAATGCGAAGCAGAGTACCTTGCTGTTGATCGAGTCGTCGAAGGCGGAACCGTACTTCGTGCTGTACAGGACTATCCCGCGTTCGAGACACATTCCCATGATAGACATTATTTCGGTCAGCGTTCGGCTGAGCCGCGACAACTCCGTAACGACCAACGTATCGCCGCGCTTCATGCGTGCCAGTGCATTGCCCAGCTTGCGCTCCCTGCCGCTCTTGCGCCCGCTCACGACCTCCGTTACCCAACGTTCGACATGCAGATCGCGCGAAGCGGCGAAACGCAATATCTCTTCGCGCTGATTCTTCAGATGCTGTTTTTCCGTGCTGATTCTGAGATAGGCTACCGTCATGTGTTTTTGCATTAAAGGTAGCCGTTTATATGCAGATGCCGGCTATATCGGCGGGCAAAAAACGTTCGTTTTATTCCTCCACGACATACTGCCGACAGATATTGCAAAGATATTATTTTTCTATCGGAATGCAAATAATTTACACGAAAAACATCTGCCGTCTAACCATTTGCGCTCCCCGCGTATTTTATTGAACGTTTTTGTCAAGCCGATCGCCGAGCTTATCGCCGCACCGCTCACGGCGGCATGCGACTCGCAGAAGAGACTGGCGCAGTCGGTTTTCGAGTTCATGACGGAGATAGGTTATGCCGATGCCGAGAAGCAGACGCCGCGCCTGTTGTCGTTCAATCTCGAACGCCCCGTCGAGGGCTCCGACTCCACGCAGCAGCTGACCGTCAACGCACCGTTCATAGGTCTGGTTCCGCTGCCGTCGCTGCTGATCGACGACGTTCAGATCGATTTCCAAATGGAGGTTACCACCACCGAGACCTCGACGGAAAAGAGCGATAAGGAGGCTTCGGTAAGCAGCAATGCCAGCTTCAAATTCGGATGCTTCGCCAGCGGCTCGGTCAGCGTCAACGGCAAGGTATCGTCCTCGCGCGAGAATACGCGTTCGACCAACCAGACGGCCAAGTATCAGGTGCATGTCTCGGCACGCCAGCAGCAGCCCACCGAAGGTCTGAGCAGACTAATGGATATAATGGCCTCGTGCATCGAACCGGTCAAGAGGTAGCGACGATCGGAGAAATAACGGATAACATCTGTGATTTCTTAAAGGAAACACACCAAGCGCATCAAACGAAAATCTCCCGGACGGGTAGTACTAATGGTACGTCCCGTCCGGGAGATTGAGCAAGCGGCAGTAGGATGCCGCTTTCACGAAAACCGATTAAGCTCCACGGCTCATTTTTTTTCGTCAAAAGCGGTATTATACAACGCAAACGAAGATCCGCCCGGATGGGTAGTACCGGCGTACGTCCCATTCGGGCGGATAGAGTGCGTGGCAGTAGAATGCCGCTTTTCACGAAAAAAACAGGTGCGCAGCCGGCCTACTCGGTTACCGCGACAACAATCGTTGAATCGCGTCGGATCATCGGTAAGGGTTCCGGTGCGCACCTGCCGGCGCTGCATTGTGTTTTAAGCCGTTATGCAGCTACCTGTGTGATAAGCGTCCATGTATACATCTCATTCAAATCAATTTCCATATTTATCTGTCGCCCGTCATTATCCACTGCAACGGCAGCTCGGGGTTCAGCTTTTAACGGCAACCATTGTTCCCGACCGGCCACATCGGTCGGCCGTCAAGCGGTAGCAGATAGAAAAAGTGCGATATCCGGCCGTTGCTGTTATTTGCAAATTTGACCTAAGGATGATTCTGCGGCCGGAATATCGCACGACCTATACCCCGCCGCCCGATGACGGCGGGACGGCGTTACCAGATTCCTTTGTAATAAAACCTCATCGTAGGGGTATAATTTCCTCGCTCCGCAGCCGAATGCGGTTGCGGAAAGCGGTTATATCGTATATCACAGTAGTCGGTACGGCGCATAACATATAGGTTATTTGTGAATGCGCCCGCAGAAAATAAAAAGGGGCGCGGTGTCAGCCCCTACTCGCAGGTCTTGGGAACCCTTAACGTGAAGCTGTCCTGCGCCCTTGTCCGTCCCGTCCATAATTGAACGGGACATAACAAGGACTGGCAACCATTATACCACGTTAAACAACCTCTTTCGAGGCTCCCAAGTTTACGAGTAGGTATAAAGAGTTGTTTACCCTTTATGATGTTATGTCCGTCGGCCTATGCCGAATCGTATAGTTGCAAAGTTAACATATTTTTATTTATAGATGGTTTGCTTTGTGTATTTATTTTCTCCGGTACAAATATAAAACAAATCTTTTACAATGACAAATACATGAAATAAGAATTTGTCATTATTAAAGTCCTTTGTTTTATGAAACGACAAAGGCGCAACGATAAATTGCTTGCTGCAATAGGAGAGAAGTTGGTAAAGATACGTGAAGCAAAAGGACTATCGCAACAAAAAGTTTATATTCATACCGGTATAGATATGGATATGATCGAACGCGGAGAGTATAATCTTACATTAAGCACGCTGTCAGACCTTTGCGACTATTACAATATTTCGATAAAGGAGTTTTTCGATGGAGTGGAAAATCCTTGATTAATGCGATTATGGACAAGCAACGGCATAATGAATCGTTAATGAAAGCAGTCGCAGAGAGATTCGCAGAGCTGCGAAAGTCTGCCGGCTTATCGCAAATACAAGTCTATCGTGAAGTCAGAATACATATCGGCCGCATCGAGTCGGGTTATTCCAATATTACGATAGGTACGTTTTCCGATCTTTGCAAATATTACAAAATATCGTTCACAGATTTTTTCGATTCGATAGAAACAGAGTCATTAAAGAATCAAGAATAATAATGTGTATAGGCATGGTTCAATGCGCTGCATTGAACTTTTATTGAAAATTATTTACGAGAATTATCGGATAAAATAAAGCCAGACTTTAATAAACCAGAATTGCAACAGACAGATCCCATATTGGTAGAGTCGATAGCCAAGCGTCTGCAAGAAATACGAGAGCGACACAAACACACTAAGGAGTTTGTATTGCACGGTACCTGTTTGGCGATATCCGATTATGAACGAAAGGTAAAATCGCTGACATTGGCATCGATAGCCAGGTTCTGCCTATTTTACAATATCTCGCTCGACGAATTTTTCCATGGCATTACTTATCCGAAACAGACAAAATAGGAATGTTTTCATAAACGAGCGCACGTTTTCGTTAATCCGCACGTGAAGAAAGCGCCGATGGGTAGTACTGTCGTACGTTCCATTGGCGCATTCGAACGAGGCGAAGTAAATGCCGCCTTTTCACGAAAAAAATCAGAGGTTCGGATTAATCTCCGACCACTTTGAGACAGGAGGCAGGACACCCATAGAGATCACTTCGTCACGGAGCTTGCAGAGATGCTCGTAACTGCTCTTCAAGGCGGCATGCTCTTCGGGAGTGCCCTCGACGAACTTGTAGGTTGCGCCGTCGCGGGTAATGGATGTCTCCATAGCCATCATGATATTCTTGAATTCGGGGGTATCGACATAGACGCCGGCAGGCCAGCGGAAAGCCTCGCCGCCCATAGCCGCCGCGATCATCTCGATAGAGAGATAGGCAGGGCTCTGGAATGACGAGCGGCCGCGCAGGTCGATGATGTTCTTGCCGCCCTGAATGACACGCTGACGGAGCGCCTCCCAATCCTCGACGGGCATCTTAGTGCCGATAAGCTCGGTCAGAGGCTTGCCCGATATGGTAGTGGTAGAGGCGAATACGGCCATCTGCTCGCCGTGACCGCCATAGGTGCGGCTGTTGCGGACCTCGTCAGGCGAGATATGGAAGTACTTGGCCAGCTCGCTGCGAAGACGCGTGCTGTCCAAAGCGGCCAGCGTGGTTACCTGCGACGGTTTGAGTCCCGACCATATAAGCGTCACAAGACCCGTGATGTCGGCGGGGTTGAAGATCACGACGACATGCTTCACATCGGGGCAATAGCTTTTTATATCCTTGCCTAACTGCTCGGCAATGGCGGCGTTGCCCTTCAACAGATCCTCGCGCGTCATGCCGGCCTTGCGTGCGGCACCGCCCGAAGAGACGATATACTTGGCTCCGGTCAGCGCCTCGGCGATATCGGAGGTATAGGTAATGTTCACACCCTCGAAACCGCAATGCAGCAGCTCCTCGACCACACCCTCCAATGCCGGTGCGAACGGATCGTAAAGACAGATGTTAGGCGTGAGGTGCATCATAAGTGCCGTCTGCGCCATGTTAGAGCCGATCATGCCGGCCGCGCCCACGATAGTAAGTTTCTCTTCCGTAATGAATTTCATAGTATATATGATTTTAATGCCATGTATCGATATCCTCTATCTTGGATAGCCATCAGCAAAAACCCTGCAACGAAGCGCTATCGCCTTTTCTTATCGGCGAAGCGGCGCAGCCAGTTGTCGACGGCAGCGAACCACTCGTGATAATACTCGAAGTCGGAACGGCCGCTCCAACCGTGGCCTCCCGACGGAAAGATATGCAGCGACGACTCTATGCCGTAATGCTTCAAGGCATTGTAATACAGCGTACTGTTGACCGGCGGGACAAGCTTATCGTCGTCGCAGTGGATGAGAATAGCCGGAGGCGTGGATTCGTCGACGCGTTTATCCAACGAAAATTGCCCGGCGACAGCGGGATCGTCAGCATCCCTTTCACCGAGCAAATTTATGATCGTTCCGTCATGCCGTATCCCCTTCTCGGAAGATATGACCGGATAAACGAGTATCGAAAAAGAGGGCTTCGATAAAGAGAGGACACTTAAAGAAGCTGCCAAGTAACCACCGGCAGAGGTCCCCATAACACCAACCAACGAAGAATCGAAGCCCATTTCATCGGCCATAGAGCGCATTACCCGCAACGCCTCCTCAGCGTCTTCGAGCGGTATCTCCCTATGTCCGTTAGGCAGTCGGTAACGCACGCATGCAACCGTATAACCCGCATCGGCGAATCGCTTGCCGACCGAGAAACCGGTACCGACGGTATAATATCCACCACCGGGGAAGTATACGATAGCCATACCGTTCTTCCGCTCGGGGTTTGCCTCAAAGATCCACATATCGGTGCGCGTGGTATTTCGCCATGCACCGCGGCTCTGTTCCCACTCTTCGCCGCTCAGACCGTTGGAATGAGGGGCTGTTTCGTTGTCCCAAAGGACTAAGTGTCTCTGTTGTGCGAAGATGGCTGTTGCGAACAATACCATCGAGAGTGTCAAACCGAACCTTTTCATGTTAAAGAACGTACAAAAGTACTAAAATAAATTAAAAACAAAAATTCTTTTACCTATTTTTTTCTATTTTCGCAGATATGCACCGCTATTCACAAGCTCGCGCTGCAACATCTCCACATCGATATCGCCCGCTCCGATACCCTCCCTGGCGGCAATGGCGGCGGCACGGCCTGCGGCTTCGCCCATAGCCATACATGTCGACATCACGCGTGCCGAGGCCATAGCCTCGTGGCTGAGCGACGCGCAGCGTCCTGCCACCAGCAGACCTCCCACAGCGGCGGGCACCAGCGAGCGGTACGGAATGTCGTAGCAGTCGTCGCACCAGTAAAGCGTGCAGTCGCCGCCCACGGCATGATGAATATCGACCGGATAGCTGGCAACGGCAACGGCATCGTCGAAACGGCGGCACGCAAGTATGTCATCGGCCGTAAGGATATATCTACCGACTATGACACGGCTCTCGCGAATGCCCATGAACGGAGCGACGCACTTCATACGGGCATCGGCGAAGCCGGGTACGAAACGTTTCAGATAGCGCTCTATGTCGTATATCTGACGGCGGGCGGCGATCTCGCCGCGCGTATAGCTCTCGGGATCGGTCGAGTCGACGCCGTTGACACGCGACATGTTGACCCATATCTCGTCATCGGCGATACCGGTAATCAATATAGTGCGGGCGACCGGAATATCGATACCCGCGTCGCGAGCCTCGGCGATCTGACGGCGCAGACCGACGGTAATGAAGTTGCGGCGGCGGAACTGCTCGGCCGGCATAGTATCCATATCGTATATGTCGGGATGCTCGACTATGGCGCGGCGCAACGCATCGACATCGACGCCCTGCATCGCGAACATCAGCGTCGGCGGCTGCATACCTCCGTTCGCATCGCCCTTGCGGCACTCTACTCCGGCACGGAAAGCCACGTCGCCGTCGCCCGTGCAGTCTATGACCGTATGCGCGAGTATTGCCTCGCGCCCCGCCTTAGACTCGATTACCACGCCGCATACGTCGCTGCCGCGCTTGACGACATCGACGGCCATGGCATACATCAACACCTCGACTCCGGCACGCTCCATCGTGGCCAGCGCCTCGCTCTTGGCCTGCTCGGGATCGATGATCGTCAGGCTGACATGCAACTTGCAGGGTACGTGCTCGCTCGCAGCCCCCTTGTCCCGAAGACGGCCGATGAAACGTTCGGGCGCACCCTTGATTATCGGGTTGCCCTTGCGGCCGAGAAAGCCCAGCACCGGCAGGCCTATCGCGAGATTGCCTCCCAAAAATCCGCGGTTCTCGATAAGCATCGTGCGGGCGCCGCTCTCGGCGGCAGCTTCGGCTGCCATGATGCCGGCAGGGCCTCCGCCCACCACCAGCACATCGACTTCGCATCTTACGGGTATCTCGCGCGCAGGCTCCGATATGGTTTTGATTTCAGACATGTCGAATGTATTTATTATCGTTTACACAACAAAAGTATAAATAAAACCACAAAATGACAAACAAAACGAAAGGAAATAAAAATATTTCCGATATCTACCGAAACGGCGCGACTCTTTCCCGAATCATTCGCCGCAACAGCGCTCCGATAAACGGCACGGAGTTATTCACGGTACGGGCAGTCCTATTCCATACATTCGGCCTCGGGTTATCGGCATGTATATGCGCAAAAGATTTTTCGCCCGCATATCGCAAATAATTCGTTGAAAATTTTGTCGGGGGGGGGATTTATCTATATTTGTCAAGCAAACGAATCAAACCGTACAACTATGAAAAAGTTACTTCTTTTGGCGGCGACGGCAGCAATGGCAATTTCGGCAGTCAATGCAAAGATCCCGGTAAAGTACCACGGCGAAGCAGATCTGGGATATTCTATCGGCGTCGGGACATTCTCCACCTGCCGTGCCAACCTGCACACGATACAGGGCGTTCAGGTCGGGCGGTATTTCTCAGCGGGCTTAGGTCTCGGTCTGGACCACTACCACGAGTTCTACGAGATCGGGGTACTGGCAATTCCTATCTATCTTAACCTGAAAGGCTATATTCCCGTATCGGAGAAAGTAGCTCCCTATATCTCGTTCGACATCGGCACAGGTATCGGCACCAAAGTTTTAAGCGGACTTTCGGGATTGTACTGCACACCTGCCGTCGGCATCAAGGCCGGCATGTACAAGGCTCAGGTGGGATTCAACGTACAGCGCATATCCGAATCGGGCATAGGATTCGATATGAACGCCATACAGATCAAGGTCGGCGTAATGTTCTGACGCGGTGCGGACAAACCGACGATAGGCATCATATGTCAGGCGCGCAGCTTTGCTGTGCGTTTTTTTTGTGCTACGACACTATAAATATATGGTTTATATTTTGACGGACGGCGTCGATTGTGTAATTTTACATCGACATTGCGGCGGAGTATCGAGGCCGTACTCGAACGAGAGCCGTCAGCATCACGATCATAATGAAAAAAGTAGTGGTATTTACCGGCGCAGGCGTAAGCGCCGACAGCGGCATAGCCACGTTCCGCGACTCGGACGGGCTGTGGGCCAACTATCGCATCGAGGATGTATGCACGCCCGAAGCGCTCGTACGCAACCGCGCGACGGTCATCGAGTTCTATAACAAACGGCGCCGCGAGCTGTTCGAGCGGCAGCCCAATGCCGGCCACTACGCCATTGCCGAGCTGGAACGGTATTACGACGTCGAGGTCATAACGCAGAACGTCGACAACATGCACGAGCGCGCCGGCTCGACACGCGTAACGCATCTGCACGGCGAGTTGATGAAGCTGCGCTCGTCGGCCGATCCCGATCTGATATACCCTATCGACGGCTGGGAGCAGCCGCTCGACGCCCGCGCCGGGGACGGCTCGCTGCTAAGGCCGCATATCGTATTCTTCGGCGAAGCCGTTCCCATGTTCGACACGGCGGCACGCATAGCCGCACAGGCCGATACGATGATCGTCGTCGGCACGTCGCTCGCAGTCTACCCCGCCGCCTCGCTCGTACACTACGTGCGTCCGGACATACCGATATATCTTGTCGACCCCGGGCAGCCCGACACACGGCTCATCCGCAACCCGCTGACCCATATCAAGGCACGCTCGGCCGAGGGCATGCCCCGTCTGCTCGAACTGCTGCGCGATGAGGCTCGGTAAGGCATGGCGCCGCAAGGCCGACGCCCTGCGCGAATACTGCCGCGCGGGAGGATACGACGACAGCGTGGCCATAATGATCGACTACTCGCGCCACTCGGGTCGGCGCCGATTCGTCGTCTGGGACTTCGTCGCCGGCCGCGCCCTGTGCGCCTACCCCGTCAGCCACGGCAGCGGCAGCGACAAGCCCCGCCGCCGCTCGGCCTACGCACGCTTCTCCAACGCCGACGGCAGCCACCTCTCCCCGCTCGGCCATGCGCTCATAGCCGAACGCTACACGGGCAGCTACGGAATCGCCTACCGCCTCGACGGCCTCGACACAACCAACGACATGATGCGTCGCCGCTGCATCGTTCTTCACGGCTGGCCGCACACATCTTCCCGTCCCATATGGCCTCTGCCCACGGTCGGCAGCTGGGGCTGTCCCGTCCTCTCGGACGACGCCATGCGCCGCGTGGATGCCATTTTGCAGTCGCACAGCAATGTCATATTGTACAGCTTCGCATAGCACCATTCCGATAAACCGCCACTGACAATCAATGCCTATTGCACCACTTGCCGACAGAAATGAAAAAGTAAGCGCCGCTCAGCAGAAAAGCGCACATGATGATCCATGTAATTGCTGACAACACATCCGAATCCATAGCTAAATTATCAAGATAAAACGTTTATTGATAGTGCGATATCAGTATATTCGCCAAACACCGCGCTTGTCATCGTCGATGTTCCACTGCACCTGCCATACACGTCCGTCGATCTGGTCGAGCAGAATAAAGTTATACGTATTCTCAGTCGGATAGAGAAAGAAACGCCCCGGCACCGCATCGCCCCCATCGGCCAGCGGAGTGTCGTTCAATCGGTACTGCATGGCATTGCCGTCTATGCTGTATTGCACATGATTGATCTCTCCCGTTCTGGTATCCAATTTCAGGAACGTCCACCTGTTGTTCGTTTGAAACAAACGGTAATTGATATGGGCATCGGGAGAGGCTGCCGTGATTCTCGTATTCGACTCGGACATTTGCGCATTCGCATGTACGGCGAATGTCAATAAGAGTGATAATGCAAATAAAATTTTCTTCATAAGTTTCGTTATATCAATTTAAGTTCAGGCCGGCGACGACATCGCCCGAAAATTCGCAGGCATCGCCATGCCCGAAAATATCCGCGACCGAATTATCCTCCTTCGACACTTTGTCGACAACCGCAGCCGAAACCTCTGACCCAGCAGCAGCCATATCATCTTCCGCCACCTCCGCACCGGCTTCACAAACAGACAAAACCATATCGCAGATACTGCCTGCCGACGGTGCATCATGCGAAGTATGGGCAGGCAATGACCGTTTGGCTCGCGGGGATTGAACCGTTACGTCAGCATGCGGCTGAGCATCTCCCAGCCCGAAGCGGTCGTATTTTCCGTCCACGACCTTATTTATCAACCTTTTGAATCGTTTGAGATTAATATCTGCATTGCTGTCGAGGTCGAAGCTCCAATACGGAGACAGATCCTTGTCGGCAATAAAAAGGGTTTCGCCGAAAGCGGTATTGCCGAGTCGATCGTCTGCCCTGAACCTATGCCGTATGCTCCAACCGCAAAACACCCCTTCTGCCAGATCGGCCACACGCAGGCGTATGATATCTATCTGCTCGGCTATGGTCTCCCGCGCTTCGTCGTAATCAATATCGTTGTCGCCCGGAAACAATAAATATGGCGCATTATTGTAATACTCGTCCTCGGCTTCGATTATCCGAGCGGCGGCAAGCAGTATCTCCGGATCGTTGTATGCCGATACGAACATGCTGTCGACACGGGTTTCGACCGGCGAATAGCTCTCGGGGATAAATAGATTTTTAACCGTTTCGGTTTTTGCCAACTGCTCGGCACGCTGCTGCAATGACGGCTCGGATGTCGAACATGACACGCATGCGACAATCAAGGCCGCTGCATTAAATATCGATTTCATAAGATTGTCATATTCTATATTTCATCGAGATCGGCTTTGCGGACAACCGTCTTATTGGCATTATCGGTATAGACGATCATTATGCAACCGCTATCGAACTTATCTCCCTTGATAATTTTTACGACGATGCTACCGTGCGGCAGCTCCCACGATGCGATATAATTGCACGCATCGTGATATACCGCAGACATCTGATGGCCGAATCTTACAGCAGTATTATCATACATTCCGGTAAATGCCCTTACGATCTTCGTCGGTCGGCCATACTTCTCCGTATAAAGATCGACATATCCGTCAAACGATGCGCTGAGCGTGCTCCACGCCTCGACCGCTCCGAAAACTGCCGCAACACGCCATATCATGCCGTCGTCCGAACCAACAGGCATCACTATACAATCCCCACGCAGGAACTTACCCTTATATGTATTCACAGCGACTTTGCAAAACCCGTCGGCAACGAGCTTGCGGCCGAACTCCTCGATGCTGCCCGAAATCGGAATACCCTTGAATTTGAAATGATCGTCTTGCGCCGACGAAAGACCGACGCAACAGATGAGGAGCGATACAATCAATAGCAGCCTCTTCATATACTATTTAACTTAGACGTCCGCGCCGCGACGAGGGTTATGAAAACAGAAAGCGTGGCGCCGAAACCTGTTTCGTGTAATCGGGTTCCGGAAAAAACCTCAGGGAATAAAACAGGCAACAGCCCACGCCTATCCCCATGAGGATACGACGCGGTAACAGTCAGCCATTCTCTCCCTTGAATTTTCCGGATTCGATTACGAGAACAAGCTACACTCTCCGTGTTAGAATATGTAACACAAAATTACGCAAAAATTCCCAATATGTACTCTTGCCCCCGAAAAATATGTTCCGATTTTCTCGGGCGAGGCAGCACAGGCTCCGGTCGCGGCGGCAGAGGTTCTGTCGCATGACATGGGCAGGACGTTCATCGTCTGCCATTTTGTCACTTGCGGCGAGCCGTGGCATGACAACCGACTGCCGGCGACTGACGAAAAATGACGTGCACGGCGTTTGGCATATCTATTGCGTGGGCTGAGGATGCAAACAAAAACAAACGTTTTCGATAAGCCGAGTGCAGAAGCGAACTTGTTCGGGCTATGCCGAGGCGAAGAAAAAGCAACGGAAATAAACAATTATCATAAACAGCAAAAACTCGAAACTATGGCAATCAAACCGCTTTCAGACCGGGTATTGGTACTTCCCAATCCGGCAGAGGAGAAGACCGCGGGAGGTCTTTACATTCCCGACACGGCAAAAGAGAAACCGCTGGTAGGCAAGGTCGTGGCAGCAGGTCCCGGCACTTCGGAGATCGAAATGGAGGTCAAGGAGGGCGATACGGTCATGTACGGCAAGTACGCCGGCACAGAGATCAACTACGACGGCGTGGACTATCTGGTCATGAAGCAGTCGGACATCATCGCGATAGTCGACTAAACGCAACTTAAACATCAAACCTTAGAAACAGACAAAGATTATGGCAAAGGAGATAAGATACAACACAGAGGCGCGCGAGCTTTTGAAGCAGGGTGTCGACGCGCTCAGCGACGCAGTAAAGGTAACGCTTGGCCCCAAGGGTCGCAACGTAATCATCGACAAGAAGTACGGCGCGCCGCAGGTAACCAAGGACGGTGTGACGGTGGCCAAGGAGGTCGAGCTCGAAGACACGTTCGCCAACATGGGTGCGCAGATGGTGCGCGAGGTAGCGTCTAAGACCAACGACGATGCCGGCGACGGCACCACCACGGCTACCGTACTGGCTCAGTCGCTCATCTCGGTGGGTATCAAGAACGTCACGGCAGGCGCCAACCCTATGGACTTGAAGCGCGGCATGGACAAGGCCGTCGAGAAGGTGATCGAGTCGCTGAAGCAGCAGAGTCAGGTGGTAGGATCGGATTTCGACAAGATCGAGCAGGTGGCTACCATATCGGCCAATAACGACAGCAAGATAGGCAAGCTCATCGCCGAGGCTATGGCCAAGGTCAACAACGAGGGTGTGATAACCGTCGAGGAGGCCAAGGGTACCGAAACGCACGTAGACGTCGTGGAGGGTATGCAGTTCGACCGCGGATATATCTCGGCATACTTCATCACCGACACCGAAAAGATGGAGGCTCAGCTCGACAAGCCCTACATCCTCATTACCGACAAGAAGATTTCGACGATGAAGGAGCTCATGGGAATACTCGAACCCGTAGCGCAGAGCGGCCGCTCGCTACTGATCATCGCCGAGGATGTCGACGGCGAGGCTCTGTCGGCACTGGTAGTGAACAAGCTGCGCGGCACGTTGAAGATCGCCGCATGCAAGGCTCCCGGCTTCGGCGACCGCCGCAAGGAGATGTTGGAGGATATCGCCATACTTACCGGCGCGACGGTCATCTCGACCGACAAGGGCATGAAGATCGAGGATGCCGGTTTGGAGGCTCTCGGTACTGCCGACAAGGTTACGCTCAACAAGGAGAACACGACGATAGTCGACGGCGCAGGCTCGAAGGAGAATATCGCGGCACGCGTACAGCAGATCCGCGCAAGCATCGACGCCGCCAAGTCGGACTACGACAAGGAGAAGTTGCAGGAGCGTCTGGCCAAGCTCTCGGGCGGTGTTGCCGTACTCTACGTGGGTGCTGCGACCGAGGTCGAGATGAAGGAGAAGAAAGATCGTGTCGACGACGCACTGGCCGCAACGCGTGCCGCAGTCGAAGAGGGTATCGTCCCGGGCGGCGGCGTGGCTTATATACGTGCCGTCGAGTCTCTCGAAGGCCTGAAAGGCGACAACGACGACCAGACGACCGGTATTCAGATCGTCAAGCGCGCTATCGAGGAGCCTCTGCGCCAGATCGTGACCAACGCCGGCGGCGAGGGTTCGGTCGTTGTGAACAAGGTCAAGGAGGGCAAGGGAGCGTTCGGCTACAACGCCCGCGACGACCGTTACGAGGATCTGCTGGCCGCAGGTATCATCGACCCCACCAAGGTATCGCGCGTCGCGTTGGAGAACGCCGCTTCGATCGCCTCGATGTTCCTCACTACGGAGTGCGTTCTGGCCGAGAAGAAGGAGGAGAATCCTGCGCCCGCAATGCCCAACCCTGGCATGGGCGGCATGATGTAATCCGCCGCATATAACAACGGGGCTCTGCTCCGCAAACCATACCGATCTCCCCTGCTGCCGAATATATGCAGCAGGGGAGATTTTCATATTTATATAGGTGCGTACAAGCGCCCGGTAAGTTCTGCGACGCACCGCGCCGGCGAATCGTCCGCCCGATGATACGGTTCAGCGTACCGGCATCGATCCGTTGAGATTCTCCGTATCTATAATCGGCTTCTTAAACGTCTACGCACAGACACCCCGCCGCGGCAACAGCCTGCCGGATTTCGACTACCCTACCCCGCCGGCATCGAGAAAAAGAAGCATCGCCCGCCATAATATTTTTCGCCTTTACCACTCTTTAAGCATACGACGGCCGGACAAGGACGACTGCCGGCAATCGTCTCGAAAGCATAAAGCCCCACGATTGCGGCGAAGAGCGCGACTAACGGTTTCGTTATTCGAATAACACTTTCGATACGAAATAAAATATATTTATAAAACGAAGATCATGTAGATGCAAAAACCGAATAATCAACTAAAAGCAGAAACGCAGGCACAAATTTCGCAATAATCGCTTGTTTTAATCGAATTTGTTTTATATATTTGTTATTCGGATAACAGAGATGTCGTCCGATAAAAAGACAAGAAATCGATACAATATACAGACAAAACTTTTAGACTATGGCTAAAACATTGAAAATTCGTGATCTGACGTTGCGCGACGGTCAACAGTCGTCGTTCGCTACGCGTATGACCCAGCAGCAGATCGATCGCTGCCTGCCCTACTACAAGGACGCCAACTTCTATGCTATGGAGGTTTGGGGCGGCGCCGTACCCGACTCTGTGATGCGCTACCTCAACGAAAACCCGTGGACTCGTCTGGAAACGATCAAGAAGGCCGTCGGCGACGTATCGTATCTCACGGCACTCTCGCGCGGCCGCAACCTGTTCGGCTACTCGCCCTACACCGACGAGATCATCGCAGGTTTCTCGCGCAACGCTATCGAGAGCGGTCTGGGCATCATGCGTATATTCGATGCGCTGAACGATGTCGATAACGTCAAGTCGACTATCAAATATATCAAGCAGTACGGCGGCATCGCCGACTGCGCCGTATGCTACACCGTCGATCCCAAGTATACCGACGGCAAGGAGCATGAAATGGTCTTTACCGACGAGTATTTCCTCGACAAGGCCAAGCAGATGGCCGAGCTTGGTGCCGACATGATAACGATCAAGGATATGTCGGGTCTGATTCCGCCGCAGCGCGTATCGGCGCTCATCAAGCTCTTCAAGCAGCACATCGGCATCCCCGTCGATTTCCACACCCACTGTACGCCGGGTTACGGTCTGGCATCGGTCATGGCGGCAATCGTGGCCGGAGTCGATATCGTCGACACCAACTGCTGGTGGTTCGGCGGCGGCACGGGAGCGCCCGCATTGGAGCTGGTATACGTATTCTGCAAGAAGCTCGGCATCGATCTGGGTGTCGACATGGAGGCCGTAGCCAAGATCAACGGCGAGTTGAAGGGCATCCGCAAGGAGCTCGAAATGTCGGTATTCGGCGCCGAGAAACCGCTGCCCAAGCCGTTCAATCCTCTTACCGACACGCTGCCCGCGGAGATCGACGCACTGTTCGACAAGTGCATCGAGTATGCTCAGGCCGAGAATTGGGAGGGTCTGCTCGACGCTGCACAGCAGATCGAGGCCTACTTCGGCTTCCCCGCACCCAACAAGCTCGTGCAGCAGGCCGAGATTCCGGGCGGTATGTACTCGAACATGGTCGCTCAGCTCAAACAGTTGCAGGCCGAGGATATCCTGCCGCGAGCAATGGAGCTTATTCCGTCGGTGCGTCTGTCGGCAGGTCTGCCGCCTCTGGTAACGCCCACATCGCAGATCGTCGGCGCACAGGCCGTCAACTGCGCTATGGACGAAAAGGCCGGACGCCCGATGTACACCAACAAGAGCTCGCAGTTCGTGGGTCTGGTCAAGGGCGAGTACGGACATACGCCCGTTAAGATCGATCCGGAGTTCCGCTTCAAGATATGCGGCGTGCGCGAGGAGACGCCCTACGATACATCGAAGTACCAGAAGCAGCCCAACCCCGCATTGGAGGATGCCGGCGGCGTGCGTCTGGCCGAAAACGAGAAAGAGGAGCTGCTGCTCGAACTCTTCCCGCTGGTGGCGAAGACCTATCTCAGCGGTGTCAAGAAGGCGGCTTATGCCCAGAAGGTAGCGGCCGATCCGGCACTCGCAGCCGACAAGAAGCAGGCGGCACAGCCCATTACGGGCGATACGGTCGTCGCCCCGCTGCCCGGCCGTGTCATAGAGATCAAGGTCAAGGTAGGCGACAAGATAGCCGTAGGACAGGAGGTAGTCGTTTTGGAGGCCATGAAAATGGAGAACTCGATTACCTCGGACTTCGCCGGTGTGGTCAAGCAGATCCTCGTCTCGGAGGGCGATGCCGTACAGGCCGACAGCATATTGATCGAGGTCGAGAGCGCCAAGAGCTCGTCTGCGGCAGCCGCACCGCGTGCAGCCGTTACGGGCAAGACCGTCGCAGCTCCGCTGCCCGGCCGCGTCATCGAGATCAAGGTCAAGGTAGGCGACAAGGTGGCCATGGGGCAGGAGATCATCATCCTCGAAGCCATGAAAATGGAGAACTCGATTACATCGGACTTCGCCGGTTATGTCAAGCAGATATTCGTCGCAGAGGGCGATTCGGTACAGGCCGATGCCGTACTGGTAGAGATCGCCGACTCTATGGACGAGGTTACGGAGGCTGCTGCCGCCGCCACCAAGCGCGTGGCGCTGACCGACAAGACCGTCACGGCACCGCTGCCCGGCCGCGTGATAGAGATCAAGGTCAAGGCCGGCGACGAGGTTAAGGCCGGCCAGGAGGTCATGGTGCTCGAAGCCATGAAGATGGAGAACTCGATTACGTCGGACTTCACGGGTCGCGTGGCCGGCGTACTGGTCGCCGAGGGCGATTCGGTTCAGTCTGAGGCTCCGCTGATCGTGATCGAATAACATCGCTCGCACAGGAGAGCATAGACTCTCCTATATCGAAAAGATCCGCCCCGCAAATATTTGCGGGGCGGATCTTTTCAGATATGTTTCGCTTATCATCTTCACGATCGACATAAGCAAAGCCTTATAAAACATCTGACACAGCCCTTATCCGATAGGTAAGACTTATACCGTACCTAAAAACATACCCTGTCATTTATGCCGACAGGCATACTCTATCCGCCGCAATTTACCGCCACCTTTATCACGCCGTCGCAGCGGCTCTCGAAAAGGTCGTAGGCTTCGGCTATTCGGCTGAGCGGATAACGGTGGGTTATGAGCGACGTAGTATCGATCTCGCCACGCCCGATAAGGCGCAATATCTCGGCGCCGTCGCATCCGTCGACACCGCCGGTCTTGAATGTCAGGTTCTTGCCGTACATATCCGGCAGCGGCAACAGCTGCGGTTTGTCATACAGCGCCACGACGGTCACGACAGCATTGGGACGCGCGCACTCCCACGCCAGACGGAACGTATCGTCGCCGCCAGCCGCCTCGACGACGACATCGGCGCCGGTGCGGGGAGATGTCTCACGCACGAATGCCAGACATTTCTCCGGGCCGACGACCTCCACTTCGGGATAATGCTCGCGCACGAACCGCCGTCTTTCGGGCGACCTTTCGCAGACGATAATGCGCTCAGGCCGTTTCAGCATGACGCAAAGCAAGGTGCATATTCCGGTCGGGCCTGCACCGATAATCAACACCGTATCATCGGGTGCTATTTCGGAGATACGCGCAGCCCAGTAGCCCGTCGCGAGTATGTCGCCTGCGAACAAGGCCTGTTCGTCCGACACGGTGTCGGGAATGCGGTTCAGCCCCCGATCGGCATACGGCACCCGGACATACTCAGCCTGCCCGCCGTCGATGCGGCAGCCCAAAGCCCAGCCGCCGTCGGGATCGGTACAGTTGTTAACATATCCCCGGCGACAGAAGAAACACTCGCCGCAAAATGTCTCTACGTTGACCGCCACGCGGTCGCCGACACTTACCGTCGCGACGTCGCTGCCGACCTGCTCGACGATGCCGACCATTTCGTGGCCGACGGTAATGCCGCCGACAGCGCGCGGCACGCTGCCATGTTTGATATGCAGGTCGCTGGTGCAGATGCTCGCAAGCGTAACGCGCACTATGGCATCGCGCGAGTCCTGCAACGTCGGCTTCGGTTTGTCGAGCAGCTCGAACCGGCCGCGTTCCATATAAGTATATGCTTTCATAATATCGTCATGATCTTCGCGCAAAGATACGCAATTACGATCATATATCGGCCTATAATATAGGCCGCCCCACCGCCCGATCGAGTCGAACAGCACCGGCAACGGACATAACGCGAAAATCCCGCCGACGGGCAGTACGCAAGCAGTACTATTGTCGGCGGGATCGGCATGGCGCAGCAAGAGCGCCTTATAAGAAATATATCAGCGTTTCGTGCCGCTGCGTCTGTCGCTGACGGAGTTGAAGCGGTCGCCTACGACCTTCCAGTCGATGACGTTCCAGAGGTTTTCGACCGACTTGGCGCGGTCGTTACGGTAGTCGATATAGTAGGCGTGCTCCCAGACGTCGATAGCGATAAGGGGCGTAAGGCCCTCTGTGAGTGGTGTGCCGGCTTTGGGCTTGGAGATTATATAAAGCTTGTTGTCGCGGTCGGCCGCAAGCCATACCCAACCCGAGCCGAAGAGAGCGGCGGCGGCCGAGTTCATGCGCGCCTTCATCGCATCGACATTGCCGAAGGTGGTGTTTATAGCGTCGAGCAGCTTGCCCGAGGGCTCTTTCTGCGGCTTGGGCGAGAGCTGGTCGAAATAGAAAGTATGGTTCCATACCTGTGCCGCATTGTTGAAGATAGCTCCGTCCGATTCGCGGATGATCTCTTCGAGGGGCATGTTCTCGTAACGCGTATCCTTTATCAACTCGTTGACTTTGTTGACATAGGCCGCATGGTGCTTGTCATGATGATAGTGGATAGTCTCGGCCGATATGTACGGCTCCAAAGCCTCTGGGGCATAGTTAAGTTCGCTCAGCGTAATCAGCGATACAGCAAGTGCTACCATAATACGGAATTTTTAGTTGTTATTATGTTGTAAATTTTTCCCGACGATATGCAATTATGGTACCTTAACGCAATGCGGGGACTCCTTTTCGAGTCCCCGCACCATAGCCTCTATTCGGCCGCACCGCCGCTATCGGGTCATTACGCCGCCGGCATAGATGCCGGGCAGGGCTTCGACCAGAGCCGCGATGCCGGCCAGCGACTGGTCGGAGGTCAGCTGCGGATAGAGCCGCTTGGCTATCGCGAGAGCCTCGTCCAGGTCGAGCAGCACGGTAAGGCGCTCCCCGGCAAGGGCGATATATCCGCCGCACTCGACCCTCTCGCCGCCGACAGCGGCGTCGAACACGATGCGGCCGCTCTTCGGGTCGTACTCGTAGCGGCCGTCGACCGCAAAGTCGCCCGATACGGCCGAGAACGTGCCGTTGCGGCGCAGCTGCACACTGCCGCAGCCCTTGACGATACCGGCCTTGGCGTAGGCCTCGGCCAGCTTGCCGCGCGCGGCCTCGACGCCCATTCGCGCAAGCGAGTTATCGCCGATATATTCTATCGCCGCAGAGTCGTATACCCAGCGTGCGACTATCTGACGCGCAGCAGGCGCACCGGCCGCGAACCGCTCGGCGGGCGAGGGTTGCGACGTTTGGCTCTTGGAGCCGCCCGTAAGAGCATCGAGAGCTCCCGAGAGGCTGAACTGCGCCTGCACCTCTCCCATGACGAAGGCAAGGGCGGAGAGGGCGAGTACGATAAATTTTTTCATAACTAACTATTTTGTAAATTCGAAGCCGATCATCATATTGTCGTAATTCTTCAACAAGCCGGTTATGCCGTTTAGCGACGATATCTGCGACCCGAGTTTGGTAAGCATCGTCAGCAGCTTCTCGCAGGGAAAGACCAGATCGAGTGCCGTACCGTTGATATAGGCATGGCCCGACATCGTGCCGAGGTTGAACTTCGTCGCCGAAAAATGGAGCGTGATACGGTGCGTCGCAGCTTCGTATTCGTATGTTCCGCCGAGCGTGCGCTTCGACAGCACGGCCGAGAATGTCTTGTCTCCGTTGAATACGAAGGTGCACGCGCCGGGCTTGATGCCGACGAAGGTATATGCCGTCTCCAACTTGGATTGCAGCGTCGTGGCAGCGGCCGAGGCGGCCATTTCGGCCACGGTAGAGTCGCTGACCAGCTTGATGCCGGGACGTGCATACGACCATGTTCCCTGCAACATCTTCTCGGTAGCCTTGCCGCCTGTTGCCTTGTCGACGGCGCTCGAAGCGGCGCCTTTGAGTGCGTCGAGCCAGCTTTGCGCCCCGGCGCCGCCGCATGTCATCGATGCGGCAACGAGTAGTATAAGAATCTTTTTCATAATTTCGACAGATTGGGTTTTATCCGATAATTCAAATCTGCATCTGCTCGACCCACGCCCGTGCATCGGCATCCGAGGGCATGCGCCAGTCGCCGCGCGGCGAGAGAGCCACGCTGCCCACTTTGGGTCCGTCGGGCATGGCCGAACGCTTGAACTGCTGCGCGAAGAAGCGTTTTAGGAATATGCCGAGCCACCTGACGATCGTCGGGCGGTCGTAACGCCCCTCGAAAGCCCGGCAGGCGAGATATGCCGTCTTGGCAGGTGCAAAACCCTGACGCAACATCGAGTAGAGGAAGAAGTCGTGCAGCTCGTAGGGGCCTACGATGTTCTCGGTGCGCTGCGCGATGTCGCCGTTGTCGTCGGCCGGCAGCAGCTCGGGGCTTACGGGCGTGTCGAGCACATCGTCGAGCGTAGCCCGCAGCTCTTGGCCGGTCTGCGAACGTCGGGCGTACCACTGAACCAGATAGCGCACCAGCGTCTTGGGCACCGAGGCATTGACGCCGTACATCGACATCTGGTCGCCGTTATAGGTCGCCCAGCCCAGCGCCAGCTCGCTCATATCGCCAGTGCCGACGACCATGCCGCCGCGCATGTTGGCCATATCCATAAGTATCTGCGTGCGCTCGCGCGCCTGAGCGTTCTCGAATGTTACCGACCTGTCGTTCGCCGGCAGGCCGATATCCCTGAAATGCTGCTCGCACGCCGCCTTGATCGACACCTCTTCGATGCTCACGCCCAGCGCACGCATCATATTCAGGGCATTGGCGTAGGTGCGGCCGGTCGTACCGAAGCCGGGCATCGTCACGCCGATGACACCCTTGCGGTCGAGTCCGAGGATGTCGAACGCATGCACCGTCACAAGCAGCGCCAGCGTCGAGTCGAGTCCGCCCGATATGCCGATGACGGCGCACTTGCACCGCGTATGTTCGAGACGCTGCACCAGACCGCGGCCCTGTATCTCGAATATCTCGGCACAGCGCTCCTCGCGCGTAGCCTCGTCCGAGGGGACGAAGGGCATGGGGTCGACCGTGCGTCTGAGATCGTCGCGATACTCGGCATCGACGGTCTCGATCTCCACCACGCGCACGGCGGGCGCAGCCTCATATTCGAAGGTATTGCGTGTCGTGCGGCGCGCCGAGAGCAGATCGGCGTCGATATCGGCCACGGCCAGCATGCCCTCGCGCGAGAAGCGCCCGGCCTCTTCCATTATGCGGCCGTTCTCGGCGATGATAGCATTGCCGGCGAAGACCAGATCGGTCGACGACTCGCCGCGCCCCGACGAAGCGTATACGTATGCGGCCACGGTGCGTGCCGACTGCTGGGCTATGAGCGAGCGCAGATAGTCGTGCTTGCCGACTATCTCGGGCGAAGCCGAAAGGTTGAATACGACCTTGGCGCCGCGCACGGCCATAAGCGACGAAGGGGGCACGGGCGCCCACAGATCCTCGCATATCTCCACGCCGAACTCCACGCCGTCGAGCGAGAAGAGCAGGTCGCTGCCAAAGCAGCACTCCCGGCCTGCGAGCACGATCGTCTCATCCGCAACGCCGTAGCCCGAACGGAAATAACGCGCCTCGTAGAACTCGTCGTAATTGGGGATATAGGATTTAGGAACCGCACCCCAGACATTGCCGCCGCCCACCACGACGGCACAGTTGTACAGTCTGTCGACGACCCTTACGGGCATGCCTACGATAGCCGCCACGGGCAGTGCCGCCGTAGCATCCGCAATCTCCGACAACGCTCGTTCGGCATCGTCGGCGAGCTTGGGCATGCGCAGCAGATCGCCGCACGTATAGCCCGTAACCGACAGCTCGGGAAACACGACCACGCGCACCCCCTCGGCCGCCGCACGCCTCACGATCTCGATGATGCGGGCGGCGTTGCCGGCCGAATAGGCTATGTCGACCTTCTCGGGTACGGCGGCCGCGACTCTGAAAAATCCGAAATTCATGCTCCGCCCGCTATTTCGCCCACAGTCGGGCGAGGTTTATGATGACCTGCATGGCGCGCTGCATGGTGGTAAGCGAGCAGTACTCGAATTTGCCGTGGAAGTTCATGCCGCCGGTAAACAGATTGGGACAAGGCAGCCCCATGAACGAGAGGCGCGCACCGTCGGTACCGCCGCGTATGGGACGCACGATAGGCTCTACGCCCGCCTCGCGCATGGCCTCCATGGCCTTATCGATAAGCTGCGGATGCGGCTCGACCATCTTGCGCATGTTGAAGTACTGGTCCTTCATGGTCAGCGTCACGACATTTTCGCCGTACTTGCGTTGCAGGAAGTTCACGACGTCCCACATCAGCACCTTCTTGGCCTCGAAGCGCTCGGCCGAGTGGTCGCGTATGATGAAGCTGATATCGGCCGACTCGACCGTACCCGATATGCCGACGCAATGGAAAAAGCCCTCGTAGCCCTCGGTATGCTGCGGCGTCTGCCAGTCGGGAAGCATGCGGTTAAGCTCGCAGGCTATGTCTATGGCGTTTATCATCTTGTCCTTGGCACAGCCCGGGTGGACGTTGAGACCCTGTATGTGTATCTTGGCACCGGCGGCGTTGAAGTTCTCGTACTCCAACTCGCCCTCCATGCCGCCGTCGACGGTATAGGCGAAATCGGCGCCGAAACGCTCGACCGAGAAGTAATCCACGCCGCGGCCTATCTCCTCGTCGGGCGTAAAGCCTATGCGTATCTTGCCGTGCTCGACCTCGGGGTGCGCCACGAGCCACTCCATAGCCGTCATGATCTCCGCCACGCCGGCCTTATCGTCGGCGCCCAGCAGCGTCGTGCCGTCGGTGTGGATCAACGTATGACCCTTGAACAGCGGCAGCTCGGGGAAATCCTCGACACGCATCGTCAGAGAGGCGTTGAGCCGTATGTCGCGTCCGTCGTATTCCTCGATGATATGGGGCTTGACATCCTTGCCGCTCATATCGGGCGCCGTGTCGACATGGGCGATGAAGCCCAGGACGGGGGCGTTCTCGCAACCCGGAGTAGCCGGCAGCGTACCCATAGCGTAGCCGTACTCGTCGATCGAGACGTCGGTAAGGCCTATCGTCCGCATCTCCTCGGCCAGATATCGGAGCAGAACGAGCTGTTTGTCGGTCGACGGGAATGTCGTGCTCGACTCGTCCGACTGCGTGTCGAACGAAACGTATTTCAGAAAACGGTCTTTAAGTTCCATAATATCATTTTATTTTAATCAGTCTCCGATCTTGGCGCGACGGCTGTATCGGACGAAGAATATCATCAACAGTATGTACATGCCCAAGGCCAGCCACTCGGCAGAGTTGGTGCCGGCCCAGCCGTCGAGCTTCAACTTGAACCCGACGAAGGTAAGTATCGCGCTGACCACACCCATCAGGGCGCCTCCGGCGATGAAGCCCGACGCGATCAACGTTCCGCGATTGGCGCGCGCCTTGCCCAGCTCGGCGTTCTTCGAACGCTGGATGTACCATGCCACCAGACCGCCTACGACCAGCGGCGCATTGAGCTGCATCGGTATGAACATACCCAATGCGAATGCCAGAGCGGGCACGCCGATGAACGTAAGTACCAGAGCCAGCATCGCACCAGAGAAGAAGAGCACCCACGGAGTCTCGCCGCCGGTCATCAGAGGCTGTATGACGGCCGCCATGGCATTGGCCTGCGGCGCCACCAGGGCATCCTCGCCCGAAAAGCCGTAGGTCTGGTTGAGTATTATCATCACACCGGCCACGGTCGCCGCCGATACGAACGTACCGACGAACTTCCACGTCTCCTGCTTGCGCGGGGTGGTGCCGAGCCAGTAACCTATTTTGAGGTCGGTAATGAAGCCTCCGGCCATAGAGAGCGCCGTGCAGACCACACCGCCGATGACCATCGCCGCCACCATGCCGCTCGTACCCGACAGTCCGATGCTTACCAGCACCAGCGACGAGAGTATGAGTGTCATGAGCGTCATGCCCGATACGGGGTTGGAGCCGACGATAGCTATGGCGTTCGCAGCAACGGTAGTGAAGAGGAACGATATGACGAAGACGATAGCCAGCGCCACGAGCGTCTGCATCCAGTTGCCGAGTATGCCGAACTGGAAGAATACGAGCGTTGCTACCAGAGTAGCGATAAGGATCGACATTATGGTGCGCATCTTCAAGTCGCGCTGCGTGCGCACCTCGTCCGTCGCGGTGCGCTTGCCGCCCAGCTCCTGACGCGCCAGCGACATCGCCGACTTGATTATGCCCGCCTGACGGATGATGCCGATAAGACCCGCCATAGCGATACCGCCGATGCCGAGCGGACGTCCTATCTCCTGAAATATGCCCTCGGGAGTCGACAGATTGCTGCCGTCGATGCCCATGGCGTAGAGATGCGTACCCATAGTGTGCAGATCGAGCATGCCCGAAACGGCACCCACGGCGGGCACGATGACGAACCACACCAGAGCCGAACCGGCCGCGATGATAAGTGCGTATTTGAGACCTATGATATAGCCCAAGCCGAGCAGTGCCGCCGAGGTGTTGACGCCGAATACGACCTTGAACTTATCGGCGCACATCTGTCCGAACTCGCATATACGCGTAGTGACGACATCAGTCCACAGGCCGAAGGTCGAGACGATGAAGTCGTACAGACCGCCTATAAGACCCGATACGACGAGCACTTTGGCCTGTGCCCCCCCCTTCTCGCCCGACACGAGCACCTCGGTGGTAGCCGTAGCCTCGGGGAAAGGGTACTTGCCGTGCATCTCCTTGACGAAGTATTTGCGGAACGGTATCATAAGCACGATACCCAGAATACCGCCCAGCAGCGACGAGAAGAACACCTGATAGAAGTCGACGTCGAGATTGAGGATATAGAGCGCCGGCAGTGTGAAGATAGCACCCGCAACGATGACGCCCGAGCTGGCGCCGATGCTCTGGATGATGACGTTCTGGCCGAGCATATTCTTCTTGCCGCGCATGGTGCCCAGACCCACGGCGATGATCGCAATGGGGATCGCGGCTTCGAATACCTGTCCCACTTTCAGGCCGAGGAATGCTGCTGCGGCAGAGAAGAGCACAGCCATGAGGATGCCGACACCTACCGAGTAGGGCGTGGCCTCGGCCGGCGTCTGCTCGGCGCTCATCAGAGGTTCATACGCCTCGCCGGGTTTCAACTCGCGGTAGGCGTTGTCCGGAAGCGAAGTCCGGATGTTTGGATTTTCCATGTTTCAGTATAGTTTAGTTGTTTGATTCGCTTCATACCGGCCTCGTGCGGCGCCCGGGCGATGCCCGCGACAGCCGTGCGTGTCAGAAGATCGACTCCTCGGTGCGCGTCGTGAGCAGCTCCAAGGCCTTCATTCCCATGACCGAATTGCCCTTGCCGTTGAGTCGGGGACTCCACACGGCCACCGAATACTTCAACGGGCAGACCGCAGCGATGCCGCCTCCGACACCGCTCTTGCCCGGCAGGCCGACCAGATAGGAGAACTCGCCCGCCTCGTCGTAGAATCCGCATGTCTGCATTATGGCATTTATGCGCTTGACCTGCGACGAGGTAAGCGACGTCGAGCCGTAGCGGAACGGCGAGCGGTGGTCGGCGAAGGGTTTGAACGCACGCGACAGATCGCAGCAGCTCATCTCGACCGAACATTGCAGGATGTAGAAGTTGAGCACACGCTCGATGTCGCCGTGCAGATTGCCGTGATATTTCAGCAGGTTGGCTATGGCGGCGTTGAGATATGCCGTTGCGCGCTCCGACGAGGCCACTTCGCGGTTGTAGCCGATCGTCGGGTTGCCGCTTATGGCACGCACGAAATCGAGATAGGCCTCGTCGCAACGCTCGTAGTGCGACATCAGAACATCCGCCACGACGATAGCGCCGGCATTGATGAACGGATTGCGCGGGATGCCGTGCTCGACTTCGAGCTGGATCAGGGAGTTGAACGCGGTACCCGACGGCTCGCGCCCTACCCTGCTCCACAGCGCTTCGCCCTCCAAGCCGAGCGCCGCCGCCAGCGAGAAGACCTTCGTAATGGATTGTATCGAGAAGCGCTCCGACGCATCGCCGAGCAGGTACTGCCCTCCGTCGATCGTATCGAGACAGATGCCGAAACGATCGGCATCGACGCGCGCCAGAGCCGGAATGTAATCGGCCGGTTTGCCCTCGCGCGCAAAGGGCTGTATCTCGCGATATATATCTTCGAGTATGCGTTGATAGTCCATATCTGGTATACGGTTTACGGATCGGCCGCTGCGACCCGAACAACATAAAGGTATATCTGTATCGCTCCGCAGCCGGCGGCAACGACATATAAACCTAACAAAAATAACATATTTTTCGTTTACAGACAAATCCGCAAGTCACAAAAAAACACGACACCGCATGGCGTCGTGCATCGAACCGGTTCCGGCCGTCGCATAGGTCGACCTTAGAGGTCGCGCTCAGTGACGTGCCGCCTTTAACGCTTGTTCGAATTTTTCGTGTACTGGTTGTGCCCCTCGGGGTTGTTGACACGACCCTTCATGGCCTCGCTGCGCGTCTGCGAGCTCTGGCCCGAGGCGGTGCGGCTGCGGCTCGAAGAGCTGCTCTCGTTACGCGTCGACGAAGCGCGCGAAGTCGAGTTGCGGTTGCTGCCCGAATTGGTCGTTCTGCTCTTGGTAGAGGCAGTCGCAGATTCGGCCTTGCGGTTGTTTGACTCTTTCATAACTTTTCCTATTAATTAAACATTATCATCGCCCGTCGCATCCGCCGGAACATATTCCCGATGCTGTCGGCTGCATATCCATGAACAATAAATATGCCGCGGGAACAGCCCGCACAGCCGCCTACATGCGTATGCACTGCCCGCCAGAGAGATATGACGCGCCCTCCGACCGCGCACATTCTTGCACGAAAACGGATATCCTGCGCCTCGGAGAGAATACGGCACTGGCGGACGTGACTAACATCGGGTCATAACAGCATAATAACGTATAGCACGAAAAACAGCCCAGGCACCGACATCCGATCTCCGGCAAACGACGATATGAAAAGCCGCAGCGAAAATCCGCCTATGGGACGCATACCGGCGCTACCCATTGGCGGATTCGACCGAGGCGCAGGGGTCGATATATTTCACGGACACCCGTCCGAAGCACAAAAAAAACCTCCCGCGAAACGGGAGGTTGAACGCTACCGAGCTCCGGGAGCGGAGTCGCAACGTACTATTTAACTTCTTTAACGATTGCTTCGAATGCCTTCGGCTCGTTCAGCGCCAGGTCGGCCAGAACCTTGCGGTTCAGAGCGATACCCTTGGCATTGATCTTACCGATAAATTCCGAATAGGTCATACCGTGCATGCGGACGGCGGCGTTGATACGCGTGATCCACAGCGAACGATACGTTCTCTTCTTCAATCTGCGGTGTGCATAAGCATACTGCAAACCCTTCTCGACAGTGTTCTTCGCAACTGTCCATACGTTTCCCCTTGAACCAAAGTTACCCTTGGCAAGCTTCAAAACCTTTTTTCTTCTTGCGCGTGACGCAACAGCGTTAACTGAACGTGGCATAAATTCTAAGTTTTTGACAGAGTTGATAGCGGCATGTTTCTCTCATGCTCTTCGGGGCTATGTCACTCCATTGTTAATAAAATAAACGATCGGCGAATCCGCAGTCAGGCAATACTACTTGACCAGCAGGTTCTTGATCTTGGCCTCGTCGGCCGACGAAACGATACCCGAGTAGCACAGGTTACGTTTACGCTTGTTAGTCTTTTTGGTCAGGATGTGACTGTGATAAGCGTGCTTACGCTTGATCTTTCCTGTGCCGGTGAAAGAAAAACGCTTCTTTGCAGCGGCATTTGTTTTCATCTTTGGCATTTTCGTAAAAGTTAAATTAGTTAAACATAGCCTGCAAAGGTAACAATAAATCCGTAATTAGCAACCCCTGCATGGCTATTTTTCAGAATAAACCGACGATGCGCCGACTCAGCCGGAATACACAGCCGAAACTCTATCGAAAAAAAGATTCTCCGGAGCGACTTTTCGCATCCGGAGAATAAGACGTTTTCTTTAAGCCGGGGCAAAGCCGTACTTGTCGGGCTCGCCGAGGCTAAGAAAAGGTCGAAAGGATCTGAACGATCCGGCGCCGCAGCGCCGTCTTCGCGTAAAGTGTTACTCTGCCAGAGGAGTCACGCTTACATAAGACTTGCCCGACGACTTCTTGCAGAACTCGACGGTGCCGTCGACCAATGCGAAAAGCGTGTGGTCCTTGCCTATGCCTACATTCTCACCGGGGTTGTGTACCGTGCCTCGCTGACGAACGATGATGTTACCCGCCTTAGCGAACTGACCACCGAAAAGCTTTACACCGAGTCGCTTGCTCTCCGACTCACGGCCGTTCTTCGAACTACCTACACCTTTTTTGTGTGCCATGTTTCTCTACGTTTTTAAGGGTTACGCAACAATTTCCTCAACGAGAACCTGCGACAGATACTGACGGTGACCGTTGCACTTCTGATAGCCCGTTCTACGTTTTTTCTTGAAGACCAGAACCTTGTCATCCTTGACATGTTTCAGGATCTTGCACTTTACCGAGGCGCCTTCTACAACAGGTGCGCCCACCTTAACCTGACCGTCGTTGTCTACGAGCAGGACACGATCGAAACTCAAAGACGAATCTACTTCGCCTTGGAGACGGTGAACATAGAGTTTCCGACCTTTTTCAGCTTTGAACTGCTGACCTGCAATCTCTACTATTACGTACATTAATATAAAATTGAATGTTTAGCGTGCAAATATACTCAATTTTACTTTACCGGCAATACCCCTCCCGCTTTTTTTTAGCTTTTTGATCCGTGGCACGCTTTTGGCGGCTCGGAGGCGACAAGCGTTTTGTCGATACGTTATGTCCAGAATATTGATTTTCACCTCCGATATGTCGACCTGCAACATAGTAGCTTCGGCCGTGGCCGATCTCGCCGACGAGACGGTGCGCACGACGTCCATGCAGGGGGTAATGCAGCATGTCGAAAACGAGGATTTTTCGCTCATCATCATGGCCTCGACACGCTCTCTGGCCACCGAGAGCCGCCTCGACCGTACGATCGGCCATCTGCACAGATGCGGCATCCCAGTATTCCTTATACTCGCCCGGCTCTCCGAGCAGCGCGCGACGCGTCTACTGCAATGCGGCGTAGACCAGTGCATGACATTTCCGATCAATCTCCACCGCCTGCGCCGCAAGGTGCACGAGCAGATAACGGGCGGCAACAAGGCCGGACGACGATGAACACCGCCGTGGAGACATACGCGATCGTGACAATACTGCTCGCGCTCTCTATCGGAGCTCTGCTCGTCGACCGCTCGATGCGGGCTTTTCGCAGCCGGCGCTGGCACTGCGTCCACGAGCCCGTGGCATTGCGCATCGTCATGCGCACGCTGACCTCCCCCCGCCTGCGCAACATCGCCGTGCGCATTCCGCGCATGCCGCGCCGTCGCCTCTGCGACACGCTTCTCAGCCTGAGCCTCACGACATACAACATCGACCGCCGCGCCATGTCGGCGCTGACCGACGCATACGGCTCGGAGCGCATCATAGGCCGCTTGTCGCCCTTCACGACGGGCTACCGCCGCGCCGAGAGGCTGCTGATGCTGGCCTCGATGCCCACCGGACGCCGCATACCCGTGCACAGGCTCAGACACTGGTCGGCGGCCTCGCGATACATTCACTTCTACACGCTCATGGCCGACATGGCGCGCACGCCCGTACTGGCCGAATACCTCATCGAGACGTGCGACATACGCCTCTCGCCCTCGGAGATATCGCAGATCACGGCGATGCTGCACCGCGGGTCGATCACGCTCGACTACCGCCGTCTGCTGCGCTCTTCCGACCGCAATCTGCGCATGACCGGCATAGCCATAGTCCGCCACTTCTCCATAGAGGAGGCCTGCGACATGCTCCACGATATAGCCGCAAGCGACCCCGACGCCGAGATATGCCGCGAGGCGCTGATAACGCTCTGCGCGGCAGGCTGCACGATCGACCCGTCGCTCATGGCCGAACATATCGGAGGCATGGATGCGGCCATACGCCGCAGCATATGCCGCCACGCCATACTCAACGGCTACCCTCCCGCCGCCTTCGCCCCGCTGTTCGGCGACCACGGCGACGACCGTCTTGCCGCACTGGCCGAATCGAACAAATATACCATAGCATGAATACCTTCCAAGCGGCCGCACTGGCGGCCATGACCCTGACATCCGCCGCCGCGCTCCGCAGCGCGTGGCGCAGCCGTCGCTGGGCCGACAAACGCAGGCTGATAGCCGCCGTCTCCGCGATGCGGTGCGACAGCGTAGGCAACATCGGCATAAGCATCATTTGCAGCGGCGTGGACTGCATGGCGCAGATCGAGAATCTCGCCTCGCCCGAGTACGAAAACTTCGAAGTCGTCCTGTGTCTGGACTCCGACACCTCCCTCAGACGCATGCGCAATATCATCGACCGCTATGCGCTGTTCAGGGTAGCCCTGCCCTCGCGGAGCGAGCTGCCGGTGGTCGGCGTCCGCGCCATATATCGCTCACGTCGCGGCGCCATACGCCGCATGACACTGATCGACAAGCGCTTCACCTCGCACGAGGACGCGCTCGACGCCGCGGTCAATGTCGCTTCGTTCGACTATGTAATGGCCGTCGGCCGCAACGAATATCTCTATCCCGACTCCATAGACATGCTCGCTGCGCAGATCGGCGAGCACGAAGCCTGCTCGGTCGACATGCTCGAATGCACGACATCGGGCGGACGGTTGTTTCTTCGCGACGCGATCGTGTCGCTGGGCGGATACGCCTCACTGCGCTACATGCGTCCCCGGCGCATAAAGCGCGTAATCAACCGCATACCCGACCGTTACCGCATTGCCGGCCGGTCGGCCGCCATAAGGCGCGCCATCGCGGCAATAACCGCCGTCGTCGCATCGTTAGTATTATTGGTGCTGTCGGGCTTCGAGCCGCTCGCCGCAGCGCTGACGGCCACCGTGCTGCTCACGGTCGTATGCCGCGCCTATGCGCGCAAATGCCGCGAGCTGACGGTATGACCCCATTGCAGAGGACAATGGAATACGGAGTAAATTTCAATGTGAAAAATTTCACAGTATCGAAATAAGTTATTAACTTTACGAAAGAATAACAAGGATGAATCCAAAAACATCGATCCTGATGATAGACAAGACTATAAGAGAGTATCTTTTGCCCAAGTCGTTCAACGCCGCGGTGCGTGCCGGCGCAGCGATAATGAAGATATACAAAAACAGCGACGACTACGACATATCGCTCAAAAGCGACAAGACGCCGATAACGATCGCCGACAGGCTGGCGCACAAGACGATCAAGGAGTATCTGGGCAGCACGCGCATCCCGATACTGAGCGAGGAGGGGCGCGAGATGCTCTACGACGAACGCCGCAACTGGGAGCTCTTCTGGCTCGTCGACCCGCTCGACGGCACGGTCGAGTTCATCAAGGGCAACAACCAGTTTACGGTCAACATCGCCCTTATGGAGAACAACGAGTGCATCGGCTCGGTAATATATGTCCCATACCACAAGAAGATGTACGTGGCCGAGCGCGGCACCGGATCATTCATCATGGATGATGTCTCTCCCGATGCCGATGCCGAATATACATACTCGCAGATCTACGACCGTCTGCGTCGTCTGCCGCTGTCGCAGCCCTCGCGCGACGAGTTCCGCGTAGCCGTATCGCGCTCGCACCAGACACCCGAGACGCATGCGCATATCGACACTCTGCGCGCCGACCACCCCAATCTGACGATCGTCGAGCAAGGCAGCTCCTACAAGTTCTGCCTGCTGGCCGAAGGCGAGGTCGACTACTATATCCGCACCACGCAAACCTACGAGTGGGACACGGCCGCCGGCGAGTTGATACTATCCGAGGCTGGCGGGACGACGCACTCCTACCCCGAGTCCGAGACGCTGAGATACAACAAGGAGGATCTGCACAACCCGTGGTTCGTATGCCGCGGCTGCCGCCGCGACCGATAGACCGCCGCTCTGCAAGCAGAACGTCATACCCTGCCGCGCCGCCGCATGCCGACGGCGCGGCATGCTCTTATCGTCGCACTCCCCCGCGCAGCGCACAATCGTGCCGCAGCTATTGCATATTTATCCCGAAAACGCTATCTTTGAAAGATAAAATCCGGTTACCGCAGATATTCCGAACAGACGCCCATGCAACAGCTCACGCACATACTTGCCTGGCGACACCGCACGCAGCGCAATCCGCTACGGCAGCCGTGCCGCGAGGCGGATACGTCAGTCCGCGATATGTCCGGATGCCGTCGGCGACCGAATACAACGACATGCACATATCGATAGCCAAGTATTCAACCAGATAAATCGACATTACAATGAACATTGATCTTATCCGCAAGAGATTCGCCGACCGCTTCGGAGGCGAAGGCGAGCTCTACACCTCGCCCGGCCGCATCAACCTTATCGGCGAGCACACCGACTACAACGGAGGCTTCGTCTTCCCCGGCGCCATAGACAAGGGCATGGTGGCCGAGATACGCCCCAACGGCACCGACCGCGTAAGGGCCGTCGCGGTCGATCTCGACGACTATGCCGAGTTCGGACTCGGCGAGCAGGATGCACCCTCGCAGGGCTGGGCACGCTATATATTCGGCGTATGCCGCGAGATACAGAAACGCGGCGGCCGCATCGCCGGTTTCGATGCGGCATTCTCGGGCGATGTGCCGCTGGGCGCCGGCATGTCGTCGTCGGCAGCGCTCGAATCGACATTCGCCAATGCACTCGACGAGCTCTTCTCGCTGGGCATCGACCGCTTCGAGCTGGCGCGCATAGGCCAGGCGACCGAACACAACTACTGCGGCGTCAACTGCGGCATAATGGATCAGTTCGCCTCGGTATTCGGCAAGGCCGGACACCTGATGCGTCTCGACTGCCGCTCTATGGAGTTCCGCTACTTCCCGTTCGACCCCGAGGCGCACGGCTACCGTCTGGTGCTGGTCGACTCGGCCGTCAAGCACGAGCTGGTCGACTCGCCCTACAACAAACGCCGCGAGTCGTGCGAACGCGTCGTGGAGGTCATCCGCAGGCGCCACCCCGAGGTCTGCTATCTGCGCGATGCCGACATGGATATGCTCCGTGAGGCGGCACCCGACATCTCGGAGGAGGACATGCGGCGCGCACGCTTCGTCATAGGAGAGACGCAGCGCGTACTCGACGTTTGCGACGCACTCGAAAGGGGCGACTACGCGACCGTCGGCGAGCGCATGTACCAGACCCACGAGGGTCTGTCGAAGGACTACGAGGTCAGCTGCGAGGAGCTCGACCACCTCAACGACATAGCGCGCCGGTGCGGCGTCACGGGCTCGCGCATTATGGGCGGCGGCTTCGGCGGCTGCACGATCAATCTCGTCAAAAAGGAGCTGTACGACGACTTCGTATCGACGGCCAAGCGCCAGTTCGCCGAGCGCTGGGGACACGAACCGAAGATATACGACGTTGTGATCTCCGACGGCGCGAGAAAGTTGGCATAAGCATACATCCCTAATGCAGAAGCTCCGCAACCTGCCGGCTGCGGAGCTTCTCATATCATGACCCGTTCTATGCGGGATCAGCACTTATTCAACTGCGGACGCTCCTCCCTTACATGCTTGTACTTGAACAGCAGGGCAAACGCAACGGCCACCACCAGAGCATACGCCGCGAAGATGAACCATGTCGTCTGCCAGCCGTTCTCGAACTCGGGACGCGACAGCAGATAACCGCCGTTCCAGTCGCAGTGCTTCATGACGATCTTGCCTGCGATCCATGTTCCGACCGATGCGCCGATACCGTTGGTCATCAACATGAACAGACCCTGAGCGCTGCTCTGCATCGACTTGGGCGCCTCCTGCTGCGTGAACATGGCACCCGACACGTTGAAGAAGTCGAACGCCACGCCGTATACTATGCACGAGAGGAACAACGCCGCAATGCCCATCGCGCTCTCGGTCGTACCGACGCCGAACAGACCGAAGCGCAGCACCCATGCCAGCATCGCTATAAGCATTACCTTCTTGATTCCGAATCGTATGAGGAAATACGATGTCAGCAGAATGCAGAACGCCTCCGATATCTGCGAAACGGATACCAGCATCGTCGGATTCTCGGCAAACCAGCTATCCGACGTAGCGGCGAAGCTGTTGATATAGGGCGTCGCATAGCCGTTGGTAATCTGCAACGAGACGCCCAACAGCATCGAGAATATGAAGAACATCGCCATTTTGCGCTGCTTGAACAGCACGAACGCATCCAGTCCCAGACGCTGCACCAGCGTCTTCGACCGCTTGTCGGCCGAGCAGTCGAGCGGACACTCGGGCAGCGTGAAGCAGTAGGCGCCGAGCAGAAGTCCCAGCACGCCGCATACGACCAGCTGCATGTAAGTGAACTGGGCGTTGCCCGTAAGGCCGAACGCCGGCTCCGACGAGCCGAGTCCGAACGAGAAGCTGTTGACGGCCCACATAGCCGCGATGAAGCCCACCGTGCCGCAGGTGCGGATCGGCGGAAACGCCTTCACGAAGTCGCGGCCGCTGCGCGACAGCGTGGTAAATGCCACCGTGTTCGACAGTGCGATAGTCGGCATGTAGAACGCGACGCTCAGCACATAGGGGATGAACACAGGCCATATATCGCCGCGGAAGCCCTCGACGGCAGCGTTGGCCGCCGCGACGTCGGCAGCACGATAGCCGAAGTACGCCGCAACGAGCATGAAGCCCGCAGCGAGAAGGTGCGAGATACCCAACAGCCGCTGGGGCTGGATGAATTTGTCGGCCAGCGCACCCATGACGGCAGGCATGAAGATCGACACTACGCCCTGTGCTATATAGAACCAAGGTACGTAATCGCCCAATCCCGCCTTGCCGAGAAACTGACCGATACATGTCAGATATGCGCCCCAGATCGCGAATTGCAGAAAGTTCATCACAATCAGACGCGCCTTGATGTTGTTCATAAATATAAGGTTTAACGGTTAATAATTCGTATTATCGAATAAATTTCTAACAAAGGTAAAAAATTTTTCAGAAAATCCTTTGCAGTTAAAAAATAAAATTCTACTTTTGCATCGTCAAACAGAAAGCAATTGGGCTATGGTGTAATGGTAACACTACAGATTCTGGTCCTGTCATTCTTGGTTCGAATCCAGGTAGCCCAACAAAGCGAGATCGGCAAATGCCGGTCTCGTCTCTTTTTATGCTTACGGGAGCGGCGCCGACAGCCCTCCGCAAAAGACGGCATCCCCATACAGGACTCGAAAAATCCTGCATGGGGATGCCGCATTTCCGTGCTGCCCTGTCTAACGGGGCAGAGCGTCGATCACATTGCAAAGGCGTTCGAACACCTCGTCCATCGTTCCGTGGCCGTTCACGCCGGCATACTTGCCTCTCTGCGAATAGTACTCGGCGACCACCTCGGTCTGCGAACGGTAGACATCGATACGGTTGCGTATGACCTCCTCCGAGGCATCGTCGGCACGTCCCGAATCCTTGCCGCGCAACAGTATGCGGTCGACCAGTTCCTGCTCGGGTACGTCCATATATATCATCGTGTCGACCGCAAGCCCCATTCGGTCGAGCATTATATCGAAGGCCTCGGCCTGCGCCGTGGTGCGCGGGAATCCGTCGAAGATCGAACCCTCGCCCCTGTGCGACTCCATATAATCGCGGATCATGCCCACGACGATATCGTCGGGCGCCAGCTCTCCGCGCGAGATATAACCCTCCATGCTGCGACCCAGTTCCGTCTTACGAGCGATCTCCGAGCGTATGACCTCGCCCGTCGAGATGTGATTGAGACCGTAATGCTCGGCCAGACGTTTCGCCTGCGTGCCCTTGCCGCAACCCGGGGCACCGAACAGAATGATGTTTAACATGTTTTTTCAATATTATTTACTATCGCACCGCAAAGCGGTCGAAAAAAACACTTCCGCAAATTTAACTTTTTTTTTGCAACTCGCCAACAAAAACCTAATTTTGTAAAAATTTTGATAATCATGGCGACAAAACAACCTACACGCATCGAATCGCTCGGCGAATTCGGCCTCATCGACCGTCTTATATCCGGCATCGAGGCGCACGACCCCACGACGCTTACCGGCGCAGGCGACGATGCTGCCGTTATAGACTGCGGCAACGGCCGCGTTATGGTCGTCTCGACCGACATGCTGGTCGAGGGCATCGACTTCGACCTGACATATTTTCCGCTCAAACATCTGGGATACAAGGTAGTAACGCGCGGCATCAGCGACATCATAGCGATGAACGCACGCCCGTCGCAGATCCTGCTCTCGCTCGGCGTATCGTCCAAAATATCGGTCGAGGCGCTCGAAGAGCTTTACGAGGGTGCACGCGCGGCCTGCGACAGGTTCGGCATCGACATCGCCGGCGGCGACACGACGGCCTCGATGAACGGTCTGGTAATAAACATCACGGCATTGGGACAGGCCGAGCGCGACCGGCTGGTATACCGCAGCGGAGCTTCGCAGCACGACCTGATCTGCATAAGCGGCAACATGGGCGCCGCCTACATGGGGCTGCATCTGCTCGAACGCGAGAAGCGCGTGCTGAACGACATCGACAACCCCGAACCGCAGTTCGAGGGCTACGAATATCTGCTCGAAAAGTATCTCAAACCGCAGCCGCGCATCGACATCGTGGAGGCTCTGGCCGAGGAGGGCATCCGCCCCACCTCGATGATCGACCTCTCGGACGGACTTGCCAGCGACCTGATACAGATCTGCCGCAGCTCGCGGTGCGGTGCCCGCATATATCTCGAACGCATACCCATTGCACGTCAGACCACCGCTCTGGCCGAACAGATGCACATCGATCCCGTCGTGGCGGCGCTCAACGGCGGCGAGGACCACGAGCTGCTCTTTACCGTACCGCTCGCGATGCAGGAGAAGATCATGCGTCTGGGGCTGGTCGACGTCATCGGCCATATAACCGCAGAGGAGAGCGGCGTATGTCTGGTAACGCCCGACGGCGAGAACATAGCTCTGCGCGCTCCGGCGTTCGACCGCCGGTAGAGAAAGCGTAATCGCAGCGAGTGCCGCCCCCGAACGGAGGCGGCACTCGTCGCAAATGTACTTCTACGATATCCTATACGCACCCGGCTCGAAAAAGCGGCTAAAAGAAGATTCCGAACGACAGGCTCCACAGCATGTTGCGGCGGATACTCATGCTCCTCACGGCATCGCCTATGCGGAAGAGCGCATGGCGCGACCCCGTAGCTGAGCGCAGACGCGCCTCGACGAACATATTCGAGAAATGGACGCTCGCACCGCCCACTATCGCCACATCGGGCATGTCGTAGTCGACGCCCAGACGCGAGGCATCCGAATTGCCCGTCCAGTCGCCTATGACGAACGAGGCTCCGGCGAACAACCGCGCAGCGCCAAGCTGCACGCCCAGCTCCAACGGCAGATTGAGACGCCGCGACTGTATGCTGATGCTGCGCGCCGAGGTCATACGGTCGATCCGATAGGCGTTCACGCCGCAGGCATACTCGATCTCGGCCTGCAAATGGAGGTGTCGCGTAAGGTTGGTACGCGCCATGAAGGCGAACTGATAGCCCGCCTTGATACGCCCAGACGATACGACGGCATCCGCCAGCGCAAAGCGCTCGACCGACACGTCGGAGATATTCACGCCGCCGCGCAAACCCACATGCAACAGCTGTGCACGCGCCGCAAGGGGCATGCACGCCGCAATCAAGACCATACACAAAAACCTTCTCATAACCTTTATCCTTTCAATATGCCGAGCCGCTACATAAGCGGCGAGAGCAGGCGTGCCAGACGCGCCGCAGTGCCGCAGCGCCACCTGCCCGATTCCGTATCCTCGGCCGTTACCCTCCGGCAGCGCGACATCATGGCCGCGACCGACTCCGCGTATCTCTGCGCCGTCGGGCAGTCGTCGATAACCAGCATCAGCTCGCGATTGTAATCCATGCTTCTGTAATCGAGATTCATGCTGCCTATCAACACGCGGCACGAATCTATGACTATCAGCTTCGAGTGCAGAAACCCCTCGTCGTAGATTACCACGTCGATGCCCATTTCGACGCACTCCGCGACATAGCTTCGTGCGGCCATGCAGACGATCGACGAGTCGCACCTCGACGGCAGCATCAGCACCACCCGCACACCCGAGGCCGAGGCCCGCCGCAGCGAATCGAGCAGCCACTGCGGCGGCAGGAAATAGGGCGTCACGATATGGATCGTCCGCTGCGCCTGGGCCATGGCCGCCGCTATGGCGTCGGCTATGGTAGTGCGCGAGATCCCGTGCTCCGACCATGCCGCCTGCACCGCAGCCCTGCCCGGCAGAGGCATGCGCAGCCCCCTAAGCGACGGCACGGCCGCTTCGATAGGCTCGCCGCCCGAGCGCACCCAGTCGCTTGTAAAGAGCCGTTCCAGATCGGCCACTGCTCCGCCCGTAAGGCGCACCTGCTCGTCGTACCAGCGCCCCAGCGTATCGCCGTCGAGATAACGGCTGGCGATGTTTATGCCGCCGACATGCGCCGTTCGGGAGTCGACGATTACCATTTTGCGATGGTTGCGACAGTGCGTAGCCCACCTGAAATAGGGAAACACGATCGGCGAATCGAACCTTATGCGCACGCCGTCGCGAGAGAGCGAGCGCACGAGCGACCGCGGCAGACGCCGCGAGCCGTATGCGTCGCACAATACCCTGACCGATACCCCCGCCCTCGCCTTGCGCCTCAGCAGCGACAGTATGGCCATGCCCAGCCTGTCGCACGTCAATATATAATACTCGACATGTATGGTCGACCGCGCACGCTGCATGTCGCTTATCATCGACGAAAAGGCAGCCGAGACGGTCGGGGATACCTCTACCCTATTGCCCTGCACGCAGCGTGTCGAGCAGCCGGCCGCCACGATGCTCTCGACGGCCGACGACAAGCGTTCGCCTGGCACCCGGCGAACGCGCCGCCCTGCGAGCATGACGAACATCGCACCGGCCAGCGGAGGCAGCAGCACGGCGGCCATCATCCATGCCGCCTGAATGCGCGGATCGCCGCCGCGCACTACTACGGCTCGCCACAGCACCGCGACCCATAAAACATATATCGTCCAGAAAAACAACATCGAACCGGAAAGCAAACATCTGCGCCGCCGCACTCGTCAAGCAAAGTCGACCGGCGCACTACGGTGCGGCACACTTTGTGCCAAAAAAATTTGGCAGATCGAAATATTGCCCGTATCTTTGTATACGTTATTAGGGTTCTGATCTGGTAAAGGTCGGGATTCTTTATTATTTTGTGTGAAATTCAAAAAACGAGAATACTATGGAAAAAGAGATTATCTACCTGACTGCCGACGGCATGAAGAAGCTCAAAGAGGAGCTCGACCACATGCGTTCGGTCGAGCGTCCAGCCATATCGGCCGCCATTGCCGAGGCGCGCGACAAGGGCGACCTGTCGGAGAATGCCGAGTACGACGCCGCACGCGAGGCGCAAGGCATGTTGGAGATGCGCATCGCCCAAATGGAGCATACGCTCTCGAAGGCGAGAATCATCGACGAGTCTAAGATCGACACCAGCAAGGTGCAGATCCTCAGCCGCGTCAAGCTGCTCAACCACAACGTCAACAAAGAGGTGGAGTACACGATCGTATCCGAGAACGAGGCAAACCTGCGCGAGGGCAAGCTGGCCATAGGCACGCCGATAGCCAAGGCGCTGCTCGGCCGCAAGGTCGGCGACACGGTAGAGGTATCGGTTCCGGCGGGCACGCTCAAACTCGAAATCCTCAACATCTCGATCTGATACGTCGCCGCAGCGCAAGGCAGGCACGGCGGCATGCCGCAACGCGCAGCCTCACTCCGCAGCGGCATCTGATCCCGACAAAACAATCGCCCCGGCTTCGATCGTCGAAGCCGGGGCGATACCGTTACCGCACAGCGACAGGCGGCACCGCTTCGGGTGCGGATCAATTCCTGCCGAGATCCCCGAACGGTTCGGCCTGACGCGTGGTCATATCGCCCGTTATACGTAGTGCATCCGCTTTGAGCTCTACCGACACGGCTGCGTTATCTGCCGCACCTTCATCCGACGACAAGGCCGGCTTGACGACACCGAAAAGCAGCCATGCCACGGCGAACGTGGCCACGATATTGAAGCACTGCGCGCCGAGGAAAGCGTAGAGGGCGTTGCGGTTCTCCTTCGATACGATATCCTTCAACCGCGTGTCGAGACCTATACATACGAAGGCAAGCGAGAAGAAGAACGTAGAGAATGTCTTTGCCAGCGACGTCTCGGCCAGCTTCGACTCGGCGGCATCGGGGAAGATGCCGTTCGACTGGCAGAGGCTGAATACGAGCGATGCCGCCACGAAGCCCAGAATGAACTTCGGGAACTTCTCCCAGACGATGCCCAGCGACGGACGGCGCGACTCCCCGCCCTCGCCCTTGGTCGAGAGGTAGAGCGCGATGAAGAACGCCACAACGCCGATCAAGACGTTCTGCGTAGCCTTCACGATGACGGCCGTCTTATTGGCCAGATCGCCATGAGCGCTGAAAGCCATCTCCGACGAGGCGGCCACACCGCTGGTGGTATCGATCGTACCGCCGATCCATGCACCGGCTATCTCCTGCTGCACGACGGGATCGGACGTTATGAGAGGGATGACCGTCTCGGCAAGCCACGGCATAAGATAGATCATCGGCACGACGATGATCAGAACGACCGAGACTATATACGACAACTTGCGGTCGTCGGTACCTGCAACACGCGCAGCCGTGATACAAGCCGACACGCCGCATATAGACACGCCGCTCGAAAGCGTCATCGCCGTCGCACGGTCGACCTTCAACCTGCGCGCAATGAAATAGGCGAAGAACCACACTATGCAGACCACGATCAACGCCTGCACCAGACCGACGCTGCCCGACTTCATCACGTCGCGGAACAGAATCGTCGCGCCGAGGCACACCACGCCTATCTTGATGAAGAACTCGCCCTGAATCGCCGGCTTCAACCACTCGGGTATACGGAAGCAGTTGCGGATGATAAGGCCGAATATGACCGAGAAGAAGACGGCCTCGAAACCGTAGTACTTGATCGTATCGATCTTGGCCACCCACTGCGCCAGCAGCGCCACGGCGAAGACCGCCACGAACGACACCAGAAGGCCTCTGAGCGGACGTCCCAACAGCTTGTTTCCTACGAAGAGTATCGCCAGAGCTATGGCGAACAACACGCCTATGTTGCCCCAGGCCCCGAGAGTGGAGAGCGTAGAGGGCACCGAGGGACCTCCGCCCGGCAGAGCGCAGGCAAAGGCGGCCAGCAAGAGAAGCGGAATGCTCACGATGACGACCACCCAGTCCTCGACAAGTAGTTTTTTGAAGAAGTTTCCCATAAATTCGAATTTGTAACTCTATCGGTTTAGAATATTCCCGACAGCATGAAGTTGATGCCGCTGATGTTATGGCGGCTCTCATCGCTGTAAACGGCATAGGTATAGTTGAGCTGCATGCGCAGATACTTCAACGGTCGATAGTCCACGCCTACGGCATAGTTCGTCTGGCGGTATCCGTGCACGGCCTTGTTCTCGTCGAAGAACTCCCAGCGCGCCAGCGCCACGAAAGGAGCGTCGAACTTGTATCCGGCCGTTACATAGGCACCGTGAGAGTCGATGCCGGCCGTGCGGCCGACGACATACTCCGAACGCGCCACGAAGCGCGGACAGTCGTACTCGGCACCCACACCCCAGCGCGACGCCTCGGCATAGGGGTTATCGCCTATGGGCACCTCGCTCCACATGTACGAGCCCGAGACCAGGAGATTCTTTATCGGGCGCAGCATTACGCGGCCTATAAGATCTTTGGATTTGTTGTCGTCGAGCTTGTTGATGCCCGAACCGTTCATCACGGCTACGCTGTAATTGAGTATGTGGTAGCCCTCCTGCTCGAAGAACGATCCGTAGAGCTGCGCTCCGATGTCGCGACCCGTCGACGAGATGCCGCACACATCGTCCATGCGCACCAGCTTGCGCAGCGCCAGCGGGTACTCGATGAACTCGGCACGCAGCGGCGCATACTCGGTATTCTCGATCGAAAACGGTATCTTGAACTGACCCAACTGGGCATTGACCTGCGCCATAGGCTTGAATCTGACGTATGCGTCGACGACCTTGGGCGAAGCGAACTCGATCTGCAAGCAGTAGTCGAGCTTGTCGCGCCACAAATCGCCGTCGACCTTGAAGCGCGCACGTTTCAGAAAGAAGGTCGAGGCCGTATCCTCGGTCCACTCGTAGCCGACCTGTACGTACCCTGAAATTCTCAAATGCTCGTCGAAGAAAGACTTCGCACCGCCGTCGGCCTTGCCGCGGCTCTCGGCCAAATCGGTCTCCAAAGAGGCTATACGGGCGTTGAGCGATTCGATCTGAGCCTGCAACGACTCGGGCTGCTGGGCATTGACGCCTGTGAGGGCGGCTGCCGACAGCGCGGCCGCGATACATAGATGTTTGATCTTCATTGTATAAGTCTGTTTATTTAATAATCGGTGACAAAGGTGTATAATTTTATCCGTTTTTCAGATAGTATTTATACCTATTTTCGCGTCATGCAGCCGCATGCGGCCTCGACACGCGCCCGAGTGCCGACACGGCCGCCGCGAGCCGAGCGGCATACCGGCCGGCACACGAACCGAACAGCGGCGGACAGCCTAAGCGATCCGCCGCATGTTCATCCGTTCAGAGCACCGCACGGCACCGAAATGCCGGCCGCAGCCCGTCAATCCTCGTCCGTATCGGTGTATGCCTTCAACAGCTTGTCCTGAACGTCGGCCGGCACCTGCTCGTAAGATGCGAACTGCATCGTGTAGGTCGCAGCACCCGACGTGAGCGACGAGAGCGATGTCGAGTAACGGTACAGCTCGGCCAGAGGCACGCGCGCATTGAGGCGGTCGAATCCCTTGTCCGACTCCATGCCCATAATCATGGCACGACGGTTCTGCAAGTCGCTCATTACCGAGCCCATGTATTCGCTGGGCGTAAGCACCTCGACATTGTAGATCGGCTCCATGATCTTGGGTCCTGCGTTGCGGAACGCCTCCTTGAACGCGTTGCGCGCAGCCAGCTTGAACGAGATCTCGTTCGAATCCACCGGGTGCATCTTACCGTCGTAGATCACTACGCGGATGTCGCGCGCATACGATCCCGTAAGCGGGCCTTCGTCCATCTTCTCCATGATACCCTTCAATATCGCCGGCATGAAGCGGGCATCGATGGCGCCTCCGACGATAGAGTTGTAATACTGCAACTTACCGCCCCACGGCAGGTCGTACTCCTCCTTGCCCTTGATATTCACCGTGATATCCTTGCCGTTGACCTTGTACTTCGTCGGCTCGGGCATGCCCTCGTAATAGGGCTCGATGACCATGTGCACCTCGCCGAACTGTCCCGAACCGCCCGACTGCTTCTTGTGACGGTAGTCGGCCTGCGCGACCTTGGTAATGGTCTCCCTGTACGGAATCTTCGGCGCGAAGAACTCCATCTCCATTTTGTTCTCTGTCGAAAGACGATATTTCAGGATGTTGAGATGATGCTCGCCCTGTCCTTGTATAATAGTCTGTTTCAGCTCTTTCGAGTACTCGACCAGGATAGTCGGATCCTCGTACTTGGCATCGTTGAGCAGCTTGCCCAGCTTCTCTTCGTCGTTCTGCTCCTTGGCCTTGACCGCCGCTCTGTAACGCGGCTCGGGGAATACGATCGGCTCGACGCTAACGGGGGTCGACGGCGAGGCGAGCGTGTCGTTGGTGCGCGAACCCTTCAACTTGACGGTGCAGCCGATATCGCCGGCCGACAGCTCGCCGACCTTGATGCGGTTCTTGCCGGCAACGGCGAAGAGCTGCGACAGCTTCTCCTTGTTGCCCGTGCGGCTGTTGACCAGCTCCATGCCCTCGGTCACCTTGCCGCGCACAACGCGGAAATAGGTAATCTCGCCGATATGCTGTTCGAGCTGGCTCTTGAATATGAACAGCGCCGTCGGAGCATCGGCCTCGGGATGCAGCTCCTCGCCCTCGGTGGTAAGGAATGCCGGAGCCTTCAGCGGGCCCGGAGCCACGTTTATGATGAACTCCATAAGACGCTTGGTGCCGATGTCGCGCTTGCCGCTGGTGCAGAAGATCGGCATCACGTCGCGCTTCGACACGCCGAGTTTCAGACCCGAACGTATGTCGTCCTGCGTCAGCGCACCCTTCTCGAAGTAGAGCTCCATAAGTGCGTCGTCGTACACGGCGGCCGCCTCGGCAAGCTCCTGATTGAGCGCTGCGGCGCGCTCCTGCTCCTCGGCCGGTATTTCCAGCTCCTCGCGCGTGCCGTTATCGTCCTTGAAGCGGTACATCTTCATCATCAGCACGTCGATGAACGAGTCGAAGCCCGCACCCTGATTCACGGGATACTGCACGATGACGGGCTTCACGGGCGAATTGGCCGCGATGCCCTCGACGGCAGCCTCGAAATTGGCCTTGTCGCCGTCGAGCTGGTTCACCACGCCGATAAGCGGTTTGTTGAGTATGCGGGCGTAACGCGACTGCAACTCGCTGCCCACCTCCCAGCCGTTCTGGGCGTTGAGCACCATGACGCCCACGTCGCCCACCTTGAAGGCCGAGAAGAGGTTACCGCAGAAATCGTCCGATCCGGGACAGTCTATTATATTTAGTTTGCGCTCCTTGAACTCCGTAAAGAGGATCGTCGAGTAGATCGACCGCTTGTATTCGTGCTCGATGTCGGTGTTGTCCGAAAGAGTATTGTTCGTCTCTATGCTTCCCCTGCGGTCTATTACCTTTCCCTCGAAAGCCATTGCTTCGGCAAGAGTGGTTTTACCGGCGCCGGGGGCACCCACAAGAACGATGTTCTTAATCTCTTTTGCTGAATAATTTTTCATACTATCAGAAGTTTTAAGTTTTTAACTTTCGTGCATGATATACACACCGAACGTCGCATGGCAGAGCGCAATCCGCCCCGACGTTTACGGATTATAAAGTTATGCAAATTTTTTCTATTCGCCAAATATCGAGCCCCAAAATCCGTTGGCGCATCGTTTTTTACTATCTTCGCGACATGGAACGGCGATTTACGACATACGCGCAATATCTGCGCCGCGCGACGGGTCTGGAACGTGTGCAGAAAATATCGGTTGACGCGGGATTCACATGCCCCAACCGCGACGGCACGATCTCCACCCGCGGATGCGCCTTCTGCCGAAACGACGCCTTCACGCCGCGCTACTGCTCCGGCACGCGGGATATCCGGCGGCAGATCGACGAGGGCATAGCATTCCACGCGCGCCGCGGCCGCACGGCCGCCGGATACATCGCCTATCTGCAATCATACTCCAACACCTACGCACCGGCCGACGAGCTTGCGCGCATCTACGCCCGTGCGCTGAGCCACCCCTCGGTGGCGGGTCTTATTATCGGTACGCGCCCCGACACAATAGACGACGAGAAGCTCGATATGATCGCCGACCTGGCGAGGCACCGCTACGTAGCCATAGAGTACGGCATCGAGTCGACATGCGACGCCACGCTCGAAGCCTTAGGCCGCGGCCACGACTTCGCCGCCTCGCGCCGTGCCGTCGAGGCCGCGGCATCTCGCGGCATCGCCGTCGGCGGGCACTTCATCCTCGGCCTGCCCGGCGAGGACTCCGCATCGATCCTGCGCGGCACGGCCGACATAGCCCGCATGCCGCTGTCGAGCATCAAGCTCCACCGCCTGCAAATACTGCGTTCGACGCCGCTCGAAGCGCTGTGGCTCGCCGAGCCGCAGCGCTTCGTCTCGTGGACGGCGGAGCAATATATCGATCTCGTGGCAGACATCATACGCCGCCTGCCCGCGAACATCGCCATAGAGCGCATCATAAGCGAGGTGCCGCCGCACTACCTCGCCAACCGCTGCTGGCACGGTCTGCGCAGCGGTACGCTGTGGGCGATGCTCGACAGACGCATGCGACAGCTCGACGCACATCAGGGCGACATGCTCGGCTGAAAGCGGCCGGCTGCGAATAACATCTGCACAAGATTGCGGATAATTGCCCCATATTATATATATTTGTCGCAGAAAAACCGATAAGTATGGATACACTACGCAACATAAGAAACAATCCGAGCATAGCCCTGTTCCTGAGAATATGGTTCAAGCTCGCAGCCCTCACGCTCGGCGTAGGCACGCTGCTGCGCATCGTTCTGTTGTTCAACCCGCAGACCGTCGACACGGGATTCTCGCTCGGCGGCTGGATGCAGATATTCCTGCTGGGAGCACTCAACGACTTGTGCGTCATAACCATAGCCTACATATTCGTCTGGCTGTTCATGCTTCTGGCCACAGAGGCCAAGTACCGCCGGCCAGCCGGCTACATCATCTTCGGCCATCTGGTCGGACTGTTCTGCTACACGACATTCGCACACAACATCCTGCACGAGTACGGCAGCGTCGCGCCTCTTGCAGGGTCGATCCTTACCGCACTGCTGGCCGCAGTGTTCGGCGTCAAGCTCTTTTTCAAGCGCGTGCGCCGGCCGATGACCCTCTTCGGCTTCGGGCTGCTGCTGTCGATATACGTGTGCGTCATAGTCTTCAACGTCATCAGCGAATATATCTTCTGGGACGAGTTCGGCGTGCGCTACAACTTCATTGCCGTCGACTACCTGATCTACACCAACGAGGTCATAGGCAACATCATGGAGTCGTATCCGATAATACCGCTCGTAGGCATCATGCTCGCCATTACGGCAGCCGTGACATGGGCGCTGTTCCGCCGCGATATACCTCGAACCGACCTTATGGGGGAGGGCTGGCGCTGGAAGGCCGTCATCTCGCCCGTCTACCTTGTCGCAGCCGCCGCAGCCTTCGGCCTGCTTGTCTTCAACACGCGCTGGCAGCAGACGCCCAACGTCTATCTCAACGAGTTGCAGGCCAACGGAGTGTATAGGTTCTTCGACGCATTCTTCAAGAACCGTATCGATTACAGACAGTTCTACCCCACCCTCGACGACGACCAGGCGCGCCGCCGCATATTCGACGAGTACGGCTCCTCGGAGGGCAACATGCGCCGCATAGCCTCGAAGGGCAGCGAGCAGCGCCCCAACATAGTACTTATAACGCTCGAAAGCATGTCGGCGTCGTTCATGGAGCGTTACGGCAACGGCAACGGCCTTACCCCTGCGCTCGACTCTCTGAGCCGCCGCGCGATAGTCTTCGACAACATGTTCGCCACGGGCAACCGCACCGTGCGCGGGCTGGAAGCCGTCACGCTGTCGCTGCCCCCGTGCCCCGGACAGAGCGTCATCAAGCGCGAGCAGCACGCCGACATGAACTCCACCGGGCGCATGCTCAAACAACAGAAGGGATACTCCGTGACATACTTCTACGGCGGCATGAGCTACTTCGACAACATGAAGTCGTTCTTCGGCTCCAACCACTACGACATCATCGACAAGGAGAGCTACTCGCCCGACGAGATCACGTTCGCCAATATATGGGGCGTATGCGACGAGGATGCCTACGACAAGGTGTTGAAGACCCTGTCGGAGAAGGCCGCCGCCGATTCGCGCCCGTTCTTCGCGCATGTGATGAGCGTCAGCAACCACCGTCCCTACACCTACCCCGACGGACGCATCTCGATACCGCCCACAGAGAAGATACGCGAGGGCGGCGTCATGTACAGCGACTATGCCCTCGGGCGCTTCCTCGAAAAGGCGAGCCGCGAGGAGTGGTTCGACAATACGGTATTCGTCATCACGGCCGACCACTGTGCGTCGAGTGCCGGCAAGATCGAAATACCGCTCGAAAAATACCGCATACCGGCCATGATCTACTCCCCGTCGCGCTTCGCGCCGCAGGCCGTGGCAAAGGTCGCATCGCAGATCGACATCATGCCCACGCTGTTCGCACTTCTCGACATGGAATACGACTCGGCTTTCTATGGCCGCGACATCCTCGACGAGGAGTATCCCGAGCGCGCCTTCATCGCCACATATCAGGACTTGGGCTATCTGAAAAACGATACGCTGACCATAATGTCGCCGCGCAGCAGCAGCGCACGCCGCTCGCTCACGGACGGCGTCAAGCAATACGCCGTCGAGAAGATCTCCGACTCGGAGTACGACATGCAGCCCGTCGGCCGTATCGACGAGGATGCCGTTCGCGAAGCCGCCGCATACTACCAGACATCGTATCTCTGGAACTGATTGCTGCACGCCACGCCGGCTCTGCGCCCACTTACGCCAGCTCTGCGCTGCCGTCCGGCAGACGGCTCAGGCGCAACGACACACAGCATAGGCAGCCTGCCGGTCATCCACAGCCCGTTTGCGCGCAGGCAAACCGGCCGCAACATCCAAAAACGCATGCGTTGCACAAGGCGCACGCAACGCACGCAACGCACGCAACGCACGACGGGCTGCCGATAATTCGGCAGCCCGTCTTCTCATCGAGAGGATATGTCGTTACGACAGATTTAGCGTATTGGCGTTGTATAGATAACGCTTGATGCTGCGCTTGGGCGTCTTCTCGAACTCCTTGGGATAGATCACGATGTTGGCGATACGTTCGTAAGAGGCCACCTGCGAATTGAGCTGTTTGAGGTTGTCCTCCATGATCTTTGGCAGGTCGTCGACATCGACGCCCTCAATATTCGAGAGCTCGTAGTCGGGCACCACCAGAGCCGTCAGCTTGCCGTTGTTCTCCACCACCAGCGACTCCAACACCATATACATGTTGTTGAGCTTGTCCTCGATCTCCTCGGGATAGATATTCTGCCCCGAGCCCGAGAGTATCATCGTCTTGCAGCGGCCGCGGATGTAGAGCGTGCCGTCGGCGTCCATAGTGCACATGTCGCCCGTATGCAGCCAGCCGTCGGCCGTAAGCACGGCCTTGGTCGCCTTATCGTTCTTGTAATAGCCATTCATCACATGTTCGCCGCGCACGAGCAGCTCGCCCGGACGGTTTTCGGGATCGGGCGAGTCGATTTTGGCTTCGAGATAACCTTTGAGGTACTTGCCGCACGAGCCGGGCTTGAAGTCTTGATGATCGCTGAAACTTATCAAGGGGGCACACTCGGTCATGCCGTAGCCCACCGTCAGCGGGAATTTGATCTTGCGCAGGAACGCCTCGGTCTCCTGATTGAGCGCGGCACCGCCGACGATGAACAGATTGAGACACCCGCCGAACTGCTCCATAAGGCGCGAGCGGATCGTGGAGTATATCGCCGTATTGATAAACGGAATCTTCATGGCGATGCTCATAGGCCCCTTCTCCAACAGCGGCAGGATGCTCTTGCGATATACCTTTTCGAGCACCAGCGGCACGCTGCAAATCACGGTCGGGCGCGTTATCTGCATCGCCTCGACCAGAATCTTGGGCGAAGGGATGCGTCCCAGAAGCGTGATATGGGCACCGCAGGCCAGCTGCGTCAGAAAGTCGAACGCACAGCCGTAGGCATGCGCCAGCGGCAGGAACGACAGCGTGCGGCCGCCGCGGTGGAAATACTTGTCTCCCGTGAGGGGATTGTCGACGCTGAGTGCGAACAGGACGTTGCCCGTCAGGTTATTGACCGTCAGCATGACGCCTTTCGAGGAGCCTGTCGTGCCCGAGGTATAGTTCAGCAGACAGACCGCATCGTTCGGGATATCGGGATATTTGATATCCTCGCTGCCGAAGCCGCGGGGATAGGCCTCGCGATAGTGGCGCACGATATTGGACACGAACTTGGTCAGCGTGTGGCCGTCGCGCTCGTGGATCACATGGTAGTCCGTAAGCGAGAATACGGCATCCACATGCGGAATCTGCTCCTCCTCGATATCGTCCCAGAAGTTGTCGCCCAGAAAGAGCAGCTTGCTCTCCGAATGGTTGATGATATGTATCACGTCGTTGGGCGCGAAGTCCTGCAATATGGGCACTATAACGGCACCGTAGGTTATCGTGGCAATGTAGGTTATGCACCAGCGCGTATTGTTGCGGCCTATAAGCGCAATCTTGTCGCCGCGCTTTATGTCGGCCTTGCGGAACAGCAGATGCAGTTTGGCGATCTCCTTGGCCATTTCGTAATATGAGAACGATTCGCCCTTGAAGTAGTCGGTCAGAGCCGACATCTCGCGGTTGTCGCGAAAGCTCTGCTCGTAGATTTTTATCAGGTTGCGGTCTAACATAAAAATATTGTTTCCAGTGTATGTCGAGACGGGGATATCTTCGACGAAGCCAAAGATACGAAAATTTCCACGTTCTGCAACTCCCGCCACGCTTTTTCTTGCATGCTGCCGGCGTTTATGGCTATTGCCGTCTGCATAAGACATACTTATCGAAAGCGGCCGAAAAGCGTGTATCGATATGCCCGCTCTATCCGAAATGCAAAAATCATAACTTTTATCTATACCGCAACAATGCACCGCCGCACCGGACTTCACAGCACCCCAATGCCGTCACACTGCACTACCTTACCGCACTGGCACCCAACTGCACAGCCGCACCGCACCGCACCGCACTGGCGCCCAACTGCACAGCCGCACCACACCGCACCGCACTGGCGCCCAACTGCACAACCACACCGCACCTTACCGCACTGGCACCCAACTGCACAGCCACACCGCACCGCACTGGCGCCCCAGGGCAAAATAAAAGTCCCTGCCGACGATTCGGCAGGGACATAACGTCGATTGCGATTATCGATCGGGAATCTCCGACCGGTTATCGTGCCAGACGGCGGAGAGCCTTGGCCGGGGCGTTGGGATCGTAATCCTCGATATCTACGGCACCCGTCCACTCGCCCTTGATCGTATGGCCTGCATCGTCGGCGAGGTCGAAGACGAACTTGTATCCGTCGCCCTCCTTGGTAATGGTCATCGTACCGCTCTGAACGGGGGCGGCGACCGTGATATTACCGTCGGCGGTAATCTTAGAGGCATCGATATACCATGACCAGTCTACCGAGCTGCCGCCCAGATCGGTCATACCCGGGAAGAGGATGTAATCGTTGCTGAGGTCGAGCGATACGTTGTACGTACCGGTCATGTCGCGACCGGCCGAAACCGGCGAGAGAAATTCGAGGTACATGGCGCTTCCGGTTCTCGGAGCATCGGGTACCATATATACCACCCACGTGTTGTGCGTTTCGGTCAGGAAGTTCTCCATGAAGTAGCCGTAAACATTGATATTGGATGCGAACGAGAGGTCGACATTGCTCTCGACGTCGCTCCACGGACGCGCAGGCATGTTGCCGTTGTCGACCAGATTGCGCACGTTCAGATTACCCTTGTAGCTGCCGGTAATGGCAATGCCGTTATCGGTCTTCAGATCGAGTACAAGCTCTGCGGCGGCACCCGTGCCCTTGACGGTTACGGTACCCTCGTTGACGAATCCGAGACGGTTCTTCTTAGAGGGGGTATCGCTCAGGTAAGAGATGTAGCATCCGCTGGGATGAAGCTGTCCCCAGAGATCGACATATTCGCCCATAGTGATCGTATAGGGGAGCTGATAGATGCTGGGCATCTTGACGGTCGAAATGTTGTAGACGCCCTCGGGGATCGGCATCGGGTTCGAGGTGATGTCGGCAATCAGAGGCGTATAGATCGGTATATTGATGTAATAGCCCTCGGTCTGGACGCCCGAGTCATCGAACTTGCCCGTGAAGAGCTGGATCGAGCCGTCGCAGCAGAGCGGGCTGAACCAGTTGGCCCAGAAGCGGCCGGTCGAAAATTCGAAGTCGATATTCTGCGCCTCGTCGAAAGGCTCGTAGGTCGACGAGGTGGTCTGTACGAACGTGATAGGACCGCGATACATCACGCTGAGCGCCTCATCGGCACCGATCGGCACGAGGTCTGCACGGATGAGATACTCCGAGCCCTCGTGCGCAACGATCACTTCGCCGGAAATCATCGGTACTGACGACAGCTTGCCAGACTCCTCGACGATATTGACGAACGTCGTACCGGTAGCCCACGTACCTTGATCGTGTTTGTCCGACACGGTATACGTGCCCTCGGGCAATACGGCGTTTACCGGATCGGCATCCAGCGCAGCGAACAGATCGAGCATCAGCATAAGGTTGCCGGGGGTCGAGATATTGCCGTTGGCATCGGGCTCCTCGGTCGAGACGACCAGATAGTAGTTGCCGTTGCCGGCAGCATTAGAGGTGCTGTACTCGGCCTGCACGAGATGGCGGGCGTTGATATAGTCCTCCTCGGCAGCGAGCGTCTTCATTTTAAGCACGTTCGAGGCTGCAAGTTCGTCGCCTTTCTTCACAGCTACTACGATCGAGTACTCGGCGGACGGGAGCAGGTTCTCGGCCGTCACATCGGACTTCTTGTCGGCAGCGATCAGCTTACCGGTCTTCATGATATAGTCGGCGGCCGGAATCTTTTCGTCCGCAGCCAGACATACATAAGCGCACGCTTCGGCACCGACGGGCGTAACCGTAAACGACAGCGTGGTCGCTGTCGCCGCGCCGGCCTCGACCGTTACAGATAATTCGGGCGTAGGAACCGGCGCAGGCTCATCCTTCTCACCGCACGCCGCAAGAAAGGCGAACGAAGCCATTACCGTAGCCAAATAAAATAACTTTCTAAGTTTCATATAAATAGTTTTAGAGTTAAATAAAAACCGCTGCTCCGAAGAAATTGCGGCTAACAAATATACAAATTTATATTTTAACAAACAACTGCGGGATGCAATATCCGTATTTTTCCTGTAACCAGAGCCGGCATAGCAGAATGCCGGCCGACGCAGCCCACAACGGCAAGCAGCAAAGACCGTGCGGGAGGATCGGCAATAGGCCTCGCCGAAAGCGGCAGCTCGTGCACAGCATAAAAAGCGATTGCCCGACATTATGTCGGGCAATCGAAGCGGATGTATCGGTGTTCGGTTTAGAACGAACCCGCCCAGTGGAACTTGCAGCTCTCGCCGTCCTCGAAGGTCAGCTCGCCGGTAATATCGGTAGAACTGTTCTTGACGACGGTAATCGTACCCGAAGCTATCGTGCGGCGTGCGCCGTTGACTCTTACACCATAGTCGCCCGTGTAGAACGTATTGGCGGCGCGGCTCATAGCAGCGTCGAACGTATATACGCCCTCGACGATATTCTGATCGGTGCCCTTGTCATAGAATATGAACAGATCGATATCTTCGGTGGGATTAAGCATCGAGCCCTTATAGAAACGGAACTTGGTCTTGGTCTGGGCGAACATAGTCTCCTTTTCTGCAGTGCAGTAGTCCATCTCGATCGTTACGATCTGGGGAGCAGGCTTCATGTCTTGAACTTCGCCGGTATAATGGCCCTTGATGATCGCACCCTCCGTATCAACTACGTCAATCTCGAACGTATAAACATCGCCCTCGACGCTGACAGTAACGGTACCGGATGCGAAATAACGGCTCGCATAGGTCGGACTGTAAGGTGCCGCGTAGCTCTTCTTGGTGGCCGTGCCAGGCTCGGTGCCTTCGCCTACCGTATATACGCCGGCGGGAAGCGTCTCGGCAAATGCCTCGGCATACAGATCGAGACCGATGCCGTCCATGGTCTTGTAACCGTCGGTCAGCTTGATATAGAACTCGCCAGCATCCTTGTCTTCGTGAATGCGAACAGCCTCCGTTGCGGTAAGATCGATGACCAGAGCAGGCTTCATGTCCTTAACTTCGCCGGTATAATGGCCCTTGATGATCGCACCCTCGGTATCAACTACGTCGATCTCGAACGTATAAACATCGCCCTCGACGCTGACAGTTACCGTACCTGATGCGAAATAACGGCTCGTATAGGTCGGGCTGTAAGGTGCGGCGTAGCTCTTCTTGGTGGCCGTGCCAGGCTCGGTGCCTTCGCCTACCGTATATACGCCGGCGGGAAGCGTCTCGGCAGATGCCTCGGCATAAAGATCGAGACCTATGCCGTCCATGGTCTTGTAACCGTCGGTCAGCTTGATATAGAACTCGCCAGCATCCTTGTCTTCGTGGATGCGAACGGCCTCCGTTGCGGTAAGATCGATGACCAGAGCAGGCTTCATATCCTTAACTTCGCCGGTATAATGGCCCTTGATGATCGCACCCTCGGTATCAACTGCGTCGATCTCGAACGTATAAACATCGCCCTCGACGCTGACAGTAACGGTACCTGATGCGAAATAACGGCTCGTATAGGTCGGGCTGTAAGGTGCCGCGTAGCTCTTCTTGGTGGCCGTGCCAGGCTCGGTGCCTTCGCCTACCGTATATACGCCGGCGGGAAGCGTCTCGGCAGATGCCTCGGCATAAAGATCGAGACCTATGCCGTCCATGGTCTTGTAACCGTCGGTCAGCTTGATATAGAACTCGCCAGCATCCTTGTCTTCGTGGATGCGAACAGCCTCCGTTGCCGTAAGATCGATAACCAAGCTGGTCGACATGTTAGCGACCTCGCCGGTATACTCGGCCTCGACTACCACGCCGTCGGTCAGCGTGAAGCTCATCTTGAAGGTATAGGTCTCGTCTTCGGCGATAGCCACCTCGGCAGTACCCTCCGTAAACTTGATCCACTCGTCGGCAGACTGCTCGGCGAACTGGATTCTCGAATAGTGAGAGCCGATCTGACCGGGCTGGTCCTCGGCCGAGACGGTATACGTTCCGGCAGGCAGATATTTGGCATCGGCAGCGGCGTAGAAGTCCACCTCCATGATATGCTTGTCTTCGGCATCCTTGAACCGGATGAAGAAGTTGCCGTCGCTACCGCTCGTGCGGTCGGCTGAAACCAGCGTCAGCTTGACGGGTTCGGGTGCGGGCTCGGCCAGAGTGGTCATCTTCAACACCTGCGACAGAGCGGTCTTGTCATTATTGGCACCGCCGCGCACGGCAGCCAGAATGGTATACTCGGTCTCGGGAGCGAGACCCTCGACCGTAACGGAAGTAGCCTCGGCAGCCGCAACGGCGGTGCCCTCGGCCAATATCTTCTCGGCATCGAAGCCGTCGATGTTCTCTACGCATACATAACGGCACTCCTTGGCATCAGCGGGAGTCACGGTAAAGGTCAGCGATGTTACATCGGCCTTACCGGCAGTCACCGCAACGGTCGGCTCCTTTTCGGGAGCGGGGGTGGGTATGGGATCATCATCGCCGCAGGCGGCAAATGTCAACGTCGATGCCAGAGCGGCATAAAGGAGATACTTAAATTTCATATAATAAACAATTAGTGAATAAAAATTTCGATTCGCAAGAGGGATCGCATTATCCCTTTATCAAATGTAAGAAAATTACATCAACAATTCATAGGCAACACTGTTTGGCAGCGCACAGGCGGACGTTCGAAAAGACAAAACTGCTGCTTGTCGCAAGTTCGTAACTACTGTTTCGCTATGCAATATAAGAATTATTTTCAGAAAATCCAACAACCTAACGCCATACAATGTTTTTTTTTACATTTTTATCATTAATGAAGATTTTTTTCGTATATTTGAATTTAGTGACGGCACTGCGCACAAAACAGCAGAGAGGCTTTTTGCTTTTGTTCCGGAGTTTGCGTATATTTGTATCCGAGAGCCGCCCCGTCACGGAGCGCCGGCATAAGATTAAACTTAATACGATTCGACATTATGAAACGATTTTTCCTGTTTTGCATTACTGCGGCGATGATGCTCGCAACCGGCTGCGCCAAAGAGTGCGGAGAGCCAGAGCCCCCCACACCGCCCGAACCGGAGGACAAGAGCCACACACTTATAATATATATGATGGGCGACAACGGTCTTGAAAAATTCATGGACAACAACATCGGCAAGATCATGACCGTCGTCGACAAGATACCCCAGACGGGACGCATAGCGCTGTTCTACGACAGAGGCAACTATACGCGGCTCTCGGAGCTTGTCGTCGAGCAGGGGCGCGCCAAGCAGCGCGTTATCGAGGAGTATGCCACCAGCCAGTCGAGCGTCGACCCCGAGTTCATGAAGAGCGTCATCGAGCGCGTGCGCAAGGAGATGCCGGCCGATACATACGGACTTGTGCTATCGTCGCACGGCGGCGGTTGGGTGCCATCCGACATATTCGACATATACATGCTGGGACGACCCGAGACATCGGGCATCGCACCGCGCTTCTTCGGTCAGGACGGCAACGACTGCATGGAGGTAGAGCTGCTCGCCGGCGTGTTGGGCGACAAGCAGTTCGACTACATACTCTTCGACGCCTGCTTCATGTCGTCGGTCGAGGCGCTGTACGAGCTGCGCAACGCCGCCGATTACATCATAGCCTCGCCTGCCGAGGTGCTGGGCGACGGCTTCCCCTACAAGGAGATCATACCCATACTCTTCAACCGCGGACACGATCTGGAAAACGTATGCCGCTCGTTCATGAACTTCTATCGCAACAGCTCGGGCACCATAGCTCTGATAGACTGCAAAGAATTACAGCCTCTGGCCGATAACGTAGCCGCCATACTGGCCAAGGCACCAGCAGCGCCCGACACGTCGAACGTGCAGGCATACGAGGGATTCCCGTCGCATCTCTACTTCGATCTGGAACAGTATGTCGAGACGCTGACGACCGATCAGACCGCGCTCGACGGGTTCCGCAAGGCGCTCGACAAAGCGGTCGTATATACCAACCATACCGAAACGTTCTACACCGACTACGGTCAGCGCGGCGAGGTGGCGCTGCCACGCAGCTGCGGCGTAACGTGCCATATCGAGCGCAGCGACTTTCCCGAGACGCACGCCGCTTTCCTCGAAACATCATGGGCCAAGGCGGTAGGAGCTAAGTAATCCGCACGACATACTCTGTCGGATGCCGATGCGCAGCGACAAACATGCGGCCTCCCATTGCCCGACATCGGCAATGGGAGGTCTTTATATTAATAAATCGCCGGGCTCTGGCTGGGGGGGGGTACGTTCCTCGACGCGCACTGAAATCCCGGCGGAAAGCGTCGGGCAGCATAATCCCGAAGCGGAGCGAAGCGCACGGGCGGGGACGGGAATGGAGAAAGAGGATGTGGCGGCAGGGACTACCCTATTTCCGACAAACAGTGGATTATACGATATTCTCGTTAAGCCGAACGGGCAAGGGGAAGCCTGAGCCGTGCAATCTTCATTGCGGGCAGCTTTATCGGATAACTTGGACAACTCGGTCCGATAATACTCGGATTTGACTTTCGGAATGATCCGCCGAGTGTACTTGCGGTGGGGCAGACGGACTTATGCCCGTTGCCGTCGAAATCCCAATTAGACGGCTGCACGGATACGAATGAACTCTTAATCGTCCGTTTGCACTCTTTCGTGATGTGCCACATGAGCGGATGCTCCCCGACGGCGAGGGCATTGCATTTCAAACAAATGACTGAATTGGCGGCATCCATAGCCTTTCGATGATTTGCACGGCCTGTGTCAACCATTGAAAAACGGGGACGGAAGTCTTGAATCAATCGACACACAAAAAGCAAAAATCCTTGATACTCAATCGAATATCAAGGATTTCGGTTAGTCGGGATGACAAGATTCGAACTTGCGACAACACGCCCCCCAGACGTGTACTCTAACCGGGCTGAGCTACATCCCGAGCTTTTTTGCGATGCAAAGATATGAAAAATTTCTTTAATTGTCACGCTAAACAGAACTTTTTTTGTAATTTTGTTGTGATGAGAATTATTCGACATATCATATACACCGCAGCAACGCTGTTGCTAACAGCATCTTGCGGAGACAAAACAACGATTTCGACGGACGATTTTACCGAAAAAATTTTTACGCCGCAGCATGCCTCCGGCTTCGAGATACGCGGCGACGGAGAGGGAAACACGCTTCTCGCGGTATCGCGTCCGTGGCAGGGCGACGGCGAAATGCCCGAGCAGAAGCTACTCATACTGCGATCGGGCGACGCAAAAGCCGCCGCGGAGTACGACGGTCAGACAATAACGGGAGCGGCACGCCGCGTCGTCTGCATGTCGAGCAGCCATGTAGCGATGCTCGACGCCATAGATTGCGCAGATCGCATAGCGGGCGTATCGGGCAAAAGATACATAACCAACCTCCGTATATCCGGCTCGGACAAGGTATGCGACGTGGGCTACGACCCCAATCTCGACTTCGAGCGCATAGTGTCGCTGCGTCCCGACATAGTGCTGCTGTACGGTGTCGCTGGCGAGAATACGGCTACCACGGCCAAGCTGCGGGAGCTGGGCATACCCTATCTATATATAGGAGACTATGCCGAACAGACTCCGCTGGGCAAGGCGGAGTGGCTCGTGGCGGTATCCGAGATCGTCGGATGCAGAGAGCATGCGACGCAGGTGTTCGATGCGATTGAGACACGATATACCGCCCTGCGCGACTCGATAGCGCAAGCCTCCCAAAGACGGCCGAGCGTGATGCTGAACACGCCTTATCAGGACGTATGGTACATGCCCTCGGACGACAGCTACATGGTAAGGCTTATTGAGGATGCCGGCGGCCGATACATATACTCGGGAGAGAACCCCGCGGGAGGATCGAGGGCGATAGGTCTCGAAGAGGCCTACATGCTCGTCACGGATGCCGATCTGTGGCTCAACACGGGACAGTGCACCGACATGGAGGAGCTCAGGCAGTCTACGCCGAAGTTCGTCTCGGCCGGGGTCTTCCGCAGCGGCCGCATATACAACAACAACCGCCGTCGCACGGCAGCCGGCGGCAATGACTTCTGGGAGTCGGCCGTCGTACATCCCGACGTGGTGCTGCGCGATCTGGCGACTATAATCGGCGGCGGAGAGGAGCCGCTGTATTACTACCAACGACTGGAATAGACCATGCGCAGCCACCGACACGCAATACTCTTCATCGCATTGTCCGCGGCAGCCGTCGCACTGCTTGTGTGCGATCTGCTGACAGGCACCACACCGATACCTATATCGCAGATATGGGCATCGCTCGCAGGCAGCGGCGCGAGCGACGAATATGCCGTTATCGTGCGCGAGCTGCGGCTGCCGAAGGCCGTAATGGCAATTACGGCAGGCATAGCGCTGTCGGTAAGCGGATTGCAGATGCAGACGCTGTTCAGAAACCCGCTGGCAGGCCCCTACGTACTGGGCATCAGCTCGGGCGCGAGTCTGGGCGTGGCGCTGTTCACGCTCGGCATGCCTCTGTTAGGCATAACAGCCGGATCGGCAGCCTCGGCCATAGGCATAACCGGCATGGCATGGACCGGCTCGGCGGCGATACTGCTGCTGGTCATGGCGCTGTCGCGACGCATAAAGAACATAAACGTAATACTCATCGTCGGCATGATGCTCGGCTCGGCCATAAGCGCCGTCGTGGGCATACTGCAATATGTGGGCACGGAGGAGTCGTTGAAGGCCTTCGTCGTATGGACGATGGGCTCGCTGACCAACGTTACGCATGCCGATCTGCTCTTCGCCGTACCGATAGTTGCTGCGGGCACGGCACTGGGCGTAGCCGTCATAAAGCCGCTCAACATGCTGATGCTCGGCGAAAACTACGCCCGTAGCATGGGGCTCGGGGTAAGACGAGCCCGCACGATGATATTCTTATCGACCACGCTTCTGGCAGCGACCGTAACGGCATTCTGCGGCCCGATCGGCTTCATAGGTCTTGCCATGCCGCATCTGGCACGCATGACTTTCCGCACGGCCGACCACCGTATACTGATGCCGGCATCGATGCTGTGGGGCGTAGTGGCCATGCTGCTCTGCTGCGTGGTGTGCGACATCGCCTCGCGCATAGGGGTCATGCTGCCGGTCAACACCATAACCTCGCTGCTGGGTATACCTATAATAATAGCGGTCGTAATGCGCAACAGAAACTCGGCATCATGATAGAACTACGCGATATACGGCTGTCGTTCGGGCAGCGGACTCTGATCGACTCGGCATCGGCCACCCTCAGATGCGGTACGATTACGGCGCTGCTCGGCCGCAACGGTACGGGCAAGAGTACGCTGCTGCGCGCCATGGCTTCGCTGGGCGATGTGCAGCGAGGCGAGATAAGGGTCGACGGCAGGCCGCTCAGGAAGATGAATGCCGCCGAGACGGCACGGCGCATAGCGTTCGTCGACACATCGCGCATACACGCCGAGAACATGAGTGCACGCGAGCTGGTCGCCATAGGACGCTCGCCCTACACCGACTGGCTGGGACGCACCGGCGCCGAAGATATGCGCATCGTCGATGAGGCGATGACCACGGCCGGCGTGGCAGGTCTTGCCGACCGCATGGTCGACACGCTCTCCGACGGCGAGTGTCAGCGCGTGATGATAGCCCGCGCCCTCGCGCAGACCACGCCCGTGATCCTGCTCGACGAGCCTACGGCATTTCTCGACATGCCTAACCGCTACGAGCTGTGCACGCTGCTGCAACGGCTCGCGCACCGGCAGGGAAAGTGCATCGTCTTCTCCACGCACGATCTCGACATCGCTCTGTCGCTGTGCGACGAGATAGCGTTGATCGACTCGCCGCGGCTGCACCATATGCCCACCCGGCAGATCGTCGGCAGCGGATATATCGAGCGACTGTTCAGCAGCCCCTACGTCCGATTCGATGCCGCCACGCAGAGCATAACGCTCACAGAGACGGCGGCGGAGGGGTAATAGGCCTTTTTTCGCACTTTTTTGCCGAAACATTTTGCCGAATAAAAATCTTTTCATATCTTCGCACCGCTAAACCCTTAACAGGGAATAGCGGTAAGGCCCATTCGTCTATCGGTTAGGACGCAAGATTTTCATTCTTGAAAGAGCAGTTCGACTCTGCTATGGGCTACACTTGGCGCGTCGTCCCATGTTTCGGGGCGGTGCGTGCGGTTTAATAGTGAACAGGAGCGGGCGGCAAGCCTATCCGAAACCGGTCAGGGCCGGATGCCGAAGAGGAGGTTATCCAACGGACGATCTTCGGGGCGCGAGACGCAAGACACCTCCGACAACACGGAATACGTAAAAGAAAAAAATAAAAGAAAGAAACTATGGCAAACCACAAGTCATCGAAGAAGAGAATCCGTCAGACAGCTACCAAGCGTGCGCACAACCGTCTCTATCACAAGACTACGCGTAACGCTGTAAAGGCATTGCGCAACACGTCGGAGCGCAACGCGGCAGAGGCATTGCTGCCGAAGGTAAGCGCCATGCTGGACAAGTTGGCAAAGCACAACATCATCCACAAGAACAAGGCCGCCAACTTGAAGAGCTCGCTGGCTCTGCACGTGAACGCTCTCTAAATCGGGCTTTTCGATCGAGGATGCGGCAGGAGCGCGCAGCATGATCGTATGCGCAGATGCCGGCAGCGGACAGCGCGGCGGACTTTCGCAGTCGTGAATAGTCAAAACGCAGATCTGATGTCTCTAAGAAGAGGGACGAAGATCCGGATCCGGTCGAAGCCATACATATACAGGAGATTGTCGATTTATTCTGGCAATCTCCTTTTTTATGGCTGTCATCTCCTATCGGATGTTATCGAGATCGCGTACACGTCCCACAGCCGACCACCGAGCGGGCAATATTTCGAATGACCGACTTTATACGCAACGGGCTTTCAGCACGACAGACATTAGCGCGTAGATGACATTGCGTACAGTGACATTGTGAACAGTAGACATTGCGCACGGCTGACCATCGTGTTGAAAATCTCCTCGGGGGGCTCTACGCATGGCTGACAACCACGCAACCGCTGTTACCACGTTCGGCCGGTGCAGCCGACACTCCGCGCGAGAGACCTTAGTGCGGCCGGCATCCGCATAACAGACCTGACGCGAAGATGACTTTCAGCATGGCTGCCCAGTCCGGAGCCTATGCTACCACCGTCGGCCGGCGCAGAGATCCGGCGACAAGACACAAGCATCCGGCGACAAGGCGGCGCTATGCAGCGCAGGCTGCCCGGCGGCAACGGCGCAGAACAAAAATCGAACGCACAGCAGATAACTTTGTCAAATACTTTATATCTTTGCATTCTGAATGTCATTAAACAATAAGCTATGCTTACATTAAAGCAATTACGCGACGACAAGCAGGCAGCGATACGCAAGCTGGCCAAGAAACATGTCGATGCCGAGCCTGTCATAAACCGAATAGAGGAGCTGGACGACGAGCGCAAGGCCGTTCAGGCCGAGCTGGACGCATGTCTGGCACAACAGAACACTGCCGCAAAGCAGATAGGCGCCCTCATGGGCAAAGGTCTGCGCGACGAGGCCGAGGCTAAAAAGGCCGAAGTAGCGGCGCTGAAAGAGCGTTCCAACGAGTTGTCGGCACGCTTCAAGCAGGTCGGCGAGCAGTTGCAGGCGGCGATCGTCACGCTGCCCAACTTTCCGGCGGATATCGTCCCCGAGGGCGTCGGCGCCGAAGACAACCTCGTCGTGAAGCTCGTAGAGAACTACACTCAGCTGCCCGAGGACCCGCAGCCCCACTGGGAGCTGGCCAAGAAATACGACATAATAGATTTCGATCTCGGCGTCAAGCTTACCGGTGCCGGATTTCCCGTATACAAAGGCAAGGGCGCCCGTCTGCAACGTGCGTTGATAAACTACTTCCTCGACTGCAACACGGCGGCAGGATATCTCGAAGTGGAGCCGCCAGTGCTGGTAAACGAGGCGTCGGGCTTCGGCACGGGACAGTTGCCCGACAAGGAGGGTCAGATGTACCACGCCACGGCCGACAACTACTATCTCGTGCCCACGGCCGAAGTGCCTGTCACGAACATATACCGCGACGTGATTCTCGACGAGAAGGATTTCCCCGTCAAGATGACCGCTTATACCCCCTGCTTCCGCCGTGAGGCCGGATCATACGGCAAGGATGTACGCGGACTCAACCGTCTGCACCAGTTCGACAAGGTGGAGATCGTGCAGTTGTCACTGCCCGAAGTGTCTTATCAGGCGCTGGACGGCATGGTGGCGCATGTCGAGAAGATCGTAACGTCGCTGGGACTACCCTACCGCATACTGCGTCTGTGCGGCGGCGACATGTCGTTTACCTCAGCGCTGACATACGACTTCGAGGTATACTCGGAGGCGCAGAAGCGCTGGCTCGAAGTGTCGTCGGTATCGAATTTCGAGTCGTTCCAGGCCAACCGCCTCAAACTGCGCTACAAGGATTCGAACAAGAAGACACAGCTGGCGCACACGCTCAACGGCTCGTCGCTGGCACTGCCGCGCATCGTAGCCGCACTGCTCGAAAACAACCAGACGCCCGAAGGAATACGCATACCCGAGGTACTCGTTCCATATACGGGTTTTGATTATATCAAATAATTTTCTATATTTGCATTAAACTTTTTATAAAACTAAGTATTATGGCTTACAAAATCACAGATTCGTGCGTTGCATGCGGCACATGTATCGACGAATGCCCCGTCGAGGCTATCTCGGCCGGCGATATCTACGTTATCGATCCCGACAAGTGCATCGACTGCGGCACCTGCGCAGGCGTTTGCCCCTCGGAGGCTATCCACGAGGCATAGGATCCGACAACAGACCATGCGGCAGGCAGCACCCTCGGGGTGCTGCCTGCGACTTTTTATGCCGGAGAGGCTCCGGACAAAATGCAAGTAAACTTGCTTTTGCCCTCGCTTATTCGTACATTTGACATCGTCGAACATACCTCCCGCTCGGCAAAATGCAAGTAAACTTGCTTTTGCCCTCGCTTATTCGTACATTTGACATCGTCGAACATACTTCCGCTCGGCAATATCCAAATAAATTTGGCATTGCCCTCGCTTATTCGTACATTTGTAAAAATTTTATCGATATGCGAATTGTTGTAGGGCTGTCGGGCGGAGTGGATTCGTCGGTGGCAGCCTATCTGCTCAAAGAGGCCGGTCACGACGTGGTGGGCTTGTTCATGCGCAACTGGCACGATACCACCGGCACGCTCGAAGGCGACTGCCCGTGGTACGACGATCAGGTATTCGCCGAGTTGGTGGCCAAGCGGCTCGACATACCGTTCCACTATGTCGACCTGTCGGAGCAGTATCGCGCGCGCGTGGTTGAGTACATGTTCGCCGAGTACGAGCGGGGGCGAACGCCCAATCCCGACGTGCTGTGCAACCGAGAGATAAAGTTCGACGTATTTCTCAAAGAGGCGCTGAAACTCGGTGCCGAGGCTGTCGCGACCGGCCACTACTGCCGCCGCGCCGAGCGCATAGTCGACGGCAGGAGCGTATATTCGCTGCTGGCGGGCTGCGACCCCAACAAGGACCAGAGCTATTTCCTCTGCCAACTGTCGCAGGAGCAGCTGCGCTACGCGATGTTTCCCGTAGGCGAGCTGCTCAAACCCGAGGTGCGCCGCATCGCCCGGGAGCAGCATCTGGCCACGGCCAAGCGCAAGGACTCGCAGGGGATATGTTTCGTGGGCAAGGTCGATCTGCCTGTCTTTCTGCAACAGAAGCTCGCAGCACGCGAGGGCAACGTCCACGAGATAAGACGCGACTGCGCGCGTCTGGTGCGCGACATAGCGGCGGATGACTATCGCGCGCTGAGCGAGCCTTACGCCTTTACCGTGCGCGACGGCAAGAAGATCGGCACGCACAACGGAGCGCACTTCTACACCATAGGCCAGCGCAAGGGGCTGGGCATAGGGGGACGCAAGGAGTCGTTGTTCGTCGTTGCGACCGACATACGCGAGAATGTGATCTACGTAGCCGAGGGAGATTCGCACCCGGCGCTTTACCGCCGCGCGCTGAGGATACGCCCCGAAGAGGTACACTGGATCGAACCTGCCGAGAGCATGGCCGAGGGCGAGCGTCGTTGCTACGCGGTGCGCATACGCTATCGGCAGCCGTTGCAGCAGGCCGAGCTTATAGCCGATGCCGACGGGCTGTACATACTTTTCGACACGCCGCAGCGCGGCATCGCCGCAGGACAGTTCGCCGCATGGTATGACGGCGAGCGTCTGGCTGGCAGCGGCGTCATAGACCGATAGAGCGGATGCGGTCGGTAATCGTCATCATGCTGTTGCTGCTGTCGAAGCTCGGAGCTTCGGCACAGGCGCCTGCGGGCATCGCCTACTATGACGTCGACCGCCTTTACGACACCATCCCGTCGCTCTTTTACGATGACCGCGCATATACTCCCGAGGGGACATACGGCTGGAATACCGAGCGTTACCGGCGCAAGATACGTCAGGTGGCGGAGACGGTCGACTCGATGGCTCTGCCTGTCGTGGCATTGTACGGCGTGGAGACCGAGCAGGTGGCGCGCGACATAGCCGCCCGCTGCATCGAGGATTACGCCTGCCTGCACCGCACGCTGTCGTCGCGCAACGGTTTGGATTTTGCATTGCTGTATTGGGGCGACAGGCTCTTTATCCGTTCGGTCGAGAGCGGCTTCGACTATCTGGCCGTCGACGGCACGCTGGACGGGCGGCCGCTGCTGCTGGTTCTGAGCCGGTATTCGTCGACGGCGGAGCATATCGCCGCCAAGCGTGCCAAGGCCGACGAGCAATACAGGATAGTCATTATGGGACGCACGGATAATTTCGCAACGAAAGACGATATATTTCGCGACGCAACGGCCAAGGCCGAAGCCGCGGGCAGAGGCAATGCGTTGTTCCGCAGCGGATGGACCATGGCAGACCGGATACTGGTAACGCACAACGTGACGGCCGATGCCGAAGTATATGCCCGCCGCCGGCTGCTCGATTCCGAGGGGCGGCCTGCGGCGACATTCTCGCGCAGGCGTTATACGGCAGGGTGTTCGAACCGTCTGCCTATATACATATACCTGCATTGAGCATCTGCCTGCGGACGCTGCCGACACCCTGCCGCCCCGCCCCATGACCTGAGCAAAGAGCGCCCGCCGCTACCGCAGATCCCGGGGGTAAGGCTATATGGTGCATGCGGAAGCGGCAGTCAGGGCATACCGGCAAAACCGATTGCGATTTCGGGTCGAAAGCCCAAGCAATGTTTATGCTATTGCCGGGGGTCAAATCTTTGGTATTTCGCAAAAAAACGCTAACTTTGTAGTTCGATAAAACGCAATCGGAAAAAGAAATCGATAATCGACATTTAATAACTAAAAACTAAGCAATTATGGCAGACGTAAAACGTGTCTACACCTTCGGTAACAAAGAGGCCGAGGGCAACGGCAAAATGAGAGAACTGCTCGGCGGCAAGGGAGCCAACCTCGCCGAAATGAATCTGATCGGCATTCCCGTGCCTCCCGGATTCACGATAACTACTGAGGTTTGTACCGAATACTACTCGCACGGTCGCGAGAAGGTGATCGAGATGTTGCGCCCCGAGGTGGAGGCTGCGATGAAGAACATCGAGAACCTTACGGGACGCAAGTTCGGCGACAAGGTACTGCCGCTGCTGGTTTCGGTTCGCTCGGGAGCGCGCGCTTCGATGCCCGGCATGATGGACACGATCCTCAACCTCGGTATGAACGACGAGGCTGTCGAGGCCGTTGCCAAATTGTCAGGCAACCCCCGTTTCGCGTGGGACTCGTACCGCCGCTTCGTACAGATGTACGGCGACGTAGTGTTGGGCATGAAGCCCGTATCGAAGGAGGATCACGATCCGTTCGAGGTGCTGATCGACCAGCAGAAGGAGAAGCGCGGCGCCAAACTCGACACCGAGCTTACGACCGACGATCTGAAGGAGCTGGTGGCCAACTTCAAGAAGGCTATCAAGGAGCAGACCGGCAGCGAGTTCCCGAGCAATCCGTGGGATCAGCTCTGGGGCGCTATCTGCGCCGTGTTCGGCTCGTGGATGAACGAGCGCGCAATACTATACCGCAAGCTCAACAACATACCGCAGGAGTGGGGAACGGCCGTTTCGGTACAGGCCATGGTATTCGGTAACATGGGAAGCAACTCGGCTACCGGCGTGGCATTCTCACGCGACGCCGCAACGGGCGAGAACATCTTCAACGGCGAGTATCTCATCAACGCTCAGGGCGAGGATGTCGTAGCAGGTATCCGCACCCCCCAGCAGATTACCATAGAGGGCTCGCGCCGCTGGGCGAAGGCTCAGAACATATCGGAGGAGGACCGCATGCAGAAGTATCCTTCGCTGGAAGAGGTCATGCCCGAGGTATATGCCGAGCTGAACGAGATACAGCACCACTTGGAGCAGTACTTCACGGATATGCAGGATATCGAGTTCACGATTCAGGACGGCAAGCTCTGGATGTTGCAGTGCCGCAACGGTAAGCGTACCGGTGCCGCAATGGTCAAGATCGCCATGGATATGCTGCGCGACGGTCTGATCGACGAAAAGACGGCCGTACTGCGTTGCGAGCCGGCCAAGCTCGACGAGCTGCTCCACCCCGTATTCGACAAGGAGGCGATCAAGAACGCCAAGGTCATAGTCAAGGGTCTGCCCGCATCGCCGGGTGCAGCCACCGGTCCGGTAGTATTCTTCGCCGACGATGCCGAGAAGCATCTGGAAGCTACGGGACAGAAGGCTATTCTGGTACGTATCGAGACTTCGCCCGAGGATTTGAAGGGTATGCTCGACGCAGCAGGTATTCTCACGGCTCGCGGCGGTATGACATCTCACGCTGCCGTCGTGGCACGCGGTATGGGCAAGTGCTGCGTATCGGGCGCCGGCGAGTTGGAGATCGACTACAAGGCACGCACGATCAAGGTCAACGGATTTACCATAAAGGAGGGCGACTGGATCTCTCTGAACGGTTCGACCGGCGAGGTTTATCTGGGTCAGGTAGCAACGAAGGAGGCCAATCTCGACGGCGACTTCGGCATGCTGATGGATCTGGCATCGAAATATTCGGTATTGAAGGTACGCGCCAACGCCGACACGCCGCGCGATGCCAAGCAGGCATTCGCATTCGGCGCACAGGGTATAGGTCTGTGCCGCACCGAGCACATGTTCTTCGAGGGCGACCGCATCAAGTCGATCCGCGAGATGATTCTGGCCGACGACGAGGCGGGACGCCGCGTGGCTCTGGCCAAGTTGCTGCCCATGCAGCGCGGCGACTTCGAGGGTCTGTTCAAGGTCATGCAGGGTTATCCGGTAATCGTGCGTCTGCTCGACCCGCCCTTGCACGAGTTCGTTCCTCACACCGAGAAGGAGCAGCGCGAAATGGCCGCCGAGATGAACATTCCCTACGAGAAGGTCGTATCTAAGGTCGAGGCCCTGCACGAGCAGAACCCGATGCTCGGCCACCGCGGCTGCCGTCTGGGCAACACCTATCCAGAGATCACCGAGATGCAGGCACGTGCAATCATCGAGGCTGCGATGAACGTCAAGGCTTCGGGCACACCCGTCAAGGTCGAGATCATGGTGCCGCTGGTAGGCAACCACAAGGAGCTTCGCTACCAGAAGAACGTGATCGACCAGACGGCCAACGCCGTATTCGCAGAGCGCAACGACCGCATTGACTACCTGGTCGGTACGATGATCGAGGTTCCGCGCGCAGCCGTCACGGCCAATCAGATCGCCGAGGTTGCGGAGTTCTTCTCGTTCGGTACCAACGACCTGACGCAGATGACGCTCGGCTTCTCGCGCGACGATATCGGCAAGTTCCTGCCCATATACCTCGAAAAGAACATCTTGAAGAACGATCCGTTCAAGATCCTCGATCGCAACGGCGTCGGTCAGCTCATACGCGAGGCTGTCTTCAAGGGTCGTTCGACGCGTCCCGACTTGAAGTGCGGTATCTGCGGCGAGCACGGCGGCGAGCCTTCGTCGGTAGAGTTCTGCCACTTCGCAGGTCTGAACTACGTCAGCTGCTCGCCCTATCGCGTGCCTATCGCACGTCTGGCAGCGGCACACGCAGCTCTGAGCGACGAGAAATAATCTCGCACGACTATACGACAAGAACAGTCCGGACGAAAGTTCGGACTGTTTTTTATTAAGGCGCCGGCATCATATATCCCCATTTTGAATAACTTTGCAACGACGACATCGATAATGACGACAACTATGAAACGATTTACGACAGCCTTGATCGCCGCCTTGATTATCGGCGGCTGCGGTGCAGAGAAAGTGCAGGCGCAGCGCAAAGGAGAGTTCAGTCTGGGCGCACGCATGACACAATATTTTCGGGCTAAGACATTCGCACTGGGCATATACGGCAATTACGGCATCACGCGCTGGCTCGACATCGAGCCGGGCATCAACTTCCTGTGCAAGGACAACAGCTCGGTCGACATATATTGCGATCTGCATCTGCTGCTCGAAGTGGCCGAGACGTGTTATATCTACCCTATCGCAGGCATAGGCCTTAGCGACATGTCGTCCGAGAGCCTCGGCTTCGACGGCTGGTCGTTCTCGGGAGCTCTCGGCGCAGGATTCAACTATCGGCTCAACCGCCGCCTGACGACCTCCATACAGTGCAAATGGATAGCTCAGACGGCACACCGGCACCGCAACCCCGTATCGCTCTCGCTGGGCATAGAGTACGCGTTCTGAGACTGGGTCGCGACAAGGACCCGGTACCGCCCCTTGTTCGGGCAGGCTCCAAGACCTGTCCGAAAGCGCATCATACGAAGTCGCCCCTGCCGAAGGATTTCGGCAGGGGCGATATCATATCGGGACGGATGAAAGTCCCCTATCGTATACGCTATTTTAGAAATGGTAAGCTACGGCAAGGCCGAAGTTCCAGAAGCCGGGAGTGAAGAAGCCCTTGTCGCCACCGCCTGCAACGGCACCGATAACAGGTCGATAGTCTACATCGATCGAGATAGGCACGCTCTTGAACAGACAGCCGAAAGCGCACGAGCCGGCAACACCGATCAGAAAACCGGCATTGTCGAAGTTATACATACCCAACGCTGCACCGACACCGGCATTGAGATGCCACGTGCAGGTACGCGGAGTCCAGTTCCACTCGCAGCAACGCCAGTTGTAGATACCGGTCAGCGCCACACCGTCGTAGTTGGGGAACGCTACGGTAAACTGCAAGAAGTTCTCCGAGCTGAGGTTATAGTCGAACAGCAACTCGGCGCTGCCGCCAAATCTCAGACCGACGGCATACTTCGTATCCTGTGCCTTGGCTGCGGTTGCCACAGCGAAACACATCATAACAGCAACAATAAACTTTTTCATAACCAATATTTTAATATAGTATTCGTTAATACAACAAATATAGCAAATTCTTTCGATCGCGAGCCTGCCTGCCGCCGAAATTCAACAAACCGACAAAAAGTTTCATCGAATACGGCCGACATTCGACCTTCGATAAGGCAAGGATCATGCAAAACGCAACTATCGCTTCGTCTTATACGAACACGAGTAGGCTCCCTTGCTGAGTTTGTAGAGCTTATTCTTTATCAGATTCCGTCTCAGCGGAGAGAGATGATCGGTAAAGACCTTGCCCTCGATATGGTCGTATTCGTGCTGGATGACGCGCGCCGGATGACCGTCGAACTCCTCGTCGTGCTCGACGAATTTCTCGTCGAGATAGCGCATGCGTATTCTGACCGGACGCCGCACATTCTCGTGCAGACCCGGCAGAGACAGACAGCCCTCCTCGAAAAGGTCGGTCTGGTCGGAGTGTTCGTATATATACGGATTCACGAAGACGCGACGATAGTCGGCCAGCGACGGATCGTCGGCGCCCCACGGCGTGCAGTCGACGATGAACATGCGGATGTTCTTGCCGATCTGCGGCGCAGCCAGTCCAACGCCCTCGGCATCTTCGAGCGTGAGGAACATATCCTCGACCAGCTTGTCGAAACCGGGATAATCCTTGTCTATGTCGACCGAAACGTTCCGCAGCGTCTGCGAACCGTAAATCACAATCGGATAAATCATAATATCATACCTTTAATATGTTGTCGAAGAGGACATGTAGTCCTGTAAAATTATCGTCGCCGAGACCTTGTCCACCAGCGACTTGTCGCGTCGTGCCATTTTGCCGATACCGCTCTGACGTATGGCGCGCTGCGCCAGCACCGACGTGAAGCGCTCGTCGTAGACATCCACCCTCTTGTCGGGATAGGCGTGTCGCAGGCGGCCGACCAGAGGTTCGACGAACCTCATCGTATCCGACGGCGAGCCGTCCATGCGGCGCGGATAGCCCACGACGATAGTATCGACCTGCTCACGGGCGCAGTAGTCGGCGATATAGCGTTCGAGCGAGCGCGTGTCGACCGTCTCCAACGCCGTAGCGATGATACGCAGCGGATCGCTGACGGCCAGACCCGTGCGACGGGTGCCGTAATCGATTGCCAGAATACGAGCCACGTCAGCGCAGTTTAGGCTCTGACCTGTTCGAGCAGACGGCGCATCGATACCTCCCTGTCGACCAGCTGCGGCAGAGCCTCGACGGCGATGCGCTCCTGCTCCATAGTGTCGCGGTGGCGCACGGTAACCGTGCCGTCTTCCAGCGTGCGATGGTCGACAGTAACGCAGAGCGGCGTGCCGACGGCATCCTGACGGCGGTAACGCTTGCCGATAGAGTCCTTCTCGTCGTAGGCCACGTTATGGTCGAATTTGAGCATGTCGACGATCTTCTGCGCCGTCTCGGGCAGTCCGTCCTTCTTGACCAGAGGCATGACAGCCACCTTGGTCGGCGCCAGAGGAGCGGGGATGCGCAATACGACACGCTCCTCGCCGCCGTCGATCTTCTCCTCGGTATAGGCCGCCGACATGATTTGCAGGAACATGCGGTCTACGCCGATCGACGTCTCGACAACGTAAGGAACATAGCTCTCGCCCTTCTCGGGGTCGAAATACTGTATCTTCTTGCCGGAAAACTCCTGATGACGGCTCAGGTCGTAATCGGTGCGCGAGTGTATGCCCTCGACCTCCTTGAAGCCGAAGGGGAAGTTGAACTCGATGTCCGTCGCGGCATTGGCGTAGTGCGCCAGTTTGTCGTGGTCGTGGAACCGGTAGTTGTCATGGCCGAAGCCCAGCGCGCGGTGCCATGCCATACGCGTCTGTTTCCACTGCTGCCACCAATTCATCTCGTCGCCCGGGCGCACGAAGAACTGCATCTCCATCTGCTCGAACTCCCTCATGCGGAATATGAACTGACGTGCCACGATCTCGTTGCGGAACGCCTTGCCGATCTGCGCGATACCGAACGGCAGCTTCATGCGTCCGGTCTTCTGCACGTTGAGAAAGTTGACGAAGATGCCCTGCGCCGTCTCGGGACGCAGATATATCGTCGACGCACCGTCGGCCGTCGATCCCATTTGAGTCGAGAACATAAGGTTGAACTGTCTTACCTCTGTCCAGTTGCGCGTGCCCGATATGGGGCATACGATCTCGCAGTCGAGAATTATCTGGCGCAGCTCGTTAAGGTCGTTGGCATTCAGAGCCTCGGCGAAACGCTCGTGCACGGCGTCGCGCTTGGCTGCGATATCGGCCACGCGCGGAGAGGTGGCACGGTACTGCTCCTCGTCGAAGGCCTCGCCGAAGCGCTTGCGCGCCTTCTCCACCTCCTTGGAGATCTTCTCGTCCTGCTTGGCGAGCCAATCCTCGATCAGCACGTCGGCACGGTAACGCTTCTTCGAATCGCGGTTGTCGATAAGCGGATCGTTGAACGCGCCGACATGTCCCGAAGCCTCCCACGTGCGGGGGTGCATGAAGATCGCAGCGTCGAGACCCACGATGTTCTCGTGCAGCTTGACCATCGAATCCCACCAGTAGCGCTTGATATTGTTCTTCAACTCGACGCCGTTCTGGCCGTAGTCGTACACGGCACCCAGACCGTCGTATATTTCGCTCGAAGGGAATATGAATCCGTACTCCTTGCAGTGAGCCACGAGTTTCTTGAAAAGTTCGTCCTGTGTCATCGTATTTCGTTTTGTTATATACCTGTTCAATAGATTTACAAAGGTACATATAAAAAATCAAAATCGATAATCCAGCCCGCGGAAATATCGGAAAACGACGCCCAGTGCCACTTGCCGGCAAGCTCAGAGCAGCGAATGAGAACGGAAGCTGTAAGAGTCGCCGCTGCGGGCGATGACGATATGGTCGAGCAGCTTTATGTCGAACAGACGGCAGGCGTCGGCCACACGCCGCGTGAGGTGCCTGTCCTGCTCGCTCGCCTCGGCCGCCCCGGACGGGTGGTTGTGTACCAGGATGATCTGCGTCGAAAGCAGCTCCAAGGCGCGTTTGACGATAAGCCTGTGGTCGACGACCGTGGCCTGCACGCCGCCCTGACTCACGCGCATGCGCTCGATGACGCGATTCGACGAGGTAAGATACAGCGCCCAGCACTCCTCGTAGGGCAGTGCATCGACCAGCGGGCGCATCAGACGCTCGACGTCGTCGCTCGACGCTATGTCGACGACATCGCGGCTGCGCTCGGCAGCCACGCGGCGCCCCAGCTCGACGGCCGCTTTGAGACGCTCGGCACGCCGCAGCCCCATGCCGGCGATCATGCGCAGCCGCGACACGTCGCACGATGCGAGCGTCGCGAGCGAACCGCGGCACGCTTCGAGCACGGCCGCCGAGAGGTCGCGTCCCGACCCGCCGCCGCACTCGACACCGAGCAGCAGCGACAGCAGCTCTTCGTCGCTCAACGAAGCGACGCCGCGCGCAAGGGCTTTATCGGACAATGTATTCATAAATGAAAAAATCGCAGATCACTCTGCGAAGTTACTCATTTTTGTCCGATAAAATATTTTATTCCGGAAAAATTTATCACGCCTGGCGTCTTATGCGGTCGACACGGTCGAGCAGTTCGGCGCTCTGCTCGTCGCTTATGGTCATCGAGCTCTGCGACACGGAGTACGATGCGCTCTGCTCGGCCTCCTTCTTCGACTCGCCGGAACCATGACCCACGACTATGCCGTCGACATAGACCGTCGAATGGAACATCGGGTGGCTCGAAGAGTGACCGCGTTCGTGGTCGGTGCGAAATTCGATGGCATGGCGGTTCTTCTGGCACCACTCGATAAGGCGGCTCTTGAAATCGGTCTCCGACGAGAGCATCTCCTCCATGCTCAGGTGGCGGCCGTAGATATCGTTGATGAGCAGACGATTGACAAATTCGTATCCCTGATCGAGATATATGGCGCCCATCATAGCCTCGAAAGCATCGCCGTAGATATGCTTCTGCGTGAAGTTGCCGCTCGAATTGCAGATCACGTGCGCATCGAGGCCAATGCTGTGCGCGATGCCGTTGAGCGACTGGCGAGATACGATCTTCGAACGCAGCTGCGTCATGAAGCCCTCGTCGCGATCGGGAAACTCGATGAAGAGGTAGTCCGACGTAACGCTCTCGATAACGGCGTCGCCCAGAAATTCGAGACGTTCGTTATTGATCTGCTGTCCGCTGTCGAGCACGACCGATGCCGACTTGTGGATCAGAGCCAGCTTGTAGAGCTCGATATTGTGCGGCACGAATCCGAACATGTCGTCGACGGCGGCATAGTAGCGGCTGTCGCGACCGAAACGTCGGCGGAAAGGGCGTAAGATGAAATCGAACATGGCTGAGCGGATCTTTTATTGCTGAGATACTTTGCGGAATATGACCGTCGAGTTGTGGCCTCCGAATCCGAACGTATTGCTCAGTGCGCATCGCACGCGGCGATGCTGCGCACGGCCGAGCGTAAGGTTCAGACGCGGATCGATCCTCTCGTCGAGACGCTCGACGTTGATCGTCGGCGGAATGGTCTCGCGCACGATAGCCATGACGCATGCTATGGCCTCGATTGCGGCCGCGGCACCCAGCAGGTGTCCGGTCATGGATTTGGTCGACGATATGTTGACATCGTACAGACGCTCGCCGAACAGCTCCGAGAGAGCCTTCAACTCGGCGATATCGCCCAAAGGGGTCGACGTGCCGTGGACGTTGATGTAGTCGATGTCGTCTATGGCGGCCGACGCGTCGTCGAGCGCTTCGCGCATGGAGCGGATAGCACCCGCACCCTCGGGATGCGGAGCCGTCATGTGATAGGCGTCGGCAGACATACCGCCGCCGGCGACCTCGCAGTAGATATGCGCACCGCGCCGAAGGGCATGTTCGTACTCCTCCAAGACAAGTGCGCCGGCACCCTCGCCCATGACGAAGCCGTCGCGGTCGGCATCGAACGGACGCGACGCATGCGCGGGATCGTCGTTGCGCGTAGACAGAGCCTGCATGGAGCTGAATCCGCCCACGCCCGGGACGTTTATCGCCGCCTCCGAGCCGCCTGTAACCACTATATCGGCCTTGCCCAGACGTATTGCGTTGAGCGAGTCGATAATGGCATGGTTGGACGAAGCGCAGGCCGAGGTAACGCAGTAGTTAGGCCCCATGAATCCGTACTTCATGGCGATATGCCCCGCCGCCAGATCGGCGATCATGCGAGGAACGAAGAATGGACTAAACCGAGGGATCTCTCCTCCCTTGGCATAGTCCATACATTCGTTATAATAGGTCTCGATACCTCCGACGCCGGAGCTCCAAATAACGCCGCAACGCTGTCTGTCGATCGACTCGTCGTCGAGACGTGCGTCGCTCACGGCCTCGGCGGCCGCTATGAGCGCATATTGGACGAAAGGATCGTACTTGCGTACCTCCTTGCGGTCGAAGTACCGGGTCCAATCGTAATTTTTAATCTCGCAGGCGAATCTGACCTTGAAGGCCGAAGCGTCGAATCGCGTGATCGGAGCCGCACCGCTCACACCGTCTTCCAGATTGCGGACATACTCTGCGATATCCGCACCCAGAGGGTTGATCGTGCCCAGTCCCGTGACGACGACTCTATGCAACTCCATCGATGAAAGGTTGGATTCTGCCGTTGCAGACAAAAACGACGGAAATTATTTCTTGTGCTCCTCGATGTAGGTAATAGCGTCGCCTACGGTAGCGATCTTCTCTGCGTCCTCGTCGGGGATCTGGATATCGAAAGCCTTCTCGAACTCCATGATCAACTCAACAGTGTCGAGCGAATCAGCACCGAGATGTGCGGTAAAGCTTGCTTCGGGTACAACCTCAGACTCCTTAACACCCAATTTGTCTACGATGATCTCGACAACCTTTGACTGAATTTCTGACATAATTAAATAAGTTTTAGTTAAACATTTATATAAATATTCCGTCGTTATCCTCTCGATTATTACGTGAATCGGGACAAAAATAACACTTTTTTTATTATCTTTGACAATATATCGCAATTTTTTTATCCGGCGACACCGGGCAAAAGATTAGAACGTATTTATATTCAGTATATTATGAGATTATTATTAATTTCCAATTCCACCAATGCGGGCGAGGAGTACCTCAAATACCCCATTGAGCAGATAGGCCGTCTGCTGAGCGGCGTAAAGACGATCGTATTCGTGCCGTACGCAGCCGTGACATTCTCCTACGACGAATACGTAAGAAAGGTGCAGGCGCGCTTCGACGAGATCGGCATACGCGTCGAGTCGGTGCACCGCGCCGCCGACCCGTGCCGCATGGTCAGGCAGGCCGAGGCGATATGCGTCGGCGGCGGCAACACCTTCGCCCTGACGCGCATGATGCAGAAGCAGGGGTTGATGAAGGCCATACTCGGACGCATAAAGGCCGGCATACCGTACGTCGGCTGGTCGGCCGGCAGCAACGTAGCATGCCCCACGATATGCACCACCAACGACATGCCCATAGTACAGCCCGAGTCGTTCAAGGCGATAGGCGCCGTAAAGTTCCAGATCAACCCCCACTATCTCGACGCCAACCCCGAGGGACATGCGGGAGAGACGCGCGAGCAGCGCATAGCCGAATACGTACAGGCCAATCCGCGCCGATACGTAGCCGGTCTCCGCGAGGGCTGCATGCTGCTGGTGGAGAACGGACGCATCGAGCTTATAGGCAAGCGGCCGATGCGCATATTCAAAAAGGGCATAGCGCCATACGAGGTCAACGCCGGCGACGATCTGAGCTTCCTGCTCGGATAGGAGGCGATGAACGGCAGCAGCGCACAGACCGGCAAGGCAGGCGAGCGGATGACCGTCGAGTGGTTGCGCACGCAGGGGTTTTATATCTGCGAACGCAACTGGCGGGCAGGCCGATACGAGATCGACATCATCGCCATGCGGTGGGATACGGTGCACTTCGTCGAGGTCAAGACGCGTCGCAGTGGCGGGTGGGTTTCGCCCCACACCGCTGTCGATGCGTCCAAGATCCGGGCGTTGCGACGTGCGGCGTCGGCTTATCTGGCCATGCACCGCATGAGCCGCTACCATATTCAGTTCGATCTGGCCGCCGTCGAGACATTTCCCGACGGACACGCAGATCTGCAATACACGGAAAACATCATCTGACACCCGGCAGCGGGTAGTCCGGCAGCCTGCGCAGAAGGTCATTGCGGCAGCGCGTAGCAAGCCGCAGCTGCAAGCCCGTGCAAAGAGCTGTGACCGCGACCGAAAAATTTGGCTTTTGCCCCTATTTTCACTACCTTTGCCGCGTAAGAAACTACACTGGAATGGGTTTATACAACACAGGCATCGCCATGTACGATTTCGCGATCGGCATAGCGGCGCGACGCAACCGCAAGGCCGCGTTGTGGAAAGAGGGTCGCCGAGGCATATTCGACCGAATGCAGCAGGCCATAGCGGCCGACGACAGAGTGGTATGGGTGCATGCGGCGTCGCTCGGAGAGTTCGAGCAGGGACGCCCGATAATAGAGATGATCAGGCAGCGTTACCCCGACCGCAAGATACTGCTGACATTCTTCTCGCCGTCAGGATACGAGATCCGCAAGAACTACGATAAGGCCGACTACATATTTTATCTGCCGTCGGACAGACCGGCGAACGTAAGGCGGTTCCTCGACATAGCGCATCCCGAAGCAGCGATAATCATCAAGTACGAATTTTGGTTGAACTACCTCGGCGAGCTTCGCCGCCGCCGGATACCGACATACCTCGTATCGTCGATCTTCCGCCGCGACTCGGTGTTCTTCCGCTTCTACGGCGGCAAATGGCGTCGCGCGCTGTCGACATTCGAGCGCATGTTCGTGCAGAACGAGGAGTCGCGCGAGCTGCTCGCGGAGTTGGGATACGACAATGCCGTGGTCGCGGGCGACACGCGCTTCGACCGCGTGGCCGACATCGCGCGCGCAGCCAAGCGCATACCTCTGATCGAAGCCTTCAAGGGCGAATCGCGGCTGTTCGTCGCCGGCTCGACGTGGGGCCCAGACGAGGAGATATTGCAGCAGCTAATAAACCGCAATCCTTCGATACGCTTCGTCATAGCACCGCACGAAATGGACGAGCAGCGCATACGTCGCATCATCGACAATACTACCGGCGGCGCCATACGCTACACGCAATGCAACGGAACGGGCGACCCTGGCACGGCACAGGTGCTGATACTCGATACGGTAGGTCTGTTGTCGTCGGTCTACGGCTACGCGTCGTGGGCATATATCGGCGGCGGTTTCGGAGTGGGCATACACAACACGCTCGAAGCCGCGACATTCGGACTGCCCATAGCCTTCGGACCCAAATACATGAAGTTCAAAGAGGCGCGCGACATGATAGCTCTGGGCGCGGCGCGCAGCATATCGTCATTCGAGCAGTTAGACGAGTGGTTCGCACCGCTGCGAGACAACGAAGAGGAGCGCCTGCGCGTCAGCCGTCTTGCCGCCGACTACACCCTTAGCAACTGCGGCGCGACGGAGATGATAGTCGACACCGTATTCGGCCAGCGGAGACGATAGCTCGCCACCGCCCCTAACGCACTCGCTGCATGAACGCAGAAAAGGCTGCCCGAATATCGGGCAGCCTTTTCTGCGTTCATACATCTTATATCTTACCGCCCCTATTGCCTTCTAACCGCTATCATAACCCGACATATCATCCCGACATATACTATCATAATCCTTGCTCCGGCCGGTCATACTTAATCGTTCCTTACACTATCATATCATGTGCATTCCTGCCTATCCGGCATCGCTCTGCCCGGCCGGGACAACCTATTTCCGGCGTACTCTCTACCCTCTCGGTCTTGTTTTGGCTTGTCAGGCATAGCTCAGCCCACTGCATCTGCCTTGTTCCGGCTTGCCCGGCTGCTATACTTGCATGGCATTAGCCGGCATACTCGGTCGCACCACGCCATACCCTGCTATGCACGACCTTATCATCTTTGTCAAGCTCGGCATCATCGCACGCAGCATTACCTGCATTAGCCGGCCACTTTTGTCTCCAAAACCGCACTTGCTCCGCCGGCCGAGGCTACCGACAACATGCAAATAGCTCGGCAGGAGCGATAGTCGGGCGACTATTTGTCGAGATTGACAGTGGTACAAAACACAGCTATAACACTCACGACAAGGCGGGCGGATACGAGACGAATACACCGGACATACCGCACCGCAGCATGGCAAGCCAAGCGATTAAAGTCGAAGCCGAAGCGGAATTAGGGCATAAGACGAACCGAGGCCGGAGGGGTGGAGCGTGCTGGGGAAGCAGAAATAAAACGACGCCCGAAATAATCGGACGCCGTTTCGATAGCAAACTTCTAATGAAGCCTTGATTATATATGAATCGAAGGTTACAACCAGCGCTTCTCGTCGCTGCGGGTCGACTTGATCTCCGTAACGAAGTCGGTAACGTCAGCGGGGATTTCGCTCTTGGCATATACGCTCGTGATGTTCTCGCCGCCTTGGCTTACGAGAGTCAGCACGTCGCCGTTCTGATCGACCCTGCCGGCATACTTGCAGGCCCAAGCCGTATTGTCGGAGTATACGCCCGAGATAACGTCGCCCTCCTCGATGCTGTACTTGCCAGTATAGTGTACGTATCCGGGACGGTCGACACGCTGGTAGAGGTCGAAGTTACCGGCAGCATCGAACTTGATGTATACATCTGCATAAGACTCGCCGTTAGACCAGTCGGTCAGGTGCCATGAGGCGACGATCTTCTCTTTCAGATCGCCCTTAGGACCCGGTTCGGGATCACCGTTATTGTCACCACCGCCGCACGAGGTCATTGCAACCAGACACAACGCAAGCAAAGACCATATTTTGATATGTTTCATCGTATATTCTGTTTTTAATTATTCTACAACCAACCGCCGTTATTGGCAAATGCGGGACGTGCTATTATCGCGAACTCCTTCGTAATCAGCATACCGCCCATCGTAGCGCCACCGCCTGCCGCAGTACCGCCGGCAATCAGGTTGACCTTGATGATAGCCGCACCGGGCTTGGTGCACTTCAACACGATGTTGTTGCCGAATACTACCGGCTTATCCGAAATGCCGAGCGCAGCCATATCGCTTGCTGCCATTTCGACGGCCGTCATCTTCATGCCCAGCTCGCCGCTGCCCAGATAGTTCTGTATGTTGATCGACTCCTCGCCGCCGACCTTAACGGGAATGCAACGCGTACCGCGCACGTTCATCAGCACTTGGAACGTATCGATAGTACCGGTACCCATTTTGCCCTTGTAGTCGGCCAGATTCTGCGTGATCTTAGACTCGCGCGTGCCTACCAGACGGGCATTGATGTCGTTGACCGAGGTCAGCAGCAGAGCCTTGTACTCGTCGACGGTAAAGGTCTTGCCGAGTTTGAGAGCATACGACAGACCGAGTGCGGCGATACCCGATACGTGGGGGCATGCCATAGAGGTGCCGTCCATATAGCCGTATCTGCCGTTGGGCAGCGTCGAAAGGATCGAGCAGCGGCCCGTAGAACGATCCTCATAGGCGTCGCCGCCGGGGGCTGCGATATTGCAGCCGGGGCCATAGTTGGTATACCATGCCGGCAGACCGTCCGGCGAGTACGCCGTAACCGCTATGAGGTTGTTGTATGCGGCGGGATATCCGGCCTGAGGCTTCGTATCGTTACCGGCGGCGAATACGATCAGACCGCCGTCCAGTGCGGGGCACGACTTTGCATACTTGGCGAAATATACCAATGCCTGGTGCTCGGCGGCGACATTGCGCTCGAAATCCGAATCGGAAGCAAGGCCCGGCGTCATGGCATCGGTACCCCACGAGCACTGCAAGATGCAGGCGCCGTTGTTGGCGGCGTACTGTATGGCGCGGGCCGAAGCGTCCACACCGGCACCCGTATTGTTCGAGAATATCTGGCACGACATGATGCGCACACCGTCGTTGTTGCCCGAGCCGCCGGCGACGCCGCTTACGCCCAGAGCGTTGTTATTGACGGCAGCGACCGTACCTGCGACGTGCGTTCCGTGACCGCTATCGTTCGGGCGGTTCCAAGTAAGCGGACCGGGAGTATGGAAGTTGTATCCGTAGATATCGTCCTTGTAGCCGTTGTCATCGTCGTCCTTGCCCTTCTCGCCGTTCTTCTCGGCCTCGTTGATCCACATGTTAGCGGCCAGATCCTCGTGGGTATAGTCCACGGCCTCGTCGACGACGGCAACGACGACGTCGCGGCTACCGGTTTCGAGCTTCCATGCGGGAGCGACGTTGATATCGGCACCGGCTACGGCACGACGCGAAATCTGCGGATCGCCCGTATTGATGTAGTGCCACTGCAAAGGCAGGCTCGGATCGTTGAACTGATACTCGACGGCACGCGTCATATCCGCGATATCGTCCAGATCGACTACGCGCGGCTCTGACCAGTCGCACTTCTTGACCTTCTGGCAGAACTCGACACGATCGATGTCGGCCAAAGCGGCAAAGCTGACGGCCGCCTGGTCGAGGTCCTGCTCCTCGTCGAATCGGACGACATACCAGCGGTGCATGCCCTCGGCACGCAGGTTGGCCTCGTGGCGCTTGTCGACGACGAAGAGTCGCTCGACCGAAGTAGCGCCGATATTGTACAACACCTCGTCGACATCCGACAGTCCCGAGCGGGTCGTCTCGCCGGTCTCGACGGCAGCCTCGAATGCCTCGACAGCATCGTCGTTGACATAAAGCAGCAACTTGCCCTCGTCGGCATTGTTCGACGTATGGATAAGTTTACCTATCACAGCATCGTGCTCGCGACCGCCGGCAGAACCTCCGTCCGCCGGATCGGCGGTACAGGCTGCCAACAGCGAAGCAGTCAGTGCAATACCTAAAAATTTACATTTTGTCATAACACTTCAATTAAAATTCGTTATCTATACATGCAAAGATAATAATTTTTTTTTATCGACATTGCATAAATCCTACAAAATAGCAATCGGGCGCGCCGAAGTTCGACGCGCCCGATCCGATTATTTATCTAAAATGCTTGCTGGTTAATTGCATTATTTGATTTTAGAGCTCAACACGAACTCCTTGACGGCCTCACGCTCGCATACGCTCGCCTCGACGGCAACGGTACGCAGCGAACGAGGCTGAGACACCGTAAGACCATGCTCTGAGAACTTGCGTTCAAGCGCACGCTTGCAGTAAACAGGCTTCTCGAAAGATGTACGGGCAACCGATGAGGGCTTACCGTAAACGATCGTCGTCGTCGTCGAATCGTAGACGCCGTATGCGCCGATCAGACCGTACTTCGCCGCATCGAACACCAACATCGCAAGACAGTTGGCAAGCGACTTGATCTGCTTGGTAGTCGCATCGACATTCATTACGAGCGGAACACTCATGTTATTCACATCGAGATTTTCGGGATCCCACTTGGGAGCCGTGAAGTAGCCGTAGATCATAGTCTCTTCCTCATCGAAATAGTCGTAAAGCTCGCCGAACAGGCTGCCCTTATCCTCGCCGCCTTTCAGCAAACCGCTGAAAGTAAGAGTATGTGCCGCAGGATCGTACGTAGCGTACAACTGCGCATTGTTGGGAATGCCGAGATTCTTTACCAGAAATTCGTTCTCCTTAGCTGTCGGATTAACCACAAACGTACTGGCAAACTGATCCTCGCCCAAAGCAGCGCTCATCGTATAGGTGCCGATAACCAACTCGCCGTTGTATTCGATAGCCGTCGTTGTGTGGTCGGCACGCAGGATCTTCTTAGCTCCATAGATGTTCTCGACCTGCAACAACATCGTGTAGGCGTAGCCCGAATCCAGATTGTTGAAAATACCTACATACTGGCCGTCCGTATTGATGTAGTCCATCCATGTCTTGCCGTCGCTGTCCTTGTTCTTCGACGCATCAGAGCCGAACTGGGTCAAAACATCCAACTCGGTAGCGCCCTGATCAAGTACGTCATCCAACGCCTCCGTCGAGCCGAGCCAGTAGAGAATGTTGCGGATCTCCTTACCCTGGATCGCGAATGCCAACGAGCTCGTCGAAGGATATTTCTCCTCCAATGATGCGTCGCCCAACAGACCGGCAGCCGAGTTAACGGCCAGCCTTGCCTCTACCTCGGGAACCTCGCCCATGCCGGGGAAGAAGAACATGTAGGCAGCTGCATTATCGGGATATGCCTTCTCATCAGCGCTGTAAGGAACGGCCACTACGGTGTAAGAGCCGCGAGTAAGGGGCTGCATCATGGTTACCACGCGCGAATCCGAACCGCCCAGAGCCTTTTCGACATCTTCGGCAGACACCTCGATAATGTTCTCGGCACTGCCGTCGGCGATCTTGGCTGCTATCGTAGCCGCGTCGGCCACAACATCGCCCTCGACGAATACATAGGCGAACGATGCTACGTCGTTACCCAGCGTGAAATTCAGCTTGACCTTGGTTGTGGTATTGTCCGGATCGACATCCATACCGCCGTAAGCGACACCCATTGCGTAATCCTTGACCTCGTATCCGGGCAGAATGACACGGAAGAGTCCCGATGAATTGCACTCGCCCATACCTACGTCCAAGACGCCTACAAGACCTTTTTCGGGGAAAGTAATCACGCCATTCTCCAACTTGCCGGGCTGTGCAGAGAATACTCTGATCCAACCTTCATCGCCATTGAGGATCACACCGCAATCCTGTGGCTCGGCCTGCGAACCGATAGTCACGGCCTTAGGGTTAGTTGCATCGATGATGAACTTGGTCGGTCTTACGTTATTGACCAACTCCTCCGGACTGGCACCGAAAATCGGAGCAAGAGCGGCGGCGTTGTAAGGATTCTCTACATAGTAGTATCCGGGACGACCGTCGTACTCATAGACGTTGACTTCGCTCTGATAACCGGCAAAACCGCTGTAGATGGTCAGAATATCATCGCGGAACTGTCCCTTGCCTTCGAGCTTGTTCCAAGGCTCGGGGCAGATCAAATTGAGCTGGATCTGCGACATGCCGTAGGGCGAGTTCATGCCCTTGATCATCAGCTGCACGGGGTAGGTCGTACCGCGTTCGAGAGCCGAGAAATCGTAACCGATCGTCATCTCGGTCTCATTAGACTCGGCGGCGAACGATACGCTCTCGGGGATAGTGAACAGGCCCGACGCATCCTCGTACATGAGCTGAATGGTCTCAGCCTCTCCCGTTTTGATACGCTTCAAGGGTATCTTTACGGTCGACTCCGTGCGTATAAGCTCTATATCGGTAGCCTGCGAGTCGACGAAATAGGCCTCCTGTCCGTCGGGCACAGGTGCAAGCTCGTACTCGTCGTTGTTACATGATGCCAGAGGTAACAACATGACGGCAGTTGCCGCATATAATAATCTCTTTATAACTTTCATAGTTTATAACTTGTTATAAGTTTAGCTTAATGTGTACATCTGCTGTTAGAAGAGTGCTACTCCGCACCCTCTTCCTTGTCATCTTTCGAGCCGTTCTGATCATTCGGGCCCAAAGCGGTGTTAGTTTCCATCTCGCGAGTAGGAATCTGATACAGGAAGTTATCGGCCTCCTGTTCGAGACGTATTTTACCAGGCTCGTAGTGGTTGTTGTTAGCAGCACCCCACGTAGCGTCGAGACGGTCGACAGGAATATTCAGACGACGGTTGTCGATGAACTCGATACCCTCGCCCCAGAACTCGACACGCTTCTGGAAGTTGATCTCCTCGATGATACCGGCCTTGTCGCTGACGGGGCAGTAATAATCCGGAACACGCGATGACATCACGCCACGCAATACATCGCGGGCACCGTTGAGATCGTTGGCATGAGCCAAAGCCTCGGCCTTGGTAAACCAAGCCTCCTCCGAACGCAGATAGATATAGTCTCCCAAATGCCAGTTCTCGGGCGAACGCTCGCCCTCTTTCAGGGCCTTGACGGCTTTACGACCGGCACCGACGAATTTGACCGACTGATACGGCACATCCGCGGGGACAGTAGTATCCGGCAGAAGGTTGTCGGCCGAACGCTTGTGGTTGCAGAACCAGTTCAGACGGATATCGTTATCGGCGATCTTGTCGACGAACGGCTTGAAGCCCACGCGCCATACGCCGATACCGCCGTAACCCTTGCCGTAAGCATCCATCTGCGAGAAATATGACATGTAAAGAGTCGAGTTGTCAGGTGTGATATCGCATCCGAACACTACGTCGGGCAGAGTGATATCGCTGAAACCCTGCATTATCTGATCCTTGGTAGTAAGGATAGGCACATTGTCCATTACGACCTGCGCATACTTCGCCGCCTTCTCCCACTCGTGCTTTACCATGTATGCACGATAGAGGTAGGTAGCTGCTACGCAACCGTCGATATCGGTCGGAGATTCGGTACGGATCATACCGATCTTCTCGAATATCTCGTATGCCTCCTCCAAATCGCTCAGCAGCTGCTCGTAGATAGCATCCAGAGTAGCGCGGGGCTGGTCGCCCTGATGCTCGGGCTTTTCGGTAACCAGCGGCACGCAAGGCAGCTGAGAGTGATCGTAAACCTTACCCTTGCCCCACTTCGTATCGTCGGCACCTACATAATAGGCGTACTGATAGAGGTTGGTAAGCATCCAGTAGGCATATCCGCGCTCGGTAAGAGCCACGGCGCGATAACGCAATACAGCAGGGTTATCATCATCAGGCATAGAATCGAGGATACTGCAAGACAAGGCAATGTGCTTGTAATACTCGCTGTAACGGTTAGCAGTAGCTACGAAGTCGGCACCGCGATAATCGCACAGATAGTGGTAGAACGACATCGCAAAATCGCCGGTCAAGCACATGTCGTTGCCCATAAGCGATGACAGGAAGTCGAAGCCCTTCTGACCGAAATAGCAGTGCGACATATCCTGCAAAACGTATTGCTGGAAATAGAAGTAAATATTTTGCTCGTCAGCAGAGAATACCTTGTCTGGGTCCTTCGATGCGATCTCCTGCTTCTTGTCGGCTGGCAGATACGAATCGTGATATGCCTCCTTGATACAAGAGGAGAGCAGAACCGAAGAGAGCAAGGCTATCGATAAAATTTTAGTATTTTTCATAAATGGTCTGCTTGTTAGAAATTAAGATTGATACCGCCAGATATGGTTCTGATCTGGGCATAACCGCCGAAGCTGCCTTGTCCACTCATAGACGTACGCGGGTCGAGACCCTTGCGAGCAGAGAACAGTGCAACATTGTCGGCCACAACGAATACGCGTGCGCTCTCGATACCGAGCTTCTGCATCCACTTGGTCGGGAACGTATATCCGAGCGTGATGTTACGGATGCTGAAATAAGAAGCCGACGTAAGGAAGAGGTCGGAAGACTGAGTAAACGAGCTGCTTTGGCTCTGGTTGTTCCAAATACCGTACTCGCCGCTCATCGTCTCGGGATTCCATGTATTCCACAACTCGCGGTTGTGACCACCGTAGAAGCCGGAAGACATCGTGCTTGCGAACTCGCCGTCGTAAACATATCCGCCGATCTGGAACGCCGTAGCGATCGACAGGTCGAAGCCGTAGAGGCGCAGAGCAATGTTCAGACCGCCCTGGAAATCGGGCAGTGCAGACTTGCCGATATCGAATTTGTTAAGGGCTCCACCCTCTGAAAGCTTGTTATAGTCGCTCGTGGTAGCGAGCTCGCCGGTGGGATTGCCCTTATCGTCGAGAACGCGGTAGTACCACAGAGGCTGGCCCTCTTCGTTGACACCGGCGTAACGGTACATATAGTACTCGTAACGGCTCTTGCCCTCGTACAGACGCTGATATACCTGCGTCAGACCAGTCGCCCTATAAATGTCGGGCAGCTCCAAGATCTTGTTGCGGTAGTGCGAACCGATAAGCGATACGGTCAACTGCACATCGCGGCGCTTGACGGCATCGACATTGATCTCGAACTCGATACCCTGATTCTGCATGCTACCGATATTTTCCCAGTTATAGGGACGCCGTGAAGACAGTCCACGAGGAAGCTGGTAGAGCATGTCGCCAGTATAACGGTAGAAATAGTCGACATTACCATAGAGACGACGGCCGAAGAAGCTGAAATCGACACCTACGTCGAAAGTATTCTGTTTCTCCCACGTAAGATCGGGGTTACCGAAGAATGCCTGCGTAATACCGAGCGACGTACCGTCCCACGTTACTGCCCACTGATCCTGATAGGGAGTGTACATGTAACCGGTACCGATGTTCTCGTTACCCTGCGTACCGTATGATGCACGCAGCTTCAAGTCGTCGAGCCAAGACGAAGCACCGGCCATGAAGCTCTCGGTCGAAAGACGCCATGCGGCACCGACCGACCAGAAAGTACCCCAACGATCGAGGAAACGCGAAGTACCGTCGCGACGGACTGCACCCGACAGATAGTACTTGTGAGCGAAGTCGTAGTCGGCTTTCAGGAAATAGCTCTCGATGTTATGCTGATATTTAGTAGAGCCGATGCCTTCCATCTGACCGCCGTTATTCAACTCGGGATTCGACGGATCGAAGAATTTAGTCTTCTCACCTGCAAGCGACTCGCCATTGAGTTTATAGTACTCGTGACCGGCCAAAGCCTCGATATGGTGGTTACCACCGATCTCCTTGCGGTAAGCAAGCAGCTGGTTGATAGTCATGGTCTCGGTCATTGAAGACGATTTCGAACCGCGGCCGCCGAACGCCTGACCGTCACCGATTGTAGGCGTATAGAACGTCGTACCTATACCCATATTGAGGTCGTAAGCATAGTTTACCGTGAAGGTAAAGTCGCGCAGGAACTTGACCTCGGCATAAGAACGGGTCGAGAGGTTGTTGTAGGTCGACTTGCGGATATCCTCGTAGAGGTTGCAGATGATATTCTGGTTGGTAGCCGTCGGACGGTTCAACGTACCGTCGGTAACCTTCATACCGTTATCGTACATCGGGGTACCGTCCTCGTTGTACTTCATATTACCCTCGGCGTCGTAGGCATGCACGGGGAAGATCGGCGCCCAGCCGCGAGCCACGTTGAACGGGTTGCTTGCTGCACCGCTCGTCTCGTTGAGGCCGTTTGCTGTGGTCTTAGAGTAAGAGAGATTCATACCGACCTTCAACCACTTGAACAGCTGAGTATTGACATTGGCACGCATCGAAAGACGCTCGTAGTCCGAACCGACGATGTAAGAGTCGTCGTCGAGATAGCCCAAAGAGAGATAGTAGTCGGTCTTGGCCGTACCGCCCGAAACCGATGCGACATACTCCTGACGGAACGAGTTGTGGAACATGGCATCGGCGAACGAATCGTCGTAGCGCACGCGGGCATGAGGATTCAGACGGCCGTTGGTACCTACGAGGAACTGACCGTCGGGAATGAGGAACGCATTGTAGTTACCCAGTACGCCCAACAGCTCCTGGCTGGCACGCAGGTTGGCGGCTGCCAAGTCGTGGCCGTTGTTGGCCCAATAGGTGTTACGCATACCGAACCAAGTAAGCTCGTAGTACTCGGCCTGATCGGTAGCCATGTCGTAATCGGGGACAGCACGGGTGTTGACACCCCAGGTACCCTTGAACGAGACGCGGGTGCGGTCCTGCTTACCGGTGCGGGTGGTAATCATGACCACGCCGTTGGCGGCACGAGAACCGTACAGAGAGTTCGAAACGGCATCCTTAGATACGGTCATAGACTCGATATCGGCGGGGTTGATGTCCGACAACGAACCGTTGAACGGCACGCCGTCGACGACGATAAGTGCGGTGTTGCTGGCCGTGATAGAACCGATACCGCGCACGACGATCGAAGCGTCGCTACCGGGCTGGCCGGTCGAGCTGACGATCTGCACACCGGCTACGGCGCCTTCCAGAGACTTCGTAACCGACGAAGCCTGCGAGTTGGCGATCAAGCCCTCCTTAACCTTAGATACCGAACCGACGAGGTCCTCCTTACGCTTCTTACCGTAAGCGATGACCGTAACGTCGTCGATAGCCGTAGCGTCGTCTTTGAGGACGACATCGATAGTAGTTCTGCCGGCTACGGGCACGAGCTGCGACTCATAGCCCAAGAACGAGAATTTCAAAGTAGCGTCGCCCTGTGCCGCGATCTCGTAATGACCGTCAGCGACAGTGGTCACACCACGTGTGGTCCCTTCTACCGTAACCGATGCTCCGATGACCGGTTGTCCGGTTTGATCGGTCACTGTACCGGAAATCCGCTGACCCTGAGCCGGGGCTACGAAGCACCCTAATGTCAGAGCAGCAAATACTGATAGTACAACTTTTTTAACCATAAGCATTAGTTTTTGACAATTTTAATATAAAAGTTCACTTACAAAGATATGACAACTAAGTTTAATTAGCAAATTATCATATTAATTTTTTTTAGTTATTTACACTTTTTTAGGATAAGATTTTAATAAATTACGATTCGCAACCGAACTTCTTTCGGAACATGCGGATTATAAGACGTACAAAAAAATTAGGTCAGGACGCCCGGAAAGGCCGAACGAATACGCAAACGCGCCGCGAAAAGCGATCCCGAAGACCGGCGCAAGCCATAGTGCACGGCCCCGGAATGCCGTGCCGACCGGCAGGCGAGGTCAGTCTGCCAAGAGCGGACAAAGCGCACGGAGGCAGAGGAGATTCGACGGATACGACGAAAACGGTATCGACTTTGAATAGGCCTCGCAAAGAGACAACCATAGAATCGTATTATGAAAGAGATGAAAAACAATCCCGTCTGCAAACTGTTCGGAACCGAGCTGCCGATCGTATGCGGCGGCATGGCATGGTGCTCGGGGTGGAGGCTGGCGGCGGCGGTAAGCCGCGCCGGCGCTCTGGGCGTGATAGGCAGCGGCTCGATGGACGCAGGGCTGCTGCGGGAGCACATACGCCGCTGCCGCGAGGCGACCGACAAGCCCTTCGGCGTGAACGTGCCGTTGCAGGCGCCGCATGTCGAGCGGATAATCGACGTGGTGACGGAGGAGCGCGTAGGGGCGGTAATAACGTCGGCCGGCAATCCCGCATTATATACGCAGCGGCTGCACGAGGCAGGCTGCAAGGTAGCGCACGTCGTGGCCGACAGCCGCTCGGCACGCAAGTGCGCCGAGGCCGGAGTGGATGCCGTCATCGCCGAGGGATTCGAAGCGGGAGGGCACAACGGCCGGCAGGAGACCGCCACGCTGGTGCTCGTACCGATCGTAAGGCGTGCCATAGACCTGCCGCTGATCGCCGCGGGCGGCATAGCCACCGGCGAGGGGATGCTCGCCGCACTCGCGCTGGGCGCCGACGGCGTGCAGATCGGCACGCGCTTCGTGATGACCGACGAAAGCTCGGCGGGCGACGCCTTCAAACGACTGTGCCTGACACTGGGCGAGGGCGACACGATGCTCGCGCTCAAACGTCTGTCGCCGACACGTCTGGTCAAGAACGAGTTTTACAGAATGATGGACGAGGCCGAACAGCGCGGCGCCACGGCCGGGCAGCTCGAACAGATGATAGGACGCGGGCGAGCCAAGCGCGGCATGTTCGACGGCGACATCGTCATGGGCGAGTTGGAGATAGGTCAGGCCGTGACGCTCGTGCGCAGCATACAGCCGGCCGGGGAGGTCGTCGGGCAGATCATAGGAGAGTTCGACCGCGCATTGGAGCGGCTGTGCGAGAGGACCATGTAGGGCGGCGGATGCCGATGCCGGAGGCAGGGGTCAGGGCTCGAAGTTGCAACGCAGCATCGTCGGGCATGGCTCCTGCTGCTTTATGCGTGCGATCATCGCGGTAAGATAGGCCTGTATGTCGTCGCGAAGACGCTTGTACAACGGGCACGAAGTGTAGTTCTCGTTGTCGAGCAGCACGTCGCGGATCGAACGGAGCGTGTTGGCGTAGTTGCTCAGCTCGTTGCGCAGCGCGACGCCCTGCTTGGCCGACGACTGTATCTTGGCCAGCGACAGCTGCCGGAGTTTGTCGCATACGGCACTCAGCACCACCAGCGTGACATTGTCCATGAGCGTATGGCCGTGCATGAAGAGGTAGGTATTCTCCGGCTCGACGCCACGCTCGCGCAGCTCGCGGCCGAAAGCCTCGACATCGGAGACCATATCGGGGTTGTGCATTTCGAGCGAGCGGCGGCGGCGTTCGACGTTGCGGCGCAGCCACTCCAACGTATACTCGCCGTTGCGTCGTATGTCGACATATCCCAACCTTACAGAGGCCTTGAACTCGACCAGCGTAAAGACGTTCTCCGTCGATAGCTTGGCCGAGTAGGCATACCACAGAAACAGCGGATATATCGTCTGCGAATATCGATCGAAGAAGCGCACGAAGTCGAATATGCGCGTATCGTTCTTCGTAGCCTTGACGCATACGTTGTGAAGCGACGGGGCGTAACAGAGATAATTCTCCGTAGCATAAGTATATGTATGGAACATATTGCCGGCCGAGAGCAGCCGCCCTGACTGTTCGGTCGCGCCGTCGAACAGATAGTCGAAGTCGGAGTCGACGCACAGCAGCAGATCGTCCGCCGGAGAGTCGATCATCGACAGCAGCACCTTCTTGCCCTTGGGCAGATCCTCGCGGTTGGGTACCGAAATCTCGAAACGCAGATATGGATTGCGGAAATGGTCGAATATGCCGCGCCAGAAGGCGACATCCTCGTAACCCTCGACGAATACTCTGACGAGCCTGCGGTCGTCCGGCGGCGGCAGGATCTCGGGCAGATCGGCCGCTGCGACCGCATAATCGTCGCGGCGTATTTTCGATGCGCGTCGTTTCATTGTGGTAAAGTTAGGAAATAATTTTTAATTTTGCGCAACGATCCGCACGGAATCGCCCATGCGGGAGATTTGCAGCGGGCAGACGACCATAAAACCTATATCGACATGGCTAACGACTGGAAAGAGCGTCTGGGAGTTGTATTTTCGACCGACCCCGACTACCGATACGACACCGCACAAGAGCAGCGGCAGGAGACGCTGCCGCCGTCGCAGCAGAACCTGAGGGTGTGGCTCGACAGGCTCAAAGGCGGACGCACGGCCACCGTCGTGCGCGGCTTCGTCGGGTCGCAGCAGGCGCTCGCCGAGCTGGGCAAGGAGCTGAAAACGCGGTGCGGCGTGGGCGGCACGGCCAAAGACGGCGAGATAATCGTTCAGGGCGACCACCGCGACCGGATCGTCGAGCTGCTCACGCGTGCCGGATACCGCTGCAAGAGGGCAGGAGGATAAGGGTCGAAAAAAATTTCATTTTTCATGTCATATTTCGCTTTCGTCCGTGTCTTGATATAAGACGGGGACTAACCCGTCATGCAAGCGGATGCGAAAAGATGACATATATTTGTTTTTATTTACTATCTTTACACGGCAAACAGACGATACGCGATGAATTATCTGCAACATACTCTCGCCGCTTCATGCGGCATATACCTGAGGGGGGGGGAATTTACGCTCCGTCCTCTGTCGCGTATCATCTCTTAAATCGGCGTATGACATACACATAGCGAGGGGTTCGCATTGTCGGTCGCGTAGCTCGGGCATACGCCGGATCGATGCGGATAACCCTTAAACCCATATTATGCTTATGAAAAAACTATCGGTCACGGCCATAACGGCCATAATGCTCCTCTCGACGGCACAGGCGCAGATCAGAATCACGGGACACACCGTCTCGGCCGACGGCGGCAAGGATGTCGGATATGTCACAGTCGCAGCGATGCGCGACTCGGTATGCGCAGCGGCCAACTGCGCCGACGGCAACGGGCGTTTCTCGCTGACGGTCGACTCGGCAGCCACCTACCGCATGCAGTTCTCGATGCTGGGCTACCGCACCCGGACTATCGAAGTGAATGTAGAGAGCGCCACCGACATGGGCGACATCGCAATGGAGGAGGGCGAGCAGTTAGACGGCGTGGAGATCGTCGTGCAGAAGCCGTTGGTCACGCACACGGCCGAGAAGCTGACATACGAGGTCGAGAACGACCCGCAGTCGGCCACATCGACGCTCGAACAGATACTGCGCAAGGTGCCGCAGCTGTCGATCGACACCGAGGGCAAAGTGCTCATAAACGGCGAGAGCAACTACAAGATACTGGTCAACGGCCATGCGTCGGGCTCGATGAGCCGCAACTTTACGGACGTGATAAAGAGCATGCCCGCATCGTCGATCAAACGCATCGAGGTCATTACCAATCCAGGCATCAAATACGACGCCGAGGGCACGGCCGGCATACTCAACATAATTACCTCGACGAGCCGTGTCGACGGCTTCGACGGCTCGGTCAACGCACGCGGTCAGGCCTGCCACAGCTATTACGGAAATCTATCGGCCCGCGCGGCTTTGCAGACCGGCAAGTTCGCCGTCGAGATGAGCGCCTACGGCGGATATTACAACTCGCCCCGGGGCGTGCAGCGATCATGGTCGCAAACGGAGAATCTCGTCTCGGATATAAACCGCTACCGCACCTCGTCGACAAACGGAACATACGACGGCCGCAACTTCGGCGCTACGCTCTCGGCATCGTACCAGATAACCGAGAAGGATCTGATAACGCTCGAAGGCGGCATATACGCCTCGCCGGGAAATAAAAGCCGTCAGCAGACCGATAACACGATAAGCGATGCCCAGCTCAACCCCGTCAGCCGCTACACCGACTACCAATACAACAACTACCGCTACTTGGGCGGTTCGGCGACGCTGGCTTACGAACACCGCTTCGACGAAGACGGCAAACACACCTTCTCGCTGGCCGACAATATCGACATCGACCCCGACTGGTGGACAGTGGAGAACGAATATCAAGGCGATCTGGCATATCGGCAGATCGAAAACGAAGATACGCGCTCGATCGAGAATACGTTTCAGACGGACTACTCGCGCCCGATCGGCGAGCAGCACCATATAGACATCGGCGCGAAGCATATCTACCGACGCTCGTCGATCATGGCAGCCTCGCATATCGACGATGCGGCCGTATCCAACAGCACGATGCACTACACCCAGCATGTCGCGGCGATGTATGCCGGCTATAACTACGACGGAGACAAATGGAACGTCAACGGCGGTGCACGCGTCGAGGCGACCTACAACGCGGCCGACGTGGATTCGTCGGAAGAAGGCATATATTCGTTCGACAACTCGTTCTGGAACGTAATACCCTACTTATCGCTTGGCTGGCAGCCTGCCGCGGGCCACAACCTGTCGCTGACATACACCGAGCGTCTGGGACGCCCGTCGATCGAAGAGCTCTCGCCCTACCAGCGTGTCACGGCATCATCCGTAACATCGGGCAATCCCGATCTGCACGCACTGACGGCACACTCGCTGACGCTCAAATACGCCTACTCGCACAACAAGTGGAACCTGTCGGTATACCCTATGGCACAGCTCTCCAACAACGCCATAGAGTATTATGCCAGCATGCACGAAGACGGCTTATTGCACAGCATGCCCGTAAACGACGCGCGTGCGCGACGTTACTCGCTGGCCGCGACGCTCATGTTCCGCCCCAACGATAAATTTACGCTATCATTCACCGCCCGCGCGACATACAGCCATTACTGGCTGCCGACGCACGAGATCGACAACGACGGCGTAGGCATCTTCGAATCGCTCAATATGGACATCAAACTGTGGAAAGGCGCTACGCTGAACATATACCAGATGTGCAACCGCCAAGGCGCCTACTTCAACGCTACGAACAAGGATTGGACGTGGTACTACGGCCTGGGGCTCACGCAGAAGCTCGTCGACGACAAGCTGACGCTGAGCATAGCGACAGATAACCCGTTCATCAGCACCAATACGCAGCACAGCGAACGCACCGAGACCTACATTACCTCACGCGGATACAGCTGGCGCGCAACCAACATATCATTCGGTATTTCATGGCGCTTCGGCAAACGCAAGGCCGACGTCAAGAGCATCAACAAGACTATCGATAACGACGACTCGGTATCTTCGGGCGGCAGCAAGTAGGCGTCCGGCATTCCCGGGATGCACATATTTGCATTCCGGGACGAAAATAGTCCTGGAAAAATTTGGCGATTAGAATTTTTGTTGTACTTTTGCACCCGGAAAGGTGGCAGAGTGGTCGAATGCGCCGGTCTTGAAAACCGATGAGCTGAGAGGCTCCGGGGGTTCGAATCCCTCCCTTTCCGCACCAAGCAAAAAACAGCGAAGCATCATACATAACGTATGATGCTTTTTTGTGCGATACGGCTCGTGGCCGAAGCTATTCGACCACGGGGCGTAGAGCATAAAATTGCACTATATAATTTAGTGCCAAGCTGTTTTTTGATTGCAACCTAAGGAAAAAGAGGGAAAGACGAGTGAGGATCGAAACCGATCCTCGCGATGTCAATTCCTCGTTTATACGTTAACTTTCGAGGCAGAGTTAACAACTCTGCCTTTTTTTGTGTCATATACATATATACGAAATAAATTCCGATATAGGTAATGACACAAAAAATGCTGCGCAACTCGGCTGCATTATCCGACACGGCATTACTCACTTGAACGGGGTTGCGGGGCGAGAAGACAACATCTTAAAGAGGACGCCCCGCTATTGCTGCGCAATTCGAATCCATCCCTTTCCGCACCAAGCAAAAACAGCGAAGCATCATACGCATGTATGATGCTTTTTTTGTGCGAGACGGCTCGTGGTCGAATCTATTCGACCACGGTGCGTAGAGCAAAAAACTGCACTATATAATTTAGTGTCAAGCTGTTTTTGATTGCAACCTAAGGAAAAAGAGGGAAAGACGAGTGAGGATCGAAATCGATCCTCGGAGATATTTATCGGATACGCCGTGCACGATGTCCGTAAACGACAATCTCCCGAACGACAGTACTCGATGTACGTCCCGTTCAGCGGTACGGATGCACGGCAGTAGAAAAGAATATTTCAAGAAAACCCGGCTAAGAACCGATCCCACATTTTTCGTCAAACGTTATTAGTTGCAACGCAACGACCGAGCGAGCGACGGGCTGTACTTGACGTACTGCGCATTGCCGAACGACGAGGCGCGGCAGCAGAATGAGATTTTTCACGAAAGTCCAGCCAAGAACCGCTACCGAATTTTTCGTCAAAAGGCATTAGTTGCAACGCAACGACCGAGTGAGGCGATGGGCTGTACTTGGCGTACTGCCCATTGCCGAACGACGAGGCGCGGACGCAAATGATGACTTTTCTCGGAAAATTTTTCGTCAAAAGGCGTGAGTAGCGGTGCCGACATGAAATCGGGGCAGACGGGTAGTACTCGATGTACGTCCCGTTTGCCCCGATGATTGAGGTGACGCTAATGGCGCCTTTTCACGAAAAATTATTTTTTTGTTAGAAGCGGTATTATACCACGCAAACGAAAATCTCCCGGACGGGTAGTACTCGATGTACGTCCCGTTCGGGAGATTGAGTGCGCGGCAGTAGAATGCCGCTTATAACGAAAAATTAAGCGCCGAAGTTATCGAAGAGAATATTCTCCGGCGGCACGCCGAGGCTGTCGAGCAGGTTGACTACCGACTGCGACATCATCGGAGGTCCGCACATGAGGTAAATTATTCCCTCGGGCTCCTCGTGGTTTTTGAGATATGTCTCGTAGAGTACGTTGTGAACGAATCCGGGGGTATACTTCACGCCTGCGGCATCGGCCTCGGGATCGGGACGGTCGAGCGCCAGATTGAAGCGGAAATTCGGGAAGTCCTTTTCGATCTGGTGGTAATCGTCGAGATAGAAGGCCTCTTTGAGCGAACGGGCACCGTAAAAGAACGATACCGGACGCTTGGTCTTTTCGGTGCGGAACAGGTGCATGATATGCGAGCGCATGGGCGCCATACCGGCACCGCCGCCGATGAAGACGAGCTCCTGATCGTCGGGCAGGTTGTCGGGCAGGAAGAACTCGCCGAACGGACCCGACATAGTGATCTTGTCGCCCGGTTTGAGCGAATAGATATACGACGAGCATACGCCCGGGTTGACATCCATGAAACCGCCCTTGGCACGGTCGAACGGAGGCGTTGCGATACGCACGTTGAGCTTGATGATATCGCCCTCGGCAGGATACGTAGCGCACGAATATGCGCGCACCTGCGGCTCGGGGTTGACCATTTTGAGGTTGAACACGCCCATCTTCTCCCAGTCCTCGCGGTACTCGGGATCGACGTCGATATCCTTATAGTCGACCGTAATGGCCGGCACGTCGATCTGGATATAACCGCCGCTGCGGAAATTGAGGTGCTCGCCCTCGGGCAGCTTGACGACGAACTCCTTGATGAAAGTGGCGACGTTGTGGTTCGACACCACCTCGCACTCCCACTTCTTGATGCTGAGCACAGATGCGGGCACTTTGATCTTCATGTCCTCCTTGACCTTGACCTGACAGCCCAGACGCCAGTTGTCGAGTATCTGACGACGGTTGAAGAAGCCCGTCTCGGTCGGAAGGATCGAGCCGCCGCCCTCGACGACCTGACACTTGCACTGTCCGCAGGCACCCTTGCCGCCGCATGCCGACGGCAGGAATATGCCCTGCTCGCCCAGCGTATTGAGCAACGTCGAGCCGGCAGCGACCTCCAATACCTTGTCGCCGTCGTTGATGTCGATCTTCACAGGGCCGGACGAAGTCAGTTTTGCCTTTGCAAAGAGCAGCAGCAACACCAGAACGAGCGTTACGGCCAGAAAGGCAACGATTGCAATTAATATGATTTCCATTGCTTAAAGTCTCTTGTTAAAGGTTTATAACTGAATACCCGAGAATATCATAAACGCAATACCCATCAGACCGGTGATGATGAACGCGATACCGGGGCCTTTCAAAGCCGCGGGGATATGCGAATATGTGATCTTCTCGCGAATGGCCGCCATCATGACGATAGCCAGCCACCAGCCCAGACCCGAGCCGAGACCGTAGACGATCGAGTCGCCCACGTTCATGATCGACTCGCCGACCTTCTGCTGCATGAACAGCGAACCGCCCATGATAGCGCAGTTGACGGCGATAAGGGGCAGGAATATACCCAGCTGGTTGTAAAGCGACGGAGAGAACTTCTCGACGATCATCTCGACCAGCTGCACGAATGCTGCGATCACGGCGATGAAGATGATGAACGAGAGGAAGCTCAGGTCGACGCCCTCGATCAAAGCACCGTCGGCCAGCACATACTGGTTCAGCAGGTAGTTCAGAGGCACGGTCATGACCATGACGAACGTAACGGCCGCACCGAGGCCTATGGCGGTCTTGACGCTCTTCGACACGGCGATGTACGAACACATGCCGAAGAAGAAGGCGAAGACCATGTTGTCGATAAATATCGAACGAATAAAAAGATTCAGTGTTTCCATAATCTACCCTCCTACTTTTCCTGTAAATCCTTGTTCAACGAACGGTGTACCCAGATGATGCAGCCGACGATAATCAGAGCCATCGGCGGGAAAAGCATCAACGAGTTGTTGGTATAACCGAAACGGGTCAGCACGTCGACGCCGAACAGCGTACCCGAACCGAAGAGCTCGCGGAAGAAGGCCACGATGACCAGAATCATCGCATAGCCCAGACCGTTGCCCACGCCGTCGAGGAACGACTCCCAAGGCTTGTGACCCAGGGCATAGGCCTCGACGCGACCCATGACGATACAGTTGGTAATGATAAGACCTACATAGACCGACAGCTGCTTGGAGACGTCGTAGACGTAAGCGCGCAGCACCTGATCGACCAGAATCACGAGCGTGGCGATTACCACCAGCTGAACGATGATACGTATACGCGACGGCACGCCGTTGCGCAGAAGCGACATCACGAGGTTGGCGAACGCCGTAACGAAGATCACCGAAAGACCCATGACCACGGCAGGCTCCAACTTGACCGTCACGGCCAGCGCCGAACAGATACCGAGTATCTGCACGATCACGGGGTTGTTGCTGCCGAGCGGTCCCGTTATATTAGTACTTATTTTCATAGTATACTACTCCTCAATATTTTGCGGTTCAACATTAGCCTCCGTACCGGCCTCGGCGGCCGCATCGTCGGACATAGGCTCGGCGATCGGATCGTTCAGCTCCGTATCGTCCGCCGTCTGCATAGCGAGCGAGCGCAGGAAACCGTCGTACTTCGACAGTCCGCTCTGCAACATGGCCGACACGCCGTCCGAAGTCTTCGTACCGCCCGTAATGGCGTCGACCTCGTGCTCGATGTTGTCCTGACGTGCACCGCCCTTGCGCAGGGTTACCGCCACCAGACGATTCTCGGCATCGTAGATCTTCTTGCCTACGTAATGCTTCTGATGCTCGGCCGTAGCGATCTCGGCACCCAGACCCGGGGTCTCGCCCTTATGGTCGAATACCACGCCGGCGATCGTGTCGCCGTCGGCCTGCAAGGCCACATAGCCCCATATATCGCCCCAGAGGCCCTTGCCGGCCACGGGTACGACATAGAGCGTCTCGCCCTCGCGCTCGTACTTGAACAGCGGCAGATCGTTCTCGGCAGAAGCCATGGTTTTAAGATCGGCCAGTTTGTCGAGCACGACCTTGGCATCCGACTGCGGCGTAAGCACGCCGTCGATCAGAAGCGCAGGCGTGATCGTCTCGTCGAACGACTCGCCCTGCTTGCCCAGAGCCGTCATGACGGCCATCTTCTTCTCGTTCTCGGCATTGGCGTCCTGACGCTCTTTGAGCGACGTGGCGGCGAATGTCAGCAACGTGGCCACGATGACGACCATAACCACCGTATATATAATGATATATGCGTTAGAGTTCTTGTTCATTGCCATATCTCTGTTATTTTACGGTTTTAATACGACGATTGCGACGCGCCATGTTGCGCTCGACGACGAAGTAGTCGACCAGCGGAGCAAGTGCGTTCATAAACAGAATCGAAAGCATCATACCCTCCGGATATGCCGGATTGCATACGCGGATGATGACGGCCAGCGCACCGGTCATGAAGCCGACGATATACTTGCCCTTGTCCGTCTGCGCCGAGGTAACGGGATCGGTAGCCATGAACACGGCGCCGAATGCGAAACCGCCGACGATAAGATGCAGATAGGGAGGATATGCCGTCACGCCGAGCAGGTTGAACAGATAGCCGAAGGCCAGACCGCCGACGAATACCGACAGCATCGTGCGCCATGACGCTATGCCCGTGAAGAGCAGTATGGCAGCACCGATCAGGATAGCCAGCGTAGATGTCTCGCCGACGCTGCCGGGGATCAGACCCAAGAACGCGTCGCAAGCCGAGATAGGCTCGCCGCCGACGGCATGTACGCCGAGCGTACCGCTCGTCGAGAGCGACTCCAATGCCGTTGCGCCCGATACGGCGTCGGCACCGTCGACCGCAGCATACCATACCTTCTCGCCCGACATCTGCGGGGTGTAGGCGAAGAAGGCGAATGCACGCGCCAAAAGCGCGGGGTTGAAGACATTCATACCCGTACCGCCGAAGACCTCCTTGCCGAATACGACGGCGAAGGCCGTAGCCAGAGCCACGATCCACAGAGGTACGTCGACCGGCATAATCATCGGGATCAGAAGACCCGAAACGAGAAAGCCCTCGTTGACCTCGTGGCCGCGCGACTGCGCGAAGCCGAACTCTATGGCAAGACCGACGACATAAGAGACGACGATCAGAGGCAGCACTTTCAGAAAACCGAACCAGAACGCCTCGAAGCCCGTCATGCCGACCTGATATCCGACATTGTACATGCCGAACAGCAAGGCCGGGATAAGAGCCATAACGACCACGATCATCGTTCGCTTCATATCGTTGCAGTCGCGGATATGAGCACCCTTGGTCGTGGTGGTATTCGGCACGAAGAGGAACGTTTCGAACGCATCGAATGTCGAGCCGAGGAAGCTCAACTTACCCCCTTTGGAGAAAGTAGGCTTCATTTTATCTACCAAATTACGCAATCCCATAGCTTAACTCTCCTTAATCATTAGGTTAATACCGTCACGGACAATCTGCTGTATCTCGATCTTCGACGGATCGACGAACTCGCACAGCGCGAAGTCCTCGGGCAGCACCTCGTAGATACCGAGGCTCTCCATTTTGTCGATATCCTGAGCCAGAATGGCTTTGAGCAGATACATCGGATAGATGTCCATGGGCAGATACTTTTCGTACAGTCCCGTAACCACGAAGGGGCGTTCGCCGCCGTTGAGGTTGGTATCGAGGCGATAGGCCTTGCGGGGACATATCCACGAGAAGTATGCGCGCGACACCGAGAAGCGGTGGAACCGGGGCATGGCCCAGCCCAGCAGCTCGTAACGGTCGCCCTCGGGGATGACGGTCAGCATGTCCGCATCGGCCGAGATGTAGCCGTCGGCCTCGACCTTGCGGCCGGTCAGCACGTTGCCCGAGATGATACGCACGGCGGCGCCTGCCTGCTGCTTGCGCACGTTGCCGTCGAGCAGCGACCGGACGGGTGCACCGGCGATGATGCGGCAGTACTGCGGCTTGTCGATCTCGCTGCCGGCAACGGCCACCGTCTTAGACATGTCGAGACGGCCGGTCAGGAACAGACGTCCCAGAACGGCGACATCCTGAATGTTCATCGACCAGACGATTTCGCCCTTGGCTACGGGATCGATGTGGTGGATCTGCACGCCTACGTTACCCGCGGGGTGCTTGCCCTCGAAAGTGTGGTGCTCGACGCCCTTGATACCGGCGACGAAGCCCTCCCTGCCGGCCAGAGCCGAAAGGTGTACCTTGCCGTCGGTCAGACGCGCAAGCACGTCGAAGCCGCGCTGCAACTCCTTCTCGCAACCGGCCAGCACGAAATCGTACTCGGGAGCCAGCGGAGCCGAATCGAATGCCGAGACAAAAATCGCCTTGGGTTTCTTCTCCGGATCGGCGATAAGACCGAAAGGACGCTGCACCAGACGGGTCCAGATACCCGAAGAGAGCATCGTCTCGACGATCTGCTCGCGCGAGGCCGAACCAAGGTCTGTCGACTCGAACTGCTCGTACTCCTGTACGGCGTCGGCATCGACCACGACATTGAGCAGCTTGCGCTTCTCGCCGCGATTGACGGCCGAAACGGTGCCGCTGACGGGAGAAGTGAACAGCACGCGCGGATTGTTCTTATCGAAGAACAACGCGTTGCCGGCCTTGACCCTGTCGCCGACCTTCACCAACAACTTCGGAGTAACGTTCTCGTAATCAAGCGGGCTTACGGCATACGACGCAGCCATAGGCCTTTCGGCCACGGTGCGCTCGGCGCGTCCCACAAGATTAATGTCGAGACCTTTACGTAATTTAATGTTTTTCGACATAAAATTGTTTGTTAATGAATTGAATTAGTATAATTTTTAGTCTGTTAATTCGTTAACGCCGCTAAAAGCGTGCGCGAAAATACTAATAATTTTCCATATACGGCAGAGATGTCGCCGATTATTTTCGCCGCGGCATAAAATTTTCGCGACTCGTACCCGGCCGAAGATCCCCGGCCTCGACAAAATCGCAGACAGGCTTGCTTTCTTGGCGGGGTTTTCGTATCTTCGCCTAATTAAAGATCATGAACCGCTTAGTCGACATACACACGCATCGCCCCTGCGACGGGGTGCTGTGCCCCACATTCGAGGGGGTGCATCCGTGGCATGCGCCCGGTGCGCAGATCGACCATAAGGCCGTGGCCGCAGCCGACATGGTCGGCGAGACGGGGCTGGACTATGCCGCCGATGTCGACCGTAAGGCTCAGGAGAGCATCTTCCGCAGTCAGCTGTCGATAGCCGCGACGCTGCGCAAACCGGTCGTGATACACTGCGTCAGAGCCTTCGAGCCGGTAATGAAGATACTGTCGGAATACCGGCTTGCGGCCGTGGTGATGCACGGCTTCACAGGCTCGCCCGAGCAGGCCGCCCGCGCCCTCGACAGAGGTTACATGCTCTCGTTCGGCATGCGTACTTTCAGCTCCCCCAAGACGCTCAGAGCGCTGCACGCCACACCGCTCGACCGCATGTTCTGCGAGACCGACGACTTTCCCACGCCTATCGGCGAGGTATATCGCCGCATTGCCGCGGAGCTCGGCATAACGCCCGAGGCGCTGGCCGGACAACTCTATACCAACTATTTGAAACTATTCGACAAAGATGAATAACTGGCTCGAACGTACCGAGTTGCTGCTCGGAGAGGAGAAACTCGACATACTGCGCCGCTCGTGCGTGCTCGTGGTCGGACTGGGCGGCGTCGGTGCCTACGCCGCCGAGATGATAGCCCGCGCAGGCGTGGGACGCATGACCGTCGCCGACGCCGACACCGTCGCACCGAGCAACATCAACCGCCAGCTCGTCGCCCTGCACTCGACCGTAGGCAGGGCCAAGGCCGAGGTGCTCGCCGAGAGGCTGCGCGACATAAATCCCGAGCTGCGGCTCGACGTCGTAGAGCGCTACATCAAGGACTCGGAGACCGACGCGCTGCTCGACGCCGACCGTTACGACTACATCGTCGACGCGATAGACACGCTCTCGCCCAAGCTCGCCCTTATAAAGGGGGCGCTCGACAGAGGAATACCGCTGGTCAGCTCGATGGGTGCCGGCGCCAAGACCGACCCCACGCTCATGGAGATCAAGGATATATCCAAGACCCACCACTGCCCGCTGGCGCACATGCTCCGCAAGCGGCTGCACAAGATCGGCATCAACCGCGGCTTCCGCGCCGTCTTCTCGCCCGAGCCGGTAAGGGAGGGCGCGATGATTCTTTGCGAGGAGCGCAACAAGAAATCCAACGTCGGCACGATATCCTACATACCCGCACTCTTCGGCATAGGCTGCGCATCGGTTGTCATTCGCGATCTGGCGGGAGAGTTGGAGTGAAACACATAAAACACGAAGATATTATGACAAACATCGTTTTCCTCGACCGTTACAGCCTCTGCGACCGCGACCTGTCGCTCATCGAGTCGCTCGGCCGATATACCGCCTACGACGACACGCCGCGCGACAAGGTGGCCGAGCGTCTGGCCGATGCCGACGTGGCCATAGCCAACAAGGTCTTGATCGACGGTCAGACCATGCGCCGTCTGCCTCGGTTGAAGCTCATCTGCGTGGCGGCCACCGGCATGAACAATATCGACCTCGAAACGGCCGCCGAGCTGGGCATCGAGGTGCGCAATGCCGTCGGATACTCGACCTACTCGGTAGCCGAGACGACGCTGTGCTCGGCGCTGGCGCTGATGCGCGAAGCGGTCTACTTCGACGAGTATTTCAAGAGCGGACGTTATGCCGCAGCCGAACGCATGTTCTGCTACGACCGCCCCACGCGCCAGCTGCGCGGCTGCAACTGGGGTATAGTCGGTCTGGGCAACATAGGGCGCGAGGTGGCGCGTCTGGCCACGGCGTTCGGATGCCGCGTGTCGTACTTCTCGACATCGGGCGCCAAGCGCGAGGAGGAGTATCCGCAGCTGCCGCTGGGCGAGCTGCTCGCAGGCTCCGACATAGTGTCGATACACTCGCCGCTTAACGACCGCACCAGAGGCCTTATCGGCCGCGAGGAACTGTCGGCGATGAAGCCCGCGGCGATTCTGATAAACGTCGCCCGCGGCGGCATAGTCGACGAGCAGGCCCTGGCCGAGGCTCTGGACAACGACACGATAGCCGGCGCTGCGCTCGACGTATTCTCGTCGGAGCCGCTGCGCGAATCGCCGCTCTACCGTCTGCGCGACCCCTACAAGCTCCTCGCCTCGCCCCACAACGCATGGTCGTCGGCCGAGGCGATAGACCGTCTTGTGGAGTGCATCGCCGAAAACATACGCTCGTCGGAGGCGCTGCGCAAAGGCGCACGGCTCTAACCGCCGGGCATAATATCGCGCGAGCCGCGGCGACCTAAGAGGATCGCCGCGGCTCGTCGCACTATCCCGCCTCACCCGCAGCAGATCTCTGCGAGCCGCCGCCGGCCACGAATTAGGTATTTATACTGATGTTTGCCCCGCCGCGAAATCGTAACTTTGCACTCGAATAATCGGATACGTGACATGGGAAAATATTTCGACATGCTGCTCGAAGACATTCGTGTGCGCGAAGGTCTGAAATCGTGTATGAACTGCGGCGTATGCACGGGCGTATGCCCCGCCGCCGAGTTCTACGACTACGACCCGCGGCAGATCGTCAACACGGTGCTCACAAGAGACGACGAGCAGATCGAGCGTCTGCTGCGCAGCGAGACGATATGGTACTGCGGCGAGTGTCTGTCGTGCCGTCCGCGCTGCCCGCGCGGCAATACGCCGGCATACGTGATTCAGGGGCTTAGAACGCTGTCGCAAAGGCTGGGCTTCTTCGTCGAGAGCGAGAAGGGGCGCCAACAGCTCGCCATAAAGCGGCTCATAGGCGACAACATCCTCAAAACGGGCTACTGTCTGGTGCCACGCAACATCAAGCCCGAGCTGCATCCCGAGCAGGGTGCCGTATGGGAGTGGATAACCCGCAACGACGAGGAGGTATACGGACGCTTCACGCCCGTATACGGCGCCGAGGGCCAGGGCGCGCTCAGACGCATCGACGAAGAGTCGATGCGGGAGCTGCACCGCATATTCGACGTGAGCGGCGGCCGGGAGTTCTACGATACGATCGAGCGCCACTCCGAGCGCAAGGCGCGCGAAATGGGCTTCGACGGCGCCGACGACGACTACATGATGCAGACCTACACCACCAACTCCGAAAAACACTATTAGACGATGAGACGTTCATCATGGCAGGACTATCAGAAGGAGATAGCCGACGACAAATACTACTACGCCCGCAGCTGCATACGCCAGAATTTCTTTCCCGGCAGCGAGAAGGCTTTTTTGGACATCATACGCAATGACCTCGGCCGCGACGTCAAGGACGACCCTCTGCACACCTCGTGCACGGGCATAGGCTACCACGCCGACGTGGTTCCCTTCGAAACGATAATGACCGTCGTGGCGCGGCAGTTCGCTCTCATGGGCGAGGCTGGCTACGAGAATTTCATCTCGTCGTGCATAACATCGTTCGGCATATACACCGAGATACTGAACACGTGGGAGGAGTTTCCCGAGACCGAAGAGCGCACGCGCGAATACCTCTACAAGGCCACCGGACGCGAGCTGGTCAAGCCTCGCACGCTCGCGCATACGTCCGACATTGTGTTCCACTTCCGCGACAGCATCGCCGGTAAGATGCGCCGCCCGCTGATAAACGTCTACACGGGACGGCCGCTGCGCGTGGTCGAACACATCGGCTGCCACTACGCCAAGATATTCCCCAAGTCGGGCATCGGCGGCTCGGAGTTTCCCTACGTGCTTGCCGGCATGATCGAGTCGTGGGGCGGCGAGGTGGTCGACTACCCCGAACGCCGGCACTGCTGCGGATTCGGCTTCCGCAACTACCTCGTGCAGGCCAACCGCGGCTATTCGATCGCCAACTCGCAGAAGAAGCTCGAAAGCATGGCACCCTACCGCCCCGACTTCATCGTGGCCAACTGCCCCGGCTGCGCGATGTTCCTCGACAAGTGGCAGTACGCGATAGCAGAAATGGAGGGCACGATATACGGCGCCGACGGCCACGGCATACCGGTGCTGACATACGAGGAGATGGCCGGTCTGGTGCTGGGCTACGACCCGTGGCAGTTAGGCATGCAGATGCATCAGGTAGATGTCGAGCCGCTGCTCGACAAGATGGGCGTCGAGTACGACCCTGCGGCCAAGTATCTGGGACAAGACGGAAAATACATAGGCAAACCCGAACGCACGGTCGTCAACGACGGCTGTCAGGGATCGATATACGATATGAAGAGATGAAACCGAAAGTAGTTATAGCAGGAGGCGGCGCTGCGGGCATGGCCGTCGCATTACGATTGGAGCGGCTCGGCGTCGAGCCCGTCATCGTCGAGCGCGAGGAGCGGCTCGGCGGCAAGGTGCGCGGCTGGCACAAGCTGTTCCCGACATTCACGCCGGCGGCCGAGGTGCTCGACCCGCTCGTCGCCCAGATCGGGCGCCGCGGCATCGAATGCCGCACGGGAGCAGCGGTCGAGGCGCTGTCGGAGCATGGCGTAAAGCTCGCTTCGGGCCAGACGATCGAGGCCGACGCGGTGGTCGTGGCCACGGGCTTCACGTTATTCGACGCACGCCGCAAGGAGGAGTACGGCTACGGCATATACGACAACGTCGTAACGTCGGCCGATCTGGAACGCATGATGAACGAGGGTGCGGTGCGTCTCGCCGACGGCTCGACGCCGCGGCGCATAGCGCTGCTGCACTGCGTAGGCTCGCGCGACGAGAAGGTATGCCAGCGCCACTGCTCGAAGGTGTGCTGCATAACGGGCGTCAAGCAGGCCATCGAATTGAAGAAGATGTTCCCCGAGGCCGACGTGTTCAACTTCTACATGGATATACGCATGTTCGGCGCGGGCTACGAGGAGCTCTACCGCGAGGCGCAGCAGAGCTACAACATACACTTCGTGCGCGGACGCATATCGGAGGCCAGTCCGATGATAAACGGCCGCATACAGATCAAGGCCGAAGATACGCTGACGGGGCGTCCTCTGAGGATGAGCATCGACATGCTCGTGCTTCTGGCAGGCATGCGCGCCAACGACGACAACGCCGCGCTGGCCGCCTCGGCAGGGCTCGCCTTAGCCCCCAACGGCTTCATGCAGTCGGCCGACCCGTTTCTCGGTGCGGTGCGTTCGCCTCGCCGCGGCATATTCTACGCCGGCGCCGTGACGGCACCCAAGAGCCTTGCCGACACGCTGGCCGAGGCTTCGCTGACGGCCGACGCCGTAATGGATTATCTCAACTCCGTGCAGCGATGAGCGGTCTTAGATTCGGATACGGCATCAACCGGCCGCGCGCTATCGACATCGACAGCAACGATCTGAGAAAGAGCAACGAGATCCTGCGCGAGATGCCCGAGTTGCAGACCTGCATCGGCTGCGGGTCGTGCACGGCCAGCTGCACGGCGGGCAACCTTACCGAGTTCAATTTCAGACGCGTGCACACGCTCGTCCGCCGCGGCGAGTATCGCAGCGCATACGAGGAGATGAACAAGTGCATGCTCTGCGGCAAGTGCCGTCTGGTATGTCCGCGAGGCATCAACACGCGCGGTGTGGCGATGCTCATAAAACGTAAACTGGGAGACTTCTGACATGACATTCTTCGCTCCATTCACAATACCGTTCATCATCGGCGGCGCGATCATGGCCGCCGTGCTGCTTGCCAAATACACGCTCTGGGCGGTGCGGCTGCCCAGGGAGGACAAGCGGCTGATACGACGCAACATACTATCCTTTAAGAGCCTCGCCGCCTTGTGGGAGGTCGTGCGCGAGTCGCTGTTGCACGTAAGGATATTCCGCGTCAACCCCGTTCTGGGCTACATGCACTCGTCGCTGGCGCTGGGCTGGCTGCTGCTCATAGCGGTGGGCTGGATAGAGACCGTCGCCTATCTCGGCCTGAGGTGGGTGCCGTTGCAGGGACACGTATTCTTCAAGTACTTCATGCCCGTAAACGGCATTACCCAGCACAAGGCGGGCTTCGAGCTGGCCATGGATCTGCTGCTGGCTGTGGTTCTGTCGGGCGTGGCGCTGGCATGGATCAAACGCATGCGCTCGCGCATCATGGGACTGCGACGCACCACGAAGCACGTATTGTTCGACCGCATAGCGCTGTCGGCGCTGTGGTTTGTCTTTCCGCTGCGTTATCTGGCCGAAAGCGTCACGTGCGCAATCTACGGAGGCGGCAGCTTTCTGACCGGCTCCACGGGTTCGCTGCTCGCCTCGCACCTCGATGCCGAGACGCTCGCCGCCGTATACGAGCCGCTGTGGTGGTGCTATTCCATAGCTCTCGGTATCTTCTTCTCGACCATGCCGTTCTCGCGATACATGCACATATTTACCGAGATACCGCTCATATTCCTGCGCCGATACCGCTTGGCGCCGGGCATAGAGCCCAAGTCTTACGACCACTTCGAGGTCGAAGCCTGCTCGCGCTGCGGCATCTGCATCGACCCCTGCCAGTTGCAGAGCGTCCTGGGCATCGACGAGGTGCAGTCGGTATACTTCCTGCGCGACCGCCGCTACAATATGTTGCAGCTGTCGGTAGCCAACAACTGCCTTATGTGCGGCCGCTGCCAGACGAAATGCCCCGTGGGCATCAATCTCAACACGCTGAGGCTCAACTCGCGCTCACGCATGCGCAACATTCCCAACGAGGGGCGCTTCAACTATCTATCGGGCATCGACCGCTCCTCGGGCGAGGGACGCACGGGCTACTTCGCCGGCTGCATGACCATGCTCACGCCGCGCACGCTGTCGGCTATGGATACTATATTCCGCGCCGCGGGCGACGATATATGGCACGCCGACCGTGACGGCGGCGTATGCTGCGGACGCCCGCTCATGCTCTCGGGCGAGACGACGGCAGCACGCAAGATGATCGAATACAACACCGACCTGTTCCGCCGCCACGGCATAACGCGACTGGTGACTTCGTGCCCGATCTGCCTGAGGGTCTTTCGCGAGGAGTATGCACTGGACGGCATCGAGGTCATGCACCACTCGGAGTATATCCGGATGATGATCGCCGAGGGGCGCCTGCAAATGCGCCGCACCGACATGCGCTACACCTACCACGACCCGTGCGAGCTGGGACGCGGGTGCGGCATATACGACCAGCCGCGCGAGGTAATCGCGGCCGTGGGCGAGCTTGTAGAACCCGCGCACAACCGTCGCGACGCCCTATGCTGCGGAGCCTCGCTGGCCAATACGGTCATCGACGACAGCCAGCAGATGCGCATAGCACGCGAGATGACCGGCGAGCTGGAAGCCACCGGCGCCGGGACGATCGTCACGTCGTGTCCGCTTTGCTACAAAACGATAAAACGCGCTGCCGGGACAGAGACAAAAGATATCTCCGAGGTGGTGGCTGAAAATATTTTTCAGCCGTAACTGACTGCACAGCTGAACATTATCGGATACCAGCGAAATAAATATGCAGAATAAATTTGCGTAACCCGATTTTTTGTATTATATTTGCACTGTCGATAACGAAAAAGTCGCCTGCGGGCGCCGAAAGATATATCGCGGGGTAGAGCAGTTGGCAGCTCGTCGGGCTCATAACCCGGAGGCCGGAGGTTCGAGTCCTCCCCCCGCTACCAAAGCGGACATTCGAAAGGATGTCCGCTTATTTTTTGCATCCGTGCACCACGTTCCGCGCAGCGTATATTAGCGGGCTTGACCATGCAGGCGACCTACGCAGCCTCTGCTCCGATCGCGCAACGACATACCGCGGCATATCGGCCGTTAAACAAAATTCATTATCTTAGCCCGCGTATGGACCGAATTATGAAAATACCTACCGCAATAATCGTATCAGGCCTTGTGGGCGTCGCATGCGCACACCGTCATTGCGGAGCACCCGCTCCGAGCGCCGGCACTGCCGTAACGCTGCCCGTGCGCCCCGACCCGGAGAGATCGTCATGCGCAGCTTCGCGGGCACGCTGCCTGCGGAAGCGCTCTGCACACTGACCGTATACATGCAGCGGCACAGCGGCGACGGAGTTCTGCATCGGCATCCTCGGCCGCGACAACGAGCTGAGTGCGGCAAAAGGCAGATTATATACGCTGCGCGGCCAAGACGATTCGACGATATGGCAGTGCGTCTGCGACCACTGACAGCAGATATTCTATTTTCTTGCCGGCGACCGGCCCTACCGCATATTCCCCATACGCGACGAATCCGACACCGTCCGCCATTGCTCGCTGGAATCGATACGGCAAGCATCGACATCGGCGCCTCGACGCTCAGCGACAAAAAAGCATCCTGCCGGCCTAATGCCGGCAGGATGCCGTATATATCCGTCGGTCACTGTAACGGCCTTCGGGAATCGTCGTTCAGCAAGCTCAAAAGACCTCCTCGCCGAACAGCGTAGCCGACGAACAGCCCGTAATGCGCACCCTTACGTAGTCGCCCGCGCGGTGCGTACCGCGGTCGAAGACGACCATTTTGTTCTGCGACGTGCGTCCCGAAAGCTGCTGCTCGGAGCGCTTAGACGTACACTCCACCAGTATCTCGAACTCCTTGCCTACGTCGCGGCGGTTGCTCTGCTCCGAGAGGGTGTTCTGCAACTCGATGATCTCGGAAAGACGGCGTGTCTTGACCTGGTCGGGTACGTCGTCCGCCATGTTGCGCTGGGCGAACGTGCCCGGGCGCTCCGAATACTTGAACATATAGGCGAAGTCGTAGCCCACCTCACGCATAAGCGAGAGCGTTTCGAGATGCTCCTGCTCGGTCTCGCCCGAGAAGCCGGCTATAAGGTCTGTTGTAATGGCGCAGTCGGGCATATAACGGCGTATGGCAGCAACGCGGTCGAGATACCACTCGCGCGTATACTTGCGGTTCATGCGGCGCAGCATCTCGCTCGAACCCGACTGTGCCGGCAGATGTATCGCACGGCATATATTGGGCATCGAGGCCATAGTCTCCAACAGACGGTCGCTGATGTCCTTGGGATGCGAAGTGGCGAAACGCACCCTCAACAGCGGCGATATCTCGGCCACCATACGCAACAACGCCGGAAAGTCGACATCGCCCGTGCGGTAGGAGTTGACGTTCTGCCCAAGCAGCGTTACCTCGCGGTAGCCGTTGTCGAACAGCTCGCGCGCCTCGCGCACGATCGTTGCCGCGTCGCGGCTGCGCTCCACGCCGCGCGTATACGGCACGACGCAGTAAGAGCAGTAGTTGTTGCAGCCGCGCATAATGGCGATAAACGCCCCCACGCCGTTGCGGTCGAGTCTCACGGGAGCTATCTCGGCGTATGTCTCCTCCTGCGACAGCATGACGTTGACACCCTTGCCGCCCGCCTCGGCCTCGCGCACGAGCTTCGGCAGATCGCGGTAGGCGTCGGGACCGGCAACCACATCGACGCCGTGGCCGCCCTCGATAAGCTGCTCCTTCAATCTCTCGGCCATGCAGCCGATCACGCCCACGACGAGCGACGGACGCTGCTTGCGCAGCCGCCGCATCTCGCTCAGACGCCCCCATATGCGCTGCTCGGCGTTGTCGCGTATCGAGCAGGTGTTTATCAATACGACATCGGCCTCTTCGGCACGGTCGGTATAGATATAGCCGTGCTGCTGCATTATAGAGACGACGATCTCGGAATCGCCGACATTCATCTGACAGCCGTAGGTCTCTATGAACAGTTTGCGGCCTGCGCCCGTGAGCGGACGCAGTGTATTTACGGTCATTGCTGAATCCATAGTTAAAAATAAGTAATTACATATCGTTTACCCTGCCGGCGGCGCAAAGAGCGCAACCGAAGTCCCCCTCCGCGTAAGGGGGGGGGAACGGGAGAAGAGTCGTTATCGCAGAGCGGCGCAAGCCGCGGTAAAGGGTATCCGATGCGGGACGGCTCCGCGCGGGCGGATCGTCATGCCGGCAGCGGAGACTACCCCGCCGCTACTCCACCTGCAACGCATCGTCCTTGGGAAAGGTCTTGAAGCCCTCGCCGAAGGTATCGTAAGCGTCCGTCACGACAAGAAACGCACGCGGGTCGATCTGCTTGATCTTGCGCTGCACGGCCTTGACCTCGTTGCGGCTGACCACCAGAAATATCATCTCCTTCTCGTCGCGGCTGTACATGCCGTGAGCCTTGATATAGGTGGCGCTGCGGTTAAGCTCGCCGATGATGAACTCGCGGAACTCATCGCTGTGGAAATCGCTTATGACGAACAGCAGCTTGTCGTACGAGGCGCCGTCGATCGTGAATGCCAGCACGCGCGAGTTGACGAAGATGGCGATCAGCGAATAGAGCGACAGCAGCCAGCCCTCGGGCTCGGCATCGCCGCTAACGCCCACGCCGAAGCCGATGACGATAAGGCCGCACAACACCACGAAGGCATCGGCCGCCAGCACACCGTTGGAGAACTTGATTTTAAGGAACCGGTTCAGCAGCATGGCGACGATATCGGTGCCGCCCGTAGTGGCGTTGTTGCGCACGACGATACCCACGCCTACGCCCGTCAGCACGCCGCCGAAGATCGTGGCAAGCATCAGATGATCGCTCAGGTCGATCACGCCGCCCAGCAGCAGAGCCGGGTCGAGCGAGGCCAGAGCCTCGGCCGAGGGGTAGCACAGCGACGACATGATGTTCATTATACCCGGCGTGATGAGCGCCGCGAAGAGCGTGCGACCGCCGAACTTGCCGCCGAAGATCAAAATGGCCGACGCCAGAAGCGGGATGTCGAACATATAACCGAACGTACCGACCTGTATGTCGGGGAAGAGGTTGTGCAGCACCAGACCCATGCCGTACACGCCGCCGGGGACGATATTGTAGGGGTTGATGAACAGCGCGAAGCCGGCAGCTACCAGCACGCAGCCGAATACGATCTGGGCTATCGAAAACCACCAGCGCCAGTCGGTCAGCGAATCCTTTACGGGCGAAACGATTTGAGTCCTAACATTCATATATGTCAATCATTTATAATATTAATTCGACACGTGTCCGAAAACGGATTATCAAAGATAAGAATTTTATTCGGTATTTCGACATCCGCCCCGCAAAAAAGTTTTCCTCGACGTCATTCGCATTTTTTTTCGTACGAACAGACCTCTTTTCGCAAATTATCGTTATATTTGTATTCGTGCCCTCGGCCAAAGGGCGATTAACATTAAAACTACTCGACATGGGATCTTGGGATATTCTTACATACTACTGCGCTATAACGCTCATGATAATAGCCTATCTCTTGGGCTCGATTCCGAGCGCGGTATGGATCGGTAAAAAGTACTACGGCATAGACATCCGCGAGCACGGCAGCAAGAACGCCGGCACGACCAACATGCTGCGCGTGCTGGGCAAGCGCGCCGCGGCGCCCGTCTTCGCCATCGACTTTTTCAAGGGCTTCGTGGCCGTAATGCTGATCTCGATAATGAACTACGACGACTCGATCAACCAGGCATGGCTGATAAACCTGCGCATCATAGCCGTCTTCGCCGTGGTGCTGGGACACATATTCCCCATATTCGCAGGCTTCAAGGGCGGCAAGGGCGTGGCTACGCTCATAGGCGCCATAACCGGCATCTACCCTCCTATCGTGCTGCTCTGCTTCGGAATATGGTTCCTCGTGCTGATGATCTGGCACTACGTCTCGCTGGCCTCGATAGTGGCGGGATGCTGCTTCCCGATCTTCGTCATGATATTCTCCACGATGACCTACAACCCTGCGGCGCCGCTGCTGTCGATACCGTTCATCGTATTCTCGTGGGTAGTGGCGATACTGCTTATATGGACACATCGCAAAAACATCGAGCGTCTGAGAGCCGGCACCGAGTCGAAGATATTCATCTGGCAGAAAGAGGAGCATACCGGACAGTAGCCGGTCGCGCGGCGGACGGTATCCATGGCGAGCATATGACGCTGCCGACCGCACTACGCCTCAGAATCGCAACGACCGAATGCGGAGCATCGAAACAATTGCCCCTGCCGGACTCCTCCGGCAGGGGCAATCTCTTTCCAGCTTGGACGGCTTGCGGCCGCGAAGTCTATCGTCTCTCGCGATACAGTTTGTCGAAACAGTGGCGGCATATCGGCTCGTAAGAGTCCTGCGCTCCGAGCATGACCTGCTTGTCGTCGGACGTAAGACGATGCGAGTGGTGTGCCAGATCGCCGCAACGGACGCATATCGCATGCACCTTGGTGACATACTCGGCCGTGGCCATAAGCGACGGCATGGGACCGAAGGGCTTGCCCGTATAGTCCATGTCGAGACCCGCCACGATGACCCTCACGCCGCGGCCGGCCAGCTGACGGCACACTTCGACTATGCTATGGTCGAAGAACTGCGCTTCGTCGATGCCGACGACCTCGACGTCGGTAGACATCAACAGTATGTTCTGAGGCGATTCGACGGGCGTCGAGTTTATCGCGTTAGCATCGTGCGACACGACCTCCTCCTCCGAGTAGCGCACGTCGATCTTGGGTTTGAATATCTCCACTCTCTGATTGGCGAACTGCGCGCGCTTCATGCGCCGTATCAGCTCCTCGGTCTTGCCCGAGAACATCGAGCCGCAGATCACTTCGATCCAACCTTTCTGCTTGTTGTTTTCCAAAAACATCTTGTATATAACCTAATTAAAACCTTGTCTTAAAAACCGGTCGAAACGGCACACCCCCACCATGACGACACGCATCCGCACCGTCACGGCATCGGCTTGCCGCCCCGAAAACTACAATGCACACTCGTCGATACGTTCGATCCTCGCGCCCAGTGCGTTGAGTCGTCCGTCGATATTGCGGTAGCCGCGGTCGATCTGCTCGATATTCTGGATCGTGCTGGTGCCCTCGGCGCTCATGGCGGCGATAAGCAGAGCCACGCCGGCACGTATGTCGGGCGAGGTCATCTTCGTGGCACGCAGCCGCAGACGGTGGTCGTGACCTATGACCGTAGCGCGGTGCGGGTCGCAGAGGATGATCTGCGCCCCCATATCGATGAGCTTGTCGACGAAGAAGAGGCGGCTCTCGAACATCTTCTGATGAATCAGCACCGCACCTTTGGCCTGCGTGGCCACGACGAGGAATATCGACAGCAGGTCGGGCGTGAGTCCCGGCCACGGAGCATCGGCGATGGTCATTATCGAACCGTCGATGAAGCTCTCGATGCTGTAATGGTCCTGCTGCGGGATATAGATATCGTCGCCGCGCTGCTCGAAGGCTATGCCCATGCGGGCGAACTGAGCCGGGATGATACCCAGATTGTCGTATGATACGTTCTTGATGGTCAGCTCCGAGCGGTTCATGGCAGCCATACCGATGAAGCTGCCCACCTCGATCATGTCGGGCAGCATGGTATGCTCCGTACCGCCCAGCTCCTTCACGCCGTCTATGGTCAGAAGGTTGGAGGCGATGCCCGATATGCGTGCACCCATGCGGTTAAGCATACGGCACAACTGCTGCAAGTAGGGCTCGCACGCAGCGTTGTAGATCGTCGTGCGCCCCTCGGCCAGCACGGCCGCCATGACTATATTGGCCGTACCCGTAACCGAAGCCTCGTCCAAAAGCATATAGGTGCCCTTCAACCTGCGGCATCCGACCGAATAGAACTCCTCGCCGGCATCGAAGTCGAACGAGGCGCCCAGCTTCTGGAAGCCGAGGAAGTGGGTATCCAGACGGCGGCGGCCGATCTTGTCGCCTCCGGGCTTGGGCATGTAGCCCACGCCGAAGCGCGCGAGCAGAGGCCCGATCATCATGACCGAACCGCGCAGACGGCGGCAGCGGTTGTGGTAATCGGCACTGCGCAGATAGTCCAGATCGATCGTCTCGGCACAGAACGAGTATGTATCCTGCGACAGACGCTCGACTCGCACGCCCATGGCCGCCAGCAGCTCGATGAGCTGCACGACGTCGACTATGTCCGGAACATTGTGCACCACCACCTTTTCGGGTGTCAGCAACGTTGCGCATAATATTTGAAGCGCTTCATTCTTAGCGCCCTGAGGCGTGATCTCGCCGCTGAGACGATGACCGCCTTCCACCTTGAACTGTGCCATAACCGGAAATTTTTATCAAAGGTAATAAAAAATGAAACATCCCCGAAACGTTTTCGCCGGGAAAGTTTTCAACAATCGCCCAATCACGCCGGGGAGTGCGCAGCAAGGCAGTCGGCTGCGCCCGGCACGAAGCACGCACAGTCGGAAGCCGCACCCGCCACGACGCTGCCGAATGCACTCCGCCCCGGCTGCATTCCTTGCAGCCGGGGCGGAGCGTATCGGGCAGAGACCGAAGCGGGGTCTGCCGTAGAAGATTTAGATTACCGAGAATGCAATCTCCATCATGTTGGTAAAGCTGTTCTGGCGCTCCTCGGCCGTACAGGCCGTGCCGTGTACCAGCGAATCGGAGATCGTGCATATGCACAGAGCCTTGTTGCCCGAGCGCGCAGCATTCATGTAGAGTGCCGTAGCCTCCATTTCGACAGCCAGCACGCCCATCTTCTGCCATGCCTTCCAGCCGTCGGCGCTGTCGCCGTAGAACACGTCGCTGGCCAGCAGGTTGCCGACCTTGTAGTCGATGCCCATAGAGTCGGCCTTCTCGGCGGCACGACGCAGCAGATCGAAATCGGCTATCGGGCAGAACGTACCCGGCAGGCCGTACTGAGCGCCGTAGTTGGAGTCGGTGCACGAACCCATGCCGAGGACTATGTCGCCGAGTTTGAGCTCAGGGTCGTATGCTCCGGCCGAACCGGTGCGGATGATGCTCTTGACGCCGTAGAAATTATAAAGCTCGTAAGAGTAGATGCCGATCGACGGAATACCCATGCCGTGTCCCTGCACCGACACGCGCTTGCCCTTGTATGTGCCCGTAAAGCCCAGCATGCCGCGCACGTTGTTGTACTGAACCGGATTTTCCAGAAAACGCTCGGCCATGAGTTTGGCGCGCAGCGGATCGCCGGCCATGATTACCTTGTCGGCTATCTCGCCGAATTTGGCCCCGATATGAGGAGTAGGTGTCTTGTCTGCCATATCAAAAATTTTATCGTTTTCAATACTTTTCATGCAAGGGTTATACCCTCGCTTTGCAAAGATAACGATAATTTCGAGATTGCGAAATCTTTCTCACGAAAGTTTATCGCGACATCAAAAAACCGACGGCAAGGTTTTGCCGTATGAAAATATCTGTATATCTTAGTAGACTGAAATAATCCGAAAACTAACACTCGGCAGAATCTAAAACACATAACCTGATGAAAAGCATAATACCCGAACAGCGCCGCTGCGAAATACTCTCGCTGATGAAACGCGAGATCATCCCGGCAATAGGCTGTACCGAACCGATAGCCGTTGCGCTCTGTTGCGCACGCGCGGCCGAAGCACTCGGACATCGTCCCGAGAAGATCGCGGCGCACCTGAGCGCCAACATACTCAAAAACGCAATGGGCGTAGGCATACCCGGCACCGGACGCACAGGCCTGCCCATAGCCATGGCGCTCGGCGCCACCGTAGGCCGGTCGGAATACGGTCTGGAAGTGCTGCGCGACGTCGACGACAAGGCCGTAGCCGATGCCGCCGCAATGGTCGACAGACGCGAGGTATGCGTCGATCTGAAAGAGGGGATTACCGAGAAGCTATATATCGAAATCGAGGTCGCAGCCCGCGGCCAGAAGGCCGTAGCTATCATCTCGGGCGACCACACCAATTTCGTATACGTCGCTCACGGCGACCGCGTGCTGCTCGACAACCGCAGCTCGGCGACCAGCGAATCGGCCGCCGAGAAGCCGGTCGAGCTCTCGATGCGCACGATATGGGATTTCGCCATGACATCGCCCCTCGACGAGTTGGAGTTCATCGACCAGGCGCGCCGTCTCAATATGGCCGCCTCGGAGGTATCGTTCAAAGGCAACTACGGCCACTCGCTCGGCCGGCTGCTGCAAAACGACGCCGAGCGGCTGATAATGGGCGACAGTCTCTTCACGCGCATACTCTCCTACACGTCGGCCGCCTGCGACGCGCGCATGGCCGGCGCCATGGTGCCGGTAATGAGCAACTCGGGCAGCGGCAACCAGGGCATTACGTCGACAATACCGGTGGTGGTATATGCAGAGCATATCTCGGCAACTCGCGAGCAGATGCTGCGCGCGCTGATACTGAGCCACCTTACAGTGATATATATCAAGCAGAGCCTCGGACGACTGTCGGCGCTGTGCGGCTGCGTGGTGGCCTCGACGGGTTCGAGCTGCGGCATAACATATCTTATGGGCGGCGGATACGAGCAGGTGGCCGCAGCCGTGAAGAACATGATAGCCAACCTTACTGGCATGATCTGCGACGGCGCCAAGCCCTCGTGCGCGATGAAGCTCACGAGCGGCGTGTCGACGGCCGTGCTGTCGGCGATGATGGCTATGGACGGACGTTGCGTAACGTCGGTCGAGGGCATCATCGACGACGATGTAGACCGCTCGATAGCCAACCTGACGACGATCGGCCGCGACGCCATGAACGAGACCGACGCCATGATATTGAAGATAATGACATCCAAGTGCTGACCGACGCATCATGAGATCATTCCGCATAACCGCCACAATGCGCCGCTGCGGAGCGGCGCTGCTGCTCGCCCTCACGGCGCTGCAAGCGCCCGCGCAGTCGACGCGCGATGAGATAGCCGCATGCCCCGAGCGCGCCGGCGGCATATACTACACCTACCACTACGAGGCCGGCGCTCCGACGCCGGCGCCCGAGGGCTTCGAACCGTTCTATATCAGCCACTACGGCCGTCACGGCAGCCGCTGGTGCACATCGGCCAAGCCCTACGTGCAGCCGCTCGAAGTGTTGCGCAAGGCCGACAGCGAGGGGCAGCTCACGCCGGCGGGACGGCAGCTGCTCGCCGATATGGAGACTGTCGCAGCCCATGCACGGAACCGTTACGGCGACTTGTCGCCGCGCGGACGCCGCGAGCACGAGGCCATAGCATGCCGCATGTACGACAACTACCCCGAGGTATTCGCCGGCAGTTGCGAGGTCGACTGTCACGCGACGCTGGCCACGCGCTGCATAATCAGCATGATATCGTTTACCGACGGGCTTCATCGCCGCAACCCCGATATACGGTTCCACCGCGACGCCTCGGCCGCCGACAGCCGCTACATGTTCAGCGTCGAAGGCATGAACGGATCGAAAAAGGCAACCACCGAGGCGTCGGACCGTTACCGCCACTCGATAACGCATCCCGACGATCTGCTCGACAGGCTGTTCGTCGATCCCGACTATGCCGACCGCAACATAAAGGACAAGCACAAGCTATACGACAACATCTTCTCGGTGGCGATCGACCTGCAATGCGTCGATCTCGACATAGATATGCTGTCGCTCTTCTCGGCCGACGAGCTGTACAATCTCTGGCGCGGCTACAACATACGCCGCTATCTGAACTACGGCCCCTCGAAGGAGTGGGGCGATCCGATAGTGGCCGATGCCAAGCCGCTGCTTGCCGACATCATCGAAAAGGCCGACATGGCCGCAGCGGGCGTACTGGGATATGCAGCCACACTGCGCTTCGGCCACGACATAAATGTCATACCGCTGGCCGCGCTGCTCGAATTGGAGGGTACGACATTCCGCTCGGACGACTACGACGAAGTATGCGAGCAGTGGGCCGACTACCGCATATCGCCCATGGCGACCAACATACAGCTTATATTCTTCCGCAACGGCGCAGGCGAAGTGCTCGTAAAGGTACTCCACTGCGAGCGCGAATGCCGTCTGCCGCTGCCCTCGGAGCGTCATCCGTTCTACCGCTGGGAGGATTTCAAGGCCTACTATCTGCCCAAGACCATGTAAACGCCGCCCGGCGCGGATGGTTTGCAGGATAACTTTTTTTGCAAAAGAAAATGAAACGAAGATATTTTCGTTTCATTTTCTTTTTATACCTTTATCATCGCAAAACGAATTATACTATTTTATAAAGACTCAATACCATGAAAAGACTGCTACTGTTGATCCTGACGATCTCGCTGCCGGCCATGCTCCGCGCGCAGAAAGAGGCCGTCATAGCGCAAGGGCCGTACATACAGGCCTGCGGACAAAACGAATTTACCGTCGTATGGCAGACCGATGTCGACGCCGTATCGTGGGTCGAGATAGCCCCCGACGACGGCACTCACTTCTACAACATCGAACGTCCCAAGTACTACCAGACGATACACGGACGCCGCCCCATAGGACGCCTGCACTGCGTAACGGTCACGGGGCTCGAACCCGGCACCAAATACCGCTACCGCATATTCCAGCGCGCCGTGCTGTCGAATCAGGGACGCGTACGCGTACTGTACAGCGTGCCCTACGGCAGCGACATCCTGAGCCATAAGCCATATTGCGTCCGCACGCTCGACGCTGCTGCCCAGGCCACGCGCTTCGCCGTGGGCAACGACTTCCACGAGGCCCCCGATCTGCTGCGCAAGCTCTTCGACCGCGAAACGGTCAACGCCGACAACTATGATTTCGTCCTCTACAACGGCGACATGGTAACGAGCATCGATTCGGAGGAGTATCTGTTGCAGAACGTCATAACCCCCTCGGTCGACGCTTTCGCAGCCGACATGCCTCTGTTCATGGCACGCGGCAACCACGAGAACCGCGGCCAGTGGGGCACGCATTACATGGATTACTTCCCCACGTCGAGCGGCACGCCTTACTATACCTTCCGCAGCGGACCGGCATTCTGCATCGTGCTCGACGGCGGTGAAGACAAGCCCGACAGCGACATACGCAACCTCGATCTGATGATATCGGACCCCTATCGCGAGCAGGAGGCCGAGTGGCTGCGCGGCGTGGTAAGCAGCGAAGAGTTCCGCTCGGCGCCCGTAAGGATAGTATTCCTGCACATGCCGCCCTCGCCGAAAGGTTGGCACGGAGGTGCCGAGATAAGCCGGTTGTTCGTGCCGATACTCAACCAGGCCGGCATCGACCTGATGCTCTCGGCGCATATTCACGGCTACAAGCTCTACCCCGCCGGCCACAAGTCGACCGGCTGCGCGTTCCCCGTGCTGTGCAATCCCAACCGCACGCGCATGGATGTCGAGGCGAAGGCAGGCAGAATCAAGTGCGATATATACGACAAGGAGGGAAAGCTCACGCACAGCGACACCTTCGCGACGGGACAGCGCCGATAAGACACTTAACAGATTCGCAAGAGACGGCACCGCATGCCGTCTCTTTTTCATACCCTCTCTTATTCCGCGGCAGCACTGCCGACACGTTCATCCTGTCCGCACAGCTGTTCCCGGGCATCGTCCTCACGCGCCGTTCGGAACGATAATTGCGATACCGGGAGATGAAAAACAAAAATACAAAGCATGAGAAAGGTAGTATATTACATCGTTCCAGTATTGATCTGTCTGGCCGTCGGCGCATTGTCGGCCATACTGCAACACCCGTCGATCGAGGAGTGGTATCCGCTGCTCGACAAACCGTCGCTGACGCCTCCCGACATAGCGTTTCCGATAGCTTGGGGCATCATATATATATGTATGGGCATCTCGCTCGGACGCCTGCTCTCGCTGGGTTACCGCCGCATAACGTGGCTCTGGGGAGCGCAGCTCGTGTTGAATCTGTTGTGGAGCATACTCTTCTTCACGTTGCAGTCGCCGCTTCTGGGCGCCCTCGATATCGTGGTGCTGGATCTGCTCGCCGCCGTATATATCGTCGTCACGCTGCCGCGCAGCCTTATGGCCTCGCTCTTCTTCGTGCCGTATGCGCTCTGGCTCGCACTTGCGACGTATCTCAACATTTACATCTGGATTTATAATTGATATGATCATGAAAAAGTACTATTGCACAGCCTGCGACTACGTTTACGATCCCGAAAAGGGCGACCCCGAAACCGGCATCGCCCCGGGTACGCCCTTCGAGGATATTCCCGAAGACTGGACTTGCCCCATTTGCGGACTTTACAAGGACGCATTCCTGCCCGTCGACGACGAGTGACAGCCCGCCGCCTCGACCCGTTTTGCGACGCACTCTCCCGCCGGGGAAGGTGCGCCGCATTTTTTACCGGAGAGATACGGCCTATGCCGGAAAAATCCTGCCGAACATACTCCGCCTCGGAAAAAATGCAAGCGAGCTTGCTTTTGCGCTCGTCTTTTCGTAATTTGGCTCCGCCGAATATACTCCGCCTCGGAAAAAATGCAAGCGAGCTTGCTTTTTTCTCTCGGCTTATTCGTATATTTGTTCCCGGGCAAACGAATGATGCAATTATGAAAATCGGAGTCATATCGGATACGCACGGAACATTCGACCGTGTATTGCAGGATTTTCTGCAACCCGTCGACGAGATCTGGCATGCGGGCGACATAGGGTCGTTGGAGCTTGCCGACCGCTTGGCCGCATTCAAGCCGCTGCGCGCAGTATGGGGCAACATCGACCCGGGCGCGATGCACCGCGTATACGACCGCTTCGCATTTTTCAACGCCGAAGGTGTCGACGTACTGATGACGCATATCGGAGGCTGGCCGCGACACTATGCGCCCGGCATAGTACAGCGTATACAGGCCTCCCGACCCGAAATATTCGTCGCAGGCCACTCCCACATACTGCGCGTGATGTACGATCCGGTATACGGGCTGCTGCATATCAACCCCGGCGCTGCGGGAGAATACGGCTTCCACAAGTTAAGAACGGCCGTCAGGTTCGATATCGACGGCGGCCAGATCAAAAATATGGAGATCGGCGAGTGGCCGCGGCGCAAAGATTGCTTGTAGCCACCGACGAGCATGACATTAACCTGCAACAAAACAGACGACATAATGAAACGATCTATCCTTACGACCGTATCGATCCTGCTGGCCGCATGCGCTGCGGCACAGCCGCGATTCGAGACCCAAGTCACGACCCACCTCTTCGGCGAGCGCGACGGCAAACACCTGATGCTCGACCGCTACACCTCGCCCCAGACAGAGGGCATACGCCCCTGCATGATATTCGTCTTCGGCGGCGGCTTTACCTCGGGCGAGCGCAATGCTGAGATATACATACCCTATTACGAGTTTCTGGCCGGCCACGGCATCGACGTGGTGGCGATAGACTATCGCCTCGGACTCGAAAATATCGACCCCGAGAAGGCGACGAACATAAGGGGCATGATCTCGACGATGAAGAATGCCGTAGACATGGCCGTGGACGACCTTTATCTCGCGACGTCGTATGTGCTCGAACACGCCGAGCATTGGCAGATCGACCCGCGCCGCATCATCATAAGCGGTTCGAGCGCCGGCGCCATAACCGTATTGCAGGCCGAGAACGTGCTCTGCAACTCCCTGCCGGCAGCAGCCGTGCTCCCCGCAGGATTCCGCTATGCGGGCGTGATCGCCTGCGCAGGAGCCATATTCTCGACCGACGGCAAACCGCACTGGGACAAGGCACCCGCACCGATCATGTTTTTCCACGGCGACGCCGACAGCAACGTACCATATAAAAAGGCATCGCTGATGGGCATCGGCTACTACGGACCGCAGATCATCACACGACAGTTGGACAAGCTCGGATCGCCCTATTATTTCTACTCGGCGCAGTGCGTCGACCACTCGCTGGCCGTCACGCCGCTCGAAGATAAGCTCGACCTGATACTGCAATTCATACGCGACTACATCGACCAGGGTCGTCGCCTGCGCATACGCACCGACGTCGAGAAGATCGACTGCAAAGGCTGCAAAACGCACTTCTCGATCCGCGACTATCTCTCGACCAACTACGCGCCGCAGCAATAAGCATCCCGCCCGACGGCCTGCGATTACCCGTCAGCCGCCGAACCGGCAAGACACGTAGATACATTACGGATACCCCGCCCGATAATAATAACGGACGGGGATCCGTTTTTCTTTGTCCGACGTTAAAACAGATGATCCAAAAGCACCGGCATCGTCCTCCCGCAGCTGGCCGACCATATTATTTCAGATTCACAGCAGGCAATCGTGTGCTCGATATCGACACCCTCCCGACCTCCCTGAGAGGGAGGAGAAAACAGGGTTCTCGCCCGCAGCGGAGGGGCAAAAACAAAAAAGCGGGAGACTTTCGTCTTCCGCTTCCGTACCCCCTCAGGGGCTCGATTGCGCTACTTGCAGCAGGCAATCGTGTGCTCGATATCGACACCCTCCCGACCTCCCTGAAAGGGAGGAGAAAACAGGGTTCTCGCCCGCAGGGGCAAAAACAAAAAGCAGAAGACTTTCGTCTTCCGCTTCCGTACCCCCTCAGGGGCTCGAACCCTGGACCCCAACATTAAGAGTGTCGTGCTCTACCAACTGAGCTAAAGAGGCATTCAACCTTTCGATTGCGGGAGCAAAGGTAATACAAATTTTGTTTACTCCAAAACTTTTTTCAAAAAAATTTCATCGAAACGTTATTTTTTTGAGTCGTCGTTCCACTCGCCACCGCCGTCGGGATAGAATACGGGACGTTCGCCCGCAATACTCCGCATAGCCAAATAACTATCGTACAGACATATGCCATTAGCCGAGCGGTCGGCCGGACGGTATACTATTACCGAGGGATGTCGTTTTGTGGTTTCGACGACCATTCTCGCCCGATCGAGGTACGTTTCGCGCCATGCCGGATCGTTGGAGGGATTGCCGCCGCGACGGCGCGACTCGCCCGACAAGGAGGAATCGATCGCAGCACCGAGAGATACATACACACCCAGCGAATCGCACAGCGACAACGTATCGTCCGTGACATATCCCGCCGAGAAACGCAGGGCGTTGCAACCGCCGGCATGCAGCTCGCGTATCCTCTCGTGCGAGACATCGGCAGCGACATCCGCCCACCGCAAGGTGCGGGCGACTCCGTTGATGCGGAACTCGCCGCCGGAGTACTCCTGCGACCGGAAGCCTACCGGCAGCGTGAAGAACTCTGCGTCGCGGCCTGCGATACGGTTGCGGATTTCCAGACGGTACATCGTCGGCCGCTCGTCGCTCCACAGCGTCGAAGCATCTATATTGGCCGCAAGGCGCACGGTATCCACTCCGTACATACCCAGCTCGACATCCTTATAGCCGGCAGCCACGCTTACCGAATCGGGCGTATAGAGGTCATAATATATGCGAGCACGCTTCGGGTTGAGCGTCTGGTTATGTACGACTATGCCGACATCGACGTTGGCCGTCGTGCCTATGCCCGTGCGGGTGCGCACCAACACGTCGCGCACGCGTATACGGGGCTGCGATATGACCATTGCCCGCAGCCGAGGGGTTCGCGCCCCGAAGCACTCGACGGCGGCCAGCGGCGCGGTATCGGCGAAGCGTATCTCGATCTTGTTCTTGTCCTCGCGAGAGAGTTTGGTCACATTAAATTCTGAGGGTGCGAAGCCGTTTTGCGCATATCCAGCAAAGCGTCCGTTGACTATTACCTCGTAAGGTGCGCCTGCGCCCTCGATGCGTAAAAAGGTCTGGCGCTCGACCCACGAAAACGGCACAGTGAACTCGGCCTCGAATGTGCGGGCACCCGCTTCGCCGGCCGACTCCCGCCATTGCTCGACAGGCTGCATGTAACGCTGCCGGGCAAGCGAAGCCGCAGCCGCCTCGGCGGCCGTAGGATACGGTATCAGGCGGCCGCGCAGAGCGTCGCGCCCCTCCTCGGTAACCGACAGCGGACGTTGTGCCGCCGCACCGAAAAGGCTTGCCGAAAGGAAGAGCGTCGCAAAGATGTATTTATATTCGGTCATACGTCGAATCGTTTAATCGACGGTAAAGATAGCAAATTATTCTTCGTGCGACGAATCCGCGCCCACGAAGCGTGCGAAAAACTCCCATATGGCCTCCGGAGTATCGATATCATGCTCGCCCCACGAATGACGGCCGCCCTCGATACGGTAAAGCCACACCTCGGACGAGTCCCGGCCGCCGAGATACCGCTCGCGCGTAACGAGTCTGCCAGAACGCGAAGGCAGCGTATCGACTTCGGAGTGCGTGCACCGGTCGGCCGCAACCCAATACCCCACTGCCGCAGGCACCGAAATGTAGGCGCCCCAACCGCCTTCATCATGCGGGTCGCCGCACCAGAGCGATGTGAGATCACAGGTGCCGTGTATCTCCATCAGAGGCACCGGCCGTGTCGCCGACAACTCTCGGTAGAACCATTCGAGCATAAGACCTGCCACAGGCGCCACGGCACGAAAGATATCGGGGCGCAAATATGCCAGCAGATAACACATCTCGCCGCCGTTGGACAATCCCGTAACAAACGTATCCCGACGGCTCAGAGCATAGCGGTTTTGCAGCGCCGCCGCCAGATCGCACAGAAACCCCACATCGTCGACGCACATGTCGGCCTGAAATGGGTAGCCTACATTCCAGCACCGTTTGCCGCGCACATCGCGCACACCCTCGGGATAGCACACCGCGACACCGTAACGATCGGCCACACGGTTCATGCCGAATCGCCCGGGATCGGCCGAACCGCCGTAGCCGTGCAGCACCATGACCAGCGGAGCCTGCGGGCGGATACCGTCGGGCATATAGAGTTTGAACTCGCGTACAATCCCGCCGGAGGTAATCGTATCGCAGAGCAGTCGTCCGTCGGCCGCGGAGCTTGCGGCAGAAACGTTCGACAGAAAGATCAAAAACAGAAGCAGTCGTCTCATTTCATATAGATCGAGTCGAACGGGATACATACCGTATCGACATTTTTGAGTACATTTGTCGGCGTAAAAATAATTAATTTATTCCATACCCAGATGAACAGGATGCCGGAACTCAACCTGCCCCCGATAAGGCTGCGCGCACGACGCGACGCGGCCGGGCGGACGCTCATATTCGACGAGCTGCGCCGGCAGTGGGTCGTACTGACGCCCGAGGAGTGGGTCAGGAGGCATGTGGCGGCATACATGGTCGACCGCTGCGGGTTTCCGCCGCAGGCGCTGGTCGAGGAGTATCCGGTCGATATCAACGGTACGGCGCAGCGTGCCGACATCGTGGCCTTCGGCAGCGACGGCCGACCGCTCGTGCTGGTCGAATGCAAGGAGCACTCGACGCGCATCGACAACGCCGTCTTTTCGCAAGCGGTACGCTACAACGCCGTAGTCGGATGCCGCCACATAGTCATGACCAACGGTATCGAGACCCATTGCTGGCGGCAGGAATCGGGGCTATACGAGCCGGAGCGGACGTTTCCCCGATTCGAGTAAACAGGCCGCATCCGGCAGCGACATAATTTTTTCGAAAAATTCGTATATTTGCAACCGAAACGAAAACGGATCGATGCGAAACAGAAACGTAAACACATTTACGGCATTGCTGCTTACCGTCCTATTTTTGGGATACTGGTGCAGCACGACCCTGTTTCTGCACGCCCACTGGGTAGACGGCACGCGCGTGGTGCACTCGCACCCCTATACGGGCATGCCGTCGACGCACTCCCACTCGGGCAGCCAGTTGCAGACGATAGACCTGCTGTCGCTGACGGCGGCTCTCGTCCCGTCGCTGGCGGCCATGCTGGCGCCGTTGTACGGCCGCGGCATAGGACGCGTGCGTCGCAACCGATCTCATATAGCACGCATCGCAACCTCGGCCGTATCGTTGCGGGCTCCTCCCGCTTGCTATACTTTCGCGTAACGCATATTCCGCAGCTGCCGCTGCGGCAGCAAGTATAGTATCAGTACATAATCCTTACAATAATGAAATTACATATATTGGGAGCCGTCATCGCGCTCCTTATGCCTGTTGTCGCATGGGGCGACAGCGTCGTGCCCGCACCTAAGAAAAACAGCAGCGACGCAAACATCTACGGCCATATAATAAACGCATCGAACAACGAACATCTGCCCTTCGCGAGCATAGCCGTCAAGGGCACGACGATAGGCTGCTCGTCGGATGCCACAGGCCACTACTACCTTAAAAACCTGCCCGTAGGACGCCATACGATAGTCGTGACGCTGCTCGGCTTCGAAACCATAGAGCAGCCTATCGAGGCCGTAGCCGGGAAAAACATCGAGATGAACTTCACGCTCGAAGAGCAGGCCATGAGCCTCGACGAGGTGGTAGTGTCGGCAACGCGCAATGAGACCAACCGCCGCCGGACGGCGACCGTAGTCAACGTCGCCTCGCAGAAGCTATTCGAGTCGACAGCCTCGTCCAACCTCTCGGAGTCGATGAATTTCCAGTCGGGGCTGCGCGTCGAGAACAACTGCGGCAACTGCGGCACGATGCAGCTGCGCATCAACGGTCTGGAAGGTCACTACTCGCAGATACTGCTCGACAGCCGCCCCATATTCTCGTCGCTCGCGGCAGTATACGGACTCGACCAGCTGCCCGTGGCCATGATCGAACGCGTCGAAGTGGTACGCGGAGGCGGCTCGGCGCTCTTCGGCTCGAACGCCATAGGCGGCGTTGTCAACATCATAACGCGCGACCCGCTGCGCAACTCACTTACCTTGGCCAACACCACGCACATACTCTCGGGCGGCACGACGGACATCAATACGGCTCTCAACGGCTCGTTCGTAAGCGACGACAACAAGGTAGGCGTATACCTCTTCGCTCAGGTCAAGGGACGCGACGCCTACGACCGCAACGGCGACGGATTCTCCGACATACCCTCGCTCAACTCCGAGACGGCAGGCTTCCGCGCCTACTACAAGACATCGGCCTATACGCGCATAACGGCCGAGTACCACCATACGCACGAATTCCGCCGCGGCGGCGACAACCTCTCCGAGGCGCCGCACATGGCCATGATTTGCGAGCAGCTCGACCACAAGATCGACGGCGGCGGACTGCGCTTCGACTACTTCTCGCCGGACAGCCGCCACCGCATGAGCGTATACACGTCGGCTCAGGGCATCGACCGCAGCAGCTACTTCGGCACCGACATGAATCCCGAGGCATACGGCGCCACGAAAGACCTTACCGTCGTGGCGGGAGCGCAATACACCTACGGCTTCGACAGGCTTTGGTTCATGCCGGCAGACCTGACTGTCGGCGCCGAGTACAACTACAACACGCTCGACGATAGCTATCACGCCACACAGCGCCGATTGGAGCAGAAGACGAGCACCGCCGGCTTCTTCTTCCAGAACGAATGGCACAGTGAAAAGGTCAACATACTCATAGGCGGACGCCTCGACAAGCATAACATGGTGCGCAAGCCGATCTTCTCGCCGCGCGTCAATCTGCGTTACAGCCCCATAGAGGATATCGGGCTCCGCATAAGCTATGCGAGCGGTTACCGCGCACCGCAGGCCTACAACGAGGATCTGCACATCGACGCGCTCAACCACTCGGTATCGATCATCCGTCTGGCCGACGACCTGCGCCCCGAGTATTCGCACAGCGTAAGCGCATCGGCCGACATATACCATAGCTTCGGCCGCCTGCAAACCAACCTTCTGGTCGAGGGATTCTACACGATGCTCGACGACGTGTTCACGCTCGAAAAGGTGGGCACGGACGCCGACGGCAACACTATCAAGGAGCGTCGCAACGCCGACGGCGCCACCGTAGCGGGCATCACGGCCGAGGTCAAGCTCGGCATCAAGGGCATATTCGAGATTCAGGCCGGCTACACCTTCCAGCGCAGCCGCTACACCTCGCCCGAAAGGTGGTCGGACGACGTAGAGCCGCAGCGGCGCATGTTCCGCTCGCCCGACCATTACGGCTATCTCACTTCGTCGTTCGAGCTTGCGCGACGGCTGTCGGCCTCGCTCTTCTGCACCTACACCGGACCGATGCTCGTGCAGCACAACGCAGGCATACTCGACGTCGATACGCAGACCACGACACCGTCGTTCTGGGACTGCGGCATCAAGGCAGCCTATGTCGTAGCGCTGTCGCACGTGATAGATTTGGAGATCAATGCCGGCGTAAAGAACATATTCGATTCATACCAGAAAGACCTCGATTTCGGCGCATCCAAGGACTCGGCCTATATTTATGGCCCTTCGATGCCGCGCACGTTCTTCGTAGGATTGAAACTGACGTTATAGCATCATTGCTGCCATTAGGGACTACCGCCGCGACGAATATGCAACATCGTCGCGGCGGTGCTTTTTAACCGGCTGCGTATCGGCACACTGCCGACGACAAAAAATCAAGGCTGCCTGACCTGTGGTCAAGCAGCCTTTGCATTGTCGGGATACCGGGATTCGAACCCGGGACCTCCAACTCCCGAAGCTGGCGCGCTAACCGGACTGCGCTACATCCCGAACAAAAATATGTAATCCGCGAACTCTCGCCTCCGTCATAGCACCTTCGACAGAGAGCCGTATCGTCGGGATAACAGGATTCGAACCTGTGACCCCCTGCTCCCAAAGCAGGTGCGCTAACCGGACTGCGCTACATCCCGTAGGTCCCGCAGTGCCTGAGCAACCGTCGGGGAATCCTCGCGAATTCGGAGTGCAAATATAAGACGTTTTTTTGAAACTGCAAAGTTTTTCGCGTTTTTTCGTCATTTACATGGATTTTACCCCACCCGGAACCTGCTGTCCCACCACCGCAGACGACGACTCCCCGGCTCTATATCCGAGTCGGGGAGTCGAAAGGTAAAATTGCCGGAGCGGCGAACCCGCATCCTCCGGCAGCTATACGCGGCAAACGACGCACCACCGGCAACGCAGGTCACTACAACACCATCCCGCTACCGGCACTTGCGTTCGCCGGTCTGTGAATGCACTCGTCCTCTACCGACACCGGCGGGCAAGACTCGGCATGCACACCGCCCGAGCTACATAAGCGACCGCAAGCCCGGAAGCGTCTGCCGACAACCCAAACCGGCAGTCGCCAATCGTCCGGCACCGGTTTATTTGCGCCGACGGCTGTTGCGCCACTCGACGATCTCGGGCGTGAGTCTGTCGAGACGATCCACCCAGCGGCGGTTGTCCATCAAAAAGCGGCGGTAACGGTCGATACGCTCCGTAATGGGGAACGTCGGCCGGCGCCGCGTCTCGGCATCGCCGCGTCGCGAGGGGCGTATGCGACGGTCGAAGACTTCGTCGCGAGTAGGACGCCGCACGTCGAACCAGTCGAAATCGGGCAGTTTGAGCAGCTGCGTCTCGGGGATCTTATCCATCGGGTAGACCACGTACTCGGGGTGGTCGCGATAGGTTATCTTGTCGATCTTGCCGCTGTCGAGGTAGAACGTCACATCGGCGCTCTCGATATACATCAGCCCCTGCACCTGATCGGAGTTCTCGTCCTCCTGCAAATAGTATATCGTCTGGGCATTGCCGTTGACATCGTTGCGGTAGACCTTGCCGTCGCGGAAGTATGCGATCATCTTCTTGCCCTTGACCTGATTGTAACGCACCGTATCGATCTGCGCCGCCATGATAGGACGGTCGATAAATTCGGCGCGGACGATCATCTGGTTGGCCGTATAGATATCCATGTAGTCCGACGTAACCTGATTGGTCTCGTTCCACAGGATAGGATCGATATAAAGGTGAATGATCGAGTCGGTATTCATCGTAACCAGCGAATCGCATATCATCTGCGAGTCGGTGCGGTACATCTTGACATTGCGGTAGGCCTTTATCTGGCGGTATACGCTGTCGGCAGGGATCGAATCGGCTATCGCACCCTCCATGTCGAGCGTATCGGCCGAGAGCGAATCGAGCGATAGAGAGTCCCTCGCGAGCGTATCGGGCATCTGCCCCGTACGCAGCGAATCCGCCGCAAGAGAGTCGGCCGCAAGCGAGTCCGCCGGCAGAGTATCCGTCGCATACTCCTCGCCGGTATATTCGACGCCCTTGCGCGCAGCCTTAGCCTTAGCCTTGTCGATGCGCAGGCGGCGGCGACGCTCCTGTTCGAGTTTTATCCGGGCGGCCTTGGCCTCGTCCTTGCGCCGCTGCTCGGCCATTTTGGCCAGACGGCGCGCGACGATAGTATCGTGCTTGATCTTGGCGATCGAATCGCGGCGCAGCTTCGCGGCGGCCTTGTCGCGCTCGGCCTGCTCCTTAATCATCCGCCGGCGCGCCTCCTTATCGGCAACCCGCATCGTATCTGAGGGCAGCGAATCGCTCAGGGCAATGGCAGCAGTATCCGCCGGTTCTATATTATCCACGGACGCAGTCTCCTCCACGCCCTGCTCCGGCGAGGCATCTTCGGTCTGTCCCGACGACTCCGGGACGGGTCGCTGCGAAACCCGGGCATCGGTCATCTCGCCCAACGAGACGGATGTCCGCTCCCCGCCGGCCGCATCGTCGTCTGCCGGAGCGGATGAATCTGCACCGGCCGCCGGATCGGCAGCGGACTTATCGTCGAGTGCGAACGGTAGCGGCGCAGCCGCACCGGCAGAATCGGCAGCCGGGAGAGGATCCTCCGGTTGCGGACGCGCCGAGAGGGTGTACAGCCAAACCGTATCGGCGCACATGAACACCGAGTCGACCTGCTTGGGATCGTAGTTTATAAGCGACGGACGCCGCGTGATGAAGGCATTGCCCGGCTCCTCCCAATACTCGCCGTAATCGGCGAAGCCCAACACCTTTTGCAGCGTGTCGTCGACCTGTATGTCGTGCCGCGCGACGATATGTCCAGCCGAGCGGTAGTAGTCGAGCGAGTCGCCCCACATCTCGCGCTCGGACGATAGGATATAGCCGTTGCGCGTAACCTTGTAGAGGTCGATCTGCTTGTCGTAGGTACCGGCGTCGGCATACATGTACTCGCCCTTGTCGTTCCACATGTGGGTATGGTCGAAGTACTGCGCGAAGTCGGTCTCGACATTGTATATCACCGAGTCGCCCGTCATCTCGTAACGGTCGTTGCGCATCTCCACGTTGTCGACCGCAATCAGATCGTGCGTATCGGAATAGTAGTATCCTCGGTCGGCCTCCAACAGATTGTCCTTGTTGACGGCATAGCAGCCTCCGAAGAACTCGCCTACATTGTCGTATGTATCGAAGGTGCAGTTGTAGGTGTACATCGTAGCGTCGCCGTCGACGATCTTTACCAGATCGGAGTAGACCGTGGCACGGTTCAGGTCGCGGTTGTACTCGGCACGGTCGCCGTATATGTAGGTGGTGTTCTGGTTTATGAGTACGTTGCCGAAGCACTCGAAGCTCTGGTTGCCGTAACGCACGGCGCTGTCGGCCAGAATGACCGCACCGTTGTGGTGCGCGGCGAAGTTGCCCACGAGGATGAAGATCGTCGAATCGCCGTAATCGACCATGTAGGAGTCGTCGGAGATCATGTCGATCATCTTCTTCTGCTGCGGTTTCGACGGGGGCTGGCAGGCCGCCGCCGAAGAGGCGTAGCCGCCACGCATCGTGCCGGCGAAGGCATATAGGAATGCTCCGGCCACGAACAGCAGCACGGCCAGAGTCGACAATCTGCGCACGTTGATCGACATGACTGCTACCCCGTTAGACTATTTGACCCAATGCTTGTTGCGGAACTCGCCGTTGCGGAACTCGGGGGCGATGTAGACGTACATGCCGTCGATCTTGTTGCTGAGCCACTTCTCGAACACCTCGTTCTGCTTGTTCTGCAAGGCCATCTCTTCGAGACGGATATAGTCGTCGACGAGCGATGCCGTATGCGCCGGTATGATCTCGACGAGTTTGACGATCTTGCTCATCTGGTTACCCATCATGTCGGTGGTCTGGAACGACTCGGAGATCTCGCCGACGCCCAGACGCCTGAGCGCATTGTAGTCGTCGAGCGACTTGCCGAAGTCGCGGCCGAAGTCCTCTTTGAGGAACCGCGTGGCCGTAAGGCGTGCACCATCGAATGTGCCGGCACGCTCCAATATGTCGTGGTTGGAGACTATGCCGCCGTTCATCTTCGAGGTGGCGTCGTCAGAAAATTCGAGCGCGGCCTTTTCGAACGAGATCGAATCCTTGCGTATCAGCCGTGCAAGACTGTCTAACTGGCGCGACGGCTCGGCAAGCTCCTCGCGCGTGAAGGTCGGGCGCAGGACTATATGGCGGCAATGGTACTTGTCGCCCTTCTTGTCGATGAGCTCTATGATATGGAATCCGAATTCGGTCTCTACGATCTCGGATATCTGTCCCGGTTTGAGCTTCTCCAAAGCATCGGCGAAGGGCTTGACGTAGATATTGGCGGGCGCAGGGTCCATCTCGCCGCCGCGAATGGCCGAACCGTCGACCGAGTACATGCGCGCCAGCACCGAGAACTTGGTCTTGCCGGTAATCACGCGCTCGCGCATATCGAGCAGACGCTCCTTGGTGCGCTGCTTGGCCTCGGCCAGCGAGGCGGGGAACTTCGTGATCTGCGCATATACGTACTGCTCGCCGATGATCGGCAGGCTGTCCTTGTCGATCGAGTTGTAGAAACGCTCAACCTCGCCCGGGACGACCGTCACCTTGCCGACGACCTGCCCCTGCATCGTCTGGGCATAGAACTGCTCCTCGTAACGCTGGCGCAGCATCTCGCGGTAGTTGAACACGGCCATGTGCTCCTTGGCTTCGAGGTTGGCGATGCCGCCCTCCTCCTCTATCAGGCTCTGCAAGTAGGCCTCGATACGCGCCGAGACTTCGCCGCTGTTGATATCGACCGAATCGATCAACGCCTGATTGTAGAGCAGCTTCTGCTGCAACAACGCCTCCAACGCCTCGTTCATCGGGTCGCGGTCGGAGGTATATCCCATCTCCCTGCGCTGCTGCACGAGCTCGTCGGCATAGGCCTCGACATCGGAGTACAGGATCGACGAGCCGCCCACCACGGCGACCACCTTGTCCAACATGACCTGTCGGCGCTGGGCAACCGCACTGCCGGCTGCCGAAACCACTACGACGGCGATCATCGCCGCCGAAATCACTCTTCTAAACATATATCTCAATTTTCTTCGTTTTCAACGGATGCTGCCTGCGACGGCTGGGCTTCGCCCGTAGTCGGGTCGTAGATCATTACGCGCCCCTCGCGGGCAGCCCTCTCGCGCAGCTCATGCTCGTGCCGCGAGACGATCTCCGAACGGCGCTGGGCGTAAAGTATGCGGCGTATATCGCTCTCGACGCGTTGCAGGGGAGCGGTCGAACCGGCCAAAGCGGCGTCCTCGATGATGAAGCAGAACACCTGACCCGAAGCGGTCATCTGCTGAGGCTCGCGCTTCGAGAGCAGCGCGTCGTAGGAGCGCGAACGGTCGGTCGGGAGGTTGCTCAGAAAGTCCGAGAATCCGACCCACTCGCGCGTCATGTCGGTAAGCTGCAACGAGTTCTTCTCGCACAGTGCGGCCAGCTCGGCCACCCTGTCGGGATTGCCGCGCGTGGCACGGACGGCCTCGACCAGACGCGACATGTTGCGGTAGCCGGCAGGTGCCTTGACCACAAGACCGCGCACCAGATGTTGGTCGAGCTTGAACGTATCGCCGTGCGAGCGGTAGTAGGCAGCTATCTGCTCGGCCGTGACGTCGGGGTCGATCTCGTTGTCGATATAGTACTGGTCGAGCTTGCGCATGATAAGCGACTGGCGGTAGCCTTCGACCAGACGGTCGATATCCTCCTGCGACGAGCAGAGCAGCTCGGATGCCTCACGCATCTTCAAGCGGCGCATGATCCAGTTGTCGACATACAAACGGGCGAATGTCAGGCTGTCGCCCGACGAGAATCCCGAAGGCATGTCGGCGAGCATGCGGCTCAGCGTCAACTGCTCCGAATCGACGCTCGCTATGACGTCCGAGGGACGGTCGACGTTCGTTTCGCGCCGGCACGCGCTCAATGCGACGATGCCGACAAGACACAATATGGCGGTAGTTTTGCGCATAATAATCTCACAAAGATACGTTTTTTACTCCAAACAAACGTATCGGCACGCAATAATATTATAGCGCGGGCGCATTTTTGCGGCTCTTACGGCCATTGCGCAGCGTGCGCGCGATGCCGAACCCGCCCGCCACCGTCACGGCCAGCGCGAGGGCATAGAGGATGAAATAGCCCGACGACGAGCCCAGCAGCTCGGATATCGTCCGGTCGCGATATTGCAGCACGTTGAGCGCCATAGCCAGAGCGTTGTTCATCATATGCAGCAGTATGCACGAGAATATCGACCGGGTTTTTATATATGCGTAACACAGAATCATACCCGAAGGCAGCGCGACGGTCATAACCGCCGGTTGCAGGTGCATGACGGCGAAGACGAGCGACGAGAGCAGAAACGCCGCGACCAGACCCGCACGCGAGCGTATCATGTCGAACAGCATGCCGCGAAAGAGCACCTCCTCGACCACCGGCGCCACCACGACGGCCGAGAGCATGATCCACCCGTCGCGGCCGTAGGAGCGGTCGACGGCCGGCAGCAGATCGGACAGCGGCTCGACCACGATCGAAACGGCAGCCAGCAGCACTATGCCCCACAGCAGAAATGCGGGATCGAAGCCGCGCCGCGAGCGTTCGATTCTGCCGCACGTGCGGCATACGAGACGCCGGTACATCCCCACCAGCACGATCGCCATAACGCCGCCGGTCATATACTTCAAGGCAAAGGCCATGCTGCCGCCCGCCGCCTCTCCCCAAAGAGCCGAGGCGAGCGAGGGCAGATACTGCGACACCCCGTATATCGATACGAATACGGCGACATCCCCCGCCGTCGACAACCATTTGTTCATATCATTAATCTTTTCGATGACGGCCGCATCCGCACGCCCTGCGACATGCGGCGCCCGCCGCGCGGCCATTGCACGAGACCGACAAAAATCAAACAAAGATATGCAATTTTCGACAACGCGCCTCGATTATCCGATTAAAATTACTAAATTTGCCCGAATAATCGATTAACGGGAACAGAGCGAAATGGCAAAAGTTGTTGCACTGGCAAATCAAAAGGGCGGCGTGGGAAAGACCACGACCGCGATCAACCTCGCCGCATCGGTGGCGCTTCTGGGACGACGCGTCCTGCTGCTCGACGCCGACCCTCAGGCCAATGCCACGTCGGGTCTGGGCTTCGACATAAATCTCGACGGCATATACGAGTGCATCGTCGGCGACAAGCAGCCCGACGAGGTAACGCTCCACAGCGAAGATGTGAAGAATCTGTGGCTGCTGCCGTCGAGCATCAATCTGGTCGCGGCCGACACCGAGCTGCCGGCAATGGAGGATGCGCACCGCATAATAAAAAACATAGTGGACAAGCTGCGCGACAGCTACGACTACATATTCATCGACTGCTCGCCCTCGCTGGGCTTCACCACGGTCAACATACTCACGGCGGCCGACTCGGTGCTGATTCCGGTACAGTGCGAGTACCTCGCTCTGGAAGGTCTGAGCAAGCTGCTCAACACCATAAAGATCGTCAAGGGAGGGCTCAACCCCTCGTTGCAGATCGAGGGTTTCGTGCTGACGATGTACATGCGCAACCGCCTCAACAATCAGGTGGTCACGGAGGTGCGGGACCACTTCGGCGAGCTGGCCTACGACACGGTCATACAGCGCAACATACGTCTGGGCGAGGCACCGTCGCACGGCAAGCCCGTGATGCTGTACGACGCCGCTGCGACAGGTTCGGTCAACTACCTCAACCTCGCCCGCGAGTTTTTGAAGAGAAACGCCAAAAAACATTAGGCAAGATATGACTACACAGAAGAAAAAGGGTCTCGGCCGCGGACTGGACGCCATATTCGGCACCGACGAAGCGCCGTTGCAGGCACGGCCGATGAACCGCATGGCCGAAATAGCCGTCGCCGACATCATGCCCAACCCCTCGCAGCCGCGCACGCAGTTCGACCAGGAGGCGCTCTCGGAGCTGGCGGCATCGATATCGCAGCTGGGCGTCATACAGCCCATAACGGTCAAGCGCTGCGACGGCGGCAAGTATATCATCATAAGCGGCGAGCGGCGCTGGCGCGCATCGCAGGCCGCAGGTCTTGCGACACTTCCGGCATACATACGCGAGGTAGACGACAGCAATCTGCACGCCATGGCTCTGGTAGAGAACATACAGCGTCAGGACCTCAACGCCATAGAGATAGCTCTCGGCATGCAGCGTCTGATCGACGAATGCGGCCTGACGCAGGAGGCAATGGCCGAAAAGGTCGGCAAGAAGCGTTCGACCGTATCGAACTACATGCGGCTGCTGTCGCTGCCGGCAGAGGTGCAGCTGGCGCTCAAAGAGGGCGTGATAACCATGGGACATGCCAAGGCCATAGCCGGCATACCGGCCGAAAGCCAGCTGAGAGCACTGCGCCGCTGTATAAAAAAGGGGCTGTCGGTGCGTCAGGCAGAGGAGTTGGCGCGCAAATTGTCGCAGGCCGAGCCGGAAGCGGCAACGGCGCCCGACGAGGAGTATCCCGAATCGTACATGCGTCTGGTGGAGCAGATGGAGCGCATCTTCTCCGAAAACATCAGCATCAAACGATCGAAAAAGGGCGGAGGCCGCATCGTCATAGACTTCTCGGACGACAACGAGATAGAGAGATTCATCGACCGTTTCAAGACGGCAAAACAATAACTGAACGCCGACGCGCGTTCCGGTAAGGCAATGCAAACAGCCCGGTTCAAATATCTGCTTGCCACGGCGATTCTGCTCCTGGCGGCTCTGACAGTCTCAACGGCGCAGCAGCCCCGCCGCGGCAACGTGCGCACGATACGCTCGGGAGCGCTGGTCGCGGTAGACTCGCTCGCCTTGCAGCGCGCCGACTCCGTCGCCCTGGCCGCACGCGACTCGGTGCGAAGAGTGCGTCTGGACTCGATAATACGTCTTACCATAGCGACCGACTCGCTCACGGATGCCGAGCTGGACTCGCTGCGCGCGATGACCGCCGAGCGTCTGGTGCGGGACTCCATAGCCTCCACCGCGCGCGACAGCGTCGATGCCAAAGGACGCAAGATCCGCTATAAAGCCAACGGCGAGCGCCGCTACCCCTTCATAAGCGACTCGATGAGCCTGTCGAAGGTATGCTGGCTCTCGGTGCCGCTGCCCGGTTTCGGACAGATATACAACAAGCAGTACTGGAAACTGTCGATACTCTACCCGCTGGTAGGCGGCTCGATCGGCATGTTCGCATACGAGAACGGCAAGTACAAGCCGCTCAGACGACAGTACGACCAGATGCTGATAGACAACGGATACGGCCGCACCCCGCAGCTCGACGCGCTGCAAACCGACATGATCCGCCACAACACGCGGCGGCAGATATACGCGGGCATAGCTCTGGCCACGTACATCTACTTCATAGGCGATGCGGCTATCAACTACTCGACCAACGACGTATCGGATATCAAGAAGGCCACGACCCTCTCGACGATATGTCCCGGAGCCGGCCAGATATACAACAAGAGCTATTGGCGCGTGCCCATCGTCGTCGGCGCACTGGCCTCGACGATATACACTATCGACTGGAACAACCGCGGATACAAGCGCTTCAAGAAGGCCTATTCGCTGCGCGTGGACTACCAGAACAACCCCGACAAGTACCCCAACGGCTCGCCCGACGAGTTCCACGGCAACTACTCGGCCTCGTTCCTCAAAAACCTCAAAGACAGCTACCGCCGCAACCGCGACCTCTGCATACTGCTCACGGCCGGCGTATATGTGTTGCAGATCGTAGACGCACATGTCGACGCACACCTCAAAGACTACGACATATCGGACGATCTGTCGATGAACATAACACCCTATTTCGATTACACGATGATTCCTTCGGTAGGCACACGTCCCACGGTCGGATTCAATGTCAGTCTCACGTTCTAAAAACTACACCGAACCATGACCGCACCGCAAACAGCCCGCACACTGCTCGCCCTGCTGCTTATGGCCGCGACAATGCTTGGGCATGCGACGGCGGCCGACGCCGACAAACGCCGCAAAAAGAACCGGACGCAGACGGCAACGGAGCAATCCGCCGTCGCGAAGCCGCAGACAGCGCAACCGGCGCCCGAGCCCGAGCCGGAACAGCCGGCCGAACCTGTGCCGGCGCCCGAACCCAAGCCCGTGCGCATGGCACGCACACCGCGCGAGATAGACTCGATAGCGGCGCACTGGAAAGCATTCCATACGAAAGCGGTATACGACGAGTTCTTCGAGCGTTACATGACCTTCGCCCGGTGCGACACGCCGGCGCCACCCGACAAACTCGACTCGGTATATGCCGAAAGGCTGCGCGCGATCATATCGCCCATACCCATGCCGTACAATCATCTTGTAAGGCAGGCTATCGACCGCTACACGCAACAACGGACATCGATGACCCGCATACTCTCCTACGCCCGCTACTACTTCCCGATGATCGAGGAGGAGCTGCTGCGCGCCGGTCTGCCGGTAGAGCTGCGTGCTATGGCGATCATCGAGTCGGCATTGCAGCCCAAGGCCGTATCGCGCATGGGAGCGGCCGGACTGTGGCAGTTCATGCCCACGACTGGCAAACATTACGGGCTGGAAGTCAACTCAATGGTCGACGAGCGCTACGACCCGCTGCTCGCGACGCGCGCCGCATGCAGATATCTCAAAACGATGTACGACGCCTACGGCGACTGGCTGCTCGCGATAGCCGCATACAACTGCGGGCAGGGCAGGGTCAACGCCGCCATACAGCGCGCCGGCGGCAGAGAGGCCTCGTTCTGGCATATATACGAATATCTGCCGCCCGAGACGCGCGGTTACGTGCCGGCATTCATCGGTGCGACATACGCCTATGCCTACCACCGCGCCCACGGCATAACGTTCGACGATCCGCCGATGCCGATAGCCGTCGACACGGTAATGATAAACCGTCCGACGCACTTCGAGCAGATATCATCGACGATCGACATCTCGCTCGAAGCGTTGCGTATGCTGAACCCACAGTACAAGCTCGACATAGTGCCGGCCACAACGAGGGAGTATGCGCTGGTCATACCTGCCGACCGCTACTGCGATTTCAAGTCGGGCGAGCAGACGATAATGTCCAAAGACTCTATCTATATGAAAGAGTATATCTCGCCGGCCAACATCGACAAGAGACTCGCGCAGGCGCCTGCGGCGAAGTACCACACCGTCAAGAAAGGCGAGACGCTCGGCGCAATAGCCCGCAAGTACCGCGTTTCGCAAAAGCAGCTCATCACGTGGAACAAGCTCAAAAGCCCAGACCGGCTGAGTATCGGCCAGCGGCTGAGAGTAGGCAAATAGACCTCGCATGCGGCACATATCTCCCATAAGCGACCCCGACGATACGATCGTCGCGCCGGCTACGGCCGAGGGCGGTGCGCTCTGCGTAATACGAATATGCGGAGCGGATGCCGTCGGTATAGCCGATTCGATGTTTCGAGGGCGCAGACCGCTGCGCGAAGCCGCGACGCATACGCTGCACTACGGCCGTATCGTCGACGCCGACGGCCGAACGATAGACGATGTAGTCGTGGCCATGATGCTCGCACCGCACTCCTACACCGGCGACGATACCATAGAGATATCGGCTCACGGGTCGCGTTACATAGTCTCCGAAATCATACGGCTGGCCATTGCCGCCGGAGCGCGCATGGCTTCGCCCGGCGAGTTTACCGCCCGGGCGTTTCTGGCTGGCAGGCTCGACCTCTCGCAGGCCGAGGCCGTAGCCGATACGATAGCGGCCGATTCGCAATGGTCCCTCGCCATTGCCTCGACACAGATGCGCGGAGGATACTCCGAGCTGCTGGCTGGGCTGCGCACGCGTCTGCTGCATCTCACGTCGCTGCTGGAACTCGAACTCGACTTCTCGGAAGAGGATGTCGTCTTCGCCGACCGCAAGCAGCTGCGTGAGATACTCGACGAAGTACAGCGGCAGACACGCTCGCTGATCGACTCCTTCGCTTTGGGCAATGCTCTCAAAAACGGCGTCGCCGTGGCCATAGCAGGCCGCCCCAACGTAGGCAAGAGCACTCTGCTGAACCGGCTCTGCGGCGACGACCGCGCCATGGTATCCGACATAGCCGGCACAACTCGCGATACGGTCGAGGCCGAGACCCGCATCGACGGAGTGCTGTTCCGCTTCATCGACACAGCAGGCCTCCGCAACACCGACGACAGACTCGAACGCATGGGCATTGAGCGCACGCACGAGGCGATCGACAAGGCGCACATAGTACTTCATCTGACGACGCCCGACCACGACGACGAACATATCGACGCTGCCGCAGACCGGCGCGTTATAAAAGTCCTCAACAAGATAGATCTTCTGCGTGAAGACGCACAACAAAACTCTTATAGTGCGGCGGAACCGCACGCGGCGTCAGAGACATGCCCGGTTGCCGATAGCTGGAATGATGCGACGGCAGCGGCGGGCAGCAATGACGGCATCGTCCGCATATCGGCAAAATGCGGCGACGGCATCGACGAATTGAGACGCCGCCTGCGCGCAACGGTCGACACCGACCGCCTGAGCGAAGGCAGCGTTACCGTGTCGAACATGCGCCACTACGAGGCGCTCCGCCGTGCCGACGAGGCGCTTTCGCGAGCCGTAACCGCCCTCGACGACAACCTCCCGACCGAGCTGCTGAGCGAGGAGATCCGCGACATCCTCCGCCCCTTGGGCGAAATTACCGGCGAAATTACCTCCGACGACATCCTCGCCTCTATCTTCTCTAAGTTCTGTATCGGGAAATAAATAGTTGATTATCAAATAGTTAAATCAATCATAAATGATTAATATAGCACTCTCACAGGGTGCTATTTTTGTTTGTGCAAGCATCGTTGTTAATCGTTGCTAAGCCTTTTTACGCCTGTTTTTGTACCTCCTGTGTACCTCGCCGCTTGAAATGCGATTTTGCGTTGGCGAGGTGATGGAAAAAGTTGAATATGGTTGAATATGGTTGAATATGGTTTAAGATAGTTAAACCAAAACAGGAGAAATCAGGAGAATTAAACACTAAAAACAGTAGTAAAATGGCAGCAAGTAACATTAGAATCAAGAAGATTTGCCAATGGTGTGGAGTTGAGTTTGAAGCTCAAAAAGTATCTACTAAGTATTGTTCACATCGCTGTGCTAATTTAGCCTACAAACAGGCTGTCCGAGACAAGAGAATTAAACAAGCCGAAAACGAAACTCATTATGTCAAGACAGAAAAACCAGTTGAAAACATTAAAGACAAAGAGTATTTATCAATAGCCCAAGCAGCAACGCTATTAGGTCTTTCTCTTCAAGCTGTATATAAGATGATATATGCAGGGCATCTGCTTGCATATAAATTAAGCAGTAGATTATCATTCGTAAAAAGAACGGATATAGATGCTATGCTTAAAGCAAATCCATACGAAAAGCGACAACCACGAGACGCTATTGCAATAACAGAGCTATACACCTCAGCCGAGATTAAAGAGAAATTTGGTGTTAAGGAGTCGTGGATCTATGAGATTGCGAAGGAGCATAACATCCCTCGCACATTCAATCGTGGCAAAACATATTGGAGTAAGAAGCATATCGACTCCTACTTTGCAAAGAAAGCTCCAGATACGAGTATCACCGAATGGTACAGCGTTGCTGAACTGCAGGAGAAGTTCGGTATGACGCTATCGGCAATCTACACCTTTGTATATAAGAATGTAATTCCCAAACGCAAGGAGGGCAAGATGGTCTATTACTCTAAAAAGCATTTCGATATAGCCAAAGGTATTGCCACGCCCGAAGAGCCACAATACTACACCATTCCCGAAGCAATGGAGAAATACAACCTCACTCGCGACCAGCTCTACCACTATGTGAAGTATCACAACATCTCTCGCATCAAGGTTGGCAAATACACCAAGATTCTGCGCTCGGAACTCGATAAATTCTTTGAGCCACCGAAGATTGAGTAAAGTTACTTGATGGTGATTGATACCACCATCGGAACACCGATTTAATTTGCAATAAAAAGTATAACAATTAATTTATAAGACAATGACACTAACTTGCACAAATGTAACCTTGCGCCAGAAGGCGTTACGCAACGACCGTATTTCACTCTATTTGGATTACTACCCTGCAATCCGTAACCCCTACACGATGAAGATGAGCCGCCGAGAATTCCTCGGTATTTACCTCTATGCCAAGCCACGCAATGAGCAGCAACGAATGTTCAACCAAGAGATGCTCAACAAGGCGGAGGCAATACGCTGTATTCGTGTGCAGTCGCTAATCAACGAGGAGTTCAGCTTCCTCGACAAGAACAAACAGAAGGTCGATTTCCTTGCCTACTTCCGAGCAAAGGCACGCGAGCGATACGAAAAGTGGGACTGCGTTTGCAACCATTTCGAGAAGTTCTGCGGTGGTAAATGCACTTTCGGGGATATTACCGTTGAGCTATGCGAAAAGTTTAGAGATTACCTCCTAAAATGCAAGCAGATACATCACCCCAACTCATATATCAGTCGAAATTCGGCAGCGGGATATTACTCCACTTTCCGCGCCCTATTGAAAATTGCCTACAAGGAGAAGATGTTGCGCGAAAACCTTAATGACTTCCTGGAAAAAATCGAGTGGAAAGAGGTTAAAAAGGAGTACCTAACGCTTGACGAGGTAAAGCAACTCGCCGCTACACCCTGCCGTATCCCTGTATCGAAACAAGCATCTCTATTTGCCTGTATGACAGGACTTCGCATCAGCGATATACTCAAATTGTAGTGGAGCGACTTTGAGATGGGACCCGATCAAGGCTACTATATCCGCATCTGCACCGAGAAAACCGAAACCGAGGCAACACTCCCCATCAGCCACAAAGCGTTGGAACTATGCGGCGAATGGGGCAAAGGATTAGTATTCAAAGGACTAACCCGCGCGATGACACACCACCCACTCAAACAATGGATTGCCGAGGCTGGGATAAATAAGAAGATAACCTTCCACTGTTTCAGGCACAGCTACGCGGTCATCCAAATCTCTTTAGGCACAGATATTTACACCGTATCGAAGATGCTGACGCATAAGAATGTTACCACCACACAGATTTATGCCGACCTTGTGAACTCCAAGAAACGCGAAACAGCCAACAAGATTTCGTTAAAGTAGGGAGAAAACCGCTAAAAGGTAGGGTAAAAACTCTGGAAAAGTAGGGAGAAAACGCCATAATTACTATCTGCATCATTCAGCGATGAGTGGTGCAGATTTTATTTTAAGACAAGGCAAGGCGTCGAGCTATGCGCTATGCTATAATGTAATGACGAGAGTTGGCTTGAGTTGTCGAATGGGGCGAAGACAACTTCCGAGGCGAGGTCGGTGGTAAGCCAATTACGGGTTTGAGAGTTGGAGAATGATGGACGTGAGTAATCCGGAACGATACGAACAACACCCTATTGCTATCATAGGCAGCCTGCAAGTGCGTTGGGATTTTGCGGTATAGTGAACGCCCTAATGCGACCACGACAGAACAGCCATTGGCGAGCAAAATATCAAGCACAGTTCGCTCGATTGGAGAGTGAAAACCGCTAATTACAATCTTATCAGTTTGAGCAATTTCGTGCGCCCACCGCTTGGCGAGGTCAAGTGCCTCAGGCGGTGCTGTGCGGGATGCGAAGAAGGCAACCAAATATCTATCCAACAACTCTTTGTTACCAGATAAGTCCATAAAAAAAGCGCAGGCCACTGCATTAACTTATCCCGTACTCAGGCCTTGGCTGCCCACAAAACGAATAAGCAACACAGACAGCCCACGCTGGATGATATATCGCACACACCGAGCCAATGTCGGTGGTAAGGATATACACCTTGCGTGGACATCTGATTGCGAATCTTCGTTTTGTCTAAACCGCCAAGTTCGAGTACGAAAGATTACGACAATAAATGTCTACTAATATGTATTGGCTTAACGCTTAAAGTCGTAAGCCGTAACAAAGATAATCAAAATTTCCTCAAATGTAGAATATGGTGTAAAAATAGAGTTGCTATGACACGATAGGACAACCTATGGCACGAGCGGTCAAAAGGCAAAAGAGCCATTTTTCGTGTTGATTATTCATATATCTTTGCTCTCGAACGATTAACAAAGATGACTATGAATAAGAGAGAAACGGAATATATTGCACTCTATTTGTTCGTATTTGGAGCGATTCTGCTCTTTGGTGTATTGGCACGAAAGTTCGTGCTTGTCAAGGGGTATGATGAGTTCAGTGCAGCGGTTGGATTCTTCGCAACGGTAGTTGTGTTGTCGGCACTCTATATCAGTCTGCAAATGACTCTCAATGAGTTGCTGCTACCCAGAATGGAGAAGTTCCTGATGCGCTTTCCTGCATTTCAAAAGTTGGAGGAGATGGCAGTTGTTGCCGAGGTACCCGCTGTCGTAGTCGAACCTATCGAGGAGGTCGCTGTTGCCGAGGCTACCCCACAACCATCGGAGTACGAGGTTTTGCGTGCCAATGCCATTGCCGAGCAAGAGCGTGAATCTCAGGCTAAATTGGAGCGAGTTCTCGACTATACCAAGCAGACAATGGTCGCCTATATGAGTGAGGCAGAGTTAGACCGCTTGTGTGGCTACATCACAGAGTATAGTTTGGGCGACACCCCTCGCGAGGTATCGCCCGTATCGGTTGATTCTGCACTCAAAAGCATCGACCTGATGCACTTTGGCTGGAACATTGGCAAGGCATTCGGCAAAAGGCGTATCCACACCGCCACATTCATTAAGCGTGTCTTTGCTCACGCCCTCCGCGACATAGAAGTCTCAACCATCGAGCGCAAAATGTCGCACACTGAGTCTGAGTGCAGGATAAAGTTGAATGGAGAAATTGCATCTTAACCTACTTTCGCATAGCAATCTTCTTATACGCTTTTTTCTTCAGTTTATGGAATTTATTCCACACCTTCCTTGATTGCTTAGCGATATTATCTCCTTGGTTTATATCCATCATAACGGCATTCGCCTTATTTAAGTAACTAATAAAGTTACCCCAATCATACATCGTTGTTCGTCTATACCCAGTAGGACTATCAACATCTGCAACCCATTTTAGTCGTCGCCTTGCTCCAACATGTGTGAATCGCTTATATAGCCTACCTTCAAACAATGAATTGGAAGGGATATGTGCTTTCTTTGCAAAATGAACACCTCGTCTAAAGGAGCGCTTCATGTTTCGATAGAATTTTGAAAATCCTGAAGTTTTTGCTCTTACCTTATTGCCATCAAAAGCAAAACCTAAATACTCTAATTGTTTATTTGTGTGTATAACATCGTCTTTAACAATACCTCCAATTAGATTGTCATTTTTTCCAAGTTCGTATCTATAAATATTAGTTTTACTCGCCTGAATCTCAAGATACGCCTTTTGTTCAATTTCGGTCTGCAATAGATTATAGAAAAACTCTTCGTCTTTTTGATCGCATACTATAATTATATCATCACTATATCGCTGATAATATGCATTTTTTGAAGGGTTGGAAACTTCATCATAAATTCTAGCATCAAAATCAAGCATATATATATTTGCGAGAGTGGCACTAATTGGAGTTCCTTGCGGAATGCCTTTTTTATCAGATTTTCCCTGTTCCCTTCTAATTACACTATTATAAGGTTTGTCAACCCTAATTAGATCTGAAGCCTCTCTAAAGAATTCGTTAGCATAACAATATGCAACAACATTTTCATGTCGCATATTAAAACTTTTGCTGACATGTTTACGCTTTAGTTCTTTGCGACTTGTATCATTGGGCTTATAGCGCTCAACGATTAATTTATGCTTAAATCTATTAAACAGGTCATATTCATTAACATATTTATAGTCAACAAGATTTTTGTAAATTCTATAATGATCAAGAGGCAAATCTTCTACCCCCATCACCATTTTCCATTGCTTATGTAATATCCGATGATCAAGGTTATCGAAAAAAGATGTAATATCTGCGATAATTACAGATAATTTACGATGCCTATTGTTCATTATAAATTGAAAAGCATCAGCAGCAAACTCAATATTGCATTTGTTTCTATCAGCCACATCGCTTTTAGGTATTTTACGATATGCTACAGCGACTGAAGAATACTCCTTATCGTGTAAATATTCTTCATATGCCTTTGTAAGGACATTATTATAGTAACTATATATGATGGAGTCCAAATGTGAAGGATAATATATATGACGTTTTTTAGGCTCTTTGGCTACACGAATCCTCTTGCCACTAGCATTTTTAGCAGCACTCTCATCAGGTCTAAATTTTCTCTGAGTAATTACTCTATGAAGTAATGGAGTAAACTTATGGTTGATGATTTTCTCGGGATCGGTTACATAGTTCTCTACCCAAACACTATCCTTGGTACTTGTTAAAGGTTTCCCAATATGTGGATACTTCTTAAATTTAAGCCATTCAGTCTGCATAATTCTAAAAAAAAGATTAAAGCTGGTCGTAGCATACCTATTGATGGATACATGCCTGATGTTGCTTCTTGCTTGCGCATTAGACAACGCTACTCTTCGATAGAATGAAATTCGTAACTTTGTACCGACTATCAATGATGACAGCTTGCACTACATTAGAACCTAAGACAGTTCTTCTTCTCGTTATCCTATGGATAATAAAGCTTGTGAAGTTATTATCCAAGATTTGGAGAATTGGAATCACTCTTCACACGTCAGCCAAATCCTGCGTGTGGGACACAATTGTGTACTTAACATAAAACGTACCCATCGGTCTTGTCCCAGCTTTAATCATAATTCAACAATGTTATAGCATATTATATGCCAGCCACTCCTTTTGGCATACAATTAGCTGACATTGACAGTTTTGTCCATTTATGAGCGACAATATGTCAGTTGTTATCCAATTAACTGTCATATGTCTGCCACTTACCACTACCAACCACCATCCAAAAGTTATTTTGCAGTTATATTTTGGTGGGTGATTCCACCATTATAACACCGATTTCCTTTGCCAACGAAACATTAAAAACAGTTCGAGTATGGCAAATGAAATTACTTTTGATAAGCTGCCGCAGGCGGTGGGTTATCTGACAGAGCAGGTGGAGCGAATCCACAAGATTGTGGCGGCATTGCAGCCGCAGACTGCTATCGACAAGCACCGCATTGTAGAGATTGATGAGGCGTGCAAAATCACGCGCAAGGCGAAACCTACTATCTACACGCTCGCACGCAAGGGGCTGATTCCTGCATACAAGCGTGGCAAGAAACTCTACTTCTACGAAGATGAGCTTCTGCAATGGATTGAGTCGGGGCGAAAGCCGTTACAGGCTCTCAACCTGCAAGAGCAAGCGGCAGAGATTGTCCTCGGCGTGAAGCGTAAACCCAAAGGCGGCTTTAACCTCTAATGCACTCGGCTATGAACAGTAAATTGACAGCAGAGGGCATAATGGGTGCAGCAATGCGTATGGGCGCTGAACTATCAGGTGGCGAGTTTCCTATCAGTGTCTTTCCTCACAAGATTCAGCGCATCATCACCGAGTTGCACGCCTCGCAGGGTTATCCTATCGACTACATTGCCGCAGCTATGCTCTCGGCATTGGCGGTAAGCATCGGTAACTCGCATCTTGCACAGGTTAAGCGTGGTTGGGTGGAGAGTCCTATTCTATATATGGCACTCATCGGGCGACCGGGAGCGAACAAAAGCCACCCTTTGAGTTTCGCATTTCACCCATTTATCGAGCACGACTACCGCCACAACAAGGAGTATCAGGAGCAATATGCCGAGTATGAACGTACGATGTCGATGACCAAGAAAGAGCGATTGGAGGCAGGCAAAGATGAGTTCCCTATTCCTCCCAAGCGCAGTCGTTTCCTTGTGTCGGACATCACACCCGAAGGGTTAAGCCTTATCCACGCTCAGAATCCTCGCGGGCTGTGCTTATGGTCTGACGAGTTATCGGCGTGGTTCAAGAACTTCAACCGCTACAACAACGGCTCGGAAGAGCAGTTCTGGTTGTCGGTGTTCAACGCCAAGCCGACAATCTCGGATCGCAAGAGTTCGCAAAGCTCAATCTTCATCAAACGACCTTATATCTCAGTTGTCGGAACGATTCAGCAGAAGATACTCGGTGAGTTGGGTAAAGGCGAGAGGGCGAGCAACGGTTTCATTGACCGCATACTTTTCGTAATGCCACAATCGGTACAGAAGAGCCGATGGAGCGACAGAGAGACACCCGAAGAGTTGGAACAGGAGTGGCAACACATCATCGTCAGACTCATCGAGCAAGAGTGTGAGTTTAACGAGCAGGGCGAACTGCAATCGCACCATCTCCCTTTTCGTGAGGCGGCAAAGAGAGAACTATATGCGTGGCAGCACGACAATGCCCGAAAGTGTGATTTGGAGAGTAACGAGGCACTGCTCGGCATATACTGTAAGTTGGAGATATACATCATTCGCTTTGCACTGATAATTCAACTTGCCCGCTGGACTTACGGAGAGTGCGACAAGGAGGCTATCGACATCGAGAGTGTGCGTAGAGCCATTGAACTTGCGGAGTATTTCCGCACCACAGCCATAAGGGTACAGACTTCGATAGGCAACGAGCAACTCAATGAACTGCACCGCACTATCTACCACCATCTACCGCAAAGGTTTACCACCGCAGAGGGCATTGCTTTGGCAGGGAGTTACGGGATGAAGGAGCACGCATTCAAGATGATGCTGAAACGCCATCTGGGGACACTATTCAAGAAAATCAATCACGGAGAGTACAGTAAATAACTTGTTACTATCCACATTTTGCAACCGTTGATTTTGTGAAGTTGCGAAAATGTGGATAGTAACAACAAAACCAAAAAGAAAATGAGATACCGATTCATATTAGAACCATACAAGGGTGTCAGCTCGCGGCACATATGCCCCAACTGCCACAGAAAAAGTTGTTTCGCATGCTACATAGATACAGATGAGCAGATACGCTTTCCCGACTATGTAGGACGCTGTAACCACGAACAGAAGTGCGGCTACAACTATACGCCGAAGATGTACTTCGCAGAGAATCCCGATGAAAGGGAGCGACTCTGTGATGATTATCGACCTATGGTAAAACCCGTAAAAGTAGAGCCACCGCCACCATCTTTCATTGAGCCGAAGATGATGCAACTCTCGATGCACCACTATGAGAAGAATCATCTTTATCACTTCCTGAAAACAGTGCTCGGCAGGTCGGCAGCAAGCGAACTGATGCAACGCTACAATGTAGGCTCATCGAAGCATTGGACGGGTGCAACGGTCTTTTGGCAAGTGGATATTTCGGGGCGTATTCGCACAGGAAAAGTGATGCTCTACAACCCTGAAAATGGACGAAGAATTAAGGAGCCGCACAACTATATAACTTGGGCGCACTCGCTCTTGAAAAAGGAGAAATTCCACTTGCGGCAATGCCTCTTCGGGGAGCATCTTTTGAGTGCCGACAGCCACCAAACGGTGGCACTTGTGGAGAGCGAAAAGAGTGCTTTGATAGCCTCCCATTTTCTGCCGCAATATTTATGGATTGCAACGGGCGGAAAGAACGGAGCGTTCAATCGTGAGGCAATGAGCGTACTGAAAAATCGTCAGGTTTTACTCTTCCCCGACCTCGGAGCAACCGACTATTGGAGGGGTAAAATGGAGATGATGCAGCGGCTTGGGATAGAGGTCTCACTCTTCGATTTTATGGAGAATAACGCCACCTATGAGGAGCGAAAAGCGGGTTCCGACATTGCCGATTATCTCTTAAAAGTCGAGACAAAAGAGTCCGTTTTAAGCAGAATAATTGTCCGAAATCCGCACCTTGAAACGTTCATTTCAACGCTCGATTTAGAGGTCGTAAGCATTGAGAAACGCCCTTGAATTTCAATAGAAAAGAGGGAGTTTCAGACTTTGACTTAAAAGGCTGAAATCTGTCTATTTTCAGTTGAGCAAGTTTATGTCGGTGTATTACATTTCCCGACAACTTGCTCACCTGAAAGGCAGGTGAGACGGCTCCCGATGGTCACAAGAATAACACTAAAAACACAACTGAAAATGGAAAAGAGAAATACGATTACAATCCGACTTTCGGATGAACAATACGGTTGGCTGCGAGCACTGAGCAGACGAAGTAAACGGAGTCAAAGCGAAGTAGTACGCTCACTCATTGAACAAGGTACAGTGCGTGAACGAATCACTCGCGAGAACCTCGACATCATTCGAAAACTCATAGGCGAAAGCACCAACCTAAACCAGTTGGCAAAGCAAGCAAACCGACAAGGATTTTTCCGAGTGAGGGACGAGTGCCAAGCAACAGCATTGAAGATTTCACAACTGATAAAACGAATAAAAGATGATAGGTAAAATTGTAAAAGGCACATCGTTCGGTGGGTGCGTGAACTATGTGCTGAAAGAAGAAAAATCGCGCCTGTTGGAGGCTGTCGGAGTGGAGGGCACGCCCTCGGAAATGGCAGAGCAATTTGAGCTACAAACGCTGCTCAACGACAAGGTCAAAAACACTGTCGGGCACATATCGCTGAACTTCTCTGCGGAGGATGCGGCAAGGCTCGCAACAGATGATAAACTGATGCTCAAAATCGCCCACGACTATATGAAGTTGATGGGTATCGAGAACACCCAATTTATCATTGCCCGACACATCGACCGCGACCATCCGCATTGCCACATCGTCTATAATCGAGTGGATAATGACGGGCGAACGATAAGCGACAAGAACGACCGTTTCCGAAACGAGAAGGTGTGCAAGATGCTGACGGCTCGCTACCGACTACACTTTTCGGAGGGTAAGGAGAATATCAAGTTCCATCGACTTCGCGAACACGACAAGGTAAAACACTTTATCTACCTCGCCCTGCGACAAGAGGTTCTCAACGCCACAAGCTGGAGCGAACTGAGGCGGGCATTGAGACGCTACAAGATTGACACCGAGTTTAAGTTGAATCGCAGAACAGGTGAAGCTGAGGGTGTAAAGTTCATCTGTAATGGGTATAAATTCAGCGGCTCCAAGATTGACCGCCATTTCAGTTTTGTCAATATTGCTTGCCGACTTGAAGAGAACGCCTTTGATGCAGGTATCTACCCAAAACACAACAGCACTCCCACCCAACAGCGCGTGGAGCCTCGCCAAGAGATTGTTCGCCAAGAGCCAAGCGAAGAGAGTAGCCTCAGTGCCGGCTTGCTCGACCTCACAACAGCCCCTGCAACCGATCCTGAAGAGGAGATGCTGGCAAAGCAATATGTAAAGAAGAAAAAGAAGCCACAGCGCAAGCGTGGATTCAGATTGTGATAATTTATTGTTAAACTATTAAAACTTTTAGACTATGTACGAGTACAAAGCTAATTACAATGACTTGATTAGTGACTTCAATCTCTACCTATGCGAGAGATTTGGGTACAGAAATGCGTGCAGTGTTATGTGGAACGAGAATGGCATCTGCATCAGTATTCACAGGGGAAGTTTGGATATTTATATCCGCTTCTGGGAGTATAGCAAGGGGGTAGGCAACTACCCCGACTGGAGCATCATCATCGCCCGCTGCGAGTTCCGCGATGAACTGCGAGAGAATCGCATAGAACTTCTCAAAGACCTTGTGCGATTCTTCAAGGAGTATATACCCCGCTACGGGTATAAACACCTCTGCACCGAGGATGATGACTACAAGTATTACCAGACGCTCAACCTTCCCTGCATCAAACGCGGCTTTATGGGACGCCATTGCAACTATGGAGCACCGCTGAAGGATGTTGATGTGTAACGGTTGAAGCAACCTTAGAATGTGAGAGGCTCATTTGTCCGAAGGTATCCAAATTTTTCGGATAGTATCGGACAAATGGGACTCTTTTATTCGGATTGAGAAATTTACTCACGCATCTGAGATATCTACAAAGCATTTGTCCGAGGCTTACAAATAAATTTTGTAACTGTCGGACAAATGTATTTCTCCGCTCTCATCAATCAGTTGTAGATAATCACTTATGTTTTGCTACGTCATTCCAAATAACTCAGCCATTTAAGTAAGCTCAATAAAGTGTTCTCCAAGATGATAACCCGTCTGTGTTACCCAATCCTGAGCCTTCGCCATCACACGCTCAAAGTTCCAGTACTTCCCATAGCCCATCCCTTGTGCTAACTTACACGAGTTCCACCACTCCTTACCACCTTACCACCTTACCACCAGCATCAACCTCTCGCAGTTGTTCGAAAGGGGATTGAAATTCAGGGATATTGTTATTTGATTGGATATTATCTTTATTCATAATTTACTTGTATCACTGTTTTATACTTTGCGATTATAGCATAAGAAATCTATATAATATTTTATGGCACAAGAATACTGATGATGAGCTTTATTATCAAATTCAACAAACAGTTTAGATTCTATTATGTTTATCAACTTTTCAGAATCAATAATATCATAAATTGATATTAATTGCATATTGAGAATAGTATTACAAATACCTACAATACTATCTCGTTCAAGTATAGACAAATAGTTCTGCTTTGATCTTATACTTAAGTTTGTTTGATAATCGAGATATGCCTTAAAGGCTTCTCTTGGATTAGACAGGTTTATAATTTTGTTTTCTATAGTAGACGATGTTAGATTTGTTGAGATTTCCAATAATTCAAATTCACCGTCATTATTCTTTTTACATTTAAATCTCTCTCCATAACACTTTTCAACTAATTTTGAGAAATCACCATACATTAGAGAATAATCTCCTGCACCGTACCATTGTGTGCTTAAATAAACCGTCTTATCACACAAAGTGTATGGAGTTTCAAACCAGCGCTGCTTTTCACCATATTTATTTCTAGCTGCGAGGTCTCGTAGTGTAGTAGCAATAAACATTCCTGTAAGTTTAAAATGATTATCACAGATAATCTGAATATTCTCTGATATCTCATTTACATACGGTTCAATAGCTTTCAGTCCGTCAAACTTGTTTAATAAGTACACAGCTTTATAAATGAAATCTTTGAGGATATTATCTCGAACAGCAAGACGCTCCGTAACTATATGATTATCTTCTGTTGGACTATCGCTATATTGCATTCGCAAATTAATATTAGATCCAACAATAAAATGCATACTTGTATTACCCTCCACGAGGAACTTTCTTATATTAAAATGGTGGTATGTAAGGTCTTTTAGGTATATACGTCCATCCTCTCGATAATAAAGAGATACAAGGTAATCTTCGACATCATTTTGAAAAAATGAATTTATACGAGACAGCTCTGAATTGAAGAATTCATTGGTATAATCCACTCGACAATTATTCCTTGAGTTTGTGGTAAATAACGGAAGGCGTGTTACAATATAACACAATGCTTTAATGAAATCCTCCTTATATAAGCGAAAAGTAATAGGAGTTGTTGAACCTGGCTTTACCGTAGGACATATAACGCGTAGCACCTCGTTTGAAATATTGATGCTTGTCTCATTTGATGTGCCTGGCGTCAGCTTATAATGACAATCTTGTCTTTTGGGGCATTTTACAATCTCCTTATACATATCAGCTATTCATTAATTATATTATTATGTATCAAATAATAAATTATGGCGTATATAACATTAACACTAACAGCATTTCCAGCTTGCTTATACAGCGCGCCATTAGAGACCTCTGCTTGATGTGCATTATACACAAAGTCTTGTGGGAAACCTTGAAGCATAAAGGCTTCTCTTGGTGTTAGTTTGCGAATTGGGAGTCTACATAATTCTTCTTTAGTAAGTCCATCTGCATCATTTATTGCGCCATCAGATTTTATAAAACTGTTACTATAGTAGTTATCCTGGCAGGCTCTGTGCATCTTATGCATAGATGCTGTCAATGGTCTTGCAATCAGTTTGTTAATCTCTGATTTTGATTGAAATCCACCTGTTCCATCACTTAATATAGTAGGTTTCACACGCTCTGATAAATAATATTTTTCGTCTGCATCCTTGGATAATATATCTAAGACTGTTTCATATGTAAAAACACTTGCGTCACGCTTTACTTCATTAAAATTAGCTATAATATCTTGTATGTGTGCTCCGATGTCATAATCTGCAAAGTCATTATCTAGTGTTGCGAAAATAAAGACTCTATTTCGTGTTTGCGGTAAGCCAAACCAAGCACTATTAAAAACACCGCAAGATACATGATATCCCAGCTCTTCCAGTTTACGTTTAATTGTCAAATATGTTCGACCCTTATTATGTGTCACTAAGTTTTTTACATTTTCTAGAAGTACATATCTAGGTCGTTTAATACGTAGAATTTTCCAGAGTCTAAAAAACATCTTACCACGTTCCTCACCGAAACCAATTTGATCACCCATCATACTAAATGTTTGACAAGGAAATCCTCCTGTCAATAATTCAAAATTTGGGAGACGTTCAATGTTCTCTTGTACAGATGTAAACTCTACAATATCACCCAACTCAACCTCATCGTTTGATATATGGTAGTTTGCTTTATATGTTTTAATCGCTTGCGGATCAACTTCTGAGAAACCAACGCTCTCAAAATTCATTATTCTATCATTATGCAACAGTTGCAGAGCTTGTCTAAATCCTCCAATTCCTGCGAATAACTCTAAGTGTCTCATAAAAATTTCTTAATTGCACGTCCTATAACATACGCCAATTTAACAGGCACTGCATTACCTATTTGAGCGTACCATGCGTTCTGTGGTCCTGTAAAAATATAATCATCAGGAAATGTTTGTACTCTTGCTGCCTCTCTAGGGCTTAAACCTCTGGCTTCCCATGGATGAATATACATATTACAGTCGTATTTCATATGTGAAGTAATGGTCCTACAAACTTGGTTTTCTCTTAGTTTGAAATATTTATCCTTAAAAATATTATTTCGGCGAGAATAAGGCATAATGTCTGCGATGGACTCATGTAGCGAATTAGCACCTTGAGGCAACCTTCTAAATATCTCAATATCTCGATCGTTATTGTAACGGTTTTTATGGTTATACAATTTGTCAATAACCTTATCACCATTTATAAAATGGTAGAAATCATTGATTAGGTAAGTATGCTCGCATACTGTAAAACCTGATTCTACACATTCGATGTCCGATTTACCTTTTTCTATCTTTGACCGTAATGAAGGTAAGCCTTCTAAGACATCTTTCAACAAAAAGGGAGTTCTTTTAAACCTATATATTTCCTCAAATATTTGTTTAGGATTAATTCCCAAACGATTGCCAATCATTATAAATCGTTCCCGATTTTGTGGTACACCATAATCTTGAGCATTTAAAATAGCAAAACTATATTGATACTCTTCACCCAAGTACTCTGCAAAATCTTGCTGAATCTCATCAATCTTATTGCGCATACCACGCACATTCTCCATTACAAAAAAGAGCGGGCGAACTTCCTTCAAGAAAGTAAGATATGCCTTGTACAGATTATTACGAGGATCGTCTATGATTCGCTGTCTATTTGCCATTGAGAACCCTTGACAAGGAGGACCGCCGCAAACAAGAGTAATATCTTTGAGTAGATGACGATACTCCTCAATATGTTTGTTGAGTTCCTTGATATCTCCCACATAGAAATGCTCATCCGATAGTTGTGGATGATTCCTTCTGTATGTATTACAGAAATTGGGCTCAATCTCATTTACAAACCATGGTATAAAACCTGCTTGTTCTAGGCCTGTACTAAGTCCCCCACATCCTGCGAATAAATCAATCATCAAATGTGCCATATGTTATTGAGGCATAATATAACCAGCATCTTCCGCTTTAGTTATGATTTTTAGTAACATTTTAATTTGAGGTTTACTAGGAAGACTGCCTCTCACGATATACGAAGCAAGCGATTTGATAAAATCTATATCTCCACCAGAAACGACCCCCTCTCGCTCCATATCGTTATGGAACTTCATCCAATAGTCATAACCTCTTGTATAAAATTCCACTTCGAGATCTATGTCACTATTGAACTTGCGTGCTCGTTTTGCAGCCTTCTCTTCATCCTTCAGCAAGTCGGTACTTACGAGTGAGGCTAGGAATTCATCCGTGAGACAAAGCGTATAATCATCGCGGAATTTTTTCCATGTACTTGCTTTTTTAGCATACTCTCGCACAATGGCTCCACCCGAGTCAAGCAAGAACTCATGTACCTGTTTTGCTACAATTTCAACTTGATGCACAAGCTCTGCATATAGCATTTGTTTATTCCATATTCGTTTCCAATCTAGGTCTTTACCTTTAGGGATAGAAGCTATTAATTTAGCTATCGTATATGGGACGATTTGGGCCTTGTTACCACCCTTCGGATACCATTCTGATTTATTGACGATACGATCGATATCATCAAACAGTATGACAGCTGCGATACTCTTTTTAAAGAAAAACTCGTTAATGCTATCTTTCGATTTCTCATAAAGCTCGGTAATAATACCAGCAAATGCTCTCATATTATTTGCAGAACCAGCACATACAGTGTGAGGATTCATAAAAACAGTATTTAAGCACTTAGCAAGCTTCTCTTTCTTTACAACTTGATTTTTAGGACTCCTTAATCGGTAACGATTGCGTTGGGATTCAGTCATTTTCATTTGATCTTGTTCCCAACGTCCCTTAGATCTTTCATAGTACCAAATGGTTTGGTGCGGGCTGCCATTAACAGGCGGTGCCATATGCTTTAATGACAGCTCCTCCATAATTCTATGGAACGGATCATTTGAGAAGAAGTCTGCATCACTAACCGGATTTTGACAGTTAGCACTCTTTGATATTTGTTGTGTGATTTCATTATATTTTGCTTCTTCCTCTTCTGATAAATCACCATCAACATTCAGCACAGTTAATTTCATTGGAACAAATATCTTGGCAAAGTTATCTGCTCCAGCCTCTTTTTTGACAATGGCGCTGGCTAATGACGCTGTTGTTTGTCCGCCATTAATAATTTGAAAATCATTAAAAGACAATATCCTAGTGCCATCACTTGATAGCTCAATGGAATGGGCGACAACCGCAATACCATTATTATATGTAAAGAAATTTTCTGGGTGTTTTCCTATAATTGTTTCACGTATCTTACGATTTACTTTCCCTCGCACACTCAAAAAAGCTCGCACATTGCCCTCTAAAAGTCGGCTACCATGTTTTAAGTAAATATCAGCAAGGAACTTCCCTGGAACAATAGCCATGTATGAATCGTATGCATTATTATCACCTAGATTTGCCTTAAGGCACTGTATGCCTTCCTCGCAATTGAAATCTCGACAATTGATACGAATAGATTCATATACATTAGACATTTTAGCTTGATAGAATCTTTCAAGAGTCCATAAATTAATCTCTACAGGGCGCTCTAAAATGTCTTCTTTTGTTGTGCTTTTTACTTGAACACTAAGAACAGAATTGGTTATGATAAAGAATTTAAATTTTAGAATTTCGGTATTTAGACTTCCTGTACCTATTCGTGTCTTAAGTTCTTTTGCTATATCAATAATAGGGTTGGCTGCATCACAGAAACGACGAATATCTCCATTGTATGCTTCAACAATAAAGTTACGCATTCTAGAGTACAATTCATCGATACGAGTATTTGTTAAGGTGGTCTTCTCAATTGTATTTTGGAAATCACTTATCAATAACACAAAAGAGCTGTCTGCCTCATCATAGCCATAAGCATCAAAAGCTATTGCACGGTTGCCAGAACCGCGCATCTCACATGAGAAGGCAATTGGATCTATTAGTTCTCCTATTTCCTCTAATTCTTGAATCTTAGCCTTGACAAATTGATCTTCAACATCGTTGCCATCAACTATTGCATCATTGCGAAGCTCTTGGAGGAATTCCAGTCTATATTCATCAATTTCCATAATGCCACTCTATTTTGTATTGTTGAACATACGACAACAATAGTTCATATTGAACTTTGACTATCGCTTCATTTACATCATCAGTAACTAACCGAGGGAAAGACGCGTCTACTAGATATCTATCTGCGTCGGATACTTCATAAACATACTCGTTATATATGGCCTCAAAGGAGAATCCGCTATCGACAAGTTTATTTATAAAGATATCTTTATGCTCATCCGAATCAAGTTTTTTTAATATCTCACTAGCAAGTTTGTTAAGATTCACTCCTGCATATGCCGGACTCATCTTTTCAAGCTGAAATACCACCAACTCGCCATTATTAGGGCTCTGTAGTTGTTCTAATGATGAGATCTTTACAGTGGCCTTGCCTGTACTAATAGCTTTTGTCTCATACCATACAGTATCCAAAGAAAAGTCTTTGTGGGTTAACTCTTGGCCAGACCACGCCCTCAAAGCAATTGACTCTCCATAAGTAGGGATCATATAATCTCGTAGAAACAATAATTCCCCTATCAACCCCATAATGCGAGACTCGTCCATAATCTTTGACTTGGTTTGGAACATCTTCTTCCAAGCATAGAATCTATTAATGACAAGTTTGTAACCACACATAGCATCTGTAGTAGTAGCTGTGGAAGTTATAATATCATCACAAAACACACAAAAGTTATCCAGCATATCCTGCTCATTTAGAGAGAATATGATGCCTGAAAAAAACCTTGTTGTATACTGTTTAATACCTATTGAATTAGAGGATTTTACATTTTGAGGGATGAATTGTCCTCTAAATTCAAGAGCGTAGTGACATTGATCATCCACTCCAATGTATATATCCAATGGATGTTCTGTATCTACTCTCGAAAAATGCCCAGGGGCAAAATGTTCTTTAAATTTATCTGCTACTATCATAGGTCTTCATCCTCCTCTATAATATCCTCAAACAACTGTCTTTGATATGTTTTATTCCCTTTATACTTGATACTTCTGGCTTCTCTCACTCCATTTGCAGGAAAGCCTACTGCAAAACCAATAATTGGGTCATCTCCCAAAAGTGTTTTATACCTCTCTAGTTTTTCCTCTGAAGGGTATTTTGATTCTGTATCAGGCCTTATGAAATATATTATAAGCAATGGTTTCCTATTTTCCGTAAATTTGTACCACGCAATATTAGGCAATGCTCTACATGTATCTTTTACAGTGTCATAGAATCGTTGTTTGACTATTGAAATTGTTGCATCATCTAGTCCTATTTGTCCATCAGAGTTTCCTCCCAATACTCCTCGTCCCGTGAAGCACAGGTGTTCTCCGCTTATATAAATATCTCGTTTTGCGGTCCTTATGGCAATGTCATCTGTAATTTGATATATAACATCTCCCATACCGCTATGTAAAGCAACATCCCATAATTCTAGTTTGTCGCAAAATTCATCCTCAATAAATTTTACAATTTCTCTTGGATTAAACTTCCTATTGTCTGGAGTTATTTCAATCTTTCTCAATAGGGCTTTAATCGTACTACATGGTACATCCTTGGCTATTTTTGTTTGCCCTTCAGATGATGTTCCTCTCAATGATGAGAATATTAATCCATCATCTTTGATCGTCTGCAACAAACGCTTTACAGCAGCAATGTTGTTCTGATTATTGTTTATATTTGTACTCGCATATGGGGTTTCAAATACTCCGCCCCAATATGTCATTAGGTCTAAAACACTAAATGCATTACGCATTTTATTTGCTGCTGTAATCTGCAATTTTTCACTTTCGTCACGTACTCTAATGCCAAATTCTTTCGGGGTAAGCTTACTATCAAACATCCGCTTCAAATCCTCCTTAAGCTCTTCTGTCGCAATTGATATTTCTTTATAATACTCAACGCTATCTCGAGCTGCCCAAATTTGGCACAAATCATCGTATCCATTACGATAACCAAACCATCTACCCATTTGCAGCAGTACATCGTATGTGGCAGTATTGCGATAAAAATAGCTGGTCATCAAGCCCCTTAGAGTCAAACCTCGGGATAATGCTAAACCTCCAATGGCAATAATACGTGTTGAACCTTTATAATCTAGCTTATCACTATCTTTAGAGCTGTTTACAACGACAACTTTAATCTTTCCTATTGACTCAAGAAGTACATCTTTTTGCAGTATTTTTTCTACTGGAATGCCTAGGTGTGAATAGTGTCTTTTCCAAACTTGGGCGAATTTTTGATACACATAAAGTTCCTTGTTATTTATATAATTATTGCCAAAGTCTATGTTAACAGTATCGAAAATAAACTTATATAACTGCTCAATGTATGTTTTGATATATCTCTGAACTTTTGTAAAACGAGACATGTTAACCATCATAGTACGAGGCTGCTGTTTGTCTCCACGCAGATCTCTAATCACATTTGCCAACAAAAATGAATATACAGCCTCATCTAATGATGCAGGTAATTTACCGCTCCATTCTTTGGGATGTTTGTGGTAGAACTCTCCTTCTATTAATTCAGAAGGGCTTGCAACCTTGATTTCATCATTATCAGGCTCATTGATATCTGTAATTAATTTCAACCAGCTGTGATATTTACCATCATCCTGGAAGATCTTTGTCGCTCCGATATAACTTGACGGTGTTGGGAGAACATATATAAAGTGTTCTGGAAACAAATCCGCATTAGACATGGCTTCGTTTGTGTCTGGATCTATGAACACATTCGCAAAAGGTGTAGCTGTAAAGCCTACATATGTAGCATTGTTGAAAGCGTTGCACAACTGTCTAATAACCTTATTTGTTTTGGTTGGGTCAAGTTTATCTTTTTGGGTATTAATAGATGCATTGTCAGCTTCGTCATCAATTAACAGCATAGGCTCATGAATAAGACCATCAAGCATATCTTTATTTTGCTCGGTTAACCAATTGTAGAGTTTTGTAAGAACACTGACATTTTTCTTGACAATAAACATCACTAACGACCTATGAGAATTCAAAGTCGTTACAATATTATCTACATTCCCTCGGAAATCATCTTGATATGAAGTGAAGGCAGTCGCTTTAATCTCTTTGTTGTCTAATCCTACGCCTACACGCTCTAGTTTCTTTTGCATACGACCATTTTCATCAACTCTAATAGTAAAGCCAATGATACCTTCTTCCATTCGTTCCTGCGTTTGCTTTCGTAAACTTTCCGTAATACCCGTAAGCAGGATAACAACCTTATATCCAGCATCGGCAGCCTTGCAAATTAGACCAGCATAGGTGGCCGTCTTACCTGATTGAACATCTCCAATTACCAGACCTCGTCGAAGTCGCTTACCTTTAATATCGTCATTTGGATTGCCCAAGCAGTTCATTAAATTTGCGAGTGTTTCAGACTCTAACTTATTGACACTATTAATATCCAGACGCTCATAATTAATCAAGTGATTGCGGTACCTATTCCAGAAGAATTCATCTTCTGGCTCAAATGTAGTATACCAATCACGCTTTTCATCGTACTGATCATATATGTAGCATGCAGCAGTATGCTTGATTTTGAAATGATACTCTACATCAGTCTTAACTTTCTTGTAGTCTTCATCCTCCAGATCAATACCATAGACAGCAGCTCTATCTCGAATTATTGGTTCTATGTCATCTTCTGTAAATGCCCCCTTAAATTCGATAAGATTTCTAATGTGTGCCAAAACAGCATCATTAGTGAATTTATGTAATTGAGATTCTGTCAATTTCATACCTCAAAATGTTTATACAATCTTTCCTGTAGCGCTGGATGACCGTAGAAAGATTCATTCCTAAAGATTCTATCTATCGTGTCTCTCGTTATAGTATCAGAGAACTCTCTAGCAAACTCTACCATTAAAACCGCTTTGTTAAATAGATCATCTTCTCTATTTGGATCCTCCTTTTCGATAATGGTGTTATTAGATTGATCTATATACATCTGCTGAACTGGTACATGCTTCTCTATCTCATCGATAAGCATATCAATATACTCAATGTATTCATCCGCGACTTTCCTCTTGATAAACGAGACAAAAGGGCTATCTCTGTTAATCTCATAAAAGAAACGACCTTCTCTTCCCTCAATTCTGTTCCAGATATAATCAATGTTTTCGCGAATATTATTGCGACGGCCACGATGCGTTTGTTGGCGAATAGAAAACTCTAAAGCCTCTTCTACTTTGCGCGTCAATCTAGTTTGGATTATTTTGGGTATCGTAGCCTCTTGTTTTTTAATATCTATTTGCCATATATCATCAAGGGTATTTGGAATATCAACACGAATTCTGGCATTTTTTGTTAATTCATGACTAGTATGCATACCAAACCAAGTTCCCCATCTAATCAGACGACGATTACGATACAGATAATACCCTTGTTTAGTTCGCATATTCTCGTGTCCTCCCAGCTTCTCAATATCTGAAGCTGAAAGATCCTTGTGGTATGGAAGTATAAACGGACGAACTTTAATATATCGTTCTACTCCTGTCGAATCTATAATATCAATAGAGACCTCTCTTTTCTTTGTTGTTTTGTCGTGATCTTCAAGAAAAGGGTCGAGAGCCTTAATTTTGTGATTATTTATGCGTATGACGATTGCCTTGCCGCCCTTCGCTCCGATGTATCGATGGAAAATCAACCCTACATATTGAGCAATTTTACTTTTGTAATCACATAGAGTGGAATACACTTGTCCATTATTCGACTTGTCAATAACATCAAAATCCTCCCATATTACTAGTGTTCCATGTGCATTAGCTAGCAACGACTCAATGGTTGGGAGGCTTTTTATTTCCTTAGAGTTTAATTCTAGTATATCCCAATTTTTATTCTCTTTTATAAAATCATAGTCCCAGCGATACGCAGACAGTACATTATCTTTTTTGCTGACTACTGTTAATTTGCGACATTGGGAAAGAGAAGCCGCTTTAAGACCAAGACCAAATCTACCAAGATCATTTTCTGATCGAACCGACTCGCTTGAAGTATTGCCGTATCTCATTGCTTCAAGAAGTTCATCTTTGGACATACCATCTCCATCATCCAGAATACTCACATAACAATGGATTGGATCAGCGGAAAAGAAGATATGCACATTTTGACAATTAGCACTAATACTATTGTCAATTATATCGGCAATAGCTGACTCAAAAGTATAACCCATTGATCGCATTGATCCCATCAAGTGATCTGCCTTAGGGATATTTCTTACAGGCTTAGCCATAACTATGTATCACAATTAATTACAGTAATCAATATCTATGATTGCAAAATTAAGGGAAATTTACCAAGTGGAGGCATAAAGAGGTGAGAAAATGTACTTTACGGGTTATTAATTATAGTTTTAGTCATTGCGCATCTTGGCTATTTCCCATATTTTTAGTAACTTTATAAGAAAAATAATGGGATTATTTGAAGAATATAAGAATCACCCTGATAGGGATGTTAGAGAAAGAGCCAACACTTGGGGTGCTGCAATAGGCTTACAGAATGTAGATGGGCTTAGTGTGTCTGAATTTCTGATTCAACTTGCTAGACAACAGATTGAGGGCAAGATTACTATGGATGAAGTTACGCAAAGGCTCAACGAGCATTACAAGCATAGAAAACTTTTAGTTCTACTTATGAGATTATTCCTCCTAACTCAGAGATGATTCAGAGAATGAAAGAGGAAAACGAACTCAGACGCCCAAAGATGTATGAACAGGATTCAGCCATCTGAAATTCTTGACTGTTGATGTAATTATTTCAGTTGCCTACAAAATGTTGCCAACTGAAATCTCAACATCCCAACTGGTAAGCAGCTCTAATCAGTTGGAGGGTGAGGCTAGCCAACTGAACTCGTGAGCCGCACTCACGAGTTGAATTATTCTACTTTTGCAAATAGTTATCTCATAATTTTGCCGAATAAGAAAAGTGTATTATATTTGCAGTTGCGAAACCACCGTTTCGGAAACAGATATTTCGGAACTAAAATAGAAGCGTATGAGGTTTTTTGATAGAACAGAGGAGATTGCGTCACTCAAGGAGATACTTGAACTCTCAAAGAGTAATGCTCAGTTTACGGTAGTGACGGGTCGTCGTCGTATCGGTAAGACTTCGCTTGTGTGGAAAGCATACGAGGATGAGCCGATACTCTATTTCTTTGTTGCACGCAAGGCTGAGAGCGATTTGTGTGCGGATTATATACAAGAGATTGAGAACAAGTTGGGTATCCCTACAATGGGCCGAGTAGAACGGTTCCCTGAGATTTTCGAGTACCTGATGAAACTATCTATCGAGCGACCAATTACACTGTTTATTGATGAGTTCCAAGAGTTTTTCAAGGTAAACAAGTCTGTGTATAGTGATATGCAACGCATTTGGGATATGTATCACACCAAGGCCCATATTAACCTTATTGTGTGTGGTTCTATATTCTCGATGATGACAAAAATTTTCAAGGACAAGAAGGAGCCACTGTATAATCGCCAGACTCGTTTTATGTCAATCAAGCCATTCACGCCTGCTGTCTTGAAGGAGATAATGGCGGAATATAATCCTAACTACACATCCGAGGACTTGTTGGCGTTATACTCGTTTACGGGTGGCGTAGCAAAGTATGTTCAGTTGCTTGTTGATGCAGGAGCGACAACCAAGACAAAGATGCTTAATCATATCATCAAGGCTGACTCAGTATTCTTGGGCGAAGGCAAGGCTATACTTATCGAGGAGTTTGGCAAGGATTACGGTGTCTATTTCTCTATCCTCTCGGCTATAGCTCGTGGCAAGACATTACGCTCGGAAATTGAACAGATTGTCGGCAGAGAGATTGGTGGCTACCTCACAAAATTGGAGAAGGAGTATGAGGTAATTACCAAAAACCAACCTATTTTCGAGAAGAGTTCTACAAAGAATGTTCGCTATACGATTGAGGACAACTTCTTCACTTTCTGGTTCCGTTTCATATACAAGTATAACTATATGCTTGAAATTGAGAACTACGATGCTGTAAAGACTATCATCAACCGCGACTACGAGACTTTTAGTGGTAAGATGCTTGAACGATATTTCAAGCGTGTGCTTATGGAGAGCAAAGCATACACACGCATCGGCAGTTGGTGGGATCGAAAAGGTAAGAACGAGATTGATATAGTTGCCGAGAACGAATTGAACAACGAAGCTGTATTCATTGAGGTAAAGAGAAAAGAGGATAACTTCGATGCTGATGCTCTTAATGAGAAAGTGGATGTCTTTACTCGCGCCACAGGTAAGTTTAAGGACTACATTGTGTCGCAAAAAGGATTGTCGATGACAGATATGTAGCGAATGTCATGGGGAACAATATTCTAAAATCTGCACAAAATTACTGCTCTGATTCCAATCTTGGTTTCAGAGCCGTTTTTGTACCTTTTCGGGGTGAAAAATGCGATTTTTTGCAAGTTTTTGTACCTCGGGTTTTGATATTCAAGAAATTACACTTACTTTTACATTCCAAAATGGAGGTACAAGGCGAAAAGTGTGTTGAAAATCACTAACTTACATATTCTCAACGACTTGCCAAATGAATGGTTGAACCTTTTAGAGTGCTAAATGACTGATTGATAATCATCTACACTTTCTCATTAGAAAGATAGCGGTTTACCCCATTTCCCCTCTGTTTTGGGATAGGCAACGAAGAAAAGTGTTAAATCTTCGATTTTTGACGAAAAAATAAGTAAAATTTTGAGCAGCCTATCTTTTAAGACATAAACTATTGATAATCAATTGACATAATATACTGCATCGGAGTAAGTAACATCTTGCATCCCGCACCTTTTCGAGTGCAAAGTATCTGGCAATAGTCGAACCTCTAACGACACGGGGCAATCGCCAAGTCAGGGCAGATATTTCGGCAGATTATTCATGTCTGCCCTTGCCGTATCGTTATTCTTATGCAGCGGAGGCATGATTGCGAGACTCCGAGGTAGGAGGCTATGGTTTTAAACGAGATCTTCCGGAATATATCGGGACGAAAGGCGACCATAGACTTATAGCATTCGGAGGCGCAGCCCTTGAACACAGACGATTTACGTTCGAGCATGAACAACTGCTCGAACAGCACGTCGCAAGCCCAGCGGGCGATAATGCGAGCGATGCAGCAGCTTCGCGAAGTTATCTTTCGAGATACGTATGAGCACGCTCTCGCAGCATGTCTCGATCGTCAGCACGGCCGGCAATCTCCCATGAAACGAAAATGTTGATAGTCGATGCTTCCCGAGGACGCGGCCGACAAGCGCGCCCAATGGTCGAGTTCCGACAACGCCATAGCCACTGTCTATGACAACAGCACGGTTACGGCCGTAGGCGAAGTTACGGCGAATATTACCGTCACATACGTCGACAGAGGCAAGACGGCCTACGGTCTTGTACCGAAGGCATCCACCGCTACATAGCACACTCGTTTCAGGCATCTCGATGAACTTCTCCGCCGCCGGAGACACTATCCGCGTGCCTGCCGCCAGCAAGGCTGCCTACGAAGCCGACACGGATTGGCGGAATACCTTCACGGCCATTACCGAGATATAACCGCCCGACACGCCTTATTATCGATTCGTCCCGACGGCAAACGGCTCCCGTCGGGACGAATTACTTTACGCATTGCATCGCCGCAAACGTATCACAACCGAAATTAGCCGGACATTGCAAGGTAGTTCAGAAAAAATTACGTACATTTGTACAATGCGATCCGAGCCGGATTAGCAGTAGGCTTTTGTAGCATGCGCTAACATTCGACTAATTCTGTAAGCAAGACTATTTGAAACTATCAAACAAACGATAATTGGCAAAACCGTAACTACATACTTCGTCGACGGAGATCCGAAAGGAACCAAATACGCATTTATATCCAACAAGATTTGCCAGATGTTCGTCATTCCCCGCTCGAACCTCGCATATCTTAACGGACAGGACAAATTACAGAAGCCCGCTTTCTACGTATTGATCGGAGAGGACGCAGCAACCAAACCGGAAACATATATCGGCGAAACGGAACACTTCAAAGAGCGCGTCAAGGATCACGACAACAAGAAATCGTTTTGGCAGAAAGCACTCGTATTCGTATCGAAAGATGCCGATATGACCAACGCAGACGTGCAATATCTCGAATACAAAGCCATAGCCGTAGCCAATGAGTCCAATACGTTTATCCTTAGCGATAACAAGCAGACGCCCAAAGCCACCAACCTGCCGTAATACCAGTGTGATTCTATGGACGAATTTTTCGAGGATATAAAATTTCTGGCATCGTTTGTCGGATGCAACATATTCGAAATAATCAAATTCAAGGACGAACATATTTTCTACACTAACGGCCAGGGCTGCAACGCCATTGAATTCTACAATTCATCCGGATTTACCGTACTGAAAGGCAGCATTATAGCAAGCACATCCACCCCGTCTCTCAAATGGAGGGATAAAAGACAAGATTGGATCGAGGAGTATACGGCCACTAACAACGGACGATTGACGATGATATCCTACAAAACGTCTTCGAGCCCGAGCACAGCAGCTGATTTCTGCAACGGCCGCTGCTGCAACGGGTGGGATGAATGGAAAGACAAGGACGACCGGACATTGGACCCGGTATATCGCAAACAGATATAGCCGTCATTTCGAAGTATCCGGATCGCTGCCGGCAGCATCGCAGCACCTCTTCGAGTCACGCAGCTCTTCCATATAACTGGCCGTGATGACACCCGAGGGCAATGCGATGATCGCAACGCCGAACAGCGAGGAGAGCATCGACACTATGCGGCCGATCTGCGTCACAGGACACAGATCGCCATACCCTACCGTCGTGAGCGTTACCGTCGCCCAGTAAAGCGCGTCGAAAAACGATTCGAATGTCGCCTCTCCGGTCTCGGGATTGATATGCGGCTCGGCATTGAACATCACGAGCGCCGTGACGAAAATATAGAACAAGGCAAGCACCAATACCGACATCAGCACATGGCGCTCCTTGCGCAGCACCCGCAGAAACATCATTACCTTGTCGGAATAGCGGAACATACGCAGCAGCCCCGCCACCTTCAACAGCCGCGTCAGCCGCAACAGCTTGAACGATGACGACAGCAGGTTCATAACCGGGAGTATCGACAGCATGTCGACTATGGCCATAGGCGTAAACGGATACATCAAATACGATCTCCACCCGCGGCCGAGCGGCACCGGCGACGTATACCACCTCGCCAGATAATCGACGATAAACGCCGCGACGGTTATCGTCTCCGTAACCCTGAACAGAGGCCTGTCGTCGACGAACATCAGCGGCACGATGCTTATGACGATCATAGCCAGCATAAACCAATCGTAAACCCGACTCGGCATCCTGCCGTTGCGGTCGCGATCGATTATCTCGTATAACTCGGTGCGTATCTTCATTTAAGGATCGATTATCAGAAATGCAAAGGTAGCGAATCATTCCGTAAAAATGCCGAAAAAACCTATATTTATCACAACACCGGCCGACCAGACGAAAACGGCATACGACCAATGTCCGGCCGCGGCACCGGTGTGCGATAACGGAAAGCCGCTTCCCAGAGGGAGCGGCTTCATACTTCATTGCATATTATTTCACGCCACAGTCGTGCCTGTCCGTCATCCGCCGATCTTGCGGTAGTGGCAATACATCAACTCTCCGCAGTCGTCGCGCAGGTGCATGCCTCCGCCCTTGCAGAAGCGCCATACCTTGCAGTCGGCACACTCGCCCTTGCGTGCCCATTCGCGGTTGCGGAACGGCTCGAAGCGGTTCTGCCACACATCCCAGAAGTCGTCGTGATAGATGTTGCCCTGCGTATAGTTGCCCCGCACGCTCGTGCAGCCCGATATATCGCCATTGACGCGTATCGACGCTACCGACACGCCGGCCGTACACATATAGAAATGGTCGCGCACTTCGGCCTCGTAACCGCCCAGAAAGCCCTCGCAGGCGTAGCTCAGGTCGATCCGTCCCTCCTTGCGCGTGCGGCGGATGAAGTCGAGCACCTCGACGAACTGTCCGTCGCTCAGACGCAGAGCGTCGTCGTCGGCAGCGCGACCGGCCGGAAATATCGAGAATATGCGCCAGTAGCCTATGCCGCGCGCTATAAGCATCTGCTTGAACTCTTCGAGACGGCCTATCATCGAGGGCGTGACGCATGTAATGACGTCGTATGCCAGATCGGGATACTTGCGGATATTGTCTACGGCCTGCAACGCCCGTTCGTAGCTATGGGGATTGCGGCGTATGTAGGTGTGCGCATCCTCGAAGCCGTCGAGACTGACCGACACCGAGCGCAGTCCCGACGCCACCAGCGACGCCAGACGCTCCGCGGTCAGCGCAAGACCGTTGGTTACCATGCCCCACATATATCCGCGGCGCGTGACCTCGCGGCCGGCGCGTTCCAGATCGTCGCGCACCAACACCTCGCCGCCCGAGAATATCAACAGCACGTTGCGCGGATCGACATGGGGCGTGACCTGCTCATCGAGCACACGCAAAAAGTCGTCCAGCGGCATATCCGGCTGAACGACATCCGTACGACAATCGCTGCCGCAGTGGCGGCAGGCAAGGTTGCATCTGAGCGTACACTCCCAAAAGAGCGTCGACAGCTCGTGACGCTCCACCGTCTGCTCGTATAGCTGCGAAAAGAGTCCGAGCGCAAGTCGCTTGCGCAGACCTAATCTGCGGCCGCTCACTTGGTCGAGCCGTTATCGGAAGTCTCGGCCTGAGTCTCCTGGTCGGGCAGCACTACGGCCGCCTCGCCGTTGGGCATGCGCACGCCGTACATCAGCTTGATGCGGGCGTTCACAGTATCCTGCTCTATCGACGGCGACTCCTTGTCGCCGCCCTTAACGGCGCTCTTGCGCGTAGCGCAACATGCCGTCGAAAAGCCCAGAAGCGCGATAGCCGCTATTTTCAGTTTGTTGTTCATAATCCAAATATTATAGCAAAAGCATATACTTAATTGCAAATATAACGCCTGCCGGTCGAAAAAACAAATTATTATCCGCAAAATAGCTCGTCGGGCTTGGACTTCCGGGTTTTTATTCTTATATTTGACATGGGATTAAATCCCGGTTACATTTAACAACAAACACTTATGACAGGTAAAGTAAAATGGTTCGACAGCAAGAAGGGCTACGGATTCATTATCGGCGAAGACGGCAAAGAGATCTTCGTTCACTTCTCGGGTATCGTTAAGGACGGATTCAAATCGCTCGTCGAGGGAGAGGCAGTCACCTACGAGATCGAAAGCGGAGCAAAAGGCGAACAGGCGGTTAACGTTGCGACTCTGGCAAAATAATCGCGGATCGGATATAACATATCTCGCAAAACATGGAGGGCGCGGATCGATCCGCGCCCTCATTGCGTATTATCGTGTATATGAAACTCCTGCGAAGCCGTGAAGCAGCGAATTTCGCACCCAAGCCGCCTCGGCCGTATCGGTCACTGCTGCGGTGCGATGTCGCTGTCGGCCGGCAGCTCGCCGACTCTCTCTGCTGCGGCTTCCGACCGGACGGCAGCCACATCCTGCACGACTTCTGCGGCAGCCTCGGATTGTGCCGCAATCTCTTCCCGGCAGGCATCTGCGACACCCTCGGGCTGCAACGCTCGTTCCGGCCGCTCGATCTGTTCGGCCGGCTGCTGCGGAATCCGATCGTCGCTGCCGGCGGATGCCGTCTCCGGCAAAGCGGCGGCCGCGGACTCAGACTCGGACTCGGACTCCTCGGCAGGCAGCACGGTGTCGGCTGCATCCGTCACGGACGGCTCCGTCCGCTCCGCAGCGGCATCGGCATCGCCTAAGATCGCCTGCGAGGCTTCGCCGCCCTCAGAGACATACTCCGTATCGTCGGACTCTTCGTCCTCCTCGTCGACGATCTCGGTCTCCTCCTCGTCGACGATCAACGTTACCGTATACCTATCCTTGCCGCGGTAGTTGCGGATATCTTCTATCGTGACGGCATTGACCGTAAACGCCCCCTCCGGAAGGTCGGCATGCTGGAACGCCATATACTCGCGTATTGCCTTGCTTCGCGAGTCCATGATTCGCTGCAACTGCGCATCGACATAGCCGCCGTAGAGCGCCATAGCCTTCTGCTCGACCGACATGCGGCTCGGGTCGATGCCCTTGACAAGCAGCTGCGAATCTGCGAACTCGGCGACCTGACGCGCCGAGAGCTTCATCTCGGCTATGCGATCGAGGTCGAGCAGATCGAGCCTGTGTCCCGGCTCCGCCTGCGTCGAGTTGTAATATGCTATGTTCATGTCGATATGCGCCAGACGCCTTACCGCCTTATCGTAATTGATGCGCTGAACGACGCGTATCTTCAAATCGCCCTCCGCTTTCAGCTCCTCGGCCATAGAGTCGAAGCGCCCGTACTGCTCGGAGTCGAAGCCCAAGGCCAGAGCGTCGATGTCGATATATCGGAATACGTCCTGCTTGCCCGAGCCCATCCATGCGAACGGCGCCGCCACCACCTTCAACATCAGATTGCCGATGCCCTTCATTATGATCTTGCGATAGGAGAACTCCGGAGAGTCGATGCTGCCGGTAACCGGCAGGTCGATGTCGATATGCTTCTTGCGGTCGGTAAGGATGAAGATACCCATTCTCAGCGGCATTCCGAACTCCGCATCGATGCTCTTGTCCTTCTTGCCCACGGCGAAGTTGTAGGTATCGAGATGATTGACGCCCTTCAAATACCCGTTTACGATGATATTCTGGCTACGGAACGTAAGGTTGCCCGACTCGATCGGGAACGCCGTGTAATGTTCGCAGTAGGGCGAGAAGTCGCTCATGTCGACGTTGTTGAGTACCGACAGCAGATTCTGGTTGTGGAAATCTTCGAGCGAGCCCTCCCAGCGCACCACGGCCGAGCCCTGCTTTTGCAGACCTGCCCGCAGAGTCACGGTATTGCGTGCGGCAAGATCGAAGCGGCTGCTCGTTATCCCGACGTTGCGCAGCGAGTACCCGAACGGCTTGTGCATCGTATTGTCCTCGAATCGTATGCGTCCGCCGCGCAGATCGAGCGTACCTATACGCAGCACCATGTCGCCGAAGATCGGCTCCGCCGAGCGCTGCGACACCACCGACACGCTCTCGGTAACGTGATACATATCGCCGTCCGCACCCACGGCGCGCTCGGTCGTGGTAAGCGACACCTGAGGATCGTGGTAGAACAGCGGATCGACATTGGTCTTGCCCTCGGCGTCGATCGTATAGCGCACGCTATAATCATGCGCCTTAACCGACTCGAATATATAGCGTTCGGCGGCGAGGTTGAGCTCGGCTATATCGGCGCCGAGGCTGCCGCATGCGAACAGCTCGCTGCCGTATGGATCGTCGAGCACCATATCGCTGATGTCGGCACGACCGCGCAGCGTCGATGCCAGAGGATCGTATATATTGCCCTCGGCCGCTATCCTCGCCGCGACCGTTCCGCCCACACGCCGCGTGTTGACGTATGGCGTCAGGTATTTGTACGTATCGGCCAGATCGAAGCCGTCTACCGTACCCTCGAACGTATAGTCGCCGCTGAGATAGTTATACGACAGCCGCCCCTCGACCGGTGCATGGTCGTTGACGGTCATCGACGCATCGACCCACGTCGCCGTATCGCCCAGCACGACGCTCGGCGTCGACAGACATATCTGCGACAGCCTCCACTGCTGGTCTATATCGCGGTCGTAATATGTCACGCGTCCATTCTCCACGGCGAGATCCAGCAGCGTTATGCGCCACGGCTCCGACTCCTCGTCGCGCTCGCCCGTGAGGTACTGTTCGACGATGAAGGTCACAAGATCGTCGAAGTTGAACCGGGCACCCTCCTGCGCGAGACGTATGTCGGGTCGCACCAGACGCGCATGCTCGACCAGAATATGGTCGTTCATCAGCTCGCCCAAGGCTATCGACATATCGAAACGGCCTATGGCGACGAAGTTAGTCGTGTCGTCCGGCTCGTACATTACCACATCGGCGGTCGTTATCCGTCCCGAGAGTATGTCTATATCGATGTCGCCTATGCGTATCAGCCGTCCGGTCAGCTCCTTGCAGTTCTTCTCGACATACCACTTCGTAAACGGAGATATGCCGAATACCACTGCCGCGAACAGCAGTGCTATGAATGTCGCAATAGCGGTAGTCCAAATTATCGCACGTCGTGCGCGTCGCCGACCCGCAGGTCGAATCTCTCCACTGTCGGGAGCGGTTTGTCGATTCATAATCGTCGGTAATTACCGATGCCGCGAGGCATCTATTTCTGAAACTTCAACGTATAGCGTCTCAGCCACCCCAGCAGCGGACGCGGCATACATTGGCATATCGGGATGAACAGGCGGAACCACCAGTCGGGCACCACGCACCGGCGCCCTTTCCACATGGCTCTCAGGCCGCGTCGCGCACAGCTGTCGGCCGACGACAGGATACCCAGCCGCAGCCCTATCTTCTGCCAGCGCGGCGACAGCCCGTACAGATCGGTCGCTATGCCCGCAGGACATACGGCCGTAACGCTCACGCCGCGCTCGCGCACCTCCTTCGAGAAGGCCACCGAAAAGCTCTTCAAGTAGGCCTTGCTCGCGCTGTACAGCGACAGCCCCGGGAACGGCATCCATATCGAGTAGGACGACATGTTGAGTATGCGTCCGCCGCCGCGCCGCGCCATCTCTTCGCCGTAGAGACGGCACATCGTCGTGGTGGTCATATCGTGCAGCAGCACGATGCGGCGTATGCGCTCCACGGGCGTCGACAACACGTCGAGAAACGAGAAGATGCCGGCATTGTTGACCAGCACGTCGACCGCGATGCCCTCGCCGCACGTCCACGCAAACAAATCCTCTGCCGCATCGAGCCTGGCCATGTCGCAGATACGGCTCGTGCACCGCACGCCGTAGCGGCGCGAGATCTCGGCCGCCGCCTGCTCCACCGCAGCGTCTACATCCACCGCAACTATATCGTAGCCCAACGAGGCCAGCCGGTCGGCATAACACCGCCCGATGCCCTTGGCCGCACCCGTAACCAGTGCCGTGCACGAACCTCTCTCTACTTCGCCTCTGCGCCTGCGTGCCATACTCCCCGCCTTATTTTATCTTGTTCAACTCGCGCCACAGCCGCTCGGGGATAGGCTCCTTGCAGTTGTGGCAGCACTGCATGTCGACCGAGTACATGCGCGCCATGCAGTAGTCGCGATGGTCGCAGCCGCTGCGCGTCGACATATCGCCCTCGCGCAGCTTATTCACAAAGGCCGGATCGTTGACCAGTGCACGCGCCATCTGCACCATTTCGAAACCGGCATCCAGCACACGCTCTATGCCCTCGCGCGAGACCAGACCGCCTACATACACCAGCGGACACCGCAGCTCGGCCCGGAACTTCTTCGCGTTTTCCAGAAAGTAGCACTCCTCGAAGTCGTACTGGCGTATCATCTTGTTGCCGAACAGATTGACGACTATCTTCTGCGGCCACGACGACCAGGGCATATAGTAGCTCATCGTCTTTGTCGGTATGCGTCCGCGCATGACGGCCATGGGAGCCTTGCTCACGAAACCCGACGTTAGCACTATGCCGTCCACACCCAAGCTCTCGATGCGCTTGGCGATCTCGATGCTCTCGGGTATCTGTATTCCGCTCTTGAAGCCGTCCTCCATGTTGTGCTTCACGAGCACGGCCGTACCCGTGCGCGCCGCCGCCGACATAACCTCTTCGAGACACATCGTCATGAAACGCATGCGGTTTTCGAGCGAACCGCCGAACTCATCGCGACGGCGGTTGGTATATGGCGACAGGAACTGCGAGATGAGATATCCGTGTCCGGCATGCACCTCCACACTGTCGAAGCCCGCCTCGTGCGCCGTTACGACGGCACGGCCGAAGTCCTTGGCATACTCGGCACACTCGCTGCGGCGCATGCCCCTGACGAAGGTAGGCGAATAGAGATTGAACCCCGTCGACGCTCCGCGAGGGAAGCATCCGGCCGTCGACCAGTGCGTCATGTTGCCGCAATGGCCGATCTGTATGCCCGCCGCAGCACCTTCCGAATGTATGGCGTCGGTTATATCTCTGAGAGCCGGCACGATCTCCTCACGCAGCCACAGCTGCTTGTTGAACGATATGCCGCTGCGGTTGACCGAGGCGTATGCCAGCGTAGTCATGCCCACACCGCCGCGCGCCACGCTTACGTGATATGCTTTGAGCTGCTCGGTAGGATTGAAGTCCTTGCCCATAGATTCGAATGCCGCCGAACGGATCGTGCGGTTGCGCAGCGTAACGCCGCCCAGACGATAGGGCGTGAAGAGTATCGACTCCTTCTGTTGGGGTTTCATTATATCTGGATCAATAGATGAACGGTATTATTCTCTTGCGGCCGAGCGACGTGAACTCCTCTCCGAACTCCCGCTCGTAACGCCTGTAAAGCGATGCCGAGCGCGGTGCCAGATTGGCCAGCGTCCACCACGCGAACACCGCACCCGCCCACGACCACGACGCTATGGCAAAGCCCACCCACTCGGTCACTTCGCCGAAGTAGTTGGCCGACGACACATAACGGAACATGCCCCCGCGCGGGATGTAGTGGCGCGTATCGCCCGGCTTGCGCAGGTGGCGTATGATATGGTCGGATTGCAGGTTTATGAAGAATCCGGCGGCGAATATAGCGGCGCCGATCCAAAAATAGGGTTTCGAGAGCCAGCCGTCGTAATAACCCATTCTCGGCGCGAAGTAGAATATCCACCCGCCCTGCATCAATGCGTTGAGCGTATTGAATACCATGCCCAATATCATTATTCCGATCGGCATCTTTGACTCTCCGCGCATCATCGCCGGAAAGATGAACGACCGTTGGAAATAGTGCGCCTCGAACAGAAGCACCAGCGCCACCGACGACGCCTGCCACGTATAGTCCGACAGCAGCCACAGCGCAGCCATGGCAAAGAATACGGGCGACTCCATCAACACCCAGCCGATCTTGTTGGAGATCGGACGGCCGAATTTGGGGTTGAACAGATAGCCGTAACCCGCCTCGACGAAGTAGAGCGCAACGAAGACGACCAGTGCCAGCGCGGCCATGATCGCAAGAAACCAATAGTATGTTTGCAGAGTCATCTCCAACGATGTTTGCACATGATAACTTATATTCGTACAAAGGTAACTAATTTCCTGCAATAGCAGCATTGAAGCCGCTAAATTCGCCTTCCGAAGCCAATATCGACGATTGCATTTCCTTTATAGAACATTTCCGCCGCTCTTTCCTATTACCGCTTTCCTATCGCCTGCGACGACTGCCCCGCTCCGTCCCCGCACCACGGCAAAGCATGACACGCTCCGCCACACGATCCGATATGCCACCAATCCAACCCGCAACCCGCTCCGCCACTCGATCCGTCTCCCGCTCCGCTCAGCCACCTAATCAGCCACTCGATCCGTCACCCGTTCCGCTCAGCCACTCGCTCCGCCACCCGCACCGCTCCGCCACCCTATCCGCCCAGCCGCTTTCACGCCGTCCTATCGGCGTCTGCACCAGTTTATTTTCCGCGGGCGGAGCGTTCCGCCCTGCGCTCCTCCCGTACAAAAAAAAGCCCCGGTGCAATAATTTTGCACCGGGGCCTGACTCATCTGCGTATCGCTCGCCGAGTCGAATACGCATCCTTCGATCAGTCGCCGATAAGATCCTCGCCGTCATCGTCGATCCACGGCACCGTGCGCATGTCGTCGGTAGTCAGCTCCTCGACCTCGGCATCGGTCAGAAGCGCCGCATCGCCGTTCACGAACTCGACATCCTCCACGCGGCTTACCGAAAGCTGGTACGACGCATAGTCGTTCGCCCCGCCCGTATAGTCCGAACGCTTAGCATAGATGCCGTATATGGCCGTGATGTTGGCCTTCTCGTTGTCGCGCGGCGCATTGCGTTTGGCGAAGCGCGAGTAACCGCTCGTGCGCATCGAGTAGACGCCCGCATCCGAGCAGTACTCGGCCGATGTATCGTACACGAAGAGCATCGAACCGTAGAGGCTCTTGCCGTTGACGCTGTAAGCCCAGTGATACCAGCCCTTGGTCACGGTCGGACGCGGGTCGGTATAGAGCCAGCTCGGATAGATATTCTCGAACGAACCGCTTTTCAGTCCCGGACGCGTCACGCCCTGCTCGTTCGCAACGCCGGCATAGCGGTGCGTCAGGCCCTCGAAGCGGATCAGGCGGCCGAACATCGACTCGCGCACGCTCTTGCCCAGCACCGAGGTATAGTTCTCGGGCGTAACGGTAATGATGTCGACCGACATGGGATCGGCCTTCCACTGATCGTAGCTGCCCGTGCGCAGCTCGTCCTGCTCTCCGGCGAAGACATGCTCGGCGATAGTTATGCGGTTCTCCAAATTGGAGTTGGCGTAGTACTTATGCTCGCCCGCCTTGTTGTACGACTCGGTCGGCGCGCCGCCGATAGAGAGCATCATGCGGTAGTTGCCCAGATAAAGGTCTTGCAGACGCACGTATACCCACTGCCCCTGACGGTAGCGCAGATAGTTGCCGTTGGTTAGCTTGACCTCGATGCCGCCGGTATGGTCCTGCACATAGAGCGACTTGTAGATGTTGCCCTGCTCGTCGTCGGAAGTGACCTTACCCTTGATATATATGTCCTGCTCGATTTGCAGATACTTCGTATTGGCCCAACTGCTGTTGACGCCCGTGTTGCTTATCGTGCCGAACATCGCCTTCAACTCGGCCACCGTCACGCGGCGGCTGTCGGGAAACTGCGAGGCGAACACGCCGTCGTCGTAGACAACGGCCGGCGACACGTCGTCGTACTTCTCGTAACAGCCCACGGACATGGCCGCGGCTACCAAAAGAACCAGTATTTTAGTAAGTTTCATAGTATTCACGTTTTACGCTGTTAGAATCGGAAATATACGTTCAGATAATATGTCGTACCCAGCAGGTAGAAATATCTCGAATCGAAACGGCGATAGTTGTACATCTTCTTTACCCGCAACTCGCCCTGGTCGTTGGTAACGACCGTCGGGCCGAAGGGCTTGTTCAGACGCATCTGCTCGTAACCGCCCGTGCGGATATCCTGGTCGTTGAGCAGGTTTTTGAGTTCGAGGCTGAAACCGAGCGTATACTTGCGGTGTATGTACCAGTTCTTGCCGACGCTCGCGTTGAGCGTGAAGGCGCTCTTCAACCTCTCCTGTGCGCGTATCGACTCGATCTTGTCGATTACCTCCATCTTCTGACGTCCCGTTGCGAGATTCTCGAAGTCGTAGAGCTTCATTATCTTCGAGGCCAGATACTGCGTTCTGTACATCGGGTTCATCGACAGGTAGAGACGATCGTAGTAGTTGAAGTCGAGCGATGCGAACCAGTTATGGTTGCCGCGGAACGACAGACCCACGTTTATGGCCGTCTGGGGCGTGCTCTCGATCTTCATGTCCTTCCAGTTGACCACGCTGCGGATGCGGTCGGTGGCGCTGTTGTCGGTCATCTGCGTGAACTGCGGGTTCGACGTATAGATGAACTCGCCGTAGCTTACCGCCGAGTTGAACTGCAAGCCCCAAGCGATCGGGACGTTGAGACCCAGCTCGACACCGGCATAGCGCTTGTCGATGCCGCTCATGGCGAAGTTGGTAAACGAGTTGAGAAGATCGTCATAGAACGAAATCACGCGCGCCTGATCCTTGACCGTCGTGTAGTAACCCGACAGACGCGCACGTATCCACGGCAGACGCAGATTGTACGACAGGTCGGCACCGAAGATCTTCTCGGTCGACAGACCGGGCGTGATCTGGTTGCGGGTACGCGCCGATACGAACGCATCGCGGAACGTAGGAGCGTTCTGCATATAGGTCACGTTGGCTTCCAGCGAGTGAGCGCCCGAGAATACGTAGCGCAGATTCAGCTTGGCCTTGTAGGTCAGATCATCGATCTTGTCCGAGTCGCCGAGCGAAGTGCGGCCGCGGTCGCCGCCGGCATTGGCGTTGGCGAACAGACCCTTCTCCCAGAGACCCTCGCGCCACATTCTCGAAAAGCCGATCTCGCCGCCTACATTGGCGCTGAAACGACCTGCCGAAAACTCGTACATGGCCCACAGCTGTCCCTGCTGTACGTGTGCATAGTAGTCGTATCCGAACTTGTCGCCCTCCTCGACAGCCTGAGCGTGTCCGTGTTCGTTGTAGTAGGCCAGATTGTTCTGGTAGGCGATGACGTTGTTGCCGAAGTCACGCAGCGCGAATTTGTCTTCATCCACCCAGTAGTCGCCGCCCAGCAGATCCTTTACCTTGTCGTAATACTCCGTGCGGTTGATTCTCAGACGCACGCCGCCCATCAGCTTCGAGCCGCCGCGGAACACATGGTTGATCTGAGCCACGAAGTTATAGTCCAGCTGGTCCGTATGGCGCTCCTCGATCATGCGGTTCGAACGGTGTCCGGTGCCGTAGGTGGGATCGACCTTGCCGTTGTAGTTGTCGCGGATCATGCCGTCGAAGTCGGTGTAGCCGGTCCAGTTCTTAATCGTCTCGGCCATCATAGCCTTATACGAATCGATCGTGGTCTGCGTATACGTGTCGGGGTCGACGGCATTGGCCGCCATGTACTCCAACATGCGGTTGCCGTAATACGACGGCAGCGCACGGTAGTAGTCTGGACGCGGATCGGGTCCGTCGTTCCACGTGAGCGCCGAATAGCCGTTGAAGCCGAAGCGGATCGACGTTGCGGCCGACAGCGACGTATTCTCCGATATCTGCCAGTTGTAGTTGAGCATCGCTATCGGCTCGTGCGTGTTGCGCACGCGCGAGTTGCGTATCTTGCCCGCCTGCCAGCCGGCATTGGGGTTATAATAGTGGTTGTCGAAGAGCTCATAGGCCTCCTCGGTGGCGGCCATTTGTGCGCCGCGCTGAGTCGGTGCGCCCATTACCGTGAGCGAGAGTTTGTGGCGCGGATTGAATGCCTTCTCGACCGAGCCGAAATAACCGTAACCGTTGTAGTACACTCCGTCGACATAGCCGTTGCCGCCCTGTCGCGTCGACAGCGAGAAGCCGTACGACCAGCCGTCGTCGCGCGAACCCGACGCATACGACACCATGGCGCGGAACCGGTACATCGAGTTGCCGTTGACCACGCTTGCGCGGAATCCCTTGCGCATCTGCGAGGCACGGGCGTTGATGTTGGTCGTACCGCCTATGCCGCCCACGCCGAAGTCCGACGGCAGCAGGCCTGCCGTGCTCTCCTGATTGCGCGTAGCGTCGTTCAGACCGCTCCACAGCGACCACGGGCCGTAGCCCGTCAGCGCGTCGTTGAAGCGTATGCCGTTGAGATACACGTCGGTATACTGCGCATCGAGACCGCGCACGTTGAAGCGCATCTCGCTGAACTTGTACGAGGCAATGTTGTTGAATATGTCTTTCGAGGCCGACAGCGACGAGGGCAGAGAGGATGCGTCGCCCGACGATTCGACGTCGGTATCGAGCTCGGCGAACATCGAGTCGTCTACGGCAATCGAGTTGTCGGGGACGATTATCACGTTGCCGGCATCCTTTAACATATTGCCCACACGCACCATTATCGAGAGCTCCTCGAACTCGGGAGTGGCGAAGTGCAGCGTATACGTACCGCCGGGGAGGTTATCGAAGATAAAAGCTCCGTTGTCGTCGGTCGTAGCCGTAAGCGTCGTGCCCTCTATCGAGACCTTGACGCCTCCCACGGCCTCACGACCTTCGCGCGAGACGACCTTGCCCTTGACGCCGCCGTTCTGCGCAAATGCACCGGCCATCGTCAGGACGAGGATCACAGTTAGAAAAAATCGCTTCATATAGTTTCGTTATAAGGTTATTTTCCGATGCAGATATATACCGGGAAGTGGTCGCTGAAACCGTTCTGGAAGTTGTTGCCCACGAACGTTCTCAGAGGATATCCCTTGTACTGCCCCTCCTGCTGGATCATGTAGGGGCGCGAGAAGATGTTGCCGTAGAACTTCGAGCCGCCCTGCAACAGCCTGAGCTCGCCCGTCGAACCGGTGGCGAGGTTCTCCGTCACGCATATGTTGTCGAACAGGTTCCACGCATCCTGATAGGCGAGCGTACCCAGTCCGGCCTTGAACATATCGACGAAGGGATTGTAGAAGTCGCCCGTTTCGAGCTTCTTGATCTTGCCCTTGGCACCGAGCGTCTCCACCACGCTGCGGTCGGTGGCATCGTCGTTGAAGTCGCCCATGACCACCACCTTGGTCGCCGGATCGGCTTTCAGCAGCGAGTCCTTGATCTCGCGTATCTGACGGGCGCAGGCGTCGCGCTTGAAGGCCGAAGCCTCCTTGCCGCCCAGACGCGAGGGCCAGTGCGATACGAGGAAATAGAACGGCTCGTCGTCGATCGTGCCCCACATCACGATAAGATCGCGCGTGCGGAAGTTGGGCAGACCCGGAACCACCGTCTTGATATTGTCGCTGCCCTGCAATTTGAACACGTCGGGACGGTAGATGAATCCGCAGTCGACGCCGCGGGCATCGGGCGAGTCGTAATGTACGATGCGGTAGTTGGCGCCGCGCAGCTTGGGCGTCGAGATCAGATCTTCGAGAATCGAACGGTTTTCGATCTCCGAAACGCCTATGACTACCGGGTAATCCTTCTTGATTGCGGCTATATCGAACAGCACGCGTTCGATATTGGCAAGTTTCTTGTCGTACTTGGTCTGGTTCCACTGCTTCGCACCCTCGGGCGTGAACTCCTCGTCGAAGGTCTCGGGATCGTCGTAGATGTCGAAGAAGTTTTCGAGGTTGTAGAAAGCCACCGTATAGGGCTTTTGCGCCGCAGCGTATGCCGCAAACATCACGACGCAGAGTCCTGTCAACAGTAATTTTTTCATATTCAGGGTTCTTGTTATTGGTTTCGGTTTATCGTGTTATGCCCCATGCCGAAGGGTCGCACTGCGACTTGACCTCGGCGGCGACCTTTTCGTCGAGCATCGGGAAGAAGTCGAATCTGTTGCCCGTCATGCGCTCTATATCGGCCACGCTCATGCAGTACTCGGAGGTTATCGACGTATCGCTCCCCGTATCGCGGTGTTTGAACCAGAAGCCTATGGCTTTGAGCTGCGACGGATCGTCGATATCGGCCACCGAGCGGCGGGTGTTGCCGCTTTTGGTACGAAGCAATATCTTGAAATAGTCGGTCGGAATCGGACAGCGGTTGCCCGAGCGGTCGTTGGTCTGCAACGCTATCGACGAGTCGCGCTCGCCGTCGAACCATGCGCCCGTGACGACATAGAGCGTATCGGCGCACACCTGACTGCGCACGCGCCCCTCCATATTGCCCCACAGCTTCTGGTTGAAATTGGACTGCTGCGGAGTCATGTTGGTCGCGTAGAATGTCTGGTCCATCATCTGCTGCGAGCACTTTCTGTCGGCGGCAGGCAGCTGGTGTCCGCGGTCGTAGCGGCCGCTGTAAGATCCTATCGCCAGGTTGGCCTGATACGACGTGCTGACCGAGGGGTCGTAATCGAACCGGCTGTTGTCGCGGTCGGCGCTGCCCGAAGTGTACATCGAGTGGAGCGGATATGCCACCCACAGCGCGGCACGCTTGTCGGGATCGAAGCATACCGTATAGTTGCGCACGTTGGACTTGGCATCCACCTCGCCGTAGTGCGAGACGTATATAAGGCCGTTGCCCGACTGGCATACGGGCAGCTCCGGCCAGTCGCGCACGAATGCCACCGTCTTGTCGTACACGCCCTGCGTGAACGACAGCGACTTCTTCGCCCCGTCCGAGAACGACACCTCGACCCCGGCGCTGCGGACATTATCCGTTTCGTTGCGTGAAAAATAGATGTAAACCACCCGATCGGTCGTCTCCATAGTCGAAGATAAGCTCTTCGCTCCGTCGGAGAATGCACACCAGTCGGCATCGACGGTAATCGTGAACGAAGTACCCTGTTGTGCTCTGAGCACCACAGCGCAATTCGTCGCCTCGCCGGCAATGTCGCCGCTTTGCAGCCGTGCGTCGGATACGATCTTCTGCTGATCCGACTTCTCGCCGCACGCGAGTGCCGTCATCGCTATAAGAACAATGTAAACCGTCCGGGCAAAAGTAGAAAAGAGAGTTGTCATCATTTTTATAAATCCGGATTATGAATTTAACGTTTTAGACGCCGACTCTTGGCAGGGTATGTCCTGTCAAGAGTCCGGCTGTCTAAATCGTAAACGAACGAATCGTCGTCCGTGGTATGTCGCCTTTCACGACGCCGAGGCGCCGGCGCCATACCGACGGCCGTAACTATTCGTAGGTAATCTCGATAGCAGAGAATCGAATCTGAGCCGTAGCCGTGAACGCTACCTTGGCAGCGCTGCCGGTCCAAGTCAGCGTCTCGGCGTCGAAAGCACCCGTATCGGGAGCCAACGGACCGTTCTTGCCGCCGTAGGTGGTGAACTTGATCGAGGTCATAGTCTTGCCGTTGCCGTCGATCGTCATCACGTCGTTCTGGTAGAAACGGATACCGCCGTCGCCGGCATTGTAGTTAGACGTCGAGTTGTTGTTCTTCGTGAACGAGAAACCGAAGTCGCCGAAAGTGAACGACTGGTCTGCGACGTTGGTGTTATTGGTAAAGTAATCCGACATCGTAAGCGTAACGGTCGTGCTGTTGGCACCGTTCTGCGATACGGCGACACTCTTCGACAGAGCACCAGCCTTGACCGTGATAACGCCAGTAACGGCATCGGCACCGGTGTTGGCCTTGGCCGTAACGGTAACGACGTTGCCTGAAACGGCCGTAGTGAACTGAGCGTTGTCCGACTCGGCCGTAATGGCCTCGGTCGAGTTCATCAGCGTAGCGGTAATCGTCTTCTCGCCGCCGGCCGCATCGAACGACAGCGACTCGGGATCGACGATGAGCAGCGGCTCGGTAGAAGCGGCCAGCTCGACGAGCATAGTGTTGACATATACATTGCCGCTCACGCCCAAGGCATAGCCTCTGACGGTAACCACCGTACCGTTGAGAGCGGCATTGACCTGACCCTCCATAGGATATGCGATCGAACCTACCGCCTTAGAGGCGCCGTCGACATTGACGTTATAGTAGTTGCCGCTGATATTCAGCGTACCGGTGTACTCGATATACTTCACAGCCGGAGCGTTGAGATACGCGTCCATACCGGCACCGTCCAAAACCTCGGGAGCGGGCTGCGAGAACGAGCCGCTGCCGAGCGACGTTACGACCGGAGCCGGACCGTACTCGCCCGAAGCCTGATCCTTGATAGCTGCGAACTGCTTGAAGCCGCCGTAAGTGGTCACGGTACCCTCGACCTTAACCTTCTCGCCGATAGTGACGGTAGCCGTCTCGTTGGTATAGACCAGAATCTTACCGGTAGCATCCTGCATCAGGAAGCCCTTGTTGTAGGTGCCTACGACAGTGGCCTCGTTGACCGTAGCCGACTGGCCGTCGGCGGTTGCGATAGCCGAAGCGACGGTACCCTCGTCGGGCGTGACGACCGGATCGCCCTCGGGCAGCGTAACCGACTGACCGCCCTCAGAGGTCGAGAGCTTCACGTCGTCGATGCGGATCACGCTGGCAGCCTCGGCGAGGAACTTGATGTAGAGCTTCTCGGGAACGGCCGTCAGAGTGAAGTCGGCGGTAGCCAGATTCCACTTGCCCACCAGATCGGCGGTAGCCGGGAAGGTGTATTCCAGCTCGACCCACGAGTTGTCCTGGCCGTTCTTCGAAACGAGCACATGGAACTTCGACTTGTCGAAGCCGGCCGTCTTATCGTTGCCGTCGTAATACTCCGTACCAAAGGTAAGTGTCAGCTTGCTCTGCTCGGGAGTCAGCTGCAAACCGTTTACGATGAAGTATGCGGGCACCTTGCCGAAGAAGATGTTGTTGGCGCCCGAACCGGGATAGAGCGAATACTGGCTGGCAGAGTCGCCCGAACCGTTGCGCACCGAAGCGTTCTGACCGGTGTAGGTCACATCCGTAGCTGCCGGACCTTCGGGATTGGCGAACTCGGGGAACTGATCGATGAAGGGCCACGACGTACCGCTGCCGTAGGTCGTCTCGGCGAGCTTGCCGTCGAAGTTATCGGCATAGAGCACCTTCTCCTCTACGGGAGGCGTGTCGGTAGCCGACTGCGATACGCTGATCTTCTTGGTGTCCCATGCTCCGTAGACGGGGTGCATGGCGATGCACTTCAACGTAGCCTTGCGGGTAGAACCCGTATCGTTGGCCGGAACGCTTACGGTAATCGAACCGTCGCCGCTGCCCAGCGCGGGAACGACAGTTATCCAGCCCTCGCCGTCGGTATACTCGATCTCGACCTTCCAGTCGGCGTTCGAGGTGATGCTTACCATCTCACTGCCCTCGGTATTGGCGAACTGCAAAGAGGTGGTCGAGACGTTGATCTCAGGATTTCCCCCCCCCTTCTCATCGTCGTCCGAACAGCCGACAAACGACACGGCCGCCGCCGCGAAGAGTGTCGTCATTAACGACTTGAAAAACATTTTTTTGACCATAATCACTTAATATTAAAAGGTTTAATAAACATATCCGTATCTACTCCAACAATTTTCAGATTTTTGGTAAATACAAATATACTACATTTATCTCGAAACAAACAAATATTTCCGCCCAAAATATAATAGGCATTTGCCGAACAGCCCTTCCCATGCTCATATAATAAGGCCTGCGGACTGTCCGATACACCCGTATCCGACAGTCCGCAGCGGCAAAAACCGTACCCTCTCGCCCGCTATCTTATACGATCGAGCGAGCGCACGAGCACTTCGTCTCGGAATATGGCACGCATGGCCAGCCATACGGGCACCAGCGACAGCAGCGGCATCAGCGCACCGTAGGCGAAGCGGCGGTATGTAGTGTCGAAATCGGTAAACATGCGGTTCGACAGCCAGTAATATATGCCTATGAAGACGATGCAGCCTATCAGCAGCACGAGCTCCACGGCGCAGAGACGTATCTGCAACTGGCGGCGCTTGTAGAGAAACAGCGTTGCCAGAGGCAGCAGTGCAGAGACGGCAAGCAGTATTCCCAGCAACAGCGTAGCGAACGATCCGCCCTCGCCCGCAAGCGAGAACGACGAGAGCGTATACTCGGCCGCTCCGACGTTGAACACAGCCAGCGGCGAGAAGACGGCCACGGTCATCAATGCCGCGGCAATCAACAGATAAAGAGTTTGAATACGTTGAATCATATAACTATAATTATTTATTATTCGGGTAACTATATGCAATCCCAACCGTTCCCGCGTCCCGCCGGACATGCCATCGCCGCCGGTCGTGCACTCGCCTCCTCAGGCGGCGTTTGCCGCTCCGCCCCTCCTCTGACCCCCTCCCCGGAGCGGACTATCGGGCAAAACCAGTCGAGCCGAAAAGGCGAAACCGTTCCCGTGCAAAACGGCGAATGACTGCCGCGACCGGTTTGTCAATCGATTCTCCTGTCTATCAAATATTTGTTGCGCTCGGGCGAGTTGCGGTTAATCAACTCTCCGAGAAAGCCCGCCAGAAACAGCTGCACGCCCAGCACCACGGCCGCCAGAGCCAGATAGAACAGAGGCTGTTCGGTAACGCCGCGCCACGGCAGCCCATGCGACTGCGAATAGATCTTCTCCGCCACAACCCATACCGTGGTAGCGCCGCCCAGCAGGAACATCAGCGTGCCCAGACCGCCGAAGAAATACATCGGCGAGCGGCCGAATCGCGACATGAACGTTACCGTTATCAGGTCGAGATACCCTTTAAGCATGCGTTCGAGACCGAACTTCGACACGCCGTACTTGCGTTCGCGGTGCTCGACGACCTTCTCGCCTATGCGTCTGAAACCGGCGTTCTTCGCCAGAATAGGTATGTAGCGGTGCATCTCGCCGTATACCTCTATTGCTTTGACCACCTTGCGGCGGTAGGCTTTCAGGCCGCAGTTGAAGTCGTGGAGCTTGATTCCCGAGACGATACGCGCCGTAAGGTTGAAAAACTTGCTCGGCCAGCGCTTGCCCGCAGGGTCGTGGCGCTTGCGCTTCCAGCCCGACACCAGATCGTAGCCCTCATCGAGTATCATGCGCCGCATCCGTGGTATCTCGTCGGGCGAATCCTGCAAGTCGGCATCCATCGTAAAGACCACTTCGCCGCGCGCAGCCTCGAAGCCGCAGTAGAGAGCGGCCGACTTGCCGTAGTTGCGCGCGAAGCCTATCGCACGCACGGCCGCATAACGCGACTTCAAATCTTCGATTACCTCCCACGAGTCGTCGCTCGAACCGTCGTCGATCATCACTATCTCGTAGGAAAGGGCATTCTCCACCGCCACCCGGTCGATCCATTCGACCAGCTCGGGCAGCGACTCGGCCTCGTTGTAGAGAGGCACGACGACCGATATGTCTACTCTCTCAGCCATACCCTATCGTTTATCGTCCGACCCGGTAGAGGGATCGCGGCGCACGATACCCGATATGACCAGACCCGCCGCCGCACCTACCACGGCATACGACTCCAACGACGAGAAAACGGTCGCCAGAATCGACGGGCGCCGAGCCGTCCTTACGCTCTCGATCATGTCGTCCAGCAGCTGCACATAGCCCGCAGACATATCAGCTGCGGAGGCAACCGTCTTGTAGTGGTACAGCATGTCGAGATAGCCGTTCGTCACTGTATCGTAACCCACGATCGAGACGAATACATACTTCATCACGCCGGCGATGATGCCCGCCGCAGCCGAGAGACATATCGTAAAGAGCAGCGCCTGCGAATAGGCGAAGCCCAGCTCGGGCGCACAGCGCTCGGCACGCCGCCGCGCCAGACGATACAGCATCCACACGAACACTACGGCCACCGCCAGCCACTCGAACATGACCAGCAGCAGCACGCCCTCCGATCCCGACAGGAACATTCCGTAGGTCTCCAACACGGCCGACAGACCCATCAGCAGTCCCAGCCACGCCCCACCCCGAAGCGTATCGCTCCAAAATCCGCGATTATCCATTATATATATGATTTATTATCTTATGTTAAGCCTCTCCAAAGCACGATGATAGGCCGCGGCATTGCGGTTGTGCTCGGCCAGCGTGCGCGCAAACTCGTGATAGCCGTCCAGCGCAGCGCGCGCACAGAAATAGTAATAGTCGTGATGCTCGTAGTCGAGCACGGCCTCTATGGCGGCTCTGTCGGGCATCGCTATGGGCGAGGGCGGCAGCCCCGCGTGCATATAAGTATTGTACGGCGAGTCGACCTGCAAGTGCCGCAGCAGTATGCGCCTGATCGTAAAGTCGCCCAGCGCGTACTTTACCGTAGGATCGGCCTGCAACAGCATGCCGCTCCGAAGCCGGTTCATGTATACGCCTGCTATGCGTCTCATCTCGTCGACGCGGTTGGTCTCCTCGTGGACGATCGAGGCCAGCGTCATCGCTTCGAGCGGTGTCATGCCCAGCCGCTCCAACTGCCCGCGACGCGTCTCGTCGTTCCAGAACCTGTCCGACTCGCGCTTCATGCGGCGCACCAGCTCCTCGGCGCCGATGTCGGAATACACCTCGTATGTATCTGGCAGGAATATCGAGAACATGCTCTCGGGCGAGTCGTATCCGAGCTCTGCGGCAAGCTCCTCGTCGCGCAGCGCCGTCAGCATCGTCAGCGAGTCTATATCGATCTGGTGCGATATCCTGCCGGCCAAAGACTCGGGCGTCCGGGCGTTGTTGATCGTCAGCCGCGTCGTCCGGTGCTCTCCGATCTTCAACAGGCGCGCCACCTCTATGACGGTCATCCCCTCGCGCAGGGTATAGCGCCCGGGCTTGACCGCTCCGTCGAGCGATATCCTCCGCGCATAGAAGTCGAAGGCCGCATCGTTGTCGATCGCGTCGTGTATCTTCTCCATAGTCACGGCATAAGGCTCGGCCGCAGCCACCTCCACGACGCGCTCCGAAGCCACGCACGGACCGTAAAACATGCGGTATGCCACCACGGCGGCGACGACCGCCGCAACGACCGCCGCGCCGACGAGGCATATTACTTTTCTTCGCATTATGTTTCGATTTTTTTGCAAAGATATAAATTTTTCGTATTTTTGCGCTCGGGTAAGTCTCATACGACCAGCTCCCACAAAATCCCCCAGGCGAGGAATCGAGCAAGGGTATGTGGTCGTAGCGGTGCGATATGAGTAGCTTACCCTCTTTTTTTATCCGTTCCACACCATTTTGCCGGCCAGGGCGTCGAGGACGATATGCGTCGCCCAGCATGAGGCGATCATCGCTGCGACGAACGCCGCAACGACCTTTCCGCCCTTTCGGTGCGCCGCCGCAGCGAAAGCCGTATAGTTCCACCACACATACCACACCCCCACCGCAGCAACGGCAGCCAGATAAGGCATCACAACGCCCGGATAGCTGCTTACAGCCTCCGCCGGTCTGTGCACCAGCACCGTCAACGGCACGCGAAATCCGCGCCAAGCCAGCGGCGCGAGCAGCAGATATATCGGCGCACGCGCGAACAGCACGCGCGAGAGGGTCTCGACCAAACCGACCGACTCTCCTACGACTGCCGCCAGCGCATACACGACCGCACCCGAGACGCCCCACACGGCCGCATGCAGAAGCAGCACGGTCGACAGCGGGACATAGCCGCTCACGTCGACCGTCACGGTCGATGTCGGCACCGTGCGGAAATACCATATGAATATTGTGGCGAATATGAACCATACCAGACCCCACATCAAAGCCTTTACCCGGTCGATAGTCGCAGGGCGCACCGCCGCCGAGGCGAATGTAAACGGAAACAGTCCCATATCCTAAAAATCGATCTTTACACCAGCACGGAAGTTGATGCTGTTGCGATAGTAATTCGCCCAGTCGTAAAGCGTCGTATTGGCCAGATTGCGCCCCTCGGCGAATACCGCCAGACGCCGCGTGACGGCATACTCGGCCCAGAGCGAGACGTCGGCTGTCGCCGGAGCCGTAAACTCGCCCGAGACGATGCCCGCGCCCCTCACGCTCCAATGACGGCGGCCGGCGGCCTCCACGGCGGCCGCAATAGTAAATCGGCTGTGCGTATATCTTACTCTGAACACCCCTTCGACCTTAGGCTCGCAGCACAGAAGATCGGTCGATGTATTGTCGGCGTGGTACTTCACGCCGCCGCCTATCGTCCAAGCGCCGGTCGGACGGTACTCTATCTCGGCCGCCGCAGTTATGCGGTTGTCGTCGGCCGCCTCGGCACCGAACCATGCGAAATCGTAGTTGTACCAGAATATCCTGTCGCGCATGAACGATACGCCGACGCTCGCCCTATACGACAGTCGTCCGCGCGCCGTAACGCCTTCGAAGCCGCCGCTCAGATCGTAGCTGCGCGTAGCCGGCATCGACACGATTGCGCCTGCGGTCATAGCATCGAATCCGATGTAAGGATTGCGCCCTGCCAGCGAGCGGTAGTTGTTGCTCTCGACACGCGTATCCAGCTCGACGAAAGGCGCGAATGCGGCGCCCTCGCGGCTGTATGCCAGCCTCAGACGCGGCATGACGAAGTGCGAGACATTCAGCAGCGTTACCTTGTCGTAACGGTAACCCACCCCCACCGACAGATCGGCATTGCCCAGGCGGCGCGAGTAACCGAGCGACGCCCCCGCCTGACGGTCGGCATAGTCCGACAGAGCCTTGCACCCGCTCCATTGGTCGTACAGCAGCTCGAATTCTATCTCGTTGCCCGAAAAGTCGCGCGCCAGCCTTACCGAGCCTCCGACCGAGAACATGTCGCGGCCGATGCCGGTATCCTTCCCGGCACGTATGTCGCGCCAGAAGCGGCCGTGGAGCTCAACATCGAAATTCACGCGCGACAGATCCGCGAAGTCGTCGCCGAAGCGGACGGCTCCGCCCGCATCGCCGTAATCGAGCCGCGGCGAGCCGGCCACGGCATACCGGTGGAACATGTCGTACCGATAGTCGATATCTATGGCAGCCGTATGGCGTCCGACGAACAGACCGCCCCGCGCGCCTATGCGGTTGCGCATGCTGCCGCTGCGGGCTGCGGTCAGCCGCTCGCCGCCAAAGGCTGTCGAGCGCGGCTCGAAATCGCCTTCATGGTTGACGTATGCGCCCGCATAACCGACCTTGGGGTTGTGCGTCGTGAAATATAGATCGCCGAGCGTAGTGAGTGGATATCCCGCTCCCAGCCGCGCGAAGAACTTCTTAGGACGTTCGTAGTCCCAGAAATTGGCGCGTGCCGCCTCGAAGTCGCGCACTTGCAGCGACGAGCGCCACGTACGCGGCGTGATCGTGTAGTCGATCTCGGGGCGCAGTTTTACCGTGTCGGTCATGTCGACCTCGATAGCGGGCTTGCGGGCATCGCCCACCTGCGGAATATATGCCTTGGTAACCTCTACCTGCTTGTTGGCCTGAGCGCTCGATACCGACGGCCACGCAACGGCGGCGGCCGTCAGAGCGCATATTGATATTAGGTATGCTCTCTTCATAATCAATCCTTCAATTTGGCGATCCTCTCGCGTGCCGCATCCACTATGCCGTCGTCTTCGGGGCGATAGCCGTCGACGATGCTCTGGTATGTCGCACGCGCCTGGAACGAGTTGCCGTCCACGACATATATGTCGCCCAGCACGATGAACGCCTTGGCGCGCCAGTATGCTATCGGCGTCGATGCGAAATCGTATATCATCTGCTCGGCGCGCCGGTAGTCTCCGGCGGCGAAGCGATCCTCTATAAGGCGGTAGCACGACTCGGCGCCCTCGGCCGTTGCGGTCTGCGAGGCCAGACGCTCGTATATCTTCATCGCGCCCCCGGCGTCGCCTCGGCGGTCGAGCACTCCCGCCTTAGCGAAGAGCGCCTTGCGACGCGTATCGTCGGTCGCATCGCCCGATGCCGATACCATGTCGGCCATAGCCGCCGTGGCGTCGTCGTCACCCTTGGCTATTACCGCACGCGCATATCCCGACAGAGCCGCACTGCGCGAATCGCCCGCCGGCAGCATCTCGTACAGCGCCAGATACGACTTCGACGAACGGTCGTACATGCCCTCCTCGTATGCCATAGGCGCCAACACGCCCAGCACGCGCTGGCTGTACTGCGAACGGCCGCGGTCGGCAAGACGCGACATGGTCTCCACGGCGCGCGCCCGCTCGCCCGACTTCACGTAACAGTCGCTCAGATAGAACAGCGCATCGTCGGTATTGGCTCCCGACGGATAGTTCCTCAGATAAGAGGCGAGTTTCTCGGCCGCCGAAGCGTCGCCGTCGAGGTAGGCGCCTCTGGCCGCGGCGAAGCTCAGCGAGTCGCGCGCCGCGCCGCTCACGTCGCCCCCCATGCCCTTGCCCTCGGCATAGGCGAAATACTCGTCGACATTGCCTTCGGCCACATATATCTCCCTTATGCCGCGCATCGACTCGGCCGCCTCCGACGACTGGGGAGCCTCGTCGACCACGCGACGGTAGTACTCCTTCGAACGGCTCTTGTCGCCGAGGTTGAAGTATGCCAGGCCCAGATCCGACAACGCCTGCAAGTAGTACGGCGAGCGGTCGTATGCCTCGACGAAGGCCTCCAACGTCTTCACGCCGTCGGCATAACGCTCCTGCGTGAGATATGTCCGTCCCAGCTCGTACCACGCATCGTCGACATAGTCGCCTCTGTCGGCCTCAACTATCGCCCGCAGCGCCGTTATCTTGTCCTGAGTCTTGCCCTGTATGCCGTATATGAGAGCCTTCTGCCACTGGGCATGGTAACGGTGGCGCGACTGCGACTCGGCCACCTTGCCGTAAGATGCCGAGGCCCGCGCGAAGTCGCGCAGCGAGTATTGCGCATCGCCCAGACGGTTCTGCGCATCGTAATAGTAGTCGTCGCGTGCGGGATATGCCGCAACGAATGCCGAGAAGCGGTCGCGCGCATGCTCCATGTCGCGCCCGTCGAAGAGGCAGTAACCCAGATTGTACTGCGCCAGCGCATACTCGCGTTCGGTGCGGGGCGCACGGCGCAGATACGCTTCGTAGCAGCGCACGGCGCGCTCGCGATCGCCGCGCGAATAGGCTATCTCGCCCTGCCAGAACGACGACAAGGCGGTATATTTCGGACTCACTCCCACTTCGGCCGACTCCTTCATGCAGCTCTCGGCACGGTCGAGATCGCCCCTATCGAAAGCCTCCAAGCCGCGGAAGTATGCTATCTTCTGCAATGCCGTCCGCATATCCGAGTCGTTCATCGCCGCCGGGTCGGACTTTATGGCCTCGTATGCGGCATCGTAGTCGCGCGAATTGTAGTAGGCCGCCACCAGCAGCTCGCGCGCAGCGGTCGCACGCTCCGACGACGGATAGCGTTCGATATACTCTTTGAGAATGTTGATCGCCTCGTTGAACACGCCTCCGCCCAGCTCGTATCGCAGCTTGCCGTAGTTGAACAGCGCATCTTCGGCTATCGCGGCATCGTATCCGCCGCCCGAGGCCATGGAGAAACAGTCGGCGGCACGCGCCTTGTCGCCGCGGCGCAGGTAGCAGTCGGCCAGATGATACGACGCGTTCTGCGTCAGCTCGTCGTCGGGGCCGCAAACCTTCACGAGCGATGCCGCGGCATCGTCGTAGCGCGCCAGACGGTAGAGCGAATAACCCGTTATGTAGTGCTCCTCGCGTCCCATGCGATCGGCCGGATAGCTCTTCATGTATCCTACGGCCTTGGCATAGTCGCCCAGACGGAACCATGACTCGGCCGCCACGCGCATCAGATCGGCACGCACCTTATCGTCGGAGGCCGCGAGCAGGCGGTCGGCATTCTCGACGACGTATGTATAGTTGCCGCGGCGGAACTCTATCTGCAAGAGGTAGTAAGGTATCACGTCGCGATACGATGCGCTGTGCTCTATCGAGCGGAAGCCCTCGTACGCACGGTCGTAGTCGCCGCGCTTATAGTCGATATAGGCCAGATAGTAGCGTGCATGGTCGTCGTATTCGCTGCCGCGCGGAATCCTCTCGAAACGCCGCTGCGCCGAATCCGTATCGCCCTGCGTCAGACGCATGTAGCCTACGCGTATGTCGTAACGCTCCCTCTCCCTGGGCGAGAGCTGCCGGTAATCGACCCTCGAAAACTCCTCGTCGGCCGCAGCCGCATCGCCTCTGTCGCACAGCATGCAGGCCAGCGCGAAATGCGCGTCGTTGAGATACGACGACGAGGGATTCTCCGTGATGAAACGTCGCAACGCATGCTCGGCATCGGGTGCGCCGGCATGCACCATACACTGCGCCAGCAGGAAATCCGTATGTTCGATCTCGCTGCTCTCGGTCAGCGGGTCGAGACTCTTTCTGAGGTCGGAAAGCTCGGCGCGCGCATCTGTCCAGCGCTTCGAGCGCAGCAGCGACTCTATGCGCTGCATGGCGCTCCGCGTCTGCGGCGTCGATGCCCCGGCCGGCTGCCACGTCGCCACGAGCGCCGCGAGCAAAGACAATATGACGGTTTTACGCATAATATACTCTGATATAATAATAGGGCAAAGATAATCTTTTTTGCAGGAATATGCACCATCCGCGCAGACCTTTTCGCAAGGGAACGATTATTGCCCCGCCCCAGATGTACATACATTAAAATTTTTCGACATGATACAGAAAGTAACCGCCGTCATGAACGGCGAAGGCAGATTCCGTCCGGCCGACGGCAGGCAGATAGCCGATCTCAACCCCAAGGAGCTGCTCCTTTTCGCCGCGGCCGATTGCGCCGGACGCACCATAACGGCACTTATGAAGGATCGCAAGTCGGCCATAAAGAGTTTCGAAATAGCTATCGAGGGCACGCTCTCGACGCCGACGCTTATGGCCGAGAGCCGCTACACCACCATCAACATCCTCTACAACATCGAGTGCCGCACGCTCAAAGAGCAGATCGAGATAAGCCGTGCGGTCAACCTTGCCCACGACAAGTACTGCGGACTGGTGCAGATGTTGAAGATGATCGCCCCCGTCCAGCGCGAGATATCGATCGTGGCCACCGATCAGGTCACGGCATAGAGGTCGTGCGGCTGTACGATGCCACGGCCACGGCCAGATTGAAACGCGCCGTGATCGTATTGGTGTAGATCTGCAACCAGCTGATCTGCGCCTGCATGACATCGAGGATCGTCGCCAGGCCCTCTTTATAGGAGTATGTGCTTATGGAGAGGTTCTCGGCGGCGATTTCGAGACTCTGCTGCGAGTTAATAAGCTGCGCACGCGCACTCATTATATCCGTCCAGCCGTTGATCTCCTCCGTGAGGATCGTATCGTACAGCTGCGCCGACTGCCACTCGCTGCGCTGCGCCGCATGCTCGGCCGAACGCACCGCATGCGACCGCGCACGGAAATGGAATATAGGCACGTCGACCGATATGAATGCGCCGCCGTCGACGTAGGTCTTGCCCGTGCTGTTGGGCACGTAGGGCTGCCACGCGCCGTATACGCCCACGCCGACCTTGGGCAGATAGGCGGCACGAACCGACTTTATGCGCCAGCGCGCGGCGTCGATGCTCATGCGCGAGGCCGTGAAGTCTGGACGCCGCGCCGTTATGGTCGCCATGTCTACGCGCCGAGGCATGTCTATGGTGTCGAGTATGCTCTGCGACAGGGTTACATCCTGCCCGACGCTCTGGCCGCGCAGCACGTTGAAGTCGTGCAGAGCGACGTAGTAGGCCTGTTCGGCCGCGACCATGCCGAACTCGGCGTCGCTCATGCGCGAATCGATCTGCAAGACGTCGCTCTTGGAGATATATCCCTCCTCGAAACGGCGGTGCACCACCTTTTGCAGCGAACCGACTATCGCTATATACTCCCTCACGGCTTTCAGATAACTCTCCGCGCGCGACAGCGACCAGTAGGCATAGTCGGCGGCATAGCGCACGTCGAAGGCTGCCGACTGCTCGCCGCACAGAGCGATGTCGTATGCCAGCTCGGCCTGCCTTGCGGCGGCACGCACGGCGCCTCCCGAATATACGTTCTGCTCTATGCCCAGTCTTGCAAGCGACGTCCACGGTTCCAGACTCGCGAAGCGGCGGAAGGTGCGCGTGAACGACCCCGTCGCCGTTACCTGAGGCAGATAGTCGGTACGTCGCAGCAGCATCGTCTCGCGCGTCTCCTCGCCCGCCGAACGCGCCGCCTGCAACGTCCAGCTGTGGTCGGCCACCGCCGCCCGATACTCCTCGATTGTTATCTGCGCCTCTGCACGGGCGCAGCACACGACAGCCGTCAATGCGGCCGCCACGATTTTCGCATACATAAGATCAACGCTTTTCGTGAATATTGTAAAATATCGAGTATACGACCGGCAGTATGCCGAGCGTCAGCAGCGTCGCCACGATCAATCCTCCCATGATAGTGGCCGCCATGCTGCCGAACATCGAGTCGAAGAGCAGCGGCAGCAGGCCGAGCACCGTCGTTCCCGAGGCCACGACCACCGGCACGAACCTGTCGGCGGCGGCCGTCGCGACGGCATCGATGCCCGCCATGCCCTCCGAGCGCAGCTCCTCGATGCGAGAGACCAGAATGACGGCATTCTTGATATTCATGCCCACCAGCCCCAACAGTCCCAACAGCGAAAAGAAGTCGAACGTCTTGCCCGTAACGGCCAGTCCGGCCACCACGCCGATCGAGATAAGTGGTATCATCAGGGCTATGATGATCGGTGCGCGGTAGTTGCCAAACAGCAGCAGCAGTATGACGAACATAAGTATCAGCGTCAGCGGCATATACTCGGCCAGAGCGCCGTTGGACTCGGCACGGCTCTCCTGCTCGCCGAATATCTTCATCGCATAACCGTCGGGCACGTCTATTTCGGCCTCCGCTTCGGCCTGCAACTCGTCCAGCAGACGTATGGCGTTGGCTCCGCGCTGCGGGTCGCACTGCGCCTTGACCACCCTCTGGCCGTTGTAGCGCTTGATGACCGATCCGCGGAAATCGAATACGAAGCCGTCGCTCGCCTGCTCGATCGAGTAGGCGTTGCCGCTGCGCGAGAAGACGGGCAGCGCTTGCAGACTCGTCAGGTTGGCCGCCGCCACACCCTCCTCTTTGAGGAGTATGGGCAGCACCTGATCCCCCTCGCGATAAGTGCCCAGCGAATATCCGTCGGTGGCCACCCTCAGCCACTCGGCCGCACCGCTGCGCGTGACGCCTATGCGCTGACCCTTGATCTGCGAATATACGGGCTGCCATACGGGTATGCGGTTGCCCCAGCTGTTGCGCACGTTGCGCACGTCGTCGCGCCGCCGCATGATATCGATAGCCTCGGCCGCCAGACGCTGCAACGTATCGGCATTCTCGCCTATGAAGCCTATCTCGATCGTGGCGTCGGGCACGGGCGATAGCTTGAACAGCGACGAGCGCAGCCACACGTCGGGCATCGTGGCCGACACATGTTCGTCGAAGCGCCGCTCGACATCGGCCGTATGGCGCTTGGAGTCGAGCTCGACCAGCACGTTGCCGTAATTGGGGCGGCCGGAATAGCTTCCGCTGGCCAGATAGTAACGCGGCGGCGTACTGCCCGCCGTAGTCGACACGCGCACCACCTCGCTCTGCGAGACCAGCCAGTCGGACATCTCGTCCAGCCGCTTCTGCGTCGCCTCGATGTTGTAGCCCTCGGGCAGCAGCACGTCGGCACGGAAATAGGGCTTGTCGAGCTGCGGAAAGAAGTTCTGCGGCATGCGTCCCATGGCAAAGAGCGAAGCGGCGAAGAGCAGCACGACCGCCCCCACCGTCGCCCACCGGTAGCGGATCAACATGCGCACGAGACGGCGGAAACGATCCATGCCGCCCGTTGCGGCACTCGCGGCACGTCTCTCCGCTTTAAGGATCGAGACGCCCATCATCGGCACCTGCGTAAGCGCCAGCAGCCAGCTCAGCAGCAGCGACACGGCGATGACCACGAACAGCGGCCTGACGATCTCGGCCACCGACGAAGGCGCCAGATAGAGAGGGAAGAACGATATCACGGCTATGAGCGTGGCGCCCAGCAGCCCCCAGCGCGGGGATGTGGCACCCGCAACGAGAGCCTCGCCGACGCCCATTCCCTTTCGCATCAGCATGCGGGCATTGTCCGTCACGACTATGGCGTTGTCGACGAGCATGCCCATGGCTATGATGAAACCGGCCAGCGAGGTGCGGTTGAGCCCCTCGCCCATGAGAAGCATCGCCAGCAGCGTGCCGCCTATGGCGAACAGCAGCGAGCTGCCCACTAAAAGACCCGACCGCGCACCCATAATCAACATAATCAGGATTACGACTATGGCCACCGATTCCAGCAGATTCAGCAGAAAGGTGTTGTTGGCCTGGGCGGCTATGCGGTTCTCGGCATAGAGCGTCACGAGCTCCACACCCACCGGCATGCGCTCCGTCTCGCGCTGCAACAGCTCCTCGACCCGGCGCCCTACGGCCACTATGTCGAGCCGGGGATCGCTCGCCACGGCGATGCCTATCGCCTGCCGCCCGTCGACGCGCAAAAGCGTCTGCGCCGGCCGGCGGTAGCTGCGCTCGATACGCGCCACGTCGCCCAGCCGGTACTGCTTTCCGTCGGCAGCCATTAGCAGCTGGTCGGCTATGTCGTCGACCGAGGAGTAGGAGCCCGACTCGACGATCTCTATGCCGATCTCCCCGGCCTGCTTGTCGCCTATGGCCACTATCGCGTTCTGGCGCGTTATCGTAGCGGCTATGTCGTCGGGGCGTATGTCGAAATTGGCCAGCGTCGATATGCTTATATAGATATCCACCACCGGCGTCTGCTCGCCGTAGAGCATTACCTTCTGCACCCCGTCGACCGTGTATAGGCGCGTTTGCAGATCGAGCGCATAGTCGCGCAGCTCGCTCCACGTAAAGCCGCCGTCGGAGCGCAGCGCATAGTACATGCCGTATACGTCGCCGAAGTCGTCGGCGACGTTTATCGCCCCCACGCCCTCGGGCAGCCGCGGGGCGACGTCGGATACCTTGCGCCGCAGCTCGTCCCACAGCTGAGGCGTCCGGTCGGCAGGCGTTGCGGGCGAGAGCTCGACCGTAAGGCGCGCCAGACCGAAGTGCGACTCCGAGGTTATCTTGTATACGGAGTTCATCGTTCTGATGCTGCGTTCGAGCGGCTCCGTGACGAGCCTCTCCACCTCCTCGGGCGTCGCCCCCGGGTAGGGGCAGGTCACTACGGCGCTCTTTATGACGAATGTCGAATCCTCGCGCTTGCCCAGCCTGATGAACGCATACACTCCTCCGACGATCATTATCGCCAGAAAGAACCACATCACTCTGCGATTGCGTATCGCATATTCCGAAATATTCATCATGGCTCAATCAGCGTTCGAGTACCCTTACCTTCTCGCCGTCGGCGAGTCTGTCGACACCGGCCGCCACGACCGTATCGCCGGCCTCGACGCCCGACAGCACTATCACTTCGTCGCGTCCGAACATCTCGCCCAGAGTCACTGCGCGGCGCACGACGCGATCATCGCCGCCGACCGTCCAGACATATGTTCCGCCCTGGGCCGGAGCGTATATGGCCGTTATCGGCACCGACACCGCTTCGCGGTCGCTCTCGACGGTCTCAACTCTTATCACGCAGGTCATGCCGGGCGAGACGGAGTAACGCACCGTGTCGACATCGGTAAGGCGCAGCGACACAGGAAAGCCCGACGCATCGGACGAGGTGCGGGCGAAGCTCTTCATCGCGGCCTCGAAGCGCACGCCGCGATAACGGTCGAACGTTACCGAGAAGCGCGTCGTAGGCAGCGACAGCTGCGGCAGCATGCTCTCGGGTGCGGTAAACTCGACTGTCGTGGAGACGGGATTCACGATCCTGACGATCGTCTGCCCCGACGATACTCTCTGGAAGGCATCGGCATAAGTACGCTCGACCACGCCGTCGAACGGAGCTGTGATACGCGTATCGGCCAAAAGGTCGGTCGCATTCTCGTATATCGACCTGGCTTGCGTATAGTCCGTCTGTGCGGCCTCGGCCTCCTGACGCGATATGGCGTCATGCGCCAGCAGGCGCCGCGCCCTGTCGAGCCGCGAGCGAGCCTGCTCGAAGCTCGCCCGCGCCGCCTCGACCTGCAACTGCACGTCGCGCGGATCGAGTTCGGCCAGCAGCTCGCCGCGCCGCACGGCCTGACCCTTCGACACGGGTATCGACTTTACCTGACCGGATATCTTGAAAGCCATGTTCGTAGCGTCGTCGGCCGTCGACAGACCGGCGAAATCGCGGTCGACGTATCTGGTCGAACGCGCCACGACGCACTTTACGGGACGAACCCCGTCATGCTGCACGCTCTTCTCGGAGCGGCAGCCCGCGAGCAGAGCCGCTGCGGCTATGAAATATATGATACGCATAGACAAAAGAAAATTGACCACTGCTCACGCAGAGGTCAATTATCCTGCCAATATCGCCCGTCGGGCTACATATCGCGCCAAGCGCGCTTGTCGACTATCACACCGCCGTCGAGCGTTACCACGCCGGCCTCGCTGCGCATCATGCTGCGCAAGACCATGACATCGGCGTTGTAGCACTTCAACACATGCCCCGCCGCCATGCAGCAGTCCGACTCCATGACATCCGAGGTAAGGCACACCACCCTCTCGCCCGCCTGCGCGGCACGCGAGAGAAAGGCATCCAGACGTCTGAGGCAGCGCTGCGGCAGCCGGTCCATTCCTCTTATGCAGAGCAGATGCTGGCGCGAAGCGTAGTCGAACACCTCGTCGCTTAGCTCCTCGCCCGAAAACGAATATAACGCGAAATCGGCGAAATCGCTCTCGGCATGCCCCTCCTCCACGCGCGTTTCCATGACTTCCCAGCCGTCGTACCAGCCGCTGTCATCGGCATCGAACTCGCGGCGCTCGCCCGTGGTCTCGTTGCGGCATACGAGCACCGTGCGTCGAGCCGCCTGAGCCTCAGCACGCTCCCGGCGCACGCCCGACGCCAGATCGACACCTACCTTATAGGGCATGAAGTCGATCAGGGGCAGATGACTGAGCGCATAGGCGTTGATGCCCAGCGCAGCGACGACAGTCGCGGCCGCCGCAACGGCTCTCAGGCGCGAGACCGAGCTCAACGTATCGCGGCGATGACGCATATATGTCCACACTGCCAAAGGCAGCAATACCACATTTTTGAAAAACGTCGCCCACGGCGACAGCGACAGCGCGTCGCCGAAACAGCCGCAGTCGCCCACGGGAAGTACGGTGGCGCTCAGCAGCGTAACCACGGTAAAGACGGCCAGCATCGCCGCCGACGCAGCCGACGCCGCACGCGTCAGAAGACGCAGGCAGAGCATGACGCCCACCGACAGCTCGGCGGCGCCCAGCACCACGGCCGCCGCAAGGCTCAGCGACCCGAGCCCCTCCAAAGAGTATGCTGCGAGATATTCGTCGACGAAGATGGATGTTCCGACAGGATCGACCGACTTGACCAGACCCGAAAACACGAACGTGCCGCCCACCGCCCAGCGGGCGATCGTGGCGGCGATGACCTCCCGCCGCATCACAACCCCTCGATTACGGGTTCGACGATGCGGCATATCTTGGCGAATATGCCCTCGGGAGTATCCATGCGGCCGTCGGCCGTACCGCAGTCGACTACATGCAGCGCCTCATCGCTCCGTGCGGCCGATATATATACGTCTCTTACCGAGCGTTGCAGATCGAGCGACGACTCGTGTATATCCTGCCCGCCGCGCAGATAGGCTCTGTCGTCGCCCTCGCGCTGAGCGCTCAGGCGGCTCTCGGTAAATGCGAACGGCACATCCAGAAACAGCGACACGTCGGGTCTCGGGATGCCGAAGTAGCCGTACTCGGCCTCGACGATCCAGTCGCGCAGACGGCTGCGGGACTCCGCCGTGGGCAGCTTGGCGCACTGGTAACCTATATTGGAGTATACGTAACGGTCGGCGATGACCACCTTGCCCTGCGCCAGCCAGCCGCGTATGGTCGGGGCGGCATCGGCACGGTCGCCTGCGAACAGCAGCGCCACCAGATAGGGATCGACCTGCGACACTTCGCCCATGTCGCCCCTGAGAAAGCGCGCTATCAACTCGCCGTACACCGGCGCATCGAAGCGCGGGAAATGCACGAACTCGCTCTCGATGCCCCTCTCGGCGCACATGCGGCGCAGAAGCTCTATCTGCGTCGACTTGCCGGCTCCGTCGAGCCCTTCCAGTACGATGAACATTGTATAGATTTTTAATCGGTTATCGACCCAGCATGCGTACCGCACGCGCCACGCCCTCGACCAGACGGTCAATCTCCTCGGCCGTGTTGTACATCGCTATCGAGGCGCGGCACATGCCGCTTATGCCGTAGTGATCCATTACCGGCGCAGCGCAGTGATGCCCCGTGCGCACGGCTACGCCCAACTTGTCGAGGATCATGCCTATGTCGTAGTTGTGTATGCCCTCGACGTCGAACGACACTATCGGGCACTTGTCGGGACAGCTGCCGTATATCCTCAACCCCTCTATGCGTCGCAGCCCCTCCTCGGCACGCATCATGAGTACGTGCTCGTGACGTTCGATCTCGGACGCATCGAACTGCGACAGATAGTCCATTGCCGTAGCCAGAGCCGCGGCACCGATGAAATCCGAGGTGCCGGCTTCGTATTTCAGAGGCAGCGGCGCGTATGTCGTGCGCTCGAAAGTGACCTTGTCGACCATGTCGCCGCCTCCCATGAACGGCGGCATCGACTCCAACAGCTCGCGACGGCCGTAGAGCACGCCTATGCCCGTCGGGGCGTAGAGCTTGTGACCCGAAAATACGTAGAAGTCGCACCCCAACTCCGTCACATCAACCCCTCCGTGCACGATGCCCTGACAGCCGTCGACCAGCACGACGGCACCCGCGGCATGCGCCGCCGATATTACCGCATCCAGATCGGGACGCGTACCCAGCGTATTCGACGCCTGCGTCACGGCCACCATGCGCGTGCGCGAGTCTATCAGCTCGGGCAGCAGCTCCGTCATAAGACGTCCGTCGTCGTCGAACGGCAGCACCCTTATCTGAGCCCCGTGACGCTCGGCGGCCAGCTGCCACGGCACGATGTCGGAGTGGTGCTCCATCTCGCTCAGCAGAATGTTGTCGCCAGCCGCAAGGTAGCGCGCGCTCCACGCGTATGCCACCGTATTTACCGCCGCCGTCGCACCCGACGTGAAGATGACCTCCTCGGACGACCGTGCGCCGATGAACTCGCGCACACGTTCCCGAGCACGCTCGTACTCGGACGTCATGCGCTCCGAGAGATGATGCACGCCGCGATGTATGTTGGCGTTGGAGCATGTCATCAGCTCCGCCACCTTGTCTATCACGCAGCGCGGCTTCTGCGCCGTCGCCCCGCTGTCGAGATATGCCAGAGGCCGGCCGTAGACGGTCGTCGACAGAATAGGGAAATCGTCGCGTATCTTGTATGGATCGAACATGTCTATCGGATGTTTTCGAGTTTGGCGCCTACGCGTGCCGACAACTGCTCTTGCAGGCTCTCGACGGCCGAGTGCATGACCACGTCGCCGACGAAGCCCTCGATGTGCAGTCGCTGCGCCTGCTCGCGGCTAAGGCCGCGCTGACGCATGTACATCAGCTGTTCGCCGTCGATCTGCCCCACGGTAGCACCGTGGCTGCACTTCACGTCGTCGGCATAGATCTCCAACTGGGGAGATGTTTCGATGCGGGCGTCGGCACCGAGCGTTATGTTGCGGCTGGTCTGCTGCGAGTCGGTGCGCTGCGCGTCGGGGGCGACATATACGAGGCCCTCGAAGCGTCCGTAAGAGGACCCCGAGGCCACGCCCTTGACCAGCGTAATCGACGAGCAGTCGGGCGACAGATGATCGACATCAACCCTTATGCGGCCGCGCTCGCTGCCCGTAAGCACGAATGCGCCGTTCATATCGAAACGCGCCTCGCGCCCCTTCAACGAGGCATTGCAGGCCAGCTCGCCCGACGAGAGCATCAACGCCGTAAGGCGGCATGCGCTGCGCCCGTGCTGCGCGATGTCGATCTCGGCGAATGCACCGGCCTCGCACAGGACGACGATCGACAGCGAAGCCGCGTCGAGCAGCTCTATCGAGAGCTTCGATTCGTCCTGGCGGGTGTGTACCACCACCAGCGACGCCTCGACCCCGCCGGGCACCGTAAGGCTCTTATCGCCCGCATCCGCCAAAGCGTATACGCCGCCGGCAAGCAGTCCGTTATCGGGCAGGGGTTGCGCCCCCGAAGCCGTTATCAAATCTTCGACAATCATCGCTACTCCTCCCGATAGTCGTTTATGAGCCAGTCGTAGCCCTCCTTTTCGAGCTTCAACGCCAGCGACTTGTCGCCCGAGTGGATGATACGTCCCTTGTAGAGCACATGCACGTAGTCGGGCACGATATAGTCCAGCAGACGCTGGTAGTGAGTGATGACCACCGTAGCGTTATCCTCGGTATGCAGGCGCGTGACGCCCGTGGCGACGATCCTCAGGGCATCGATATCCAGGCCCGAGTCCGTCTCGTCCAGAATGGCCAGACGCGGTTCGAGCATCGCCATCTGGAATATCTCGTTCTTCTTCTTCTCGCCGCCCGAGAAGCCCTCGTTGACGGCACGCGAAGTGAGCTTGGGATCCAGCTCAACCACGGCGCTCTTCTCGCGCATCAGGCGCAGAAATTCGCCGGCCGTAAGCGGCTCCTCGCCGCGATACTTGCGATGTTCGTTCACGGCGATCTTCATGAAATTCGCCATCGTGACGCCCGGAATCTCTACCGGATACTGGAAACCGAGGAACAGACCCATGCGGGCGCGCTCCTCGATCGGCAGCGACAATATGTCGCGCCCCAGGAACTCGGCCGAACCCTCGGTCACGGTAAACTTCTCGCTGCCCGACAGCACCGAGGCCAGCGTGCTCTTGCCAGAGCCGTTGGGTCCCATAATGGCATGCACCTCGCCGGCTCTGACCGTAAGGTCGATACCCTTCAATATCTCCTTGTCGCCGACCGACGCATGCAGATTCTTAACAACTAACATCTCTATATATTCGTTTTTATTTCATTTTACACTGTTGGTCGGCTACCCCACCGAGCCTTCGAGACTTATCGACAGCAGCTTCTGCGCCTCGACGGCGAACTCCATAGGCAGCTTCGACAGCACGTCGCGGGCATATCCGTTGACGATAAGCCCCACGGCCTGCTCGGTCGACAGTCCCCGCTGGTTGCAGTAGAAGAGCTGGTCTTCGGATATCTTCGATGTGGTGGCCTCGTGTTCGAGCACAGCCGACGGATTGCGCGAGTCGATTACCGGGAACGTATGCGCACCGCACTTGTCGCCTATCAGAAGCGAGTCGCACTGCGAGTAGTTGCGCGCGCCGTCGGCGCCCTTGGCCACCTTGACCAGTCCGCGGTAGGCGTTCTGCGAGCGGCCGGCCGAGATACCCTTCGAGACGATGCGGCTGCGCGTGTTGCGCCCCAGATGAATCATCTTGGTGCCCGTATCGGCCTGCTGGCAGTTGTTGGTCATGGCCACCGAGTAGAACTCGCCCACCGAGTCGTCGCCCAGCAGCACGCAGCTCGGATACTTCCACGTTATGGCCGAGCCGGTCTCCACCTGAGTCCACGACAGGCGCGCCCTGTCGCGGCACAGTCCGCGCTTGGTTACGAAGTTGTAGATGCCTCCGCGCCCCTCCCGATCGCCCGGATACCAGTTCTGCACGGTCGAGTACTTGACCTCGGCGTCGTTCTCGACGACGATCTCCACCACGGCCGCATGCAGCTGGTTCTCGTCGCGGCGAGGCGCCGTGCAGCCCTCCAAGTAGCTCACGTAGGAGCCTTCGTCCGCTACGATCAGCGTGCGCTCGAACTGTCCCGTGCCCTCGGCGTTGATGCGGAAGTAGGTCGACAGCTCCATAGGGCAGCGCACGCCCTTGGGAATGTAGCAGAACGATCCGTCGGAAAAGACCGCGGCGTTCAGAGCGGCGTAGAAGTTGTCGGCGTACGGAACCACCGAACCCAGATATTTCTTTATCATCTCGGGATACTCCTTTATCGCCTCCGATATCGAGCAGAATATTATGCCCTTCTCGGCCAACGTCTCGCGGAAGGTGGTCTTGACCGATACCGAATCCATGACGGCATCGACCGCCACGCCCGCCAGAGCCATCTGCTCTTCGAGCGGTATGCCCAGCTTGTCGAATGTGCGTTTGAGCTCGGGATCGACCTGGTCCATCGACGAGAGCTTCTTCGCGCTCTTGGGCGCGGCGTAGTATATTATGTCCTGAAAGTCGATCCGGGGGATGTCGAGATGCGCCCACTGCGGCAGCTTCATCGTCTGCCAGTGGCGGAACGCCTTCAAGCGGCGTTCGAGCATCCACTCCGGCTCGCCCTTCTTTTCGGAGATGAGCCGCACCACATCCTCGTTCAGCCCGCGGCCGATCGTCTCGGTAGCGATATCCGACGTAAAGCCGTACTTGTAGTCGCCCGACTCCAACTCCTCGATTATATTTTTGCTATCGTTTGCCATATCACACAGCTAATATCTCGCAAAAATACAAAAAAAATGCAAACATCGAATCTTTACCCGCGCTTATTCGACACCCGGCGCGACAGCCCGCGGAATACGGCTGCGCAGCGCCCCGCCATGCCGCCGCCCGAGAGCCCCGGCACGCCCTTCGGCCAAAACATTAGGGGCGAAAATATTTCGCATAATCGAATTAGATCACTATCTTTGCGACAATAAATTTATAGATACGAATCAATGGCTTTACAATGCGGAATAGTCGGATTGCCCAATGTGGGCAAGTCGACGCTTTTCAACTGTTTGTCGAATGCCAAGGCGCAGGCGGCCAACTTCCCTTTCTGTACTATCGAACCCAACGTAGGCGTGATAACCGTGCCGGACGAGCGTCTGGTCAAGCTGGCCGAAATAGATAATCCGAAACGCGTCATACCAACCACTATCGAGATCGTCGACATAGCCGGTCTTGTCAAGGGAGCCTCCAAGGGCGAGGGTCTGGGCAACAAGTTTCTGGCCAACATCCGCAACACCAACGCGATAATCCACGTGCTGCGCTGCTTCGAGAACGACAACATAACCCATGTCGACGGCACGGTCGACCCCGTGCGCGACAAGGGCATCATCGATACCGAGTTGCAGCTCAAAGATCTCGAAACGGTCGAGAGCCGCATCGGCAAGTGCCAGAAGCAGGCATCGGCCGGCGACAAGACGGCCAAGCGCCAGTACGATATTCTGGTGCGCTACCGCGAGGCGTTGGAGCAGGGTCTCAGCGCACGCACGGTCGATCTGACGGCCGAGGAACGCAAGGCCGTAGCCGATCTCAATCTTCTGACCGACAAGCCGGTGCTTTACGTCTGCAACGTCGACGAGAAGAGCGCCTCGACGGGCAACGCACACACCGAGGCCGTTCGCCGCGCAATCGAGGGCGAGAATGCCGAGATGCTGATCGTGGCCGCCGCGACCGAGGCCGACATCGCCGAGTTGGAGAGCTACGACGAGCGGCAGATGTTCCTTGCGGACATGGGACTCGACGAGTCTGGCGTGAGCCGCCTGATAAAGGCCGCCTACCGCCTGCTCGACTTGCAGACGTTCTTTACCACGGGTGCCGACGAGAGCCGCGCATGGACCTTCCGCCGCGGCATGAAGGCTCCGCAGACGGCCGGCATCATCCACACCGACTTCGAGCGCGGCTTCATTCGTGCAGAGGTAATCAAGTACGACGACTACGTGTCTCTGGGCTCCGAGCGCGCCTGCCGCGACGTGGGCAAGATCGGCATCGAGGGCAAGGAGTATACGGTCGAGGACGGCGACATCATGCACTTCCTGTTCAACGTATAACACATACAAACACATACAGCCATGAAAACCTATTGGAAATATCTCTTCGCAGCCGCCGTGGTCATAGCCTCGGCAGCAATCCTCGCGCGCGCTTACACCTACCGCTACCGCACCGCGGGAACGATCTCGGTCACGGGACTGGGCGAGACGGAGTTCGCCTCCGATCTGATCGTGCTGCGCGGCAGCATCGACGTGGAGAACTACGACGCCGCCGAGGCCTACCGCTCGATCGAGCGCGACAAGCGTCGTGTCGAGGAGTTTCTCACTTCGCGCGGCATAGCGGCCGAGTCGATCTCGTTCGCCATGCTCAGCATCGAGAAGAACTACCAGTCGATCTACAACGACAAGGGCAGCTATCAGGGACAGCGCTTTTCGGGATATGCCATACGCCAGCACTTTACCGTCGAGTCGGCCGACATCGATACGGTCGAGAAAGTTGCAATGGAGATATCGTCGCTCATAGCCGACGGCATATCGATCGACGTTTACGACCCGTCGTACTACTACACCAAACTGGACGATCTGAAACTCGACCTTATAGGCAAGGCCGCCGCCGATGCGCGCTCGCGCGCCGAGGAGCTGGCCGAGAATGCCGGCGCCAAGATAGGCGATCTGGCGCTCTCGCGCACGGGCGTATTCCAGATCACGGGCGCCAACAGCGACGAGGAGTTCTCGGCAGGCGGATCGTTCAACGTATCGTCTCGCAACAAGAAGGCACGCATCACGGTGCGCGCAGAGTACAAAATAAAGTAAATCGCACAACATGGACAACAGAGAAATCCGCGTTCGCTTCGCGCCGAGTCCCACCGGACCTCTTCATATCGGCGGCGTGCGCACGGCACTATACAACTACCTCTTCGCACGCCGTCACGGCGGCAAGATGATCCTGCGCATCGAGGATACCGACTCGCAGCGGTTCGTGCCGGGAGCCGAGGAGTATATCATCGAATCGCTCAAATGGTGCGGCATCGAGATCGACGAGGGTGTCGGCGCGGGAGGTCCCCACGCCCCCTACCGCCAGAGCGAACGCCGCGACATATATCTGAAATACGCCCGCCGGCTGGTCGACGCCGGCTGGGCATACTACGCCTTCGACACGCCCGACGAGCTGGACGCACTGCGCCGCGAGGCCGAGCAGGCAGGCCGCACCTTCGCCTATAACTACGAGGTGCGCGAGAAGCTGCCCACGTCGCTGTCGCTGCCCGCCGACGAGGTCGAGCGCCGCATCGCCGCCGGCGAGCAGTGGGTCGTGCGCTTCAAGATGCCTGTCGACGAGACGGTGGCCATGGACGACCTGATCCGCGGCCATGTCGAGGTCAACACATCGACGCTCGACGACAAGGTGCTCTACAAGTCGGTCGACGCGCTGCCGACATATCATCTGGCCAACATCGTCGACGATCATCTGATGGAGATCACGCACGTCATCCGCGGCGAGGAGTGGCTGCCGTCGCTGCCGCTGCACTACCTGCTCTACCGCGCTTTCGGCTGGGAGCAGACGCAGCCCGCGTTCGCGCATCTGCCGCTGCTGCTCAAACCTACGGGCGGCGGCAAGCTCTCGAAGCGCGACGGCGATAAAATGGGATTCCCCGTATTCCCGCTCTTCTGGCAGTCGCCCTCCACGGGCGAGACGGCGCACGGCTACCGCGAGGACGGCTATCTGCCCGAAGCCTTCGTCAATATGCTGGCGCTGCTTGGCTGGAATCCCGGCACCGAGCAGGAGCTCTTCTCGATGCAGGAGCTGATCGACGCCTTCTCGCTCGACCGCGTATCGAAGTCGGGCGCACGTTTCCAGCCCGACAAGGCCAAGTGGTTCAACGCACAGTACATGCACCGCAAGAGCGACGCCGAGCTGGCCGCCATACTGCAACCGCAGTTGCGCGAGCACGGCATCGAGGTCGACGACCGACGTGCCGGCGAGGCTGCCGGCATCATGAAGGAGCGCGCCACGCTCACGGGCGATCTGTGGGATCTGACATCGTTCTTCTTTACGGCGCCGACCGAGTACGAGCAGAAGCAGACTCGCAAGTACTGGAAGGGCGACAACCCCTCCATGCTGGCCGAGCTTCGCGAGGTGCTCGCCTCGATCGACGACTTCTCGAAAGACAACACCGAGCGCATAGTCCACGCATGGATCGAGAGCCGTTCGCTCTCCATGGGACAGGTCATGAACACGCTGCGTCTGGCACTGGTGGGTGCAGGCAAGGGCCCCGGCATGTACGACGTGACGGCATTCATCGGCCGCGAGGAGACGCTGCGCCGGATAGACCGCATATTGGCCGAGCTCAAACCCGTCGAGTAATGGAGATCCTCCAACATATATGGGGCTCGACGCCCGAGGGCGAGGCGATCATCCTCTATACGATGCGCAACAGCCGCGGCTCGGAGGTCAGGCTGTGCAACATCGGGGCATCGGTGGTTGCGGTCAGCTTCGCCGACCGCGACGGCCGCATCGACGACGTGGCGCTGGGCTACCGCGACGCGGCGAGCTACATCGGCGACGGTGCCGCAAGCGGCAAGTCGGTGGGACGCGTAGCCGGACGCATAGCGCGCGGCCGCATGACCGTCGACGGCGAGGAGTACAGGCTCGAAACCAACAACGGACGCAATCATCTGCACGGCGGCTCTAAGGGCTTCGCCAACCTGCCGTGGGAGAGCCGCGTCGAGGGCAACAGAGTGGTCTTTTCGCTGCTCTCGCCCGACGGCGACCAGGGATATCCGGGCGAGCTGGCCGTCGAGGCGGTATACGACTTCGACGACGAGGATTCGTTGGAGGTCACATACCTTGCACGCAGCAGCCGCACCACGGCCGTCAACCTTACCAACCACCTCTACTGGAACCTTGCAGGCGAGGGCAGCGGCCGGACGATCCTCGACCACGAGTTGCAGCTCAACTGCTCCAAGGCGTTGGAGATGGATGCCGAGCAGATACCTACCGGCCGCCTTATCGATGTGGCAGGCACACCGCTCGACTTTACCTCGTTCCGCCGCTTCGGCGACGATATAGAGTCGGAGTTCAACCATATACGCGATTTCCGCGGCTACGACCACTGCTTCGCCGTCGACGGCTGGCGCAAGAACATCCTCGGCGAGGTCGGGCAGCTGCGCTGCCCCGCCACGGGACGCCGCGTCGATATTCTCTCGTCGCAACCCGCTGCCGTGGTCTACACGGGCAACTGGCTCGCGGGCGGATGTCCCGTAACCAAGTCGGGCACGCGCTACGACGACTATGCCGGCGTGGCGATAGAGTGTCAGGGATTCTCGGACGCCGTCAACCACCCGGAGTTTCCCTCTATCATACTGCCCGCAGGCGAGCTATACTGTCAGAAGATAGTATTCCGGCTCGGCACATACCGCTGACGCATCCCCGCAGATACGTTACGAAAGGCAGCCTCATTAAACTGGCTGCCTTTTCGTATCTTTTTTCGACGGCAAACATGCGCAAAACGAAACGAATCGCACATATATCGTTCTGCATATTTCGCTGCGCACCGCTTTTTCGTTATCTTTGTTACCGAAACAATAACTATTTTAACGATGAAACCTTACCACCTGCTGCCCCTGCTTGCCGGGCTGTGCCTTCATGCGGCGCATATCCATGCGCAGCCGCCCAAGCTGGCCGAAGACAACGTCGGCGCCATAGTCAGCGCAATGACACTCGAAGAGAAGGCCCACCTGTTAGTGGGCACCAATCTCAAAAGCGACGAAGAGCGCGCCGTCGTCGGCTACACCAAAGACATCGTCCCCGGAGCCGCCGGCACGACCTATCCCGTCGAGCGTCTGGGCATACCGCCTATCGTGCTGGCCGACGGCCCTGCCGGGCTGAGGATATCGCCCCGCCGCGAGGGCGACGAGCGCACATTCTACTGCACGGGCTTCCCCATAGGCATGCTGCTCTCGTCGACATGGGACGACGATGCCGTGCGCCGCGTGGGTGCGGCCATAGGCGACGAGGTGCGCGAGTACGGCGTCGACGTGCTTCTGGCGCCGGGCATCAATCTGCAACGCAACCCGCTCTGCGGCCGCAACTTCGAGTACTACTCCGAGGACCCGCTGCTGTCGGGTCTGACGGCAGCCGCATATATCGACGGCGTGCAGAGCGCCGGCGTCGGTACATCGATCAAGCACTTCGCCGTCAACAATCAGGAGATCAACCGTCTGGCCAACGACGCACGAGTCTCGCAACGCGCCCTGCGCGAGTTGTATCTGCGCAACTTCGAATATGCCGTCCGCCGCTCGGCGCCGTGGACCGTAATGACATCTTACAACTACGTCAACGGACGTTACACCTCCGAGGACAAGGGGCTGCTGACGGATATCCTGCGCGACGAGTGGGGATACGACGGCGCCGTCATGACCGACTGGGGCGGAGGCCTCGACACCCCGGCGCAGATCGCCGCAGGCAACGACATGATCCAGCCGGGCAGCGACGAGCGTTACCGCGCCATAGTCGATGCCGTCCGCAGCGGACGACTCTCCATAGACGACGTAGACCGTTCGGTGGAGCGCATCCTGCGCCTCATACTCCGCACGCCGCGATTCCGCGGCTGCGCATTCTCCGAAACACCCGACCTCGTGTCGCATGCCGCCCTCACGCGCGAAGTCGCGGCCGAGGGCATGGTGCTGCTCAAAAACGACGGCGACGCCCTGCCGCTCGACGGCAAGCGGTGCATAGCGCTGTTCGGCGCAACCTCCTATCGCTTCATCGCCGGCGGCACCGGCTCGGGCGACGTGAACAAGGCCTACGTCGTCGACCTGCGCGACGGCATGCTGGGCGCCGGTTTCGAGCTGCTGCCGTCGCTCGACGAGGCCTACCGCGACCACATGCGCCGTCAGAGGGTCATCGTCGACAGCATCAACTCCAAGCGCAAGTGGTACATACCCCACGCACGCGAAGCCGAGATCGCGGACATAGGCGCTCTGGCCGATGCTGCCGCAGGCCAGGCCGACGCGGCGGTCATAACCATAGGGCGCAGCGCGGGCGAGGGCTTCGACCGCCATGTCGAGGATGACTACATGCTCTCCGGCGACGAGTTGCAGCTTATCGAAGAGGTAAGCCGTGCCTTTCATGCCGCCGGCAAACGCGTCGTGGTCATACTCAACGTCTGCGGTCTGGTCGATGCGGCGCAGTGGCGCGACAAGGCCGATGCGATACTCATAGCGTGGCTGCCCGGACAGGAGGGCGGCAACGCCGTGGCCGACGTCATCGCTGGACGCGTATCTCCGGGCGGACACCTGCCCGTGAGCATGCCCATGAGCTACGACGACGTGCCGGCACAGAGATTCCCCAAGGATGTCTACGAGTGGAATATCAATGCGTCGTTCCTGCGGTTCAGTGCCACGGAGAAGTTCTACGACGTGCGCGACATCGACTATACGGACTACACCGAGGATATCTTCGTAGGCTACCGCCACTACGCCACCGCCGGCCTCCCCGTCGCCTACCCGTTCGGCTGGGGACTTACATACACCACCTTCGATATCAGGCCGCAGGGGTGGAGCATGCGGGACGACGGCCGGATCGTCGCCCGATGCCGCGTGAAGAACACCGGCAGCCGCGCCGCACGTCAGGTCGTGCAGCTCTACTCGACCAAAACCGAGGGCGACGAGCCGCGTCCGGCGATCGAGCTGCGCGCATACGCCAAGACACCGCTGCTGCAACCCGGCAAGTCGTGCACCGTGACGCTCGCATTCGAACGCGACGACCTGGCATGGTTCGATGCCGACCGCAACGCATGGGTTACCGAAAAGGGGCGCTACACGCTCTCGATAGGCGACTCGTCGCAGCAGCTCCGGCCTATCGGCCGGCCGTTGAAGATCGCCGCTACGACCATACGCAAGGTATGCGAGGCGATGCTCCCCGAGGGCGGGCTCTTCATCGACTGATAATACTCTACCTATAACCTTTACTATTTATGAACGGACTGAAACTTATTATGGCACTGACGCTGGCGACGATGCTCGCGGCGTCAGCGTCAGCCGCCGAAGACTACCGCCCGCGCGCAAACGACTCGCAGACGGTCGTAGCGGGCAACGCACGCTTCACTGTGCTCACGCCGCGCATGATACGCATGGAGTGGAGCGAAGACGGCCGCTTCGAGGACAATGCCACCTTCGGCATCGTCAACCGCGCATTCGACGACGTATCGTTCCGCAGCTCGGTTACCTCGTCGAAGGTAACCATACGCACCGATGCGCTCACGCTGACATGGCGTCGCGGCGGCCGCTTCTCGGCCGACAACCTATCGGTCGAGTTCGCGATGAACGGCCGCAAGGTAGTATGGCGCCCCGGCATGGAGGACAAGGGCAACCTGCAAGGCACCATGCGCACGCTCGACCGCACCGACGGCTGGAACCTCCACGAGACGTTCGACCCCGGCGTCGTATCGCGCGACGGCTGGGTCATCCTCGACGAGAGCACCCGCCCGATCATCGCCGACGACGACACCCGCTGGGGCGGGTGGGTCGCCGAACGCGGCGAGGGCGACCGCATCGACTGGTATATCATGGCATACGGCCACGACTACACCGCCGCCGTGACCGACTACATGCGCGTCGGCGGACGTCAGCCCCTGCCGCCCAAGTATGCCTTCGGCTACTGGTGGAGCCGCTACTGGCAATACTCCGACGACGAGCTGGTGCGGCTGGTCGAGCAGATACAGAGCCTCTCCATACCGATCGACGTTCTGATAGTCGACATGGAGTGGCACGACACGTGGGGTCTGTCGAGCATCGACACCAAGCGCGACGAGTACGGCCAGCGCATCGGCTGGACGGGCTACACGTGGAAACGCGAGCTGTTCCCCTCGCCCGAGAACTTCATCCGCTGGGCGCACGGGCGCAACCTGAAAGTATCGCTCAATCTCCACCCGGCATCGGGCATACAGCCCTACGAGGCTGCCTACGACGACTTCGCCGAGGACTACGGCTGGCAGAAAGCGGGCGAGCCCATACCGTTCCGCATATGCCAGCAGCAGTGGGCCGACAGCTACTTCAAGACCGTCCTGCACCCGTTGCAGAGGCAGGGCGTCGACTTCTGGTGGCTCGACTGGCAGCAGTGGAAGCAGAGCAAGTATATGCCGTCGGTAAGCAATACGTTCTGGCTCAACCACACCTTTTTCCGCGACAGCGAGCTCTCGTCCGACGAACGGCCTATGATCTATCATCGCTGGGGCGGACTGGGCTCGCACCGATACCAGACGGCATTCTCTGGCGACGTCTTCGCCACATGGGAGAGTCTGTCGTTCCTGCCCTACTTCACCTCGACCGCCTCTAACGTATGCTACGGCTACTGGGGTCACGACATCGGCGGACACATGCTGCCCGCAGGCGTCGAGACCACCGACGAGGAGCTGTTCACGCGCTGGCTGCAATACTCGGTCTTCACGCCGATATTCAAGACCCACAGCACCAAGGACCGCAACATCGAACGCCGGCTGTGGGCCTTCGGCGAAAACATGTTCACGCTTCGCGACGCCGTGCGTCTTCGCTACACGCTCTCGCCATATATCTATACGGCCGCGCGCCAGGCCTACGACACGGGCATCTCCATGTGCCGCCCGATGTATTACGCCTGCCCCGAGGATGAACGCGCCTACTCATATAAGGAGCAGCACATGTTCGGCGACGATATGATCGTCGCAGCCGTAGCCCGGCCTGCCGACACGGTAACAGGTCTTGCCGAACGCACCATATGGCTGCCCGAGGGCGAGTGGTACGACATGGCCACAGGCACGATGTACGACGGCGGCGAATACTGCATGCAGTACACGGTCGACGAGATACCGATGTTCGTCCGTGCCGGTGCCGTGATACCCATGGCAGCAGACGACATCTCCGATCTGCAACATATCGACGACAGGCTCGTGCTGACGGTCATCCCCGGCGACGGGGAGTCGGTATGCACGCTCTACGAGGACGACGGCCGCTCGAAAGATTACGCCGAACGCTACGCCGTCACGACCCTCCGCAAGCACTCGACGCCCGAGAGGACGACACTCGTCGTCGAGCCTCGCCGCGGCGCTTACGACGGCATGCCCGCAACGCGGCGCTACGAGATACGTCTCTTAGGCGTGTGTCCGCCCAGCAGCGTCACGGTCGACGGCCGCGAATACAGCTACGACCGCTTCGCCGAGACGGGCGGTTGGACATACGACGGGCGCGAGACAGCCGTCCGCATATTCGTCGACGCCGCGCCGTGCGACCGCGAGCTTCGCGTGGAGTGCTCTTTCGATACGGATCGCAACCGCCGCGAGCTTCTCGACGGCTGCCGCGGCATGATAAAGCGCTTCGCAAGGCTGACCGACGAGTTCAAGGTGGTATACAACCGCTACGACCGTCTTGCGATGCTGCCCGAGGCCTATCTGAAAGTGTCGCAGTTTGGGTCGTTCATAACGGAGAATCCCGCAGAAATAACCCGCCATATCGACCAGTGCCGCCAAGCCATGCCCGAGATGCTGCGCGAGATAGAATCGCTCGATCTCGACCCCGGCTTCAAGCGCCGGATCGAGGCGCAGACCCGCATGTTCGTCGAGTAGTTACAGGCCGTTATATAGGCCGCACCGACGGTCGCACGGCCTAATACGGATCGCTTATACGGGCATGGCGCCGGCACCGCCGCCCCGTCCGGCTGCATCGGGCAGATTGCCCCGACATATTGAGCCAAACAGATTATCCCTGCCCGACTATTCGGGCAGGGATAATAGTTATGGCCGCTGTGCCCGTAACCCGCTCTTGGCATATACGCCGTCCGCTGCACTCCTTTTGCGCTACGTCTCCGCTCTTCGTCTTCGGCCTGCACTCTCCTCGGCTCAGTAGCCGCATATCGCTCCGCCGCCGCAGTGTGCGACATGACCTCTCCGCTACCGCCCCCCGCCCCTGCATCCGCCGCCGCACATACAACGCCCGCATACCGAAATACTCCCTATGGCCAAACGCACTGCACCCATACTCTGCAAACCCCTCTCTACGGTCGCATACCCTCGACACGGCCGGCACACCGGAACCGCATGCCTAACGACTCCGCCGCATGGTCGTCCCACACAGCCGCCGCCCGCAACGACATAACCACCGCTACGACCAACGGCCGCACCGTAAACCGCCCCCGCAACCGCATCCTCTGCCTGCCCATAAAAAACAATTCTTCCCCGCTGCATCGGGCAGCGGGGAAGAATCCATTGTCGGAAGGCTGCCGGCCGCATGCGCGGCAACAGCAGCCAGTCCCGGATCTTAGAACACGGTCACGGCACGTACCTTATGCTTCTTCTCCTTACCGGTTTCGTAGTAATCGGAATCGGCATTAGGCTTGGCCAGATTGATCGGATAGGCCTGACTGGCAGAGAACTCGCTCGACGACCAGTAGTTGGTCAGCGATATCGGGTCGCCGCCGGCATCAGTCAGCGTCTTGTTGAAGGCTTCGAGCTTGGCCTGATCGATCTCTCCATCGGTGCACAACGAGAGTCCGATCCACTGCAATTCAGCGCTCGACGGCAGAATCCATGTCGTAACCAGACCCGAATTCAGCGTATTGCAGCGGCTGAATGCCGGAAAACGTAATTTCCAATTATCCAGGCGTTTGATAATATTGTTGTTTATCATGCCCTCTCCCAGGGAAAGACGCATCGCACCTGTTTCGATGTACTCCTCAGACCAAGCGGCCTCCCACTCTTTCAGCGAGACTACATAACCCGACGTTCCCTCCTCGTTGTTGAGGTAATACACGACACCGGTTATACCGTTGCGGTCATACAGATCGCCTACTTTATAGCTCGGCTTTTCGGGAGGTGTCGGTTTATCCTGCTCGTTATCCGACGAACATGCTACGATCGATGCCGTCATGACAAGAGCCAGCAAATACTTTATATTTTTCATGATCTTGAATTTTAATATCTTATAGTCTCGCTTTTATCTGCTAATACTCGTTAATCACACCGTTCTCGCAGCGCAGGCGGTGTATCGGGCCTTGCACCTCGTCGCCGTTGTATACGACATAGTATATGTAGATCGTATTCTTCGCGGGATCGAACGTGCGCTCCGTACCGTCGAGATTTCTATACAGTCCCGGATAGTACATCGCCGCATTGCTGTTCTGCTTCCACTCCTTGACCAGCACTTCGAGCAGCTGCGCATCGTTGTAAGACTCGTACTTGTCATCGTCGATAGTCACGAGCCAGTACCAATAGCTGTAATTGGCAGGAGCATATCCCCACAACGAATAGGGGTAGGCCTTGTCGTACTCGTTATATGCGAGCACGATATTCATCGGGTCGTGGTCGCCTCTGGTACGAGCCTTTATCGAGTAGATAGGCGTGGTAAGCGTTCCGTCGGCATACATACCCACGACATAGAAGCGGTACTCGGTGTCTTTCTTCAATGCACCGTTCCTGTCGACCGAGATGCCGCCCATGCTGATGTGATTGTAGATGAACTCGTGCTCGGTAATGTTCATGGCCTGCGAATAGTATTCGATACCGGCCTCTATATCGGCCTTGATTGCATCGTCGTTGCCACCCTTGGCCTGATAATCCTCTTCGGGCATGGCATCGTAGTAGTAGGTAACGGTCTCGTCGCTGGGCAATACCGACCACGTGATATCGTTCATGAGGATATTGCTCGTCCTGATCTCGAACATGACGTCATCATAGAACTCGGGAGCAGCCGTAGTGAACTGCTGCTTGGTAAGACCGGTAGTGGCGATACCGTTGCTGTAACCCATGATATAGGTCGTGTAAGCGGTCTGGGGACGGAGTTTCTGCTCCTTGATCGAATACGAACCGTAAACCGACATGGTACGGTCGCTGTTGAGCATATACTCGATGATCTGCTCGTCGGTCATGGGCTTGCCCTCCGCAACCGCATCCTCGTCGGCAATGGTCAGCCACGCCCACGTCTCGTAAGGCTTCGAAGGACCTACATATACCGTAGCCTTATCGGGGGCGATGTCGCCCATCATCGTCTCGAACGTATTCTCCGACTCCGACAACGTCGTTATGGCGACGACCGTCGGCTCGGTCGTGAACGTGCCGTCGACACCCAAACCTATCGCGAAGGCATACCACGTCGAGTTGGGCGTAACACCCAGCGTCTCGCCGCACTCCTCCGAGGTAACCTCGCCTGCCGAAGTCATCCTCTGTACGGCCTCGTATACGGTATAGCCGTAATCCTCGATACCCCTATTCATGACTGACAGAACAACCGAACGGATACCGTCGGCCGACGAGCCGACCTCCTGATACGCACTCGACGACATCACGTCGTAATAGTACTCGGTATTGGGGTTCGAGGGCTTGACGTTGACCTTGAACGAAGTGGCGGTCATATCTACGCTCGTGATCTCGAAAGTGCAATCCTCCATACCTACGGCCGGAGTACGGAACTCGACCTTGTTCAGACCGGTAAGTACATTGCCCTGCTTGTCCAGACCGAACGCGTAAGCGATATACTCGGTATCGGGATATACGTTATCGTTGTACTCGAAGTTTTCGACACCGCCGACTTTGAGCTCCGACTCCAAAAGCTCTTGGAGCGTCATGCCGTAATTGTTGGCGATACGCTCGATATTCTCCATGATGCTTTGGATGAAATCGGCATCGTTGACGTAAGTCTCGAAATCCTTCTTGCCGTAAATGCCGAAATAGAGCGGCATCTCGGGATTCTTGGCCTTGACGTCCAGCTTGCATTTAGTATGGAATATATCGTGAACCGTAATCTCGAAATCGTCATTGCCCGGCGTGGGCGGCGGTGTGGGATCGTCGTTGTTATTGCCACAAGCGGCCAGCGCTACAACCGCAAGCAAAGACATGAGTAAATGTTTGAATTTCATAAGTTTTGTTTGATTAAAATTGAATAAATAGTAATTGAATTGATTTATCGGGTAAAGTCTATAATCGGATCATATCCGCTAAGCGACGAACGCGCGGTAGTATTCGAGCAACTGCCATATCTTGCGAAGCACCCTTTTATCGGCGGCGACATGCCGTCCTGTTCGATGCTGTTACAAATTTATAGAAATTATTTTTATAATTTATACAATATCTTCATTTTTTTGCTCGGAATATTTACCAATCGATATCGATTCGCCGCCGCAGCTTCTCGCGCACGAGGCGGCAGATATACGCCGGCACGGCATTTGAGCCTCCCCAGATCGCACCACGCTCCGCCCCGATGCGGAGACCGGCACAAATCCGATCCCGATATGAACACGAAAAAACGCATAGTACTGTTGCGCCACGGGCAAAGCCTGTGGAACCGCGAGAACCGTTTTACCGGCTGGACCGACGTCGACCTGTCTGACGACGGCGTCGCCGAGGCCGTCGCCGCAGGCAAGCTGCTGCGCGCGGAGGGCTTTACGTTCGATGCGGCCTACACCTCCTATCTCAAACGCGCCGTGCGCACGCTCGACATCGTCCTCTCGACGCTCGATCTGGACTGGATACCCGTCGAGAAGTCGTGGCGGCTCAACGAGAAGCACTACGGCGTATTGCAGGGTCTGGACAAGAGCCGCACGGCCGAGCTCTACGGCCAGGAGCAGGTGCATCTGTGGCGTCGGGACTACGATACGGCGCCCGACCCGCTCCCGGCCGACGACCGGCGCAACCCGCGCTTCGACAGCCGCTACGCCTCGGTGCCCGGGTCGCTGCTGCCTCTGACCGAATCGCTCCGGCAGACCGTAGCCCGCACGCTGCCCTACTGGCAGTGCGTCATCTACCCCGCACTCGCACGCTACGACTCGATACTGGTGGTGGCTCACGGCAACTCGCTGCGAGGCATCGTCAAGCATCTGAAAGGCATATCCGACAGCGCCATAGCCGACCTCAACCTGCCCACGGCCGCACCCTACGTCTTCGAATTTAACGAGCGGCTCGACCTCGTCGGCGACTACTTTCCGGGCGATTCGGACGCTATCGCCGCCCGCATGGCCGAAGTTGCGGCCGAGGGCACTGCCGACGGCAGATAAAGCCCGCACGGCAAATACCTCCGCACGGCATATATCCGCTACCCCGGAACAAACAACGGGAGGCCTATCGGCCTCCCGCACTCACTTCAATTCAAATAAACTCACGAAACATCACTCCGTCGTCATCCTATTTACCTCGATATTGTCTATGGCACAGTATGTAGGCGTGTTGAGTCCGTAATCTCCCACGTCGCTGCCCTCGAAATCGATCATTACCTTGTGAACGCGTCCCAGCGTCGAGAGATCGACTTTGTTCCACCCCTCGACGGCACCGGCCGAGCCGGCCGTGCGGAAGTCGGCCAGATAGTGTTCTACCCGGCCCGTCTCGCTGCCCGAGGCGTCGATACCCGTGAACGTCACGCGGAACCAGCCCTTGTTGTCGTATGTAAGCGGCTCGGAGAGGCTGCTGCCCTCGGTCACGGCTTTATATACATAGGTGGTGTTGCACACGTATAACGACACGATCATATCCTCGCGCCCCTCGGCGGCGAATGCTATCGACGAACGCGTGTCGGTGCTGTACGGGCTGCCGTCGTCGTAGCCGTAGGCGATAGCGAATGTCGACGAGCCGCCGAAGCCGCCCTTGCCCGTATCCGCATCCTTGCAGTATACGCTGCACTGGTTGGTATAGTCGGCCGCAGCCATGTCGTTCCACTGCGATATGGCCATGCCGCCGCCGTAAAAGCTCTTGTATGTGGTCTGCGTAACCCACTGGTCATAGTAGTCGTTGATGCCGAATACCAGATCGGTCGCCGCATCGTGGTAGGCGACGAACTGGTCGCCCTCGTATTTTACATTGTCCTTTTCGGCATTATAGAGGTTGGCGCCGTAAGATGTCTGGCCGGCCAGATACTTCGCCTCGACGCCCTCGAAGTCGAGCACGGCCGTCGTGTAGGGCTCGATCTCGCGCAGCTGCACAGTGCGCGTATATATGCTGCCGGCCTCGAAAGCCTTCGAAGCGCGGAATGCGAAGCGCTGCGAACCCTCGGTCGTGAATACCGTTATCGTGTTCGCGTCGGTCGCGGTAAGGTCTACCGGATTGACGAACAGATACACCGTCGTCGAGCCGTAGCGCGCCGTCTCGACACCGGTCTGCGACTCGGCGCCGACCCTCGACGAGCTCTTGCCGTCGACCACGGCGCCCGAGGCGTCGACGGTCTTGCCCGCCGTCAGCGTGCCCGAGGTCACGTCGAGCGTAAAGTCGCCCGCCAAAGGCTGTCCGTCGCCCGAGGCGAGGCTCACGCCCGTGATCGTCACGGCATCGGCGGTATAGTTGTCGACCTTGATCTTCAACACGGCGAACGCATGGTCGAAGTCGAACATCAGCCTCTCCTCCACCACCGCCTTGTCGGCGGCATCGGCCGGCATCGCAATCCTCGCCGAGGCATACACCAGATCATACTCGCCGAAGTGCGACGTGTCGTCGCTGCCCGACATCTTCTGCGACGAAGGCAGCGTGAAGGGCACGGCCGTGGGTCTCGTCGCGGCCTTGGCAGCCTCGCGCCACGGGTAGTACATATGGAAAACGAGCTCGGGCGAAGCGGTGTTCCAGCCCCAGCGGCCGGTGTACTCGGGCGTGTCGCCGGCATAACGCGGCGATATGCCGAACACGGCCGCCGGCGTCCCGGCACCCGAAGCCACCGTCATGCAGACGTTGCTCACGCCTTTCGTGTAGAACATCTTATCGGGCAGCGCCGACATGGTCCACTCGTAGTAGGCCTCCGACGAGAATATACCCAGCTCGTCGCCCTCGCTCCACAGCACGTTGTTCTTCAAGAAGTCGGTGCGCGTAGCCGACTGCCCGCCCTCGAATGTGATGTTCAGCGGAACGACCCTTTCGTCGGCACGTCCCGCCTCGGGCAGGTAATCGTTATCCTTCGTACAGCCGCCGAGCAGCACCGCCGCCGACAGCATAGCCGATATTATATGCAGTTTCATATTGCCGTATCAGTTTGTATGTTTGAAATTAGAATGATGATCCGTTATCCCAGCCGCCTATGCCGCTCAATGCCGCAGGCATTACCACGGGCGTGAGCGACGATGCGCCCGTAATCTCGGTCGATATCTCGCCGAACATGGGCATCCTGCTGTCTATCGCGAAGACGGGATTGTATACCTTGATGAAGTCTACGGCCAGAAGCTGCACGGGGTTGCCCTCGCTGTCGACCGCCCACGATATGTCGAATTTGTTGGCGCTCCTGGTATCCTCGTCGCCCCATACCGTAGTGTTGTAGTCGGCCGTCAGCACGTCGACATAGCCGTATTCGCAGCCTGGGTTAGGCTCGTACATCGTCTCCAACGGCAGCTTCGTACCGGTAACGGTCATCTCGGTCGCCTCGTTCTCGCGCGGCCACCACGTAGCGGGCTTGTCGACGCCGTTGAAGCCCACGCGGCCGCTGCCGCCCTTGTTGTCCGTCCAGCCGATGCAGTTGTTGTCGGCATCCTTGGTATATGTCAGTGAGTAGCCGTGCACCGTGGCGGGATCGTCGTACAATCCGCCCTTCAACTCGTACCATTCGTCGTCGGCCAGGCCGTTGCCGTTGGCGTCGTATGAGACCATGACCGCACCCGGTTCTACGGCCGTAGCTATCGGGTTGCCGCTGATGACGAAGTCGATGCCGGGCAGGTTGACCACCGTATGGTCGAATTTGAATACGAGCGATCCGCCGAACATGCCCAGCGAGATCATGCCGCCGCGGCGCGAGCCCACCAAAGCCTCGGCCGACGATTGCAGATAGAAGTTCTGCACCGAACCGTACTGGCCGGGAGCGGGTCGAAATTCGATGATCCGAGAGATATATTTCGACGACGAGGCAGACAAGCCCCTTACGGGCAGCAGCGTCAGCTTGTCTCCGGCGTCGGTTATTGTCGCTATCTTGCCGTAGTCGAGCGCCTGAGCCTCGACACCGACTTTAAGCTGGTCGATCGTACCGCAGTTGATGAGCTTCACCGAATCGTATTGCAGCTCGAAGAGCGATACATGCGACTCCTTGCCGATGAAGCAGTAACCGCACTTGGGACGCAGCGAGGCGGCATAATCGCCACCCAGAACCAGCGTCGCATCGCGCAGATCGATATTGCCGCCCGACGTGAATGAAAAGCCGCTGCCGATGTTCAGATTGACCGTACCAGAATACGTCGTCTTAGAGGAGCCTATGTTGACCTGACCCGAACCGCCCTGCATGAAGTTGAGCGTTATGCTCGGCACGGCCGCAGCGTCGAGCTCCGCCAGCGATATGCTGCAATACGAGTTCTGCGGCTCGGCCACATCGAATACCGCCTCGAACGGCTCGGCCGCCGACGTGTACCTGGGCAGGACGTTGCGGCACAGATCGTCGATCTTCTTGCCGTCCGCCGCCGCATAGCTTGCCCTTACACGCTTCGATATCGTGACCGGGATATTGCCCTCGGTCACGGCTATGACCGATACGCTGCCTTCGTATTCGACATCGAGGCCTACCCACGGTGCGGTCAGGTAGACCTTGCCCGCCGAGAGATTTATCTCGGCCGTCCAGCCGTAGGGAGCCGCCACGACAGCCGAGAGGATATTCTCGGCCGTGATACCCAGCTGCCGGCTGTCGCCGTAGTACGATTCGCAGTCGCCCTGGTCGACCCACGCTATCGCGGCGTCGGTAAGTTTGGGCAGCGCGAGCACCGTACCGTTTTGCAGCGTCACGACGACCCGATCGTCCTTGTCCACGACCGAGCTTATGGCACCTTCGTCCGACGTCTGGCCCGACGCCTCGATCCTGTTGCCGTCGGCATCCGTCAGCCACTGCCCGTCGACGGTCCAGTAATACTTGCCGTCGTCGTCCTTCGCGGCACCAATCACGGGCGTGTGTCCCGCAGCGCCTTTGTCGCCCTGAGCCGCCACCTTTTCGCCGTCGGCACCGGTCAGCCACTCGCCGTCGACAGTCCAGTAATAGACCCCGTCGGCATCCTGCCTTACGCCGACAACGGGCGTGCGGCCGGCCTCTCCCGGCTCGCCCTTGTCGCCGTCGCGGCCGTTGGTCAGCGTTATTACGGAGCCGTCGCTCATGGTCAGCTCGTAGCCCTCGGCCGTCTGCTCGACGCTCATAACCACCTTGCCCTGGCAGAGTGCGTCGACGCACTGGCCTATCGACTCTATCTGAGAGTTGACAGTCTTTACCGAAGCCTCGATCTTGGCGACGCGCTCGGCCAGGTCCTCGACCCTCTGCCGCAAATCGCTGTCGTCGTACTCGCACGCCGCAACTGCGGCGGCACAAGCGAGCATAGTCAAAAGTTTTCTCATCATGTACATTTAAGTTAATAAAAATAAATAGCATATACACAACGAGATCGCACCGCTCCGACGGCCGACGCAGGCATGACGGCCGCAGGCCGGCTCCGCGCACATATCCGATATGACGACTAAGATACACTCCAAGTCTCAGACCTCCCGTTCTCCGCAGGCGGATCTCGTTACAAAACGCTTCGGCAGGTCTTCTGACTCGTTCCGTTTACGACGCCTTCCCAACCCTAAACGTGTCAGTGGCAAAAGAGTGTCGTAACATTCCTCGAAGTGGAACTTACAGCAGCGGGAACTGTTCGGGATTCTCACCCGATTCCCATTTAATCTCATGCAGGCTGTCGCCTGCGAGAACCTTAGCGGAGACAAAGGTAGCAATTATTCGCAATCGCACATCCTGCCGGCATGACTTTTTTTGCCTCGCACCCGAAAAAAAGTCCCGCCGGCAAAACCCTGAAAACGGCAACCCCTGCCGAAAATTCCGGCAGGGGTCGATCCGACATCGCTGCGAGGAGCCGCAGCGAGAGATATATCCTCAACGCTTAGAACACCACTCTTACGCCTAACTGCATGTGCCAGCGCGAAAGGATATCGTCGCGCGTGGCCGAAGCGCCCGTGAATTTGTACACCGGACGGAAACCGCCCTCGACCGCTTCGAGCCCGGTCACGGTTACCGGCGACAGAGTCCAGTTGCTCGTGCGCCATGTCGTGCCCCAGCTGCGGCAGAGCAGATTGCCCACGTTGAGTATGTCGAGGCTCAACTGCACGCGGCGCGAGGTGTTGCGGCCGAAGTAGAAGTCCTGAGCCAGATGAATGTCGACACGATGCTCGAAGGGCAGCGAGTGCGAGTTGCGCTCGGCGAACGAGCCGCGGTGCGAGCGCAGATAGGGATCCGACTCTATGTAGTCGTCGAAGGCCTGCTTCGAGCTGTCGTCGGCCCACAGCGTGCGGTCCATCTCGTCGCGCGCGGGAATATACATAAGTGTATTTCCGCGGTAGGTATCGCCGTTCTCGTCGACGCGGCCGCGGGCATAGGTAAGCGAGTAGCGCTCGCCCGAGTGTCCGTCGTAGACGAGCGTCACGGTCGTGCCCATAAGACCGTAGCGGCGCGTGTAGGAGATCATCGCAACGGCCTTGTGAGGGAAGTCGTATACCGAGTACGACAGCTCGGGCGAGTTGGAGTCGACGGCGTAGGTGCGTCCCCAGTTGCTCGACGACTGCGCCGATATGCCGTCGTTGACGCTCTTCGACTGCGAGTAGGTATATGCGGCCATAAATCCCAGACCGAACGGGAAGTTGCGCTCGATGCGTCCCGTGACCGACCACGAATGTCCCTTGCCCGTGTTCGAGAGACGGTATACGGCCGAGTAGTCCGACGTATCGGATGTATAGTAGGTCGCCGACGGCGAGGCGGCATCGGCCATGTAGAGACGCCGGCCGCTGTCCTCGGCCGACAGATTGCGGAATACGACGTTGTTTATGCCCTTGCTGTAAAGCCCCTCCACGAGCAGCTTCCAGCCTCTTAGGTCGTACTCGGCGGCGAGGTTGGCGCGCAGCACCTGCGGGAAGCGGAAAGCGTCGTCCACGACATCTATCGACGGGTTGCCCTTGACGCCCACGGCCGAGGGCGTAGTGCTGAATGCGGGCGTCGAGACGCGGTCGTTGACCGTCACGCCCACCTTCGTCATACCGGTATTCTGATAGCAGTTGTTGATCCATACGAACGGGACGCGTCCCGTGAATACGCCCGCTCCGCCGCGCAGCGTGAGCCCCTCATGACGCCATGTAGCGCCCACGCGCGGAGAGAATAACAGCTGCGTGCGCGGCACATCGCCCACTCTCACGCCGTACTTCTGCGCGAAGCGCCCCGTGTTGAACGCCTCGTTGCGGTGCGGCGAGTCGAAGAATACGGGCATATCGAGACGCAGGCCGTATGTCAGCGTCAGCCCTCCGCGGCGCCACTCGTCCTGCGCATAGAGGCTGAACTGCGCGCTGTTGAGCCGTGCCGAAGCACCGCTGCGGTCGGTAAAGTACTCGTATACATACTGCGAGGCGTGTCCGCCCGTCGTGCCGTCGTCGGCGAGAAAATCGTCGATCGACGCATATGTATAGGTGCCCATGGCATTGCTCAGGTAGAGGTTGTCGGCGCTGTAAAACTCATTGTGCGTGCCGACGGTTATCGTGTGGTCGCCGCGATGCAGCGATGCGTTGTCGGTCAGGATCAATATATGCTGCGTGAGCATGTTGCGGCCGGCATACTGGTTGGTGCCGATGACCGTCGTGCCGTTGCCCGCCGCTCCGGTGCCGTTGATGATTACCGCCGGCAGCTGCCGGTCGGTCTCGCGGCCGTCGCGAAGATAGGTGTAGCCTGCGCGCAGCGAGTTGCTCCAAGCCGAGAATGTCGAGTTGAGCTCAGCCACGATAGAATGGGTGCGGTTGATGTTGGTGTACTCCGAGCCCGTGAAGTAGAAGTATTGCGACGAGTTGGAGCTGTCGTTCTTGTCGGCATGCAGCATGTTGTATCTGAGCGACATGCGGTGCGTCGAATCGATATTCCAATCCAGACGGGCTATCAGTGCGCCCGAGAGCGCCGGCACGTCGTGAGCGGCATAACCGCCGCCGTCCCAGCCCGTGAGCGACGAGTAGTGCGCGCCTATGGCCGCGGCCTGCTCTGCCGTGACGGCGCTGCCCGAGGTCGAAGGGTGGTATGTCGACGGTACGACGTTGCGGTTGTATTCGCCGTTAACGAAGAAGAAGAGTTTGTCGCGCACGATCGGTCCCGAGAGCGACAGTCCGTATATCTGCGTGGTCTGCTCCGAGAGCTTCGTGCGCTCGGCGACGCCCGATCCGGCCGTCGTACCGTAGAAATTCTCGTCGTTATAGTAGAAGTATGCCGAGCCGCGCAGGCTGTTGTCGCCCGCCTTCGTGACGGCATTGATGCCGCCGCCCGTGAAGCCGCTCTCGCGCACGTCGAACGGCGCCACGGCTACCCTCAATTGCTCTATGGCATCGAGCGGTATGGGGTTGGCCTGCGTAAGCGAGCCGGTCATGCCCGTGGTGCCCAAACCGTATACGTCGTCGCTGGCCATGCCGTCGATGCGGAACGAGTTGTATCGCGTGCTGGCACCTGCGACACTCACGCCGCCCGCCTTGGGCGATACCATTTGAGGCGAGAGCCGCGTGATGTCGTATATCGAACGTGTTATGGTCGGCATCGAGGCTATGCGCTCCGAGCGGAACCGCTCGCCCGTGCCGTGACCGCGGATCGACGTATCGTCGGCCACGACCACAACGCGGTCGATGTCGAGCGCCTGCGCTCTGAGCTCGACATCGACGCGCTCCGTATCGCCCAGCAGCAACTCGATATTCTCGACACGTGCCTGGTGGTAACCCAGATAGCTCACCGTAAGCGTATAGGGACCACCCACGCGCATACCCGTAATATTGTACTGTCCGTTGGAATCGGTCGCAACTCCGTATTGCGTACCCGAAGGAGTATGAACGGCTACTACCGCCGCTCCGATCATAGGATTGGACTCCGCGTCCTCGACACGACCCGTCATCGACGATGTCGTGACCTGTGCATACGCCCCGCAGAAAGAGATCAGCAGGAGCGTATGAAGAATCAAATGCTTCATAAACCAATATTTAAGAGCGCTATTTATGCGCCATACAACAATAAACGCCGCTGCCCGTGAGCTTCGGCGTGGCAAATATATTTCAAAGTTTCCGAAAATCCAACACCTCGCGCCGAAAAAATCACGTCGGCCAAGACCCACGGGATCATCCCGTTGGCCTGCGGCGCCCCTCCTCCGACCGGCTGGACACGCCCCGCTTACGGCATGGCGGCGAAATAAAAAAAGTGTCTCCGCGAATATAAAGAACGAATTTGATAATATGAATGATCCGACATATAAAGAACACTTTCTCACATGCGGAGACACCGTGGCGGCTGCGGGCGAGACGAATATGACGGTCGAATTTGTCGGCAGTTTCCGAATCGGTTGACGAATATCTTCGGCATATCAAAGATAACGAAAATTCATCCAAAATCAACCCTCACTGCGCTAAATCGAAGATACCCGATTTGCCCTGCACGACACTCCGGCCGCGGGACGAAAGCGATGTCCGCATTCTCCTGCAAAGTGTCGCGGCATGGAACTGCGGCCGGGAGGGCGGCAAGACGCAGAACAAAGCCGAGCGCATGAAAAGGGCTCGCGCGAAGCGGCCGGGACATAAAACGAATCCGCCCCGACCGCAATGCTGTGCGGCAGGGGCGGATACATTAACCGGAAAGCGCGCGGCATGCGGCCGAATAACGGGCTTACTCGATCTTCATGTCGCCGGGCCTGATCCAGCCGGCACGCCTCATGCCCGTGTCGATAGCAAGGGCTATTGCGGCCGGCGCTATGAAGTACAGTCCGATGATCTCGGCCATGAGAACGGCACTGTCCGTCGTACCGCCCATAGTGGCGTATGCCGCTATCGGCCCCACCAGTCCAGATGTTCCCATACCGGCGCCGATAGCGTTGTTGGTCATGCCCAGCAGCATGGTCGAGACCGGGCCCAGCACGGCCGAGGCGATAGTCGGAGCGATCCATATAAGCGGTTTCTTGACTATATTGCCTATCTGCAACATCGACGTTCCGACGCCCTGCGAGATAAGGCCGCTTATGCCGTTGTCCCTGAAACTGATTACGGCGAAGCCGATCATCTGTGCGCAGCAGCCAGCCGTCGCGGCACCGGCCGCCAGCCCGTCAAGGTTGAGCATGACGCATATCGCGACCGAGCTTATGGGCAGCGTGAGGGCGCAGCCGACCAGCACGGCCACCGCAACACCCATGAAGAAGGGGTTGAGCGTGGTAGCGTGGTTGATGAGCATTCCCAGCTGCAACATCATGTCGTTGATCGGCGAGCAGCACCACTTGGCGAACATACCGCCGGCGACGATCGTGACCAGCGGCGTGACGATTATATCGACCGGAGTGCGCTTCGATACGAGCGAGCCCAGCTCGACACCCACCATGACCGCCAGATAGGCACCTACCGGACCGCCGAAGCGATAACCCAGCGCACCGACTATGGCCGACGAAATGTTGACCAGCAGCGGGCACTTCATGCCGTAGGCAATGGCCATACCGATGCAGGCACCCACAAGCGGCGAGGAGGCCGAGAGCGTTTCGGCAATGAAGCCGAGAAACGACAGAGCCTCGATCTTGGCCAGCTGGCCCAGGATCACGCCCAGAATCAGCGAACAGAAGAGACCCAGAGCCATATGGCTCAGGGCATCTATCACATACTTTTTGAACAGTTTCTTCATAATCAGTTTTTCGTATTCCGCGGCGAATATACTAAAAAAGCGAAAGCGGCCGCCAGAATCATCGGCTTTTTTCATGCCAGCGATCCGAAACGAATCCCGATACGGCCGACAAACGAAATACGCACCGGCTCTCTCGCCGCACTCCAACACGCGCGATGCTCCGGGGCGATAATTTGTAATGTTGCCTAATTTTTCGTATTTTTGCCAAAATAAACATCGATACACTGAGTATGGGATTTTTCGATCTGTTCAAGAAAAAACAGGATAAGGCGGCAGCCGCTCCCCAAGAGGATGTGCAGCAGGCCGAGCAGCGCGAGCTGGAAGCCGGTCTGGAAAAGACCAAGAGCGGCTTCTTCTCGAAACTTACCCGCGCCATTGCGGGACGGTCGACCGTCGATGCCGACGTGCTCGACCAGCTCGAAGAGGTGCTCATAACCTCCGACGTAGGTGTCGAGACGACGGTCAAGATCATAGAGCGCATCGAGGCGCGCATCGCACGCGACAAATACATGAACACGTCGGAGCTGCACTCGATCCTGCGCGACGAGATAGCATCGCTTATGGAGGAGTCGCACTCCTCGCAGCAGAACTTCGGCATCGAGGTCAAGCCGGGCGTGCCCTACGTGATGATGGTCGTCGGCGTCAACGGCGCTGGCAAGACCACCACCATAGGCAAGCTGGCCGCACAGCTCGTGCGCGCAGGCAACAAGGTGGTCATAGGCGCGGCCGACACGTTCCGCGCCGCAGCCATAGACCAGCTGGCCGTCTGGGCCGAGCGTGCAGGCGCGACCATGGTGCGTCAGCAAATGGGCTCCGACCCCGCCTCTGTGGCATACGACACCTTGCGCTCGGCCGTAGCCACGGGCGCCGACGTAGTCCTGATCGACACGGCAGGCCGGCTCCACAACAAGATAGGTCTGATGAACGAGCTTACCAAGATCCGCAACGTCATGGCCAAGGTCATCCCCGACGCGCCGCACGAAGTGATGCTCGTGCTCGACGGCTCGACCGGACAGAACGCCTTCGAGCAGGCCAAGCAGTTCACGCAGGCTACGAGCGTTACGTCGCTTACCATAACCAAGCTCGACGGCACGGCCAAGGGAGGCGTGGTCATCGGCATCAGCGACCGCTTCCGCATCCCCGTGAGGTATATCGGCATCGGCGAGGGTATCGACCAGTTGAAGATGTTCGACCGCCGCGAGTTCGTTCGCGCGATGTTCGGCGACGAAAAGTAATGCAGCCGTGAAGACCTTGTTACCGATACTCGCCGTCGCCGCATTTTGGTGCGCCGATGTGGCGGCGCAGCAGCAGGCCGGGGCGGGCGCTGCCACCCGGGAGAGAGCCGCGGACAAGGCGGTGGACGGATACAGATTCGTAAAACTCCGCAGCAGCGGCGAATACTACATAGACTACGATGCAATGGGCGCCGAGGCGCGCGACGACGAGCGTTTCGCCGCTCTGGCCGAGCGCTTCATCGCCGTCGATCCGGCTCTCGTCGTCGAGGACTTGCAGGTGCTCTACTACGGCCGCGCATATCGCGACGACTATACGGGCGACCGCCGCACTTTCACGCTTGTCGAAGAGGCGATGCAAGCCGGACAATACGACAGGGCATATCAGCTGTGCCTCGACCTGCAACGTCGTATCCCGGCTTCGCCGCGCCTGTTGAATCTTTTATATATATCGGCTTCGAAAAAGAGCATTCCGGCAGCGGAGCCGGAGCTGACTGCATTGGCGGATCGTTACCGGTTCGTTCTTGACGTCATAAGTTTTTCCGGAAACGGCACGATGCTCTCCCCCTATGTCGTGACATCGGTGGCCGACGAATACGAACTGCTGTTCAACAAGCTCGGCATAACGGCAGTGGTCATGCAACAGCTTACAAGACTCGAAGACGGCACCATGTGCGACATAATGACCGTATCCGAGGGCGAAGGCTCCGATTCGGAGAACGACGAGGTGTGGTTCGACATAGACATGCCGTTCGGAGCATCGGCCGAATTATTTGAATAACATGAAGAAATTAAACGTCATAACGCTCGGCTGCTCGAAAAATACGGTCGACTCGGAGCATCTGGCCGCACAGCTGGCCGATGCCGGATACGAAATAGTTTTCGACAGCGACCGCACGCGCTCGGATGTCGTCGTGATAAACACGTGCGGATTCATAGGCGATGCCAAGAAAGAGAGCATCGACACGATTCTGGCCGCAGCGGCGGCCAAGCAGCAGGGGCTTGTCGGCGAGCTGTTCGTCATAGGCTGCCTCTCGGAGCGCTATGCCGACGAGCTGCGCGCCGAGCTGCCCGAGGTCGACGACTTCTTCGGCGTGAAGAGCTGGGAGCAGATCGTCGAGCGTCTGGGCGCCCGCCACCGCCGCGAATTGGAGACCCGTCGCATGCTCTCCACCCCGTCGCACTACGCCTATCTGAAAATAGCCGAGGGCTGCGACCGCATGTGCGGATACTGCGCCATACCGCTCATCCGCGGCCGTTACGTCTCGCGCCCCATAGAGGAGCTCGTCGAGGAGGCGACGGCACTGGCCGAGAGCGGCGTGAGGGAGCTGATCGTCATAGCGCAGGACACGACATGCTACGGCATCGACCTCTACGGCCGCCGTGCGTTGGCCGAGCTGCTCGAACGCCTATGCCGCATCGACAAGATCAGGCGCATACGCCTGCACTACGCCTACCCCACCGACTTTACCGACGAGCTGATCGACACTATGGCACGCGAGAAGAAGATATGCCGCTATATCGACCTGCCGTTCCAGCACATATCCGATTCGCAGCTCGCGGCCATGAAGCGCAACCACACCTCGGCCGAGGCCTACGCGCTGGTCGACCGCCTCAGGGAGCGCATCCCCGGCATCGCGCTGCGCACCACGCTCATGGTCGGGTACCCTGGCGAGAGCGAGGCCGACTTCGAGGAGCTGATGGAGTTCGTCAGCCGCGTGCGCTTCGAGCGTCTGGGCGTCTTCGCCTACTGCGAGGAGGAGGGTACCTACTCGGCCCGTCGCCTGAAAGACGACGTGCCCGAAGATGTCAAGCAGGAGCGCCTCGACCGCATCATGCGTTTGCAGGAGCGCATATCGCTCGAAAGCAACGCCGCCCGCATAGGAGCTACGATGCCCGTGATGATCGATTCGCACGAGGGCGACTACTACATAGGACGCACCGAGTTCGACTCGCCCGAGGTCGACGGCGAAGTGCTCGTCCAGGCCGGCGGCCGTCGCCTGCGCCGCGGCTGCATATACGACGTGCGCATAACCGACGCCGAGGATTACGATCTGTACGGAAGCGTAATCGAATAAGGAGTATCGATTATTCGATCTTAACGGACGAATTATTTTGCCGTTTGGCGGAAAATTATTACCTTTGGGCAGAATGATTCACCGTGACCGATTTATGGCGGACAAACAGATCGTAAAGCGTTTGGTCGAACAGGTCGAAAGACTCCTCGACGAACATCGCCGCATCAGCGGCGACTGTCGTGCGCTGGTGGCCGAACGCGATGCGCTGGCGGCACGCAACAGAGCGTTGCAGGAGCAGAACCGACAGCTCGAATCGAAGATCAAGTGCTTCGAGCTGGGACGCGGCATGGGCGGTGAAAAGGGCGACAGGGAGCGCGCCAGAGCGCGTGTCAACAATTTATTGCGGGAAGTTGACAAGTGCATCGCGATGCTCGACCGTCCCGACGGCGTTTGATTTCGGAGCAAGACTTAGGCTATGGCAAAAATCAATATAAACCTTTCGATTGCGGGCAAGTCCTATCCGATGTCTATCGAGCAGGAGAAGGAGGAGCTTTATCGCGAGGCGGCACGACGTCTCAACGAAAAGGTAAGAGAGTTCACGCGAGTTCCGTCGCTCGACCAGACCGACCGACTGGCCATGGCGGCACTGCGTTTTTCGATAGTTGCACTGAGCAGCGAGCGCTCGGGTAGGCTCGGCAGCGCCGAAACGGAGGCGCTCGAAGCTCTCTCGCAGCGACTGGACTCATATTTGGGCTGATGCCCGACGACGACAAACCGTCTCACGCAAGAGGTTCCGGCGATGCTCCGGACGGGGATTCGCCCGGCGGATGCGGCAGACGAAGCAGGTCGTAAGCCTGCGACCGTTACCGGCCTCTGCGCAGCGGACAAGTTCTTTAACATAGGATGCAACGGATCTATCCCGCATGGATTCCTTATAGCTTTGCGAACTGTACAATTAAACTACATTGGGACAACTCTCGTATAGAGACAAAATCAGGCCTTGACCGATCCCGGCGATCGGTGTATCCGAGCGATACCATTGGAAGATTGCGTACTTCGGAGCCCCACTTATGACAGATCTGCGGATTCGTCAAACAAGAAAAGGAAGTCGTGCGGGATTTTTATTTGCATCCGGATATATGATACTTTTAATTAATAAATAAATATTTTAACGATATGGATACCGTAATAGTGATTGTTGCTGCCGTTGCAGGCGCCTTCGCGGGTGGTCTGGCGGCCTTTTACGGCGTGAGGGCCCGTTCGAGGTCTATCGTCGAGAAGGCTGCGGCGGACGGCGAAATGATAAAGAAGGAGAAGATACTCCAAGCCAAGGAGAAGTTCATCCAGCTCAAAAGCGAGCACGAGCGTCAGGTCAACGAGCGCAACCAGAAACTCGCACAGAGCGAGCAGCGCGCCAAGCAGATCGAAGCCAACCTCCAACACAAGGAGCGCGACCTGGATAAGAAATGCGCCGAGAACGACCGCATGCGCGAGCAGATGGACGCACAGATCAACACCTTGCAGAGCCGCAAGGAGGAGCTTGCCGGCATCATCAAGGAGCAGAATACTCGTCTGGAACAGATCTCTGGCATGAGCTCGGAGGAGGCCAAGAACATCCTCATCGAGAACATGAAGAGCGAGGCCAAGGCCGACGCCGTGGCCTATATCAACGAGACGATCGAGGAGGCCAAGCTCACAGCCACGAAGGAGGCCAAGCGCATCGTCGTGGCATCGATTCAGCGCGTAGCCACCGAGACGGCCATAGAGAATGCCGTTACGGTATTCAACATCGATTCTGACGAGGTCAAAGGACGCATCATCGGCCGCGAGGGACGCAACATCCGCGCTCTGGAAGCAGCTACGGGCATCGAGATCATCGTCGACGACACGCCCGAGGCGATCATCCTCAGCGGCTTCGACCCCGTGCGCAGAGAGATAGCACGTCTGGCGCTTCACCAGCTCGTGACCGACGGCCGAATCCACCCCGCACGCATCGAGGAGGTCGTGGCCAAGGTCAAGAAGCAGATCGAGGAGGAGATCGTCGAGGTCGGCAAGCGCACTACGATCGATCTGGGCATCCACGGCCTGCACCCCGAGCTGATCCGTCTTATCGGTAAGATGAAGTACCGCTCGTCATACGGCCAGAACCTGTTGCAGCACGCACGCGAGACGGCCAATCTGGCAGGCGTCATGGCTTCGGAGCTGGGTCTCAACCCCAAGGCCGCACGTCGCGCCGGACTGTTGCACGATATAGGCAAGGTGCCCGACGACGAGCCCGAACTGCCGCACGCAATCATCGGTATGAAGCTGGCCGAGAAGTACAAGGAAAAGCCCGACGTATGCAATGCGATAGGCGCTCACCACGACGAGGTGGAGATGACCTCGCTCATAGCGCCGATCATCCAGGTCTGCGACGCGATCTCGGGCGCACGCCCCGGCGCGCGCCGCGAAGTGGTCGAGTCGTACATCAAGCGCTTGAAGGAGATGGAGGACATAGCCCTCTCTTATCCCGGCGTAGTCAAGACATACGCCATTCAGGCAGGCCGCGAGCTGCGCGTCATCGTCGGTGCCGACAAACTCAACGATCAGGAGTCTGAGTCGCTGTCGCACGACATAGCCAAGAAGATACAGGACGAGATGACCTACCCCGGACAGGTCAAGATAACCGTCATTCGCGAGACCCGTTCGGTATCATACGCTAAGTAGCGGTGACGACCTATCCTGCCTGCCGTCCGAAACGGCAGCCATATTCCCTGCATCGGCGACTACGGTCGCCGATCGCTTTTTTACGTAACGGCCGCCTGCCCTCGCGCCCGTGCAATCGTCTTCGAGTCGAATCATTCCGCCTGCTAAAACGTCCCGATCGAATACATACACCGCAACGAATCCGATACTCCGATAACGGATCCGGCAGCTTCCAAGCTCGATCGAATCCCGATTGCAAAAGCGAACAGCCGTGCAGCGACATAAAACGATCCACGCCCGATCCAACGGACGATGGATAGATGCGACAATATATTTTAGATTATTATCGGCTCGACTTAATAGATTGAAAAATAAACTTTTAGCGAATTATTTGAGAAATAGAGGTAACGATTTAGCAACCGTGCAAATTTCAGCGTTTTGAGTTACTATGCTGTCGAATAATTCTTTCTCAGATACATCATTTTAATAATCCACAAAGCAAAGGACTATTTTATTTAGCACCATGTCTTGTGGATTTTCCAACTCCAATAAAGTCAAAATAAGTATAGACTAAAACAACTACATATCAACAAGTTAATTGATTTTTCGGGTAACGAATTACCTCCGTTTCCACCCGAATACGGTGGATAGTTCTATTCTTATGTGGCTCCCATGTAGGGAACCGGCAGGAATACATAAGCCACTAAATTATAGAAAAACAGCCACAGACAACCTTTACGGATCAGATAGAGTTTTTCTGCAACTTTTCCTTCCTCTAAAAGAATTGCTTTGGTAGGAACGGACAATATTCATATTTTATTTGCGATTCAATATGGTTTAAGTAACTATTTTCTGTCATATAGTCAATGTAGAGGTATTCATAAATTTATCATTTTTTTACACAATATACCAAATGGGGCATATCAACTTCACGATAGTGTTTAACAATATAATCAATTGGATTCATACCATTGCGAAGTGCTACTTTTTGTGATGCAACGTTTGTATCTCTAATAATTGAATATAATTCATCAAATTTCAGTGTATTAAACCCATACTCCCGACAAGCCATTGCGGCTTCAACAGCATAACCTTTATGCCAATATTTATGAGCCAGCAAGTAACCGATTTCGGGAACTTGCGCCGTCTTGTATTCCTGCATAGTAAGACCGCATTGTCCTATCATTTCGTTGGTATCTTTAAGAATTACGCCCCACAATCCGAATCCATAATCTTTATATCGTTGAAGTTGCTTTTGCATCCAAGCAAAAGTTTCTTTATCACTGAAAGCTCCATTATAAGCATACATTACTTTTTCATCTTGTAATATTAAGGATAGTGAGCCCATATCAGAAAGTGTCATTTCCCGCAATAGCAATCTGTTAGTTTCTAAAATTATACGATTCATAAACTTGTTCTATCATTTTCTTTGCAAAATTACAAAAAGTACCGTTCCTTAGTCATTTACAAACGTTACTATTTGTTTTTCATAACAATAAACCCATTACAGGTTCATTCCTCTACCCTTTCTTTGTGGCTGTATGGGCCGGCGTATGTTCTGCCTTAACTTCTCGAATTGTTATTTGAACCACTCGGCAATGGGCTTTCGGTCAATGGCAAGAACCAGTCTCGTCCCGTCCGTAGTGTCTTTCAGCACTTGAAACCCTGCCTTTTCGGTCGTGAATTTCCGTCCGTGTTTCTCTGAATAAAGTTCCCCTGCATACTCCAACAGCTTGCCGCTTACGGCGGTGTTATCCCTTTCCAGCGTCTTGACCTTGTTGCTGCCGAAAAGAGAACCGACACTCTCGGCGATGTTGGCAGCTGCGGTGGTTGCCGCCCATTTCAGCTTCTAGGTCTGTATCTCTTTTTTCGCCCGTCTTAGTTCCTCCCGTGCCGATTCTTTTTGCTGTTGCAAATCCACAACTTCCGCTTTGAGATCGTCGGCGAGTTTCTGTATATCCCGATAATATTACTGCGTGGACTTGTAGCGAGCCTTCGAGCCGTCTATGCCTCTTTGCAGCCCGTATTTCGCCATCGCTTCGGCATAGCCCGAATAAATACGGCTCTGCCCTCTGATTAAAGAAAACGTTACAAGCCGC